>PVBE011286242.1_pt1 | contig 16469 bp, 12 predicted proteins | sample 1631181 | NCBI WGS metagenome assembly PVBE01 (sample SAMN08397723, study PRJNA350692) | Marine metagenome, whole genome shotgun sequencing project. | isolation source: water | place: Pacific Ocean | collected 2012-04
AGCCCACATTCTCCAGGAGCACCTCAACGTCTTCACTGGCGCCATCAGTACCGAGGAACCGGAATCAGCCGAGCTGCTGGAAACCGACGAGGACCGTGAACTGCTGCGCACGTTGCTGCGCAGTGTGGGCGATATCGAACTGTCAGTGCGCGCCCAGAACTGCCTCAACAACGCCAGCATCGGGGCACTCGGCGAGCTCGTCAGCTACTCGGAAGTGGAAATGCTGAAGTTCCGCAACTTCGGGCAGAAGTCGCTGAACGAAATCAAGGACAAGATTGCCGAACTCGGACTGCACCTCGACTACCCGGTCAAGGAGTTGGTGCGCAAAGCTTTTGAACGTGAACTTGCTGCTACGAAGGGTGAGGAACCCGAGGAATAATCAGTCATGAGACATCGCAAGCACACATTCAAGGTGGGGCGCCGCCCGGACCATCGGCGGGCCATGCTGCGTAATCAGGTATGCAGCCTGATTTTCGAAGGCCGCATCAAAACCAGCGTCACCAAGGCAAAGGAAACCCGCCGCCTGGCCGAACGCATGGTTACCCTGGGCAAGTCCGGCACCCTGCACCACCGGCGTCGGGCAATATCGAAACTGCACAACATCGAAGCTGTCGGCATTCTGTTCGACGAAATTGCGCCGCAGTACCGCGAACGTGAAGGCGGCTACACCCGCATCATCCGCACCGGACACCGCCAAGGCGATGCCGCCGAGTTGTGCTTCCTCGAATTTGTCGAGGCCGAAGTGCAGACAACGAAGAAGAAAAAGGTGAAGCAGAAACCGGCCGAGGCTCCAACTGAAGAGGTTGTGGACGAAGAAGCCGTCACCGAAGAAGCTGCCGAAGAAGGGGCCGCAGATGAGGGAGAAGCGGCAGAAGAAACCGCAACCGGGGAAACAGACGAGGAAATTGTAGCTGGGGAAGCTGCAACAGACGAAGCACCGGCCGAGGAAGAAGCACCGGCCGAGGAAGAAGCACCCGCCGAGGAAGAAACACCGGCCGGGAAAGACGAAGAAAAGAAAGACTGACTGAGCCGATGTCTTATTTTCCCGAAGTCCAAGACCCCGTGCCCTGCGAAGGCCCGGACTCGCGAAACCCGCTGGCGTTCAAATACTACAACGCCAGCCAATTGGTCGCCGGCAAGTCCATGGCCGACCACCTGCGCTTCGCGGTCGCCTATTGGCACACCTTCAAGGGACCCGGCACCGATATATTCGGCAGCGCCACTTTCGAACGCCCCTGGAACACCGGCGCGACACCGCTGGAAATAGCGGAAAAGACTCTCGACGCCGCGTTCGAGTTCGTCCACAAGCTTGGCCTTCAGTACTATTGCTTCCATGACCGCGACATCGCGCCGGAAGGCGAGACCTTCGCCGAGAGTTGTGACAATCTCGACCACATAATCGCACTGGCAGCCGAGAAGCAGGCGGCGACGGGCATCAAGCTGCTGTGGGGCACGGCCAACCTCTTCAGCAACCCGCGCTATGCCCACGGCGCCGCCACCAGCCCGGACGCCCATGTGTTTGCCTACGCCGCCGGCCAGGTGCAACACGCCATCGCCGCGACCCACAGGCTGGGCGGAGAAAACTACGTCTTCTGGGGTGGCCGCGAAGGCTACGAGACACTGCTCAACACCGATCTCAAGGCCGAGCAGGATCATCTCGCCCGCTTTCTGCATCTGGCGGTGGACTACGCCAAGTCCATCGGTTTCACCGGTCAGTTTCTGATCGAGCCAAAGCCGTGCGAGCCGATGAAGCACCAGTACGATTCAGACGCCGCCGCCTGCCTGAACTTCCTGCGGTCCTATGACCTGATGGATCAATTCAAGCTCAACATCGAGTGCAACCACGCGACGCTGGCCGGCCACACCTTCCAGCACGATCTTTCTGTGGCCTCGGCGGCTGGTCGACTCGGCAGCGTCGATGCCAATCGTGGTGACATGCTGCTGGGCTGGGACACCGATCAGTTCCCGACCGATATCTACGACGCGGTCTACGCCATGCTGGTGATCCTCAGGCAGGGCGGTCTCGGCAGCGGCGGCCTCAACTTCGACGCCAAGCCCCGGCGCGGCTCGTTCGACACCGTCGACCTCTTCCACGCCCACATCGGCGCCATGGACACTTTCGCCCACGGCCTGCTGATCGCCCAGGCGCTGATCGACGAGCGCCCGCTCGACGACGAGATCGACGAGCGCTACAGCAGTTGGAACGATGAGCTCGGCCAGTCGATCCTCGCCGGCAACGAGTCGTTCGACTCGCTCGAAGCGTGGATCCGCGAGCACGGCGAAGCAACCCCACGCAGCGGCCGCCAGGAACTGCTCGAGAACATCGTCAATACCTATATTCGGTAGCTGACGATCCGCGTTCAACGCGAGGGTGGGAATTCAAGGCAGTAGCGTGTTGCCCGCCGGGCGGACACCGCAAGCCGTTTCGGCCAGGCACCGATTCTCCTGATGGGAAATTCCCCGCCTTATCCCACCGCGTCCAGCCACTTCTGCGCGGCCCGTTTCAACTCGAAGCGCTGTGCCAGTGTCTCAATGTGCGGCGCGAACTCCGCAGCGTCCGCCGTGATCATCCGCCGCATGGCATCGGCCAGTGCCGTGACATCGCCAGGCACCACGACATAACCAGCCGCCACTTCGCGCAGCAACGCCCCCATGTCGCCAACGTCTGAGACGATCAACGGCCGGCCCATCTGCAGCGCGTCGGAAAACACCACGGGTATGCTTTCCATCCGTGAGGGAATCACCAGGCAGTCGCAGGATGCCAAATGCGTCACCAACGTGCTGAGACCTGCATAGCCGCCCGCATGTACTCGCTCGCCGAGACCGTGAGCCGCCACATAGTCCCGAACGAAACCCTCCATCGGGCCGCCGCCGAACATATACAGACTCGCGTCGTGCCCCGATTCGACCACGTCGCGCATCGCTGCCAGCAGCACATCGACACCCTTGACTTCGGCGTAACGGCCGACGAACAGGAAGTTGAAGCTCCGCCTACTCTCCGGCGGCGCCCCGGCCAGCGCCGGATCAAGCTGACGGCTGCTGGGCAGAAACGGCACCGGCCGGCCACACAAACGGGAGGCGGCACAGCCCAGCTCGATGCCGTCGGCGTATACGTGGGCGCTGCGCTGCAGGACGCGGCGAACGATGTTCCGCAGCCCGGGGCGCTCGCCGTATGTCCAGATATCGGATCCCAGGCACCAGGTCGTGAACGGCGTACCTGTCCGTTTTTGCAAGCCCATCGCCAGGTAGCCGGCCGGGACCGCCCACATCGCCAGGACATGGTCGAACTTCTCGGCCGCCGCCAGCTCGCGAAGCGCGCGACCGCCGTTGCGCAGCAGCGACCACATGGCGAACGCATCGAGCGGCCGCCAGGGCTTGAGGTAGGCCAGCGGCTTGTCGCCGCCGCCCCACGCGAACCAGTGGGTCGTGACGCCGGGGACGGCCGCCTTGGGGCCGCCGCACTTGTCGGGCGTCAGCACCGTCACCTGTTCACCGAGCTCGGCGAGGGCAACCGCGAAGTCCCTGACGAAAAGCCCGGCAGCCGCCCGGCCGTCGCCGGGGTCGAGAGGAAACGAACTGGTGATTATACAGACGTGCATGCCAACCTTGCTTTGACGCGCTCGACAAATGCATTGAGCATATCCCAGTGCGCCCCTTGCCAATATACCCTGCGACAGTCCGGGCAGTGGTGAAACGTCTCCATGTTCAGCCAGGTCGCCGGCGGTACACGTGATGTCGCCTCCTCCCGGCTGATCAGCGCCAGGCAGCCGTTGCACTTGAGGCAGCGGGTGAACGGCCGAATGACGCGGTACAGGTCGATACGCTCAAGGATCTCGAAGACCTGGGCTTCCGGCTCGTCGGCGCGGATATAGATGCCGTGTACAACCATGCGGCGCTTGAGCAACCCCCGGTCGCGGGTCAGCAACACACGGTTCTCACCGTGACTGATTTCAGCCAGGCGCTCGTCCGTCAGGTCGAGGTTGTCGTATTCGCAGTCCAGCCCGAGCAGCCGCAACCGCCGCGCCAGCTTGCCCAGGTGTACGTCGGCCATGAACTGTGGCGTCGGCAGTGTCGGGCGGCCGAGATGCGATTCCACGGCGAAATCAACCGGATGCTCCGAAGGGTACACGCAGATGCAGTCGCCGTCGACGACGAGGGCATCAAGCATCTGCGGTTTGCCGTTGACCAGGATCCGGTCAATCTCCGGATGCGGCACGCCTTCGGACTCGATCAGGTCTTTCAGCGACCGGACCTGCGGGAAACGCCGCTCGTATTGCGTGCGGCGCCGTTCAGGCACAATGAAATCGTTCAATTCTCCGTAAAAACAGAGACGGACTGTGTACATGGTTGTAATGTAGCGTACCCTGTGACTATCAGAACCTCAAGGAGTACGTCAAACACATGATCGCAAAAGACCACACATACATCGTCATGGGCCTGCTCGACCCCGATTCCATCGCCTTTGCCATCGGTCAAAGCATTGAACATTGGGGCGGCAAGGTCATCTATACGGTGCAGAGCGAGAGGATGAAACGGATTTTTCTCGATCGCAGCAAGAAACTGTCGGACGACGAAAAAGAGGCACTCGACATCCGCTTCTGCGACGTCACGATCACCGAGGAGGTGGAGGCCCTGTTTGACGACGTCGGCACGATCAGCAGCGTGGTACACTCCATCGCCTATGCCAACCCGAAGACCTGCCTGGGCGAGAGCTTTCACACCGACGCGATCGACGACATCAAGACCGGCTTCGAAGTCAGTTGCGTGTCGCTGGCGACCGTCGCGCGATACGCGGCGGGCGCCATGCCGGACGGCGGGACGATCGTCGCCATGACCTTCGATTCACAGCGCGCCTTTCCGTTTTACAACTGGATGGGCGTCAACAAGGCGGCGCTCGAGGGTACGGTCCGGGCGCTGGCCCGCGAGCACGGCCGCAGCCTGATTCGAGTCAATGCGGTGTCGGCCGGTCCGCTGAAGACAAAAGCAGCGACCAACATTCCCGGGTTCAACGAGCTCGCCGAAACCTGGAACGCCTCCAGCCTGATGCCCTGGGATACCGAGAACGACAAGCACGCGGTAGCCAATGCCGTGACCTACCTGGCCGGGCCGTATTCCGACAAGATCACCGGCCAGACGCTGTACGTCGATGGCGGCGCCTGCATCGCCGGCGGCGTGCTGCTCCCACACGAGCGCCCCGCCTGACAAATCAGCCGGCATCTGTGCACGGTTCGAAATCCCGCCGTTGGCACCTGCTGTTCAGACGGCTCAGCCCACGCCGACCATATCCGTACTCAGGTACGATGGCACCGCGCCGGCGTGCATGTCGAACCGTTTCATCTCGACCGTCAGGACGCGGTAGATGACCTTGGCGCCGGCGATGAACGGTACGGCCAATACCATGCCGACAATTCCGCCAATGACACCGCCCAGGAAAATACCCAGCAGACAGATCACCGGATGGATGTTGACCTGGTCGCGCATGACCAGCGGCAGGATCACGACACTGTCGAGCAACTGCACGAAGGCGACGATGCAGAGCACGCCGAATGACGCGTGCATCAAGTTGCGGCGCGCGGCCTCAACATCCTCGACCGCACTGACGTCGAGGCTGGCGAGCACCAGAATGACTCCGACACAGGCACCAAAAGCCGGGCCGACAATGCGTACGACGTTGGTCACTGCAATGATCAGCGCGATGGACAGCGCCATGATGAAGGTCACTTCGACAAAGATCTTGAGGATCAGCAGCAGCACGAACGACACGAAGAACATGATCAGGTTCTCGACGATCAGGCCGCGCAGATAATAGCCCCACATGTCGATCGTCTTGCGCAGCATGAAAATGCCGGGCTCGATATAGGTATTCGGGATCAGGCTGAGCAGGCCCTTGTAAAACTTGTCGCCGTCGAGCAGTGCGAAAATCAACACGAAAAAGAAAAGCAGCAGAAACTGCCCACCCTCCGGCGCCACGGATCCGAGCCAGGCGACGAGGTCCGTAAACATCTCCGTGATATAGCCTGTAACCAGCTCGATCATCTCCGTGTGCGTCTCTGTCTCCTGCACCAGCCCAAAGCGTTCCAGGGTCTTGTAGATCTGCTCGCCGATGTAAATCAAATTCGACCTGGCAACATCGCTGCCGACCGGCTGCCTCTTTACCAGCTTCCCCTCCGGCACCACCCCGTCCGGCGCTCTGTCGCCCGGAAACCTGAAGTCCGGCAGCGTGCCCGCCATCGGCCCCGGCTGCAGTTCGCCCACGACCTCCTGGCTGCCCTTGAACGCGACGATCTCCTCGGCAATCGCCGGGACCAGGGATGACACCACGAAAACACACCCGGACACCATCGGCAGGAAAATCACGACGATCGTGATCCACTTTGGCACGCCGGCCTGGCGCGCCAGCTTGACGACCGGGTAGAGGATGTGCGCTACCAGCAAGCCCGCCAGCACCGGGCGGATCAAAAGCCGGGCCTCGTACAGAACGGAGAGGGACAGCACGGCGAGAACGATACCGGAGGTGATCGCAATCGTCAGGTTGCGCAGTTTCTGGTCACCCGTCATGGCTGTCGAGTTTCTGTTTGATCTCGTGCAGTTCAGCCTGCGCCGCCCGCAGCTTGCGAGTCGTCGTCGCCAGATAGTCGGAGATGCGGCCGGCAATCGCCCGCAACAGCTTCAGGCCATCGATCGGATAAACCCTGCACAACTCTTCGAGATCGAAGGTCGACATCAGCAGCATCACCGTGTCATTCTCCAGTGCCCGTACACTGGCCGTCCGGGACGATGAGGAAAGAACGCTGACCTCACCGAACAACTGGCCCGGATCGACGGTCTCATAAACAATCTTGACGCCCGGGCTGGGAGTCACGAAGATCTCCGCCTTGCCCTGCTTGAGAATGAAAAAGCAAATGCTCGGATTTTCTTCCTTGAAGATCAGGTCATTGTTGTTGTAACGGCGCTCGATCAGGTGCGACAGGACAAATGCGACCGCATCGGGACTGAACTGCTTGAACAGATAATTGTCGCGGATGAGGTGAAAATTGTCATCCGTTTCCATGCGGCGAAGGGTCGTGCGCGACTTCGCCTCGCTGAACCAATCAAGAAACTTGCTGCTTGTGGCCATAGACAGACCTGTGTAGCGATGACCTTGCACCGCATTTGTAAGCTGTTCGATATCCTGATCCAGACCGCCGGTGGCGAAAACTCCCCGATGCGGGCAAAAAGGAACTTTGCGTCACGAAAACGGGTTTGTAGAGGGACGATCCAACAACTTCGTGTTAGTATACTTCGATTATCTCCAAAAACGATGGTTCCATGAAAACATTCATTCGACAACTGCTGACGACCGCAACTTTTGCCGCCATTATGCCCGCCGCCGCCGCCGACATCGACGCCGAGGCCCTGGTGCAGCAGCTCGGATCGGCGGAATTCCATGAGCGCGAGACGGCATCAGCCACCCTCGAAAAACTCGGGTATCGAGCCCGCACCGCCGTGCGCAAGGCGATCGCCAGCGACGACCCGGAAGTCCGCGCCCGGACCCGCAAGCTCTGGAAAAAACTGCGCTGGGCAGTGGTCGATGACGCCGATGGCAACGTCGCCAGCCTGCTCCGGAGCATCCGGCGCAAGAAAGTCACTGTCGACGCGTGGGAGCAGGTCATCATGCAGCACGGGACGCCGATGGTCGAGTTCGTCCTTGAGCTGCGCCAGGAGCGTAACCTCATCGTCGCATCGCAGCTCGGCATGATCACCCTTCTCGACCGGCTCGATGCGATGGCAATCGAGCGCGAACTGATGCCGCGGATCAGCGACCGGCAGCACGAGATACTGTCGCTCATGGACAGCCTGCCGACGCGCAACGGCAGCGTCACCGTCGCCGTCAACCGGCTGCGCCTCTACGCCCTGCTCGGTGCGGTCGACAGGGTGGAGCGCTACGGCCCCGACCTGTGGCACCACTGGCGAAGCGAAATGATCATCAACGAAGTCGCATACTGCATGATGCACGCAACCCCGCAGACCGACCTCTGGCCGGCCGCCGGCACCAGCCTGTATTACCAGGACGACGTCGAGGCGCTGTGCGACACGCTGTACTTCTATGTCGTGCTTGGGCACAAACTCAGGAACCCCGGGATCATCGCCCACCTCGTCGATATCGCCGCTCCGGACGGCGCCCATCCCGCCAGCCTCGAACCGATCGCCGAGTTCCTCAGCAACAACCATTATACCGCGGCCCTGGCCGCCCTCATCGAGGGCACCGGCGATGCCCCGCTGCTCTATCTGCAGGCGCTCGCCGGAGACGACAACGACCGCCAGGCATTCTGGAGCACCATCGACGAAGTCGCCGATGAAGAAGTCGAGTGCCTGCGCCTGGCCGCACTGCTCGGCGGCCGCGACACCCCGCACATGATCGACATGCTCGAACGCGTTCTCGCGCTCAAGCCCGATCAAACCGTCTACGACACGCGGGCCGCTTACTCGCTCGCCCGCTACTGTGTGACGGTCGCCGACTACGGCCGCGCCGCCGGCTACTACGAACGCATCGCCGGCACCGAGCACCCACAGCGCGCCATCGCCGGCGTCACCCCGGCCGATATCAAAGGCCGCATCAAGGCCCTGCGCGAGCGCCCTGGCAATGCCGAATACACCCGCCTCCTGGTCAGTGCCAACGAGGCCCGCGAGCGCCAGGACGGCGCCGCGGTAATCAGCGCCTGCCGCGAAGCCATTGCCCTGCAGCCAAAAGCAGAGCCGGCCTACATACTGCTCTTCGACGCCTGCAAGTCGGCGTACCTGGTTGACGAACTGCACGCCGTCGGCCGACAAGCCATCACGGTCACGCCCGACGACAGCAACGGCAACCTCCGCGCCGCCTCCATCACCTGCGATATCATGGAACTCGAAAAGTCGCTCGCCTTCGCCGACAAAGCAATCAGGCAGGCGCCGGAAGCGCCGCAGTGCCGTCTCTCCAGGGCCTTCACCCTCGCGCGCCTCGGACGCTACGACGACGCCATCAAGGAGTTCGAGCATGTCCTGAAGTCGTCGACGCACTATGACTATGGCCAGTGCTACGAGGGCCTCGGACTGGTGCTGGCGCAAAGAGGCGACTACCGTCAAGCGGCGCGCAATTTCGAAAAAGCCTTGCACTACGACGGCGATCCCGATTACCTGCTCCTTTGGACGTATCTGTGTTACCGCCGCAGCGGTTTCGATTCCAGCGCCCGGGTCCGCGATTACCGGGAATGCCGCCAGCTCGGTGACGACCAATGGGTAAGCTCCCTTTTCGCCGCCTGCCTCGGCGAGATCAAATCCGAGGAACTGCTCGACGCCGCCCGAAAAGCACCGGCCCCGGCCATTGCTGCCGGGCAGCTGTGCGAGGCATATTTCGTTCTCGGCCAGTTGCATCTGGCGAGCGGCAAACCGGCGGCCGCACGCGCCGCCTTCAAAGCCGCCGTCGCAACCAACATCACGGTGTTTGTCGAATACATCTGGGCCCTCGCCGAGCTCGCCCGCCCGCAGTAACTCGAAACGTTTCGAGCGAACGCTACAGGACATGGCCATGCCACAACCCACGGACCGCCCCGACGAAGCCGCGATCTTCGCAGTCACTATCGACACCGACACAACGACCGCAGCAATCCTGAACGAACTGCTGGTCGCCCATGAACTGATCGCCACGGCCTGGGACGATGCGGAAACTCGCCACACCGTGCTCACGATCTACACCGACACCGAAGCGGAGGCGGAAACCGTCGCCACCCGGGTCACTTCAGTCATTGCCTGCCACCGCGCACTGCTCCCGGGCAGCACCGAAGGCCCCGCCATCCGGGCACTGGCCCGCCAGGACTGGGCGGAAAGCTGGAAAGCATTCTTCCATCCACAGCGGGTGTCGCAACGGCTGACGATCAAGCCCTCCTGGGAAGATTACCTGCCCGCAAGCCCAGACGAATGCATCATCGAGCTCGATCCCGGCATGAGTTTCGGCACCGGGCAGCACGGCACCACACAGGCGTGCCTGCAATACATCGACGAGCTCAGCCTGATACACCCCGGAGCAGCCTTTCTCGACGCCGGTTGCGGCAGCGGCATCCTGTCGATCGCCGCGGCGCGGCTCGGGCTGAGCCGGGTCACCGCCATCGACAATGATCCGGCCGCGGTTGCCGCCGCCCGCGAAAATATCGAACTCGCCGGCGGCGGGATCGAACTGTGCGAAGGAACCGCCGGCCTCTGGCAGCCGGAGCAGCCGTTCGACATCGTTGCCGCCAACATCCTGGCCGACGTCCTCGTCACCATCGCCCCCGAGCTCGTGACGTACACCGCCGCCGACGGTCACCTCATTCTGTCGGGCATCCTCACCGGGCAGTTTGACGACGTTGGCGCAACATACGCGGCGTTGGGCTGGCAATGTATCGATCGCCGCACCATCGACGAATGGACCAGCGGGCTGTTCAGGGCCGGGCGAGCGCCGGAAACCGCGGAAGGGTAAGTGGTGGGCGATACTGGACTCGAACCAGTGACCTCCTGCGTGTCGAGCAGGCGCTCTAACCAACTGAGCTAATCGCCCACAGACCCGTGATAGGGTAGTGCCGCACCGGTCGTTTTCAAGAGGCCGCGGTCAAACGTCCTTCGAATAAAATGGATACTTCGCCCGTGTTGCCGCATCGATATCCTCCGGACGATAAAGCCAGCGCCGGTAAAGCCAAAGATACTGATCGGGACACCTGCGAATCCAGGTCTCCGTCTGCCGATTTATGTCGGTAATCAAGGCCTCGTCCGATTCATATTCCGCCCCGGGCCGCGGCAATGTTGCGGCCTTGAAATGCAACCGGTCGCGGTCGTCGCGCACACAGCAGAGAACAATGACGGATGCTCCGGCCTTGCGCGCAAATGTCGCCGGCGCCCGGCTCACCGGCACCGGCAACGAAAAGAAATCGACGAATATCCCGCCGTGCCGCGGCCGCGTGTTCTGGTCGATCAGCAAGCCCACCGTCTGGCCGCCGCGCAGCAGCCGCATGATCGCTTTCGCCGCGCCCCGCTCGGTGATCAGCCCGCCGCCGAACCGCGTCCGGCCACTGACGATCGTGCGTTCCACGTACGGGTTGTTGATCTTGGCATATACCGATGTCATGTGCAGGCCGTGCGCATTGAGTGTAAGATTGGCGAACTCCCAGTTGCCGAGGTGCGGCGTGAGGAAAATCGAGCCCGAACCGTTGTCCGCCGCGGTCCGCAACAACTGCAATACGTCGTCGTCGATCGTCACATGGTCGACAATGCGTTCGTGGCGTGGCATGAACCAGATAAATTCAAGGAACGTGCAGCAGACATTGCGCAGCGACCGCAGCGCCACGGACTGGCGCCGGCGGCCGTCCCACTCCGGAAACGCCACGGCCAGGTTGGCATCGAGCAGGCGGCGGCGGGACGGCAGCGCGTAAATCAGGCGGGCGACGACAGCGGCGAGCCTGTAGACAACCCCCAGCGGCAGTAGTTGAATCGCCCGGAAAGCCACCGCCGCGACCGGCGTGACCAGCATTCTGACTGTTTTTCTGCGGTGTTTCCTGGTGCCCATGCGCTCCCTGCAAGCCATACGCGCAACCTTGTTATCCGTATAAGGTGCCGATACAATACCCATTCCAAGACGTAAAACCGCAATTCCACCCATTCATGGCACTGCAATTCCACAACACCATGTCCCGCAGGCAGGAAGCCTTCGAGCCCCGCGAAGCCGGCAAGGCGGCGATGTACACCTGTGGCCCGACCGTCTACAACTACGCGCACATAGGCAACTTCCGCGCCTACATATTCGAGGACATCCTGCGTCGCACCCTCCGTTTTTGCGGTTACGAAGTGAACCAGGTGATGAACCTGACGGATATCGACGACAAGACCATCCGCGACTCGATCGCCGCCGGCATGAGCCTCGACGCCTTCACCCAGCAGTACAAGGACGCTTTTTTCGAGGATGTCGACGAGCTGCGCATCGAGCGGGCCGAGGCGTACCCCGCCGCCACCGATCACATCAGCGAAATGATCGACATCATCACGACACTGGTCGAGAAAGGCATCGCCTACGTCAGCGACGACAACTGCGTCTATTACTCGATCGACAAATTCCCCGACTACGGCAAGCTCGCCCAGATCGATCGATCCGGTCAGCGCTCCGGGACCCGTGTCAAAAGCGATGAATACGAAAAAGACTCGGTTGCAGACTTCGCACTGTGGAAGGCCTGGGACGAGGCAGACGGCGACACCGCCTGGGACAGCCCCTGGGGCCGCGGCCGGCCGGGCTGGCATATCGAGTGCAGCGCCATGAGCATGAAGTATCTCGGCCCGCATTTCGACCTGCACACCGGCGGCGTCGACAACATGTTCCCGCATCACGAGGACGAAATCGCCCAAAGCGAGGCAGCCACCGGCGAGACCTTCGTCAACTACTGGCTGCACTGCGAACACCTCATGGTCAACGGCAAGAAAATGTCGAAGTCCGAGGGCAATTTCTTCACCCTGCGCGATTTGCTCGATGTCGGCTACACCGGCCGCGAGGTCCGCTACCTGCTGCTGGCGGCGCATTATCGCCAGAAACTGAATTTCCGCGCCCCGCGCAACGCCGAAACCAATGCCATCGAATTCGTCGGCCTCGAGGAGGCCCGCACCGTCCTGCGCCGATTCGATGAGTTCATCCGCCGCCTGCGCGAAGCCGCCGCCTCGCCGGATGCAGGACTCGACGATGCCACCAGCCTCTGCGCAACTGCGGAGTCCGCATTCCGCACCGGGCTCGAGGACGACCTCAATATCTCCGAGGCACTCGCCGCATTCTTCGACTTTATGCGCGACGTCAACAAGGCACTCGACGACAGCGCCATCGCAGGCAACGCGGCCGAGCTGGTGCTGACGACCTGCCGCAAATTCGACTCTGTCCTCGCCGTATTCGATCTCGACAAAGGAGAGAAAGAAGCACCGGCTGAAATCCTCGCGCTCGTCGAGGAACGACAACAGGCGCGTCAGGCGAAGGAGTTCGCACGGGCCGACCAGATCCGCGACGAGCTCACCGCCGCCGGCTGGGTTCTGGAAGACAGCCCGGCCGGGCCGCGCGTTAAGCGCACTTGAGCAACCAAGCGCACACTGTAAGCCGATTCGACAGGATGAACTGTGACTCAACTGCGTAAACATCCGACCTTCCAAAAACGACCCGGCCCCGTCCTGCTGTGCATCATGGACGGCGTCGGCTACGGCACCTGCCCCGAAGGCGACGCCGTTGCCTCCGCCGGCAAGCCGAGCCTCGACTGGCTGCATGCCAACGCCCCGAACATCCGGCTGAAAGCCCACGGCAGCGCCGTCGGGATGCCGGCGGAGGACGACATGGGCAACAGCGAGATCGGGCACAACGCCATCGGCTGCGGCCGCGTCTTCGCCCAGGGCGCCAAACTGGTCAATGAAGCGGTCAACGACGGCACTATTTTCGACGGCACGACGTGGGGGGATCTTACACGGCATTGTGTCAGCGGCAGCAGCACGCTGCATTTCATCGGCCTGCTTTCAGACGGCAATGTCCACAGCCATATCCACCATCTCTTCGGCATGCTCGACGGTGCCGCCAAGGCAGGTGTCCGGTCGATACGCCTGCACACCCTGCTCGACGGCCGGGACGTCGGTGAAACCTCGGCGCTGGAATACATTGAGCCGCTCGAGGAAAAGCTGGCGGCGCTGAATGGCGACGGCCTCGACTGCCGCATCGCTTCCGGCGGCGGCCGCATGCACATCACCATGGACCGCTACGGCGCCGACTGGGCGATGGTCGAGCGCGGCTGGAATACGCACGTGCGCGGCGACGGCCGGACCTTCGGCTCGGCACGCCAGGCGATCGAGACGCTGCGCCATGAAACCGGCGCCGGCGATCAGGACCTGCAGGCCTTCGTAATCGCCGATGGCGACGGCCCCGTCGGTCCGGTGCGCGATGGCGATGCCGTCATCCTCTACAACTTCCGCGGTGACCGTTCCATGGAACTGTGTGCCGCCTTCGAGAACGACGACTTTCCGCACTTCGACCGCGCACCGCGCCCGGACGTCATGTTCGCCGGCATGATGCAATACGACGGCGACCTGCAGATTCCCCGACGCTACCTGGTCGAGCCGCCACGGATCGATCGTACTGTCGGTGAATTTCTCGGCAGTGCCGGAGTCCGACAAATGGCCATCAGCGAAACCCAGAAGTACGGACACGTCACCTACTTTTTCAACGGCAACCGCACTGACAAATTCGACGACTCCCTGGAGAATTACATCGAAATCCCCTCCGACCTGGTACCGTTCGAGCAGCGCCCGTGGATGAAGGCCGCCGAGATTACGGACGCGGTCATCAACGAAGTCCGGGCCGGTAGCTTCGACTTTGCACGCATCAACTTTCCCAACGGCGACATGGTCGGGCACACCGGCGACCTCCTGGCAACCAAAATCGCCGTCGAGGTCGTCGATCTCTGTATGGCACGGCTGATGCCGGTCGTCGAGAAGGCCGGTGGCGTCATGGTCATCTGCGCCGACCACGGCAATGCCGACGAGATGTACGAGCGCAAGAACGGCGAAATCCTTATGAACGAGGGCCGGCCGAAGATGAAGACCAGCCACTCACTTAATCCCGTGCCCTGCATCATCTACGACCCCCTCTGCGACGGCGAGTACACGATGACCAGGCGTGATGACCTCGGCATCGCCAACCTTTCCGCCACATGCCTGAACCTGCTCGGCTTCGAAGCACCGGAAGATTACCTGCCGTCCGTCCTCGAGCTCACCTGACCCGGTTGTTCATAAGGTTTCGTCGCGAAACTGCCCGCCCGAGCGACCGCAACAGGAAGTTCATGAACAGGCCCGGGCCGGGTAAAAATACGGCCAAAGCCGCGTCAGGATTTTGATGCGACGCGGTTTGGCGGTTATCATATCCATGGTCTTTGCCCCGAACCTTTAGCGCTGAATCGGCAATCAAGCGGGCCGGGCTCCTTGTGGGTCCCGCCCCAGCACTGACTTTGACATGGCCTTAGGCGATCTCATACGACCAAAATGGAAACACAGCAATCCGGCAGTCCGCCTGGAGGCGGTCGCGGAACTGACCGACCAGGACGGCGATAAGCTGACTGAAATCGCCACCACGGATGAAGACCCGGAGATCCGGCTCGCTGCAGTGGCGCGGATTGACGACCAGGCCACCCTGGAGCAGATCGCCGCCACCGACACGGATGACGACGTGCTCGACGCATTGACCGCCAAGATCGATCAGCACCTGCGCAGCGCGGTCCTCGATTCTTCGGATGCCGCCGCCTGCCACCCGATTCTCGAGCGCATCAGTTGCGAAGACGTGCTGTCCAGCATCGCCGTCAACACCGAGCACGATGACATCCGGCTCGCCACGGTCGAACGCATCATGTGCCCGGTGCGCCTGTCCCGGCTGACCATCGCCAACACCGGGAAGGCGGTCGGCCTGCACATCGTTGAACGCATTGACGACGACACCGTCCTCGAGCGGATCGCGCACGATGCATCGAACAACCGGGTGCGCCATGCTGCCCAGGAAAAAATCGACAAAATCATCGAGGAGCGCAACCGCCCGTCGGCCGAGCAGCTGCGTGAAATCGAACTGCAGGAGATGTACGACACGGCCCGTAAGCTGATGGATTCCTGGAACTGGGAATTCGCCTTCGGGAAGTTCAAGGAAATGCAGTCACGCTGGGCCGATCTCGACCCGGGCCGGAAGGACCCGCGCCGTTCCGGCCTCGACGCCGCCCTCGACAGGCTGCACCAGCGGCACCAGGAGTTCCTCGAGGTGCAGGAGCAAGACCGCAAGCGCGCCGAGCTGCGGGCCTACAACATCGCCGAGCGTGAACGAATCTGCGCCGCCATCGAGGCGTTGATCGGCCGGATGGACGAAGCCGCAATTGCCGAACTGGACAGGCGCCGCGCTGAATGGGAAACCGCGTCGGAGGTGCCGGACGACGAATACCTGCAACTGCAGATACGGATCGACACGGCCGCCCAGGCCTTCCACGACACGACGCTGCAGCAGCGCGCCGAGCAGGAGGCACACGACACCACAATGCCAATCCTCCAGGCCCTGTGCGATCGCGCCGGCGAGTTGTCGACTTCCGAGGCATTCGCAGATCTCGAACCGCAGCTCGACCAACTCACCGAAGAAATGGCCGCCGTCGACTGCACCGGCGACGACGCCGACGCGGTGCGCGCCACATTCGACACCGCCATCACCACTGCCCGCACACGATTGACCGCGCACCGCGAAGCGGTGGCACAGGCAAAGGCCGACAACCTCAAGCAGCTCGAAGAAATCTGCACCGCCTTCGAAGCGATCATCGACACCGAGGACATCGCCAAAATCGAAACCCCCGGGCACGAGCTGCAGGTCGCCTGGTCAAAGGTCGGCACGGTCGATAACGACGCCCGTGAGCCGCTCGAGAAGCGCTTCAACAAACTGTCCGCCAGATTCC
>PVBE011826885.1_pt1 | contig 16469 bp, 19 predicted proteins | sample 1631181 | NCBI WGS metagenome assembly PVBE01 (sample SAMN08397723, study PRJNA350692) | Marine metagenome, whole genome shotgun sequencing project. | isolation source: water | place: Pacific Ocean | collected 2012-04
CTTTGCCACCATTGGCAGGTGCTCATTTGTAGCGGGCCTTGCTCGTGTCACTCGTGATGTGCCGCCCTTCATGCTCGTCGAGGGCCAGCCCGCCGAAGTGCGGAGCGCCAATGTCATTGCCATGCGGCGGCGTGGGTACGCGGATCAGGACATCGAGGCAATCAAGGAAGCGTACAAGCGGCTTTTCCGGGATAACGGCGGTGCGATGCTTGATCGTGTGGAAACGCTGCTGGCTGAGTGCGCTGGAATCAACGCCATCGTGCACCTTTGCGAATCGATCAAGTTGTCAAGCGAAGGGCGACATGGCCGTGGGCGTGAAGCCATGCGCGAAGATGACAAGTGGAAGGCTGCGAGTCAGCCCACCGGCTGACGGCGCACTACTCCTCGTCATCTTCTCCTACGTCGTCGTCGCCGAGTAGATACCGCTCGAACACATCGTCGTCGTCATCAACGAGATCGTCATCCTCATCGTCCTCGCTGGCTGTGACGTTGTCTTCCTCGTCATCCTCTTCTTCCCAGTCGCTACAGAGGGCGGAGTTTGAGATGGGAGGTACGGTGATGACCGCGGTTACCTCGTGCATGAGGGCAAAGTTACCGGAGTCGAATGTGAATCCAGCCGAAGGGTTCGGTTCGTGCAGCGTGTCCAGGGGTGTCGCCACGGGCGTATGTGTCCCCTTTTTGAGAGTGGTTGTCAAGGGGAGACCCCGTCCCAATCGCCCGATTCTCTCCTGCCCTATGGGGCCACACCCGGGGTCACACCCCGGGGTCACACCCCGGGTGTGACCCCTGTGGGCTCGCAGCGGTGATGCGGAATGGCACAAGGGAGGCCGGCACCTAGGCGGGGCTATCAGCCGATAATCTGCGTCCTTTCCACGCAATCTCCGGGTCTGTTGAAAACCTCGCTTCAGAAAGGCCATTCTCCTGCCGACAGTCCGAGAAGGAGGCAATTGGCTCCTTCGGAGTTCGTTTTCATGCCCATGCAGACCGGAATCATCAATGCAGCCGAATACGAGGCCGGCGAACGTCGCACGGGGCGTGTCTTGTGGCTGCTCGCGGGCATCATCTTCCTGAGCCTCGCAGATCTCCTCCTGACGCTCACCTACCTGATGTCCGTGGGCATGAACGAGGGTAATCCGATTGCAGCCTGGATCGTGACCGCCACCCAGTCACCTTGGGCACTGTCCATGTACAAGTTGGTCACCGTGGCCATCTGCGTCGGGCTTCTGTACAAGGTCCGGCGCCAGCGGGTAGGGGAACTGGCTGCGTGGTGTTCGCTGCTGATCCTCGTAGCCCTCGCCGTGTGGTGGAATCAGTACGCCCACTATCAGCCGCTCTTGCCGCGAGGCGAAGTACTTGTGATGGCCGCCCCAGAGCTGAACCACGCGTCCTCCCTGCAGTAACAAGCGGTCTGCTACAGTACCACCGATGACGCGAACGACCGCATGTTTGCTCGGTATCGCCGCCATGCTGGCGGGAGGTTGCGGACTGCGCCCACCGATTGCGACCTACTCCGGCTCCCGCGTCGTAGAGTCGACGCCGCAGGCCGTTGCCATTGACGTTGAGTTCGAATTGTCCAACGACAACAACGAATCGATTGAACTTCGGGACTTCACCTACGCCGTCACGGCCAACGGGCGACATGTCTACGAGGGCCGCCAGGCAGCGGAACGCACGTTGCCTCGGCGATCGATTGTCCATGCCTCCATCCCCCTTGTCATTCGCCGCGATGACCTGCCCCAGTCAGGCGATGTTGACTGGCGGCTGTCGGGAAGTCTGGGCTATGTAGCACCCGGTGCCTTTGCCGAAACGCTTCTGGATATTCGGATCTGGCAACCGACAGCGGCGATCTCCGCAGCCGATACGACCATCATTCCGTCATCGAACTAAGCCGTCTACGACGATTCTCCCTCATGTAGAGGACCTGCGGCCGCACGACTGGCGTGACCGACGTTGCCCGCCTGTGGCGGCAGTGATGCATTCAGCCTCCCGGTGGGACGGCCGATGGCAGAGAACATGCCGCTTGATATCGAAACCGTCCTCTCGGAGGCCCGGTCACGGGATGCCTCCGACATTCACCTCGTAGCCGGGGAGCCGCCCATTCTGCGGGTCGACACGCAATTGCTTCGCATGAATACTCCGCCGATCTCCGAGCAGGAACTCCATGCGCTCGCATCTTCCATGCTCGACGATGACCAACGGGATCGCTTCGCAACCGAACAGGATGTGGATCTGGCGTGGACCTCCGGCGATGCGAGGTTTCGGGTCAACGCGCACTGGCAGAGCGGTACGCCCGCGTTCGCGCTGCGAAGCGTGCGGACGACCGTCCCGGCGCTTGCCGATCTGGGGCTTCCAGATGCAATTGGGCCGCTGGCGGATCTGCCACGCGGGTTGATCCTCGTCACCGGCGATACGGGGTCGGGCAAATCAACCACACTGGCGGCGCTGATAGATCGAATCAACCGCGAACAGAGCCGACACATCATCACGCTGGAAGATCCGGTTGAATACACCTTCTGTTCTGATCAGTGTCTGATCGAGCAGCGGGAGTTGGGCCGCGACATGCCCAGTTTCGCCTCGGGACTGCGACACGCGCTGCGGCAGGATCCCGATGTCATTCTGGTCGGCGAAATGCGTGATCTGGAAACCACCTCGCTTGCGATCTCGGCCGCGGAAACAGGACATCTTGTTCTGTCAACACTGCATACGGTCAACGCGGCGCAGACGGTCGAACGCATTGTGGACATGTACCCGTCAACTCAACAGGGACAAGTGCGTTCCATGCTTGCGGACACACTGAGAGCCGTACTCTCCCAAACGCTCCTGCCTCGAAAGGGCGGCGGCATGGCTGCGGCGGTCGAAGTGTTGTTGTGTGACTCGGCGGTTCGAAACATCATCCGAGAGGCAAGAACATTCGAGATTCCAAATGTGATCGAGACCGGCGGTCGGAAAGGCATGGTGTCACGGGATGCTGCCATCGCCATGCTTGTGCTCAACGGTGTTGTTGAGGAGGAGGCAGCAACAGCCGCCGCCCACGATCCAACCCGCTTGACAAGGAATCTTGCAGCATAGGGAATCACGCATGCCGACCTACCGCTACGAAGTGCAGAGAGATGGCGGCGAGTTGGCAATCGGTGATTTGGCTGCCGCGTCGGTCACAGCCGCAGCCGGCGTGTTGCGGGAACAGGGTGGCCGGATCGTTCGCATTACACCGCAGCAGCGAAGCGGCGTGTCGATCGGCAAACGAGTGCGTGCGATCCTGCTGGCAGGGTCTGGGCCGACCAAGGCCGATGTTCTTGATTTCACGACACAACTTGCCGTAATGATTCGTGCCGGAATCAGCTTACATGCCGCGATCGACGGTATTGCATCACAGGTGAAGACCGACAAGTTCCGGCAGGTCCTGCTCGCAATCAAAGGAGACCTGGAAGCAGGATCGCCTTTTTCAGAGGCGATTGCATCACACCCGCGGCTCTTCAATCCCCTCTATGTGAACATGGTTCGCGCATCGGAGATGTCCGGTGCGTTTGGCCGCATGCTCGATCGGATCGCCGCCATCATCGCCAGGCAGATCGAGACGCGGAAGATGGTGGTTGGTGCCAGCCTGTATCCCATGGTGATCGGCATCCTTGCTACCACTGTGACGATCTTCCTTCTTACGTATGTCTTGCCAAGATTTGCTGGTGTGTTTGCGGGCAAGGAAGCGCTTCTTCCGTGGCCGACCATCTTCCTGATGGCGCTCAGCGGATGGATGGAAGTCTGGTGGTGGACGATTCCATTGGCAATTGCCGCCGTGACGGCCGGCATCCTGATCGCCAGCAGGACTGAACAAGGTGGGAGTTTCCTCGACAGATGGAAGTTGAGGCTACCCGTGTTTCGCCGAATGCTTCGCGCCCTGTACATCAATCGGTCATTGCAGACACTCGGCGAGTTGCTGAACGCCGGCGTTCCCCTTATCAACGCCCTTCGTGTCACCGGCGACATCACAGGGAACCGCCGATACCGCGAACTTTGGCATGGTGTCGGAGAAGGAGTTCGTGAGGGTCGCCGCATCAACGAGATTCTGAGCGAAACACCGCTACTTCCACGACCGGTCGTACAGATGATTGCGGCGGGCGAAGAATCCGGCCGCCTGGGCGATGTGTTGGAAGAAATCTCGGAGTACTACGACCGCGTGCTCCGAGATGCGATCAAGACCTTCACAAGTTTGTTGGAGCCGTTGATGATTGTCGTGATGGGTGTGCTGGTGGGATTCATAGCGATGGCGATCATCCTGCCGATCTTCAAGATGAGTTCGGTGGTAACGGGAGGATGATGCGAAACTGCGTTCCAATCAGGCGGGGGTTCTGGCTTGTCGAAACAGCAGGCGCGATTGCCGTAATCGGCGTCGGAATCGTCGCGATGATGTCATCGCATCAGGCGTGGCATGTACAGGCCGCTACGGCAGACAGGCTTGCAACCGGTATGCGACTTGCAGGCGAGATTCGGGAGTTCTCGTTGCTGCTTGCGGCCAACGACCCGGTCACTGGAACCGCAATTTGGGGGACGGAGCCGGGCGAATCGTTGCCATGGGATGCCGACGATCTGGATGATCTGGACGATGCGGTCTTCGCTGCCGATCTCGGAACAGGCCCCATTGACGCAACTGGCAGCGTGATCTCGGGAATGGATGGCTGGTCGCAACAGGTCACAGTGTCCTGCGTCGATCCATTCAACATTACGGCGACTGTGAGTGACGGGTCATCTCAAACCTTGCGGGTGGAAGTTGTCGCAAGTTTGAACGGAAATGAACTTGCGAGGCTGTCATGGACCATGTCCCCCTGAGGTATGGATGGGCAACCGTCCCGGCGCTTCTCGCGATGGGGGTTATCTCATCAATCACCGCTGCGATTGCATCGGTTGCGTGGACCAATCTCCGGAGCGCTCGGGCGGTCATGGGGATCACAACCGCGCAATCTGCGGCCGAGACCGGACTCTCTTTCGGCGCAGCACGGCTGCAGTCCGAGTCGGCGAGGTATGTGATTGATCGGGGTGTGATCGACGAGGGGTTGGCTGAGCGACTCTGGCTGGGGACATGGACCAGCGATGACGGCCAGATTGCTGTTCTTGATCCGGACGGCTATGTGATCGCAAGTCCGAGCGGCAATGGCATGGTGCACGCGATATTTGATGCGCACGATCAGGCAGATGAACACGCCATCGAGTTGGAAGCATCCGACGCGTCGTTACCCGCACTTTCCAACAATAGTAGCCGGCTGGATGTGAAACCGATTCCACTCGGGCCGGAAACCGACGCGGCAGTCTTCCGGCTCGCCTATGAATTCGTGCTTGGCACTACCCGAGTGCGAGTGCAGAGCACAGGCATCGCCGGTGGCGTGGAGCGGACTATCTCCATGGAATACGACATCGACAAACGGATCGACTACGCGATCGTCGCCATGTCTCGGATCATGATCGGCAGCAATGTGCTTGTTGCAGGGCCGATCGGTACTCGGTACGGGATCACGGCCGGGGAACTTGAAGGTGATCATGCGGACCCAATCGTCATGCGGAGTGACTTCGTGGACCTTGGCGTCGGTGGGCTCGATGTGCAGTTGGCTGATCTGCAAGCAGCCATCGCATCAAGCGATGTGGATGGCGATAATCGACTTCGTCCGGGTCACCCAACGGAGGGCCCCGCCGTCGCCGGTTCCTTCACGGACTACGACGGCGATCAATACATCACCGAGATGGACCTCTTCCTGTCCCACTTCGATGCCAACGGTGATGCGTCCGTGGTCTACGATGCGGCCCAAGCCGCGGAGGCCGGGCACGGAGGTCTGTCTCAGGAATTCGTCGAAGACATGCAGTTGGCATTGCTGATCGACCACGCACGGCCGGACCGCAACGGCGACGGTCTCATCGACGACACAGATCGCCAACTCGGCTGGGACGACGGCATGCTTGACCTCGCGGATCGTTATGCGAAGGTCGATGGATCGCTGGCTCTGGCTGTCGGTGTTGCTGACTGGGAGTCGCAGCTCGGTGCATCGTGGCAGAGCATTGTGAGCGGCCCGCTTGACCCCGAGTTCGGCGAGGCGGCGTCACGTTTCGGCGTTCCGGAAACGGAATTGGCAGAACTGACGACGGACATGTTTGCCGGCGCGCAGAGTTGGTTCGAGTCGGAGGCCAGCGGCGGCATGCCATTTGGGGACGAATCGACTGGGCAGGTTGCTTCGGGCATTCTTGGCGGTGGCACCTTCACTCCCGCAGGCGGTGGCGGATGGGAGGACATGCCGTGGCAGTCCAGCGGGGCGTATGACTGGTTTGAGCGGCCCATCTATCGGGACATGGCGTTCAACAATGTCTCCATTCCAGCGGGTACCAATGCCGTGTTCGAGAACTGCACATTCGTCGGCGTGACCTGGATCGAGACCGAAGAGAGTGTGTCCGATCCGAACTGGAACTTCGCAGGTTCAAGGAATAGTGATGGCACACTGCAATACCCGGGACTTGTTGCAGAAACCGGTGGCGTTGAGGTGTCAGACACCCGAAGCATGTCGAATAACCTTCGGTTTCACGATTGCACATTCCTTGGTTCGATTGCAGGGGATGTCCCGGATCAATACACGCACTGGCGAAACAAAGTGCAGGTCACCGGCCAGTCGCGATTCTTCATCGATCCGGAGGATGTTGATCTTGCGCAGCAGGAGGATGGCGCCGCACTTGCCGTGGTGCTTTCTGAAATGGATCCTGCAGTTCGCGAGCAATTGTCGCGAAGTTCGCTGCTCTTGCCGGGATGGTCCGTTGATGTCGGCGCATTCACCAATGACGAGGCGATCGGGGTGAAACTCAATGGCACGATTGTCGCAGGACTTCTCGACCTGCGAGGAGTCGTCGATGTGCATGGAACGATCCTTGCGACATTCCGTCCCGTCGAAGGCGAGGGCCCGCTCTTCTACGGTGGTGATACCGACGACTTCAATACAACCATTGGATACTTTGGTCCCGAGGACGGTGACGGTGAGGGCGAGAACTCTTCCGGGCAGTCATTCGAGGGATTCGGTCGCATCTCCTTGCGAGCGAACCCGGATGCTGCATTGCCCGATGGCGTCCCGTGGCCCGTTTCGGTTGTGGCAACGGCCGGAAGTTATGTCGAAGGCAGTTCCGAATGAAACGCCGCGGCTTTACGCTGGTGGAGATGGTGCTGGCGATGGCCATCGCCACGGTTCTACTCGCAGGGTTGTTTGGGGCCATTCAGGTTTCGGTCGATGCGTATGGCCGTGCGACGGCGGAACACTCCAGTCGCCTGACATGCCGACTGGTGCTGGAGCGGCTCGCCTTTCTCGTTCGAACCAGCGTAGACTTCGGCCCGAAGCCTGGAATCGCTACCGAGATCGATGTCGAAAGCGAGACCTTTGACATGACGACCGCTTCCGGCGATGAAATCACAGTGACTTGGGATTCCACTCAGCAGTCGTTAGACATGACCGTCAACGGGACGACATCAACGCTGCTTGCAGGTGTGACGCAGCGGGTGGGCGGTGAAGACATCACTCCATTCCTCCTGCAGTTCGACGGCGGTACGAAACTCTGGCGACTTCGCATGGACTTGGCTGTGGAGATCGACGCCAACACAACAACGGCCATGGATACCGCTACCGCGCAGATTCGTTTGACAAAGTCGATCATGCCGCGATCGACGGTGTTCGAGTAGGGAGTCAGGCACCGTGCTGAAGCACTTGCTCGATCAGTGCGGAAGCATCCTCTACCGTTGCGGCCTCTGCGATGATCCTCGCGATCGGTTCGGTGTTGCTGGCACGCACATGCACCCACCCGCTTTCGAAGTCGATGCGAACGCCATCACTCTCATTGATGCGTTCCTTTTCAAACCGCGTGCGGAGTTGCTGCATGGCATCCGCCAGCCCATCGCGACCGCCGATGTCCGCGAGGTCAATGCTCTGCTTGATCATCGCGTAGGCCGGGACATCCTTGATGATGTCGGAGAGAGGGCGATCTTCGCGCCGAAGCAGGTCGAGCAGGATCGCCATGCCGCAGAGACTGTCCCTGACCCAACCGACAGATGGAGCAATGACGCCGCCATTTCCCTCTCCGCCGATGACGCACCCGTTCGCCTTCATGACTGCGGCGACATTCGCTTCGCCGACGGCAGTACGAAATACCCGCCCGCCAACGGACGCAGCGAGGTCATCGATCATCCTGCTGGTGGATAGATTGGCCGCGGCGGATTGACCTTCTTCCAACATTGCCATTGCGGCAAGAACGAGTGTGTATTCCTCGCCGATGTAGCAGCCGGTCTCGTCCACCACGGCCAACCGATCAGCGTCCGGGTCCTGCGCGAACCCAATCGCAGCATCGTGTTGCCGCACTGCCTCGCAGAGTTCCTGCAGGTTTTCTTCTTTTGGTTCCGGGGGATGAGCGAACGCGCCGGTCGGCGTGCCATGCAGATGTATGACTTCACACCCGAGCAGCTCCAGCAGGCGGCGCCCGCCAACGCATCCGGCACCATTCACCGAGTCGAGAACGACCCGGAACCCGATCTCTCGAAGGGGCATCGGGTCAATGAGGCCAAGGACTCGTGCGATGTGTGTGTCGTGACCCGCGTCGCTGGCGGTGCAATGGCCCTCGTCAACCTGCGCCGCCGGGCGGTCTTCATGGAAACGACGGATAATGTTCTCAGCCGCGGCAGTGTCTGGTGCAAGGCCATCGCAGTCCAGGCACTTGAATCCATTCCATTGGGAAGGGTTGTGGGAAGCCGTCACGACAAGTCCGCCATCAGCACCGAGCGCCCCGATCATGACCCCGGCGGTTGGCGTCGCTATAACCCCAAGATCAATGACATCACACCCGGCCGCCTGCAGCGCATCGCGGGCGGCATTTGACAGGGACTGGCCGCTGGGTCTGGTGTCCCGGGCGAGGCACAGCGTGGGAGCACGACCAAGATGGTCATGGAGATGCGATGCGAAAGCCAATGCCCAGCGGGCCGCGAACTCTTCGGTCATCGACGTTCCGACAATTCCTCTTGCGCCGGAAACGGACAACATGAGCGGCGCATCGGTCATGGTATGCAGGTCGCCGTGCATCCGGGTGCCTCGGTTACGCGCACGGCGGCGAGGACCGCCGCGTTCGGAAGGTCTTCATGCATGCAATTCGCAATGTACGCGGCAACTCGCTCCGCTGTTGGGTTTGAGCACCGCAGGACTTCGCTTGTGTTGAGGTCCGTATCCCGAAGCGGCAAGATTGCCGCATCGACACGCCTTTCCAGATCGAGAAAGTCCACCAGCAATCCATCGGTGTCGAGCGACGCTCCGCGAACGACGATGGTGACCTTCCAGTCGTGCGGGTGCGGCGTTTCAGGAACGCCATTGACGGTGACGGCATGGGTTGCTGTGAAACCGCGTTCGATGGCAACCTCCCATGTCATGGCGCTGTCCACTCTTCCTGGATCGACCATGTAAATGGTTGCGTGCGGCAATCAATGTGGACGGCGAAGAAACCGTTCCGGTGCTGTCGCACCAGCGGCCATATGACATCGCGGTCGGTGGCGGGAATGTCGAGACCCGGCACATCGTCCACTGGAATCCACTCCAGCGTTCCTTCATCAATCGTCATGGTGGGAATCTCGTTCGGATCGATTGGCCGAGTGACCTCGTAAAGAAATATCAGCCAATGCGTATCGCCTTCATAGGCGGTTTCGGCAAGCATGCCGGAGAGGCGGACTTCCCGCTGATCCAGCGAAACCCCAGACTCTTCCTCGATCTCTCGAACTGCGCACGCATGAGGACTTTCGCCGATGGCGGCCTCCAACTTCCCTCCAATCGGGGAATATTGGCCGGCATTGGGCGCCTTGTTGCGATGCAGCAGCAGGAGCCGCCCGTCGTGATCGTAGAGATAACAGAGTACGGCGATTCGGTATGGCAGATCCTGAATCGACTTCACGCGGCGACCTCCTGCATGAGCCGCTTCATTTCAGCGACCGCCGACCGAATGCCGGTAAACACGCTTCGGCTGATGATGGAGTGCCCAATGTGCAGTTCGCTGATGCCGGGAATAGCCGCGATTGGCTGGACATTTCGATAGGTGAGCCCGTGGCCGGCGTTGCATTGCATGCCGGCATCGCGGACGTGCTCAACGGCCGTTGCGATGATTGACAACTCCGCATTGGCAGAATCGCAGTCCACCGCAAAGCCGTGGGCCGCGACGGCTTCTGCCCATGGGCCAGTGTGGATCTCGCATACTGTGAAACCGCAGGCCTTTGCAGCATCGATCTGCCGCCGGTCGGCATCGATGAAAGCGCTGACGGCCATGCCCCCGTTTGCGAGTTCGGCGACAAGTTCCTGCAGTCGGTCCTTGTCGGACGCTACATCCAGTCCACCCTCGGTCGTGACTTCGTGACGCCCCTCGGGAACAAGCATGGCCATGTCGGGCCTGGTGCTGAGTGCTATCTGCACCATTTCGTCCGTCGCAGCCATCTCGAGATTCAGGGGTACCTGTACCGCCGTGCGAAGGCGTGCCAGATCGAGGTCCTGCATGTGCCGCCGGTCCTCACGCAGGTGGAGGGTGATGCCGTCGGCCCCGCCGAGTTGAGCCTCGACCGCCGCCCAGAGCGGATCGGGTTCAAAGGTCTTTCTCGCCTCGCGAAGCGTGGCTACATGGTCGATGTTGACACCCAGTTCAATCACAGTTCAAGGCACCTGTACGCCCGCATGGGGCAGGGGGCGAAGTATACTCCTCCGCACCACTCAGGGGCCCTGACATGTCGGAGTTCGAACGGAAGCTTGCGCAGTTGAAAGCCGACCTGGCCACCCAGGGAGCTCGGGTTTCGGATCTCCTTCTCCGCGCTGTGGAAGCATGTTTTGATGGCAATGTCGACGAAGCCGATGCGGTGATCAGATCGGACGAGGTGATCGATCGGGTTGATGTTGAAATCGAGCGGGCGTCGATCGACCTGCTACGAGGCGGAGAGTCTGACGAGCATGCCGTGCGGAGTGTGTTGACGATAGTGAAGGTCAATAACGAACTCGAACGGATTGCAGATTGTGCCGTGACGGTGGCAGATGCGATGCGAGAGAACGCCGACGCAACTGCGACGGCACCGCCTACATTTCGGGTCATGGCCAACAGCGTGGTGGGCATGATGCGGGATGCAAACAGTGCGCTGGCCGAAGCAGATACCGATCTGGCGGTTCGTGTGCTCTCCTTTGACGATACCGTGGAGCGGTTCAGAGTCGACATCGTGCTGGATGTACAGAAGCGAACCAGTTCCGGTGATCTGGATCCGCTTGTTGAGTTCACCCTGTTGGCGGTGACGCGGGCGATCGAACGCATTGCGGATCACTGCACCAACATTTGCGAACAGGTGATCTACCTGGAGACAGGGAAGATCGTCCGTCACATGCCCGAGGGGTGGACGCCCCCGGAAACACCGGACTATTGAAGTCGTGACTTCGTCAGCGGATGTGCCGAGCGAATTGCGGCAGAGGTTGGCCGAACACGATCAGGAACACCTGTTGGCATCGTGGAGTGAGCTCGGTGAGCAGGAGCGCGCGGACTTTGCCGAACAGTTGCGGGCGATCGACTTGACGGCGGTGGCGCAGCGAATGGCTTTGGAGTTGGATCTCCCAGAGGGCGGTTTCGAGCCGTGTCCATCCCTCACTCCGACTGAGGACGATTGTCTGCGGGGCGAGGAGGCGATCGGCCGCGGCTTGCTGGGTGTGTTGACGGTTGCGGGTGGGCAGGGAACGCGGCTGGGTTGGTCGGGTCCGAAGGGGACATTTCCGGCGGCGGCAGTCACAGGAAAGTCCCTGTTCCAGTTGATTGCCGAGCAGATTCTCTTTGCCCAACGGCGGTATGGCGTCGTCGTTCCTTGGTACATCATGACCAGCGTTGAGAACGACGGGGTGACCCGGTCGTTTCTGCTTGACAACAATTGCTTTGGCCTTGATCGGACGGATATCTTCATATTTCCGCAGGGGTGTCTTCCGGCAGTGGATGCAGGGAGCGGTCGGGTACTTCTTGCTGGGAGAGGCGAGGTTGCGATGAGTCCGGATGGTCATGGCGGAGTCGTGGATGCGCTGCGGCAGAGTGGCGGTCTGGAGCAGATGCATGCTCGCGGCGTTGAGCATCTGTCATATGTCCAGATCGACAACCCGCTGGTGCACGCGATTGATCCGGGCTTTCTTGGGCTGCACATGGGAGGGCAGTCCTCGGGCGAGGCTTCGAGCAAGGTGGTTTGCAAGACGGATCCGGCGGAGCGTGTTGGCGTGTTGTGTCGCCGAGACGGCAGGACGATGGTCGTCGAATATTCGGATCTTCCTGTCGAGACGGCCCAGGAGCGGAATAGAGACGGATGTCTCCGGTTCGATGCCGCTTCCATTGCGGTGCACCTGTTTTCGACGACGTTCCTGCGGTCGGCAGGAGGCGACCTGCCGTGGCATCGTGCCGTGAAGAAGGTTTCCTGCTTTGATGTGGATTCGGGAAGAGTGGTGCAACCAAAGGAACCGAATGCAGTCAAGTTCGAGCGGTTTGTCTTCGACTTGCTTCCCAGAGCGGAGCGGTCGGTTGTCATGGCGACGCCGCGGGAGGAAGAGTTTGCGCCGATCAAGAATGCCAGTGGGAGCGACTCGCCGCAGACCAGCAAACAGATGCAGGTTGACCGTGCCGCGCGGTGGCTGGAGTCGCGAGGGATGGATGTGCCTCGCGGCGATGATGGCCGTCCGGTTGCCATGATTGAGATAAGCCCGTTGACGGCAGCCTTTGCCGATCAGATTCCGGCTGCGGATCTTCCCGCAGCGATCTCCCCGGACCTCCCCACCGCGATCTAGGGGTCACACCCGGGGCCAGACCACTATGTTATCGGACGCAGAGTAGGGAGCATTGCCCGGTGACTGTCGTTTCGTCTCCCTTTGCTCGGTGGTCCGGGGTTGGTGGTAGCATCGAGAGTTCCCATGGAGGCGTTGGTCAATCAGGTCCTCGATGCAGTGGACCCGACATGGGGACCGTGGGTGGTCTTTGGCCTGCTGCTCTTGTCTGGGTTCGGCATTCCGCTCGGGGAAGACATCATCAACATCCCCGCGGGCATTCTTGTCGGTCTGGGTCGCCTGCCGCTTGGTCCCACCCTCATCGCAGCCTACTGCGGCGTCGTACTCGGCGACATTCTGTGGTTCATTGTGTGCTCTCGGTACGGGGCGCGGCTCTTGCATAGCCGCTGGTTCAAGCGAGTTGCGCATCCCCGCCGCATGTTGCAGGTGAAACACCAATTCGATCATCGTGGCACATGGGTCATCATCATGGCGAGGTTCATTCCCGCGAGTCGCACGACGACCATCACTGTTGCGGGCATGATGCACATGCCATTCTGGAAGTTTGCATCTGCGACGCTTGCGTGTGTACTCATTACCGCACCGATGCAGGTTGGAGCGGGCTGGCTCATCGCTCAGGGCCTGGGCACACGCCGCGGCGTTGACATGACGCTTGCTATCGTTGGACTGGTCATGGTGGCGGTAGCGGCAGTCCTTGTGGTTCGACTCTGGCAACGCCACAAGCGGTCGGGGAAGCGGCCCGCGAGGGCGCGGGCATCATGGCTCCGGCACTTCCGTCGCCCCCGGGAATAGGCCCTGACCCCGTATACTGTGCGTTTTGAACTGGAGAAGCGAATGCGAACTTTGGTGACCGGTCAGATTGGAATGGACAAGACGCCGTACCTCGAAACCGTCGAGATGCTCGGCGGTGAGCGGGGAGGCGCGATTGAACTCTTCAATGTCGGCCAGATGATGTACAAGGAGGGGCCGGACATTCGACCGGGCCGCATTCTTGACCTCCCTCTGAGCAGGCTTCACTCCCTGCGCCGCGCCGCGTTCAAGGACATCAACGCTCAAACGACACCGGCGGAAGATCATCCCAACGTCGTTGTCAACACCCACGCTACTTTTCGCTGGCGACACGGTCTCTTCAGCGCATTTGACTTCGATCAGGTCGCCGATTTCCAGCCCGATCAATTCATCTGTCTTGTCGACAACATCGAGACGGTTCACAAGCGACTGCACGAAGAACACGACATCGATGCCACGCTCAAGGATTGCATGGTGTGGCGAGAAGAAGAGATTCTCGCTACTGAGTTATTGGCTCAGGCCATGGGATGCCGAAACGACTTCTACATTCTCAGCCGCGGGCGACACCACAGCACCACGGAGACCTGCTTCAAGTTGGTCGCCCGGCCGGAAGTTCGCAAGGTGTATCCAAGTTTCCCGATGAGCCATGTCGTTGATCTCCCTGATGTTCTGGAGGAGATCACCCGGTTCAGGGCGGCGCTTGCCGAGCACTTCATTACATTTGACCCTGCGGATGTTGATGAGAAACTCATGCTCGACCGCGGCATCGAGGCGGCGAAAGCGGGCAAAGATTGGATTGAGGTCGAAGCGCACGCATTTGGTGGCCGCGAAGGTGACGAGCCGCTCCGCGTGTCGGTGCGGGAGATTCTCGATATCGCCGGTGACATTGACGGTCAGATTTACATGCGGGACTTCAAATTGATTGATCAGTCCGACATGATTGTGTCGCTTGTGCCCGAACTTCCCGGTGGAACACCCGGCCTCTCCAGTGGTGTTGAGCGGGAACTGCAGCACGCATGGGAGCACACCAAGGAGGTCTACGTGGTGTGGAAACCTTCCAAGCCGCCGTCACCATTCATTACCGAAACGGCTACGAAGATATTCGACAGTGTGGACGAAGCTCTGTCCTACTTTGAGGAACAGGGCTACTTCGCCATGCGGAACCTCTTCGGTCACTGATACCGCACCCACTCCAGACACAATCCTTCCGGCGGCATGGTCGGGCCAGTCGCTCGGCGTTCCCGCGATGCAATGATGTCCGGGATGTCGTCTGGCGCGATCGAGCCGCGGCCCACTTCTACCAGTGTCCCCGCGACGATCCGCACCATGTTCCAGAGGAATCCGCCGCCCGACACATCGATGGCGATATGCCACGGTTGTGTTTCGACCACAGTGCACGCGTCAATTCGCCGCACCGTCGACTCCTTCCCGTGGTTCAATCGCGTGAAGGCTGCGAAGTCATGCTCGCCGAGGAGATGTTTGGCCGCCGCACGCATCTCTTCTACATCCAACGCGTAGATGCTCGTCGCCACAACTCGCCGATCAAACAGAGGCCGCCGCGTTGACTCTCGGCAACCATGGACCAGCGTGTACCGATACCCTTTGGCTGTGCAATCGGAAATCGGGTTGAAGTTGTCGGCCGTCGCCTCCACTTCCCGGACCTGCAGATCGGCGGGTAGCCGGGCGTTGATCGCAGCAAGCATTCTTGGGCATGCCAGTTCAAGTGATGAAGTAAACGCGGCAACCTGGCCGCGTGCGTGTACCCCGGCATCCGTCCGCGATGCGCCGATCAAGTCCACCGGTTCCCGTACCACCGCTCGAACCGCTTCCTCCAGCACGCCCTGGGCGGTCCGCAGCGGCTCCAGATCAGGAGGGTGTTGCTTCTGCCAGCCATGGAAGTTGGTGCCTTCGTAGGCGATAGTCATGCGATAGCGTGGCATGGCCGCGAAGTATCCTCCATTGACGCACATTGTGCATTGCCGCTGGTACCCTGACCGCCCCATGGCACGCATTCTCGTAGCAGGGCCGCACCCGGATGATCAGGAACTCGGCATGGGCGGCACAATCGCCCGCCTCGCCGCCGAGGGCAACGATGTCCTGCTTCTGGACATGACCAACGGTGAACCAACACCATGCGGCACACCGGAGAAGCGAGCGGCCGAAGCGGCCAAAGCGGCGGAGATTCTCGGGGTCCAACGCATGTGCATCGACCTCCCGAATCGACAGGTTGAGCACACGCTTGGTTCCCGGCACGCTGTTGCAGCGGTGATCCGCGAACATCAGGCAAACATCATTTTTGCGCCGTACTTTGAGGATGCCCATCCCGATCACATCGCGACTACCCGCATTGTGGAAGATGCTCGTTTTGATGCGAAGCTGACAAAGACGGACATTCCAGGCGAGCCGATCTATCCTCGGTGGTTCTTCTACTAATACTGCACGCACCTGCGCATCGTGCCGCAGCCAAGTTTCCTCTTTGACACAAGTGGCTACGCCGAACAGAAGAAGCGGGCGATCCTTTCCTACGAATCGCAACTGGTGCACCGCGAACAGAACCGCCCCATCGTCGATTGGGTTGCGGCGGCGGAGCGGTACTTCGGCGGTCGCCTCCGCGTCGAAACCGCCGAGCCCTTCTACTCGCGTGAACCGATTGGGCTCTCGGGCTTCGACGGCTTGGTCTGATCGCCTCGTTGTTTCGACCACTCCCTCGCAAATGCATCGATCTGCTCAAGTTTGGCGAGACAGTCGCCCCAAGTGGCCGTTGGCGGAGCGGCGATGCGGAGATCCCATGCGGGGTAGTTCCAACCGGTGAATTCCGCTGCCTTCACTTCTTCGACGCCTTCGTTCAGAAGTCCGACAGCC
>PVBE011297975.1_pt1 | contig 16468 bp, 9 predicted proteins | sample 1631181 | NCBI WGS metagenome assembly PVBE01 (sample SAMN08397723, study PRJNA350692) | Marine metagenome, whole genome shotgun sequencing project. | isolation source: water | place: Pacific Ocean | collected 2012-04
ACCATCTTCTTTAACGGTTAATTGTCGGGTAAACGTCGCACCCTGATCTATTATGAAATTGTAAGTTCCTGCTGCCATTTTATATTTTCTCCATTATAATAATTATACCAGATTGTAAGGTAGTTGTCAAGAAATATTTTCTGTTGGGGGTAAGGAAAAAAGTAAAGGTTTAGTTTTTTTATATTTAATCCTCATTTATAGGCCAACAGCTGAATTCCGTATTTAAGTTACTAATAGTTCCGTACTCTGTAATAACTTCCCATAATTTATGGGATTCATAGGTACTATTAAGACTTAAAATACTTCCTGAATATTCAGTAATCTTATCTTCAATATTTATATATTCATAGTTATAAATTCCTTCATCATATACTGTAGGATACCAATCTTCTTGTGGTAAAAAATCTTTTACATCAGAAGATAAGTTATTATAGTTATAAGGTATTCTTTTATCAAAATATTTAAAATCTTTAGTACCAGAAAAAATATTAATATTTTCTGGAAAGATATTAGTAATACTTTGACTATTAAAGTTACTGATAAGACTTAATATATCTTCATCCCATAGAAAAGAACCAAAAAATTCATGTAAATAAATATCTCCTACAGGAAAAGTTTCTGTAAAACAATCAAACTTTTGTACCTCTACATTAGTATTAGAATTAAAAGTTGTGACTAAATTATCATAGATATCTTGATCTTTTTCCAAACAATATACTTTAGTTGCTCCATTTATAGCACTAAGATATGTTAATATTCCTGAACCAGCTCCACAGTCTACAACTGTTTTACCTGATACGTTTGCTTTAATATAATTTTCGAAAGTATTCGTTCGATTATAATCATATATAAAACTTGTTGTTCTATTTTGAAGATCCATAGCTACGGCCCTGCTGTATATATTGTAGAACCTCCAATAGAAAATGCTGCAAATCTATAACTTACACTACTATCTCCTACTACTCTATATTGTGTTGTTGTAGCTTCGGAATATACCTCAGAATATTCATACAGAACATCATAAGTATTACCATATCTACCACCCGTAACCCAACGTCTTCTTATACCCCTTCTTACAGGATAAGAATTTTTTCCTTGCCAAATAAATATTAAAGGTATATAATTTAATGTAGAGCCCCAAGAATACCACGTATTACCAGTAGCTGCTCCACTTTTTATTATTAAACTAGCTTCAGCTCTTGAACTATCAAATAATAAATCATGATCTCCTGCAGTAGTAACATCAGTTCCTGTTTTAGATACCCAAAAACCATACTCTGACCCATTATTTCCTATTAATATTCTTTTATCACCCATGATTATAAAACCGTTGCATCTAGTAAAAATAGTCTAAAAGTTGTTGAAGATAAGTTCATATTATATACAGTAAAACCTGTTTTAGTAACATCAGCCCAACCACCATAATCAACATTCAAATTAAAATGATCAGCTGCTTCCCAATCCCAACCAACAAGACGTTGATATCGATCACCATATAAAGTTGAACCATCTTTTTCACAACAGTAGGGAATAGGAACATAACTTAAAGTTTCTCCATAAGTACCTGTATATGAATTTGCTGTATGAGCATAAGAAGCAGGAGTTTCACCTGCATCATAGACAGTATCCGTTCTTGCTGTTGCGGCACCAACTGTGACATCATAAATTCTATAAATAGGAAAATGTCCTACAGGATTTAAAGAATCAAAAGCTAACTGATCTATAGCTACTATATCATTATCATGAGTTGTAGGTACTGCATGATGACCTGAACGTGAAACTCTAATACCCCACTTGGCTGTACCACCATCTTCACCTAACTTACCTATTCCTACTCTACGATTTCCCATTATGTATCTCCTTGAACAATAATATAAGCTATATCCTTTTGAATATCACTATCAGGAGTTATTGTTACAGTACAATCATTTCCTGAAATAGAAGTTGAAATATCAAATTGATTTCCTGAATTAAGATACCAACTCCATGCTGTTCCCTCTCCACTTCCTTTAGTAGAAATTACAGTTCCAGAACTCTCATAACTTTTACAAATAACAAAAGGTTCAACATTATTTCTAACTTCTACATCAATAGTGTCCGCTCCTCCTGTACCATCTACAAGACCCCGTGCTAAAGTTTGTCCATAATCGTGTCTAGAATCAAACAGCATATCCTCTACATTACATAATTCACCACTAGTAGGATCAATTACGGGAACATTAGCTTTACTTACCCACATACCATAAATATCTGAACTTCCATCATTTGCTTTACCTAATAATATTCTCTTGTCTCCCATGACTAATCCTCTATTATGATTCTATTATTTCCACCATCTATTAATACTTGTCCTGCACTTCCAACTGTTATTGTAGTAGAAGACTGAATAGATCCACCCGCTATTGTTCCTGTTGCTACTAAGCTTCCGTCTATTGAAAGAGTTGCTGCTACCCACGAACTTCCATTATAATTATAAGAATCTGGTGAAGCTGAACCACTTGCAGCTATAACAGTACACGTATCCCCCTGTACTGCATAAACACTTCCAGATCTTCCTGTTGCTGCTTGTATTTTAACGTTTGTTATTTCTCCAGAGGTTACACCAGTTCCACTACTTTCTATTGAATAGTAAGCTGAACCATGACTTCCATCATCTCCATCTGTTCCATTAGTTCCGTTAGTTCCGTTAGTTCCGTTAGTTCCATCTGTTCCATCTGTTCCATTAGTTCCATTTGATCCTGCTGCTCCCGTAGCTCCCGTAGCTCCCGTAGCTCCCGTAGCTCCCGTAGCTCCATCACTTCCATCAGACCCATCACTTCCAGCAGCTCCAGTTGACCCAGTTGCTCCTGTAGCCCCTGTTGGACCTGTTATATCTAAATTACCAGCCATATTTACAGTACCACTACTAGCATCAAATTTTAAATAATGACTAGCATTACCTAAATGGAAATTACCTGTATAATCCATATAAATTCCCATATCAGTATCAGAAAAAGAAGTTTTATTTGGAGTAAAAATAGCTCCACTACTACCACTACCAAGTGTCATATTAGAACCTACTTTTAAATTATTTGTAAGAGTTGTATTTGCGGCTAATTTATCTGCGCTTAATGTACCGTTTACAATTACAGATCCATCAAAAGTTTCTACAACTAATGAACTAAAATCATCTTCATCTACAGAACCACTTGAAGAAGCTGCATTACCTGTATAAACTCTTGTTCCTGCTACAGAAGCACTAGTATCTGTAACTGTTATCCTATCATTTGGTCTAATATAATCATCATCTGCTAATGTTATCACAAGGGCTGCAATAGCTTGTGCAGCTGCTGTAGTAAGAGAATCTGGATCTCCACCCGTTGACCAAGCAGCAGCATAAGTATCTGTTAAACTAACGTGATCACTTTCTTCAAGATTAAATACACTACCACCACGAACACCTGTAGATCCTGCTGAACCCACCCAAGTTTTTCCAAAAGTAATAACAAAAGAAGTTATAGTTGTATCATCTGAATTATCTAAAATATCTCCAGCTATTGATCCTGTTATTGTACTTGTTCCTGATGCAATAGCTGATCCACTACTTATAGTTAATGTTCCATCAGATGCCGTTGCACTAGTTACATTCGTATCTACTATATTATCATATCTATAACTATTATCATCATAAGTACTAGTACCATCATAAGTAAAAGCTTGAGTTCCTTGTCTAATAGTAAAATCATTTTCCCAACCTGTTACAGTTACATTTCCATTAGAATCATCATCATGGAAAGTATGATTCATATTACTACCTGAAATTGTCCAACCAGAAACTCCAGCACTTCCATCATCACCACTTTCAACAAGTTTTACAGGTTGAGACCAAGTTAGTGATAAATCTATTCCATTTGTTACTCCATCTGCTAAGGCTATTGAAACATAGGCAGGATTTCCATCATCTGCTGGCAAAGAAGATGTCCAACCCGAAGTTAAAGCGGTAGCACCATTGCTTGTATCTGTAATAAGACTATTATTACCAAAATTCCAAGCACCACCTGAAGGAGTTGCAGGTAATCCACCAGAAACTCTTCTATGTATTTTTACCTCTGCAACAGCACTTCCCTCTATTTTTATAGGTTCTTGCCATGCAAAAGTAGAACCTCCAGCGCTTTTAGTTCCTGTAGTTGCCCATATTGGTAAATTTGAAGGATTATCACTATCATTAGGATCAATAGGATTACCATTAGAAAAGAGATCGCTGACTTCATCTGTCCAAGTACTTGGTACTCCACCAGAAGCAGTAGGTGCATCAGGTTGTGTAGCAGCTCTTTTAAATACAATATTTGTAGAAGCTCCTGTAGTACCAATAGCCCCATCTCGAGCTCTAGCAATAGTTATAATCTTACTATAACTAGCAGCAGCTCCTGCTGTCTGTTCTGTATTCGTTGTTGCTAAAGTTGCAGTGAGTACTACTGAGGTATTAGAACCAAAATTATCATCTGTTAATACCCTTGTTAAACCAGAACCTGTTAAAGTTACACTAGGATCTACCGTAAAAGAAACATCTTCCCCTAAACCACCATTTTTTACTGCTGTAAAAGTTATCTCATCAGGTCCCGTAATTGTATTAGCTGTATTTGCATTAAACTGTGTAGCAGTTGAAGAAAGGTCTAAACCATAAATTGTAGAAGGTATTACAGTTGTAGCATTAGTTCTTGCTGTCCAACCAGATTTAAGAGTATATTGTTTTCCTTTTCTATAATAATGTGTTATATGTCTTGCTTTATAATATATTGTTGTATTATCCGTACCAACAGAATGTTCTTGTATCTCTTGAGGAAAAGCATAAGTACCAAGAGTATTAACACCTGCCTCATAATCAGAAACATCAGATTCAGTAGTCCATCTTATCTCTGTAACTGCACTTGGACCTATACCAGAAGCATTATCCCAAGTTAATTCAATAACTCCCACACCTTTTGCTTCTGCTCCAAAATTTGTAGGTGTTCCAGGTACTGCCTGAATAGGAGAACGCCAATCTTGATTTAATACACTAGGTAGTTGGGGAGGAGAAATAGTATAAAAACTATCATCATATTCTTGTGCAGTTATAGCTGCATTACAATTAGCATTATAGTTAATATTTGTTATTCTAAAAAATTTTCCTGTTTCCCAAGAACCTCCAAAAGTAGGATGTTTTACTTTTATTGTTTCTCCTGCTAAAAGTAATAATGCTTTGGGTCCCATAGTGAAGTTTATCTTCATATTAAATCGAGACTTTCTTAAATAGTTTTCTACATTTATACGAGCATTAAAATAGTTAGCAACTGCATTTTGGGTAAAGTTACCTTGTTTCACAATCATTTTATCTGCTTTTAAGAAACTTGAATCATAAAAGCTTACTTGGGTACCTTGAAAGTTATTTCCAGGATCTGATATTGTAGAGTTTACGGTATTAAAAGATTTTTTAGTACCTGCATCTTGTAAAGATATAGAGCCTATAATATCATCTTCTGTAATAAGTCTAGGATTTGAATTTGATCCAACACTATAAGTACCACCCGCAGTTACTCCGGTTTCTGCGTGTGAAAGTGTTGTAGTACCATCATCTACATCTCCAGAAGTATGTGTAGGAGCAGTACTTGATGTAGTACCAGCACTAGTTACAGTATATAAATTATCTCCATAATAAACCTGATCACCTACACTATATGTAGTAGTTGCACCCCATTGTCCTTTCATACTATATTCTGTTATTGCAGTAGTACTAGTTTCAATTCTAAGAGCATACTTTCCTGCTTCATAACTTAATAAACCATTAAATTGTTTTAAAAGTCCATTTATATTACTAAAAACAGAGGCAGAAGTATCTACAACACCACAAGCTTGATGTCTAGTTGCCCATCTTTGTTCATGTGCTTCCCAACCTAATTGTCTCCAATATTTTATATTATCAGAATCATAAATACTATAAACAACAGGATATTGTGCAGCACTACTACCACCTTCTAAATAACCTCCAGTATTTCTTACTGAAGATCCATCACTTTGTGTTACTTTAAATATTCTATAGCTTCTATCTGCATCATTATGTCCTGCTTCAAGAAATTGCCAACCACTTACTAATCCAGTATTATTAGTTGCTGTTTCATCATGGCTTGGAGCTGTTGTAAGAATAGTATTTCCTTCATTTGTATTTCTATAATATCCGTATTCTGTATATAATATATCACCTTGTTGATATGCATGTCTGCCTTTCATAAAACTTTTACAGAATTTACCAAAACATTCTTCAAATACTACTTCTGTAGAACTACTTGTAGTAGCTTTTACTCTACCCATTGCTGTAACTATACCTGTATAAGATCCATCGTCAGTCATATAGTATCTATCACCAATAGTAGTACTTGCTGCTGAGCTTAAAGTTACTGTCTGTGTTCCTGTATCATTACAAACTCTAGCAGCTAATAACCAATCTGATAAAGATATATCTTTATTTACATCAAGGCGTTTACCATAAGTTTCTGAAGTACAATAATCTAATAATTGTATAGCTGGATTAATTGATACTCTTTCATCTTCAGGAGTTACTATTTTATATGTATATGTACTAGTACTATCAATTTTGGGTTCTTTGCCTATTTCCCAAACATTATCTACTTGAGCTATTTTTGTTGTTCCATCATAATCTATAATTTTCCTCGTATGTGATTCATAGTCACCAGTAGAGTCTAATATAGTTAATTCAACATACATATTATTATAGAAATCATCTGTTGCAGAAGCATTATTAGTATCAAATTGAATTGCATCTTTACAAAGAACTTCCGTACTTCCTGTTGTAATGCCTGTACCTGTAGCACCTGTCATAGTAAAAATAGTATCAGTACTAACAGTACTATGTTGCCATGGAAAACCATAATCAGCATAAGGCAGAGTTTCTCCATTTAATAAAGATATAACATTTGTATCAGAAATACCTTTATAATTATCAAATATATTACCCCAATTAATATTAGCTGTTGGAATAGTTATTTTAGGTTGATCACTACCATCTATAGCAACAGTACCTGTAGCATTTACTTTACTAGGAACAGTACCACTATGGTATTGATGATTATGAGTAACCATATGCCATTTATTATCTACCCCTGAAACTCCTCTATCCATATAAAAACTGGTAGTAGAAGGAACTCCATCAGAGTAGTCTAAATCTGGAGCATCACTAAATCTAAATCTAGTTTGTTGTGTTCCATCTTTTCCAATAATAGTCCATTTATCTATAATAAATACATCATTATTTATAACACTATCATCACTAGTCTTTTTTAAATCTACAGTATCACCTACTAGCCATTGACTAGTACCTTGATTACTGTAAGTACTTAAAGAATCATGTAAATAACTATAATCATAATTATAACAATTTATAAGTTTTCCTCTTACTACAAATTCTAATTCAGGAACACTAGTTGCATCTTCTCCAATTTCACAATCTACAACTACATAAGCAGTATCACATAAAGAGTGATTTGGACCCCAATATTCTTCCTGTCCTGTATAATAATCTTGTTGTCTTTTAAATCCAGGACTTTTAGCTATACTTACTAAAGTAGCGTCTGCTGTTTGATTTGTAGTTCCCGAATGAAGAGTTATTGTCATATTATTTGGTTTAGTTAATGAAATTGTTTCTCCATCTACTACACCTTGACCATCACTATCTACATCTTCTCTATGAAACTTTAAAACAACTCCCGCTGCAAGAGACTGTGCTGAGTCCATAACTAAAGTTTTTGTACCATTAGTCCATGTAGATACTTTAACTTGACCAACTATACCTTGTCCAGTAATAAGCATACCAGATACAATATATTGATCAGAATCTGATAAAACAACACTAGTACTTGCACTAGCTCCTACATGCGTTCCTGTTGCTGTAGCTACAGTATTTGATGTTAATACAATGCCTTTAGAAAATTTACGTTGTTTATTAATTTTTCTAACAAGTGCATCAACGGTATTTTTCATCATGCTACCAAAACCAAAAGTACCACCCCAATAAGAATCAGGCCAGTCAAGATCTTCTATATCTGAACCAGTTATACCACTACCAGAAATTTTGACTCCACCTAAAGTTTCTCCTTTATCTGCTCGTCCTCTACAAACAACCTCTACTTCGTCTGCATTTGCTCCACCAGTTTTTCTAGCATCAGAATCTGCTAAATTTAAACATATTAAAGGACTATCATCAATATATACATCATATATTCCACCAATTTCTCCCTCACAAAGACTATAAGCAATAAAAATATTATTTGTATCATTCGATTTCGTATCTACAAATATTGGTTTTCCTGCTACTCTATCAACTCCATAAACTACTGGAATATATTGAGCACTTAAAGCCCAATTTAAATCTACATCTCGTTGTACTTCTACTTCTTCTGTTACTAACTTATATGACTTTTTTAAACCAAACCAACTACTTTTTTTCACAAGTTTTTGTTCTGTTTCTATAGCAGTATAAGTTGCTAAAACATTAACTGTTGTTTCTGAATGTAAAAATCCTAAATCATCTGCATAAGCCTCTTTTAAAGCAACTTCATGTTGAGGTTTTCCTGTATTATCTAAGGCTCTATGAACAGCATCATTTGTTAATCTTCCATTTACTGCAACAAAGTCACCCCAATGACTTGTAAGTTTCCATTGTACTTTTAAATTTTTAGAAGGATCATCTTTAATACTAGCAGAACCTATAATACCTTTATAAACTAATATTGGAGTATTTATAACAGTATAATCATCTGGATCTAAAAAAGCTTTGTAAATAAATACGTCTCTATTATGATAAGATTTTATTGTATCATTATCCATTTCAGTAAGAGGACCTTTAAGTTCATCAGATATCACTTTTAAAGTAATGGAAGTACCCGTAGTTTGAGTAGCTAAAGTATCATCTATATTAGATACATTTAAAACAGTATTACTAGTTTTTATTCCTGTAATTCTAACTTCATGACCACTATTAGTTCCACCACTAATACTAATTTTATCTCCTTCTCTGAATCCTGCACTTACTAAATCTGTACTAGGTACAGTAATAGTTGTAGCTGTCATAGTAATTGTAGTAGAAGTAATAGAACTATATAAACTCTCTGCTGATAGAGTTAATGTTAATCCCGTAGCTTTAGCTTCACTAGTTTCTGAATAAGAACCTATAGCAAGAATTTTATCAGCTATATAAGTTTGACTACCATTAGAACTTCCACTAGAATCTACTGAACTATCATCAAAAGAAATATTCATTGCTCCATCTGTTAGATAAGCATATCGTTTTGCGTCTGTATTATTAAGGGATCTTTTAGTTTGATAAGCGTAAGGACGCTCATATTTTATTAAATGAGCATAGATAAACGGCTCGTTATTTACAAGCCGTTTTTTTAAATCACCATGTAGTGCTCTTTCTGCCATTATGCTTGTGCTTCATCTAAACTTAAGGAAAACGTGTATAAATTATTAGTTCCTAAACTATATTCTTGAACATCTTTATTAAGTATTACTCGAATTTTAGGATTAGTATATACTACTGTTGAGTTATCTGAAACGGCTCTTTGAAGATTTGGGGCAAAATATACATAACGCTCACCATTAGATTGACCTGGTCTATAACCTGTTAAATAATCATCATAATTTGTTACTCTCGTTACCCTATATGCTTTAGTATGTAAACTATCCTCAGAATCTGTAATTGTAAACATATCTCCGGGTTGTGGTTGAGTAGCATATGTACTAGCATGGTGTCCATCTTGAAGCATTACTTCTACTCCCGCATTATGGGCAGTTTTTACATAAATAGTATTACTACCAAGATGAGTATTAAAAGTACTACTTCTACTTATATATTGATTAGGAAGTTGAACATAAAAAGGATTTAATCTCCCTTTTCTTTGAAGAAGAAAACTATAGATTGGTTCGAAATTATCTCTGGTCATAGGGTTGTAAGTAATATTTATAGACCATTTATGTCCTGCAATACCTCTAGTAATTAATCGACCACTATTAGAACGAGACACTTGAATGGGTGCACTAGAACTAAATTTAATTGACTTAAAGCCAGGACCATCAGTTCCTCCTGCCTGTCCAGCTGTTCCTATTGGATTATTTGGATCAGGTAAGGTATCTAAAAATGAAGTAATTTCTGCCATTATCCGCCACCCCAACTTCCTGCAACATCTTCATTATAAGTATTTGTATCAATATCTTCTAAGAATTCTTCTCCATAATCATTTGCTGCTGATCTTATCATATTTATAATATTTCCTTGTTGTCCCATTAGTACTTCTTCTACACCTACTGCATCTATTGCATGTATTGTAAAGTTTGCATTGATTTGACTTTTTGCTCCTTGATCTGCGGGTATTACATTTAAACCTGTTAATGGTGTAATTGTTTCTGGACCTCGTTCTCCTACGAGTATTTCTCCGCCAGTTGCATAGCCTTTTCGCAGTCCAGCAGCCCCGCCTTGTGGCGTAAAGTTAGTAGCTGTTGTACCAATTCCTCGTTGTCCTCTTAAATAGGCAAGTTCACCTGCACTTGCTTGTTGAGATACATCTACTTTATTAGTTCGTTTACCTATACTAATTTCAGAAGGAGCACCTGCACCTGCACTAGCAGTTCCGCCCTCATATTTAGAACTTGAAATTATAGCTAATTGAGCTGCTCCCATTATGGCTATAAAAGCTGCCATTGGATAATTAAGTTGTGCAACAGCTTTCATTATACCAGCAGCAGTATCAATTATAGCTCCTGCCATTTTAGCTTTTTTATCTGTTTCAAATGCTTTCTTTTTAGCTTTCTCTTTTTTAGCTTCTAAAGCTTTAATTTTAGCTAAACTCTCTTTTGATTTGCCATCTCTTTTCTTTTCTGCGTTAATTTCGTTATCAATTGCAGCTATTTTCATTTTTGAAGCTTTGGCAGCTATATTACCTATTTGTCCAATTATAGCACCAGCTGCTGCCATCCTGTCAAAATTTTCGGCAGTTTTATCTGTTAAAACATCAAAAGCTGCCCCTATTTCTAAAACACCTTGAAACAACGCACTTGCAAATTCACCTTCTGGACCGAGTTTTGCTAACTCAGCAGAAAAAGTTTTAGTAGCTTCTGACATAGCAAGCATTTTTTCTTGAAAAGTTGGAGCAGCATTTTCTATCTTATTAATTAAATCATCTATAAAAGGAGTAGTTTCTCCACCACTTTCTTCAAGTGCCTTATTTGCCTGTTCAGTCCAATTCTCAACTCTACCCGCCACCTTTTGCTTCATTCGTTCATTTGCACCACCTACATCTGCTACTGCACTTGTTCCTACACCTCCAAAAGCCGTTTCACTTCCACCACCGCCTCCAACTGTATAAGGAACTGCCTCACTTTCTGCTTTTAAACCCTTTATCTTCTCTCTTGAAATTTCTTTAGTTATTTCTAACTGTTCTTGCATTTTTATAATGATTTCTTTTATATAATCTAATTCAACGCCAGCTGCCTGCAACCTTAATGCTAAAATCATCATCTCAAGACGTGTTTTTTCATCTAATAATTCTAATTCCTTTTCTGCGGTTGTTATTTTTAATTCTGCAGCTGTTTTAGCTATTTCTAATTCATCTGCAGCAGTTAGTTTTGCTCCTAAACCTTTTCTAGTATTTGCTATAAGTTTCTCAGTTTTTACTTGTTTTGCGAGTGTTGCCTCTTGTGCTGCATATAATGAATTTTGTAATTTAGTTGTAGCAAGTTCAGCTTGTTGTACCATTAATCCTTTTTCAAGTTCACCAACTATTCTTTCTTCTTGTGTTGCATGTTGTTCTCTCAAATCAAGAAGTTGATAATATCTACCCAACTCATCTTGAGTCATAGCATTAATTTCTGTTTTAGTTTTTACTTCTCCTGCACCTAGTTGTAAACTAGCTTCTTCGATAGTAATTTTATTCTGAAGAAGTTCCATACTTGTTCTCATCGAAGCATTTGTTATCTCTATACCTGCGGCTACAGCAGCTGCATTATCTTTTCCTGCTTTACCAATAGCTGCACCTTGCCTTTTAAGATTAGATAGTATAGCTTTTTCAGTTAATTCTAATCTATTTCTATCTTTAAGCAGTTTTTCAGCAGCTATAGTAGCCATTAGTATACCCGAACCTTGTTTTTTTCTTAAATCCTCTATAACTTTTACTTGATCCTCATATGCACTCTTTGTTTTGTCTAGTGTATCTAAATGTGCCTCTGCTGCTTTGATTTCTTCTTGTGTTCTTTCAATTGCTCCTTCTGATAAACCATCAAGTAAAATTCTTGTGGCTTTACTAGCACTTGACCACTGTTCTGAAGTAGCTACAGATTCTTCTCCTAATTCCACCATTTGGTCTTTAAAAGATGTCATAGCAGCTAAAGCTTCATTTACACTACTTTTCTTACCCATAGAAGTCATAAATTTATCTACTTTTGTACCTTCTTCTTCAAAAGATTTAGTAAGAGCTCTTACAGCCTTACCCTGAGTTACAGCAGTTTTAGTACCTTGTTGTGTTAATATGTTCCAAAGTTTTTGTTGAGAAATAATTAATTTTCCTTCTTTGTTAAATACACCCATGCCTTTAATATTATTCTGCATCGAATCTGAAAGATCTCCTAATTTAAACGAACCATCTGCTACACTAGCTACAAAGTCATTAATATTAGCATTTTTTATTGCTGCTTGGAGTTCTTCTGCAGCGGGACCGGTTCCTAATAAAACAGCTTCAAAACCTCTAAAATTTTCTATAGCATCTTTACTTATTAAATTAATTGTTCCTAATTTTGTTCTAGCACTCATTTCCCTCTCTAATTCAGTAAGAACTGTATCTATATTAGTTATTTCATTATCTATATCTACTATAGAAATTGGTTCTATTTGTGCAGTAGCAGTACCCTTATTCAACCAATTAATGGCTGTTATCATTCCATTTATTAAATTTACTAGCCAATCACCACCAAAAGTTTCTAATAGCCCTTTTTTTGCCCTCTGTGCAAATATTTTAATAGATAAACCCCAATTTTTAACTGATGATATAATTATCTCTATCCATTTTTTTACTGTTTGTCCAATACTTATCCACATTTTTCCAAGTAAACCTGCTTCTTCATTAGCGGTTTTTTGAGCTAATGCTTGTCTATCCATAGCCGTTATTAAACCCTCGATTGCTCCTGATGAAGCTACTAATTCTTGAGACCTATTTTTTTCTAGCATATTGGCTTTACTTAAGCTATCTACAACAGTTTCTACAGAAGCTGCGAGTGCCTTATTTGCCTGTTTATACTCACTTGCATCTTTCTTAAATTTACCTAACCACCCAATTAATTTTTTTAATCCAATTATAAGTAAATCAAGAACAAATAGTAATTGACCAATAACTGGAATAGCTGTAAATAATCCTTTAATAGCAACCCGTCCAGCTATACCAAAAGAAGTAACAAAAGTAGTAGCTTTAGCTAGTGGGCCACTGAGAAACTTAACATTCTTTCCAAAAATCTTTGTAACCTTTCCAGATTTACCCATATCTTCTCTGAATTCTTTACCTGATTTTAAAGCATTTTTCATTGCTTTTTTATAACCTTTTATTCCACCACCACCTTCTTTATCTAAATCTCCAAGTATTTCGGATCCTTTTCCTTCAAAATCTGCTAAAGCTGTACCAGACATTGATAAAGCTTTTTGATTAGATCTATCCTTTTCTGCAAGACGAAGTAATTTTATAGTAGCTAATTCTCTTTCATACTCTAATTGCTTTCTTTGCATATACTTAGTATTTTTTGAAGCTGCATCATCTCTTAACCTTTGGAGATCTTTTTCTGCAGCTATCATTTGTTTTTTAGTAGCAGTACCAGCTTTAATAGCTTTAAAATTTTTCGCATAAGCACCAGTAGTACGATCTATACCTTGAAGAGCATCTCTCTGAGTTTTTACATCTGCTTTTGCAGCTTTCATTTTAGCATCAGCAGTTGATAGTATTTTCATTTGAAATTCACCCATCTTTGCTGACATTTTACCTAAAAAGGGAAGTGCTGATTGTACAATTCCTTTTGTAATCATAGCAAAAAGACCTGCTAATAACATAGTATTATCTGCTAATAAATTAGCGAAAGGACCTAATACTGCATTTACAAAGTTTAACATCTTTCTAGATAAATCAGACATAGTTGCTGCTAATCTATCGTAAGGATTAGGATCTACTGCTTCTGAAATATCGGAAAACTTTTTATCTCCTTGTTCAAGAATTGCATTAACAAAAGCTTGTCTTCGTTGGAAATTAGTTAATTGAGAGGCTGTTTTTCCTATTGTAGCTGCATACTTCTCAGTTGCATCATCCAATCTTACAAAAATACCTAACTCATCAAGAATTTCAGGTTCTAACTTTGCAGCACCCCTTACAAGTCTATCTTGTGCATCTCCAACATCTCGTCCTAATGCAAGAGCTGCTCCTTTTGCAACTTTTGTTAAACCAAGTAGTTGTGTGTCTGAAAACTCAGCACTAGCACCAACGGCAGCACTTCTTAATGCTGCATCTAAAGAAAGAGCACCATCAGCAGCTGCTCTAACATCTTCTGCTAAAGCTCTTAAGTTACGACCAGAGGCAGCCCCTACAGCTTCTAATCCTGAAATTAGCTGTTGAGTTTGTGCTGCTGATCTGAGTGCGTGGAAAGCTGCGGATGCAGCGAAGACGTTTGCCGCTAAAGTAGCGTAAGCTCCTACGAGACCGGAGGAGCCTTTTCCAAGCCCTTGTTGCATTTTTGAAAATTGCTTGGTAGTATTAGAGGTCATACCAGCCATACCGTGAAGCTGCCTTCTAGCACTTCCAGTCTTGTGGTCTAAATCCTCTGTTGCTTTAGTTGTTTTTTTAGTAGATTTAGTAGTTTTATCAAGCTGTTTACTGACTTTTGTTAATTCGCCAGTTTTTACATTAAGCTCTAGTATTATTTTTTTATCTGCCATTTATTTTCTTTTTATCTTATCATACTCTGCTTTTATGCGTTTGCGAGAGTCTTCTTGAGTTTTATTATCTATAAATAGTAATAATTCAAATATGTATTCTTTTTCTATACTTTCTGTTACACCGTAAAAATTATATAATAAAGAAAGATTTGTATAATCTTTACCAATAAAACCAACATCTGGATATACTCTATTCCCTAAAGAATTAAATATATTTAATGCTGTTATTACAGGCTCAGGAAAATCATCTAATTCTGGTGGACATTTTTCCCAATCAATTTCTTGACCAGTTTGCTCACACATTCGGAGATACTGGTCTTTAGTCATACCTATTTCATCATGCTTTAGCCATAACTTTAGCTTTTCGAGGACTTTCGCTTTGTTCTTCTGTACGAAAGTGCTCAAGATCAAAGACTACCTCGTTGAGCCAATTATCAAATTCATTTGAATTTTCTACAAGTTGTTGAGCATTTTCACCACTAAATTCTAATTGATTATTAGGATCTTGTCCTTTTAAATCAACAAGTACTAAATCTTCTAAAAATTTTAGTTTAAGTCCTTTCCAATTCTTTACAGTTGCATCTGTAAATTCGACAATGAACTTATCTTCATCAAGTTTTTCTTCGAATGCTCGGGTTTTTCTATTAAATTTATTTGATGTGCATCTTTTTCTTAATGCAATCAATTCTTTTCGGGAGAGGTTTGCCAGTTCAACTTCAAATCCATCGAGTCCTGGAAACTCTACCCAAGTGGTCTTACTGTCGACCAACAGGCTTTTTAGTTCCATTTATTTCTCCTACGGTTTAAATATATTCTGTGATTTGAGTAGATACTGTATCAGTATTATCTAACGAACGAAAGTCGTAACTTTGAGTATAAACCTCTGCTGGATTCATCCTAGCTGTATACATAGCTGGATTTATTTGAATTTTAAAAAAATCAGTATCACCAGAAACTTTTTTCGCAGTAATAGTTAAATCAGTACTTGTACTAAAATCATCGAATTGTCCGACATTAGTGTCGGTTTGGTATTGACGTATTTCTCCCGATATTATACGCTTTCCCACAGTGTGTGCACTGGGAAACATTGTAGTACTATTTAAGCTATCTTGTAAAGTTTCATAAGGTGTCCATTCTATATTATTTTGAATATTTAAGTTAACACTTATAATATTGCCCATAGTCTTACTAACATCTGGATCAGGCGTCTGATCTATTAATGTAACGGTTGGATAAACTAAAAGAGGTGTTCTTGTTGAAAATTCTTCGGCTGAAGAACTATCTATGGTAAATGGGGCATTGCTAGATATGCTTTCTGCAGCATCTATATCAAAGTCCTCATCACCCGCTCTCGTTAATTTTGTTCCTTCTCCTTCAACTCGCATAGTAAATTGATTTTGTGGTATAAAATCAAAACTAGCTGAAGTAATAATTGCACCTTCTAATTTGAAAGTGCTGCTTCCTGTTTGTACATACATA
>PVBE011704159.1_pt1 | contig 16464 bp, 14 predicted proteins | sample 1631181 | NCBI WGS metagenome assembly PVBE01 (sample SAMN08397723, study PRJNA350692) | Marine metagenome, whole genome shotgun sequencing project. | isolation source: water | place: Pacific Ocean | collected 2012-04
CCTCGCCGACGATCTCGGCCACTTCCAGTCTTTCGGCGTCAAGCTCGTCGCGCAGATCGCCGCCGCCCTCATCCTGGTCGCCTTCGGCATCGTCTTCCGGGAGATGTCGCTGCCGCTGGTCGGCACGTTCCAGCTCGGATGGTGGGGCTATCCGATGACGGTCCTGTGGGTCGTCGCGATGACCAATATCTTCAACTTCATGGACGGGCTCGACGGGCTTGCCGGCGGCTGCGGCGTGATCGTCGCGCTATTCTTCGGCGCCGTCACGGCGCTCGAAGGCTCGCACTTCGTCTACATACTCAGCTACGTCTTCCTGGCCAGTGCGCTCGGCTTCCTGATATTCAACTTCCCCAAGGCGCGGATCTTCATGGGTGACGTCGGCAGCCAGTTCCTCGGCTTCGGCTTCGCCGCGCTCGCGGTGATCGCGGCGGAGTACGACTCCTCGCACACCTCGCTGCTGATCATGCCGCTGCTGTTCTTCCATTTCATCTTCGATACCACGCTCACGTTCTTCCGCCGCATGTTCGCGCACCGGAACGTGACCGAGGCACATCGTGGCCATCTCTATCAGTTGATGAACCAGCTCGGTGTCTCGCATCTCGGCGTCAGTCTGTTCCACTTTGCCATCACCGCGGCGCAAGGCATCGGGGCGCTGGTGCTGATCGGTATCGGATCGCGGAACCGCGTCCTGGTGTTCATCCCCTATCTGGTGTTTCAAGCCATCTACGCGGTGGTGGTCCTACGCATGGCCGCTTCGCGCGGCCTGCTCGAGAACGAGTAATACCAACCTGCAATGATATCGACCTATTTCATGGCCGTGGGCCGGGATAAATTCTCCACCGGGGGCGTCGCGGCCCGCTTGTGGTGCACGCACCCCCAAATCGATTCATGGGGCGCGAACCGCTCCTGCCCGGTGGCGAATTTCTCTCCGGTGAAATAGGTCGATATCATTGCAGGTTGGTATAAGCGCGGAGCGCCGGCATGCCGGGATCGGCATGCCGGCGCAAACGCGCCGCGGGCGAGAGCTGGGGGGAACCCTGCCCGCGACAACTCTTCAGGCGGCAAGCCGGCCGCCACGAACATGATGTCGAGCGGACGCTTGGCCATATTGGTGAAACTCCTCGCGGAACGACGATGGTCCCAACGTCATTGCAAGAACCGGGCCAACGGAACGTTATCGCTACAGAGTTGTTTTCAAACAGGTTTTGATGGTTTTGAGTACGTTGGCGGGGGAAGGAATTGCCGATCGGCGGGCGGACGGCTTCTATCGCCGGGTCGAGATTGCCGAGTGAAGCGAGCCGCGTCAGGCCGCCCTTTGGTGCGCGGTGTCCGCCGTTTCCGCGTCATGGACGCGCCGCAAATCGGCGATCGTCGCCACCCGTAGAGCGCCACCGGCCCGCCTCTCGGAGACCTGGAACAGGATGTCTTCTATGGTCCGGAACAAGGCCTCGGAAATTTCGAGGTCGGTGAGCTGAAAGGCGATGTGAACGACGGCGCCTTCGCTCGCTGCCCGGTCCAGCGCCCTGCGGACCCGGGCGATTCGGGCCGCCTCGGGAACCAGACGCCGACGGTTGTCGATGCTGCCGATGCGCACCGATATGGGGACCATTAGGATAGATCCGGAGCGATCGAGATCCGACGGCCGCCATATGGGTAGCGGTCGCTGGAACAAGTCGTCGGTCAGCGGGCTCGGAAGCGTTGCCGGCGGGGCAAGGCGGCACGCGGTGATTCCGAGCGCCGCGTACCGGTCGATGTCGATCTCGGCGTCGACCGGCACTGCCAACGTGCGCAACACGTTCTCTTGTTGCTCCGAGAGCCGCAAACACCTCGCCACGCCGCCGCGACCATCGGACGCCGCCGCGTTGACATGCGACGGTGACAAGGCAATTTCCTGGCGCGTGGCCATCGCGCCGATGGCATCCACCAAGCACTCCGCGACATCGCTGGATCCATCCGTCCGGCGGCGGCCCCAGGCCTGAAACACGGCCGCCTCGCCGACGACCCAGGTCGACGAAACCGCATGGCCGTCGAGAAGCCGTGTGAATCGCGTAACAGTTTCCCGCCAGGCTTCGTGTCGCCGCTCGTTCACGTTCCAGCTCGTGTGCCAGGATCGCGGCCCGATCGCGTCTTCGGTGTCGATCGAAAGTACGAAAATTCCACTCACGCTACTACTCTACCGTTGAATCCCAACATCGGCACCGCGGCGGCTTGCCGCCACGTCGCCGCATCACTCGGCCGCCGCCGCGCTCTCGCGCAACATGAACCACTCGACGGTCTGCCTGAGCCCGTCGGCAAGCGCGGTCTCGGCCTGCCAACCGAGCCGGTCCCGCGCCTTCGAGGCATCGGAAAAATGTCGCCGGGCATCGCCCGCGCGGGGCGGAGAATGGCGCACGAGCGCTTCGCTCACGCCGTACGAGGCGAGTATCGGCAACAGCTTGTTGGCCATGCCCGCGACGGTGGTCTCGGCGTTGGCCGCGATCTGGAATATCTCGCCGCCGACGCCGTTCGCGGTCACCGCCAGGCGGATGGCGCGCACCAGATCGTCGATATAGACGAAGTCCCTGGTCTGACGGCCGTCACCGAAGATTTCCAGCGTCTCGCGCCGCAGCGCCTGACGGATGAACCTGGCGACGACACCGGACTTGTGCGCCGATCCCGGCCCGTAGACGTTGGCGAAGCGGAGCACCACCGTATCGACCCCGAAGCTCTGGAAGTAGGCCGAGCAATAACCCTCGGCGGCGAGCTTGGCGGCGCCGTGGGGCGAGACCGGCCGGGCGGGCATGGCTTCATGGAATGGCGGCTCGCCGTCGCCGATCGGCGCGCCGGACGAGGCCAGGACGAACCGGCCTGCGCCGGCGTGGCGCGCCGCATCGAGATAGGCGAGCGTGCCGAGGACATTGACGCGGCAGTCGGAATGCGGATCGTGGACCGACGGCTCGACCCCATTCGAAGCCGCGAGATGGACGACCACATCGGCGCCCCGCACGGCCGCGAGTGCGAGATCGTTATCGACGACATCGCCGATGACGAGTTCCACGTCTCCGTCGCCGCTGCCCGACATCGGACCGAGGTCGGCTGATCCGCTCTCGCGAAACCGGCCGATCGCGGCGAGATCCGCGCGGGTACCGGCGCACAGGTTGTCGACGATACGAATATCGTGGCCGCCATCGGCCAGCAGCGAGCGCGTCAGGGTCTTGCCGATGAAACCGCAGCCGCCGGTGATCAGCCACCTCACGGCGCGCACCTCGGAAGAGCGCGGGAAAGAGCCTCCCGAGTGTCTACGGCAATGATTCCGGCCGGCGCGAACGCCGTCAACCGGCGTGGCAACTCACGGTCCATTGTCCCACGAAAGCCCGTGGCCGTCTCGCCGTGCCGGTTACGCTGCACGTATTCACACCACTCGGTAAAGGATCGGCGTAATTATGCGGGTTTTCCTTTAATCCCCGGTTAAGTCGCGCCGCCTGGGGATACCGGCGACGCACCTTCGTTGCCCGATGCGTCTTCCGTTAAAACAATTTTCACCAAGACCGGCCGATAGTCCCGCCGCTCCTTCTCGAAGGCATGGGCTCAATGGGCAGGTCACTTCTCAGCCAGCGCGAGATGCTGGAATCTTCGTTCAACGATACCGCTGGTGCGACGGTCGACGATCTGGCGGGACGCATCGCCTCGCTCGAGGGCGAGATCCGCAAGTCGCGGGAGGAATTCGCCAAGCTGCGCGAGATCATGACCGACCGCGAGAAGAAGGGCGCCACCCTGACCGATGCCTATCGCTCGGTACTGACGGACATGGCCCAGTTGATCGAGGCGCAGAGCGAAGAGAACATAAAGCGCGAGGAATCCCTCCGCTTCTTCCTCAACTCGATCGAAAGCCGGCTCAAGACCGACATCCGCTCCGAACTCGGCATCGAGCCCGAGGATCCGGAGGAGGTCGAGAGCGACTGGTGGCCGTTCCGGCTGTTTCGCTGAGCGCAGCCGCGTCCGATCGGGCCTCGAAAGCGGCGTGATGGCGACACCCGGTTCGGGCCGCACTCCGCCATGTTAACGATTCCTTAGTGGTTCTGGTGACGACTCGTCCGTGGAGTCGACATAGACACGTGCGCGTCGCGGCGATGCATCCGGGGGCGGAATCAGCGGAGTTCAGCCCTTCACAGGTGTTCCGCGGCGCACGATACGGACAGCGGAAGCGTAAATCATGACCCAATCGACTGAGCCCGTCCATCCCGGCCATATCCTCTTCGACCAGGCGATGAAGCCGCTCGGCGTCAGCCGCAACAAGCTCGCCCGCGACATCGACGTCCCGGTCGGGCGCATCAGCGACATCGTCGCCGGCAAACGCGGGATCACGCCCGACACCGCGCTCCGGCTCGGCAGGTATTTCGGCACCTCGGCCGAGATGTGGATTCAGTTCCAGACGGATTACGACCTGCATGTCGCGCGCTGTTCGACGTGGGTCGATATCGAGCCCAGGGTTCGCGAGCTGCAGCCCGTCGACCCCGATGCGGTCGCGCCGGTGACCGCCAGGGACCAACACACGGAAAGGCGGTATTACCCGCCCGACGAAGAAGAGGAAGATCACACCGCTCCGACCGAGACCGCGGCCACCGGGGACTACGCGTCGGTGATGATCGAGATCGACCCGGAAGAGTCGCCTCATGGCGACACATCCGAGGACAGCGAGACAAAATGGTGGTCGACACCGATCGCGGCCGATGACGCTACCGCGCCCGATCAAGAAACTGCGCAAGCCGTCGAGATCCCGGACCCGGCGCTCGTGACGGCCGATGCCGAGGCCACCGCCGACGCCCCGGAGACGCTCGACGAGCCGGTGGAGCGAACCTTCACCCTGGACGTGAAGCCGTCGACCGGGACCGCGGCCGCGAGCGAGGCCGAGCCGCTTGACGACCCCGAAACGGATACCGAGCCGGAGGCCGTCGAACAGGTCTTCGAGATCGACGTAAGCCCGACCGCCGCGGTCAGCCATGTCGTCACCGACGGCGACGAGACGACGGATATCGTCGCCGCCGAACCGGAGCCCGAGCCGGCCCACGACGAGGCGCTCGCCGATGGTCTTGACGAGGACGACTACGACGAAGACGGCTACTCCGGCGAGATCCCCGGCGACGCGTTCGCGGACGAGGTCGACGAAGATGATCTCGCCGACGAATTCGACGAAGATTTCGACGATGCATTCGCGAGCGAGGAGGAAGAGGAGGAGGAAGAGGCCTTGGAGCCCGTGCTTGCGCGAACCGGCACCGACGACTTGGCCCCGCTCGATCCACCGCTTGCCGCGCCGGGTCTCGACGCGGGTGGGATCTCGATGGATGATCTACGCTAGGCCCAGACCAGCGGACTGAGCCCGGCGAACTGGTCAAATGCGCTGGAGACCGAGCCCTCGGGCGAGGTCGGGTTCTCGGACACCGGAACGGACGGTTCCGATACGGCCGAGAGCGCCGCCGCGCCCGATCCCAGCGCCCTCTACGACGTGCCGCTGCCGTCGGAGGTCGAGCCGGCGATGGAAGGCGCATTGCCGCCACGGCCGCCCGCCGAGGACGACGAGTCGCTCGCCTCGCTCGATATTCCGGAGCCGGGCAAGGCGCGGAAACTATTCGAATACGACGACTAGCCGGATCCGGGCGGCAGCTCGTCGAGGCCGAACGCGGGCGGGTAGCGAACCGCCCCCTCCAGATCATCGAGCACGCCGTCGGCGAGATCGAGCGCCATGAACGCCGGGCCCGAGAACGGCGCAAGCAGCCGCGCCGCCTTGGCGGCCGAGAATCCGAATCTGGGATAATAATTTTCGTGGCCGAGGACGATGACGGCCGGGACGCCACGCGCCCGGCAGATCTCCAGACCGTGGCGGACCAACGCTGATCCGATGCCGGAGCGCTGGCGCGCGGGGTGAACCGCCATCGGCGCCAGCGCCGCCGCGCGGACGGTACGCCCCGCGCCCTCGACCGTCATCTCGCTGAACAGGATGTGGCCGACGACCGTGTCATCGTCCACCGCCACGATCGAGGTAATGACATCGCCTGCCGCGCGCAAATGGTCGACAAGCTCGGCCTCGTCCGCGCCGCCGAATGCGAGGCAGTTCAAGTCATGGATCGGTTGGCGATCGCCCGGGGTTTCCTCGCGTAGCTGCCACATCGCCGATCGCGCCCGGGTCAATCGAGCCGGACCACGTCACCGTCCGGCGTTCGGCCCTGCCTGCGGAAGAATCCGAGCGCCTTGAGCGTCGGCTCGTCGCTGACGGTGAACAGGATGGCGTCCTCCGTCGCCGAGCCGTTGACGTGCTCGCACCACTCGCCGCCCGGCACTGCGACCGCGTCGAACGGGCGCCAGTCGAGACGCGCGCCGCCGACGATGCTGTGGCCCGCGCCCTCGAACGGGAAGCACACCTGGCTCGCGTTCTGCAGGACCGGCCGGGTGCGCTCGCCGGGCCTGAGCAACTGGCCGAAGAAGGTCATCGTCGGGTAGGCCGGCCGGCCGGTGACCGGATCGGTGTACTCGACCGTGATGCCCTCGTAGGGACTGCCGTCGTGATCGCGGAAGCGCTCCAGCAGCTCGCGGGTCTGGTCCCAGCGATAGACGTACATCGGCGAATGGATCCCGGTGCCCCGGTTGTGGTTGACGAAGCGCGGCGTGAGCCCGCCCATACCATAGACCTGGTTCGAATAGTCGGCGGCGAAGCGCGCGCTTTGTTCCTCCACCGCCACCGCCTCGCCGTTCTCGTCCTCGACATAGCCGTGCTCGAACGCGGCGGCGTTGAGCACCTCGCTCAGCGGCAGGTCGAGGACGCTGACGTTGACCGCGAAGTCGTCGCCGCGGTTGCCGTGGTTGTGCCACGCCTCGCCCGGCGTCAGCACCAGGTCGCCCGGCCCGAAGATGATATCCTCGCCCTCGACGCCGGTGAAGTTGTTCTCGCCCGTCAGGCCGATGCGGACGGCGTTGATGGAATGCCGGTGCGGCGGCATGATCTCGCGCGGATCGTTGAGCCGGTAGGCGATGTACATGGTCGTAACCGCCGCGCGCACCGGCGCGAGGCCGGGGTTGACCAGCACGATCGAGCGGCGCTCGGAATCATCCATGGTGATCAGCTCGGCCGCCTCGTACAGGCAGGGCTCGATGTCGGCGTATTTCCACACGAACGGCAGCGCCTTGCGCGCCTTGAGAATCTGGTCCTCCTCGTCGTGCTCCGCCTTGTCGCCCTCGACCGCCCAGTAGGGCGCCATGTCGACCCCGTCCATGCGCGCATACAGCGCATCGAGCCGCGCCGCCCGATTGCCGCCGGCGTTCGGCGTCGTCCCAACGGTAGCCATCGCACCCTCCCTAGTCGTCCGTGATGGTTGGAGTTTAGCACTCCGGCCGAGCCGATAGAACGGTCGCGGCGACCGCTTACGCGGCCAGGCGCACCGGCATTTCAGAGACCACGCGAAAGCGAGCGCGGGACGGGCGGACCGTCGGACCGGTTTGCTCGATGGTCGCGAAACGCGCGAGCAGTTTTGAAAATGCGAGGCTCGCCTCCATCCGCGCCAGCGAGTTGCCGGCGCAGGTATGAATTCCGTTGCCGAACCCGAGATGGCGGTTGGGCGCGCGGCCGATGTCGAAGTCGTCGGCGTCGTCGAACGCCCGCTCGTCGTGATTGGCCGACGCGATGCCGACGTGCAGGAAGGTTCCGGCCGTCAGCTTCTCGCCATGGACGGTGACCTCGGTGGTGGTGCGCCGGTTACCGACCTGGAGCGGGCTCTCGTAACGCAGCATCTCCTCGATGGCGGTCTTCATCAGCGACGGATCAGCGCGCAGCCGCGCCATCTGGTCGGGAAAGCGGAACAAAAGATCGAGGCCGTTGGAGATCAGCATCGCCGTGGTGTCGTGCCCCGCGTTCAGCAGGAAGATGCAGTTGTGCATCAGCTCGATCTCGGTGAGCCCGTCGGCGTTGTCGTGATCGGCCAAGAGTGCCGACAGGATATCGGTGTCGTCGCGCTCGGCGAGGCGTTCGCGCTTCCATGCGACCAGGTCCTTCAGGTAGGCCTTGAAGTCGTCGACCGCGCGGTTGCCGACCTCCAGCTGCTCGGGCGTCATGGCGGGCTCGAGCGCGCCTAGAATGATCGTCGCCCAGGCACGCAGCGGCTCGCGCTCTTCCCGCGGGATGCCCAGCATGTCGCCGATCAGGGTGAGCGGAATCGCGACGGCGAAATCGCTGATCAGATCGATCGTCTCCTTTTCAGCCGCCTGGTCGACCAGCTCGTCGATCATTGCCGCCACGTTGGCCTCCAGCGCGCGCAGCGTGCGCGGCGTGAAGAACGGCGTCAGAAGGTTGCGCACCCGCGTATGGGCCGGTGGGTCGTTGAACACCAGCGACGTGGTGTGGTGCTCGTAAAGCGATCCGTCGTCGAACTTGGGCTTGAAGTCGACGGTCTTGTCCGAGCTGTAGCTTTGGTGGTCGCCCAGGATCTCGGCGACGTCGGCGTAGCGGCTGACGAACACCGAGCCATCGGGCTGGCGGCACGGCCCCGGCATGTTCCTGAGCTCGCGGAAGACCGGGTAAGGGTCGTAGAAGAAGCCGGCATCCACGTCGCCGAAATCAAACCCGTCAAGCTGTTCCATCGCTGCGCTCCTCTGGCGCGCCGGGCTCAGACGAACCGCGCGTGCCGATCGATGCAGGTGGCGACTACCTCGTCGGCGTCGCGTTGCCACCAGTCGAGCTTGGAGAAGATCTCGACCTCGTTGAAGCCGTCATAGCCGGCCGCCTCGACCCAGCCCCGGATCTTGGGGATGTCGATCACGCCGTCGCCCATCATGCCGCGGTCGGACACCAGATCGCGGGTCACGCGCAGCCAGTCGCAGACGTGAAACGCGAGAATGCGGCCCGAAGCGCGGGCGATCTGGGCCTCCAGCGCCGGGTCCCACCACACGTGATAGACGTCGACCGCGACGCCGACGCCGTCGCCAAGCTCGTCACACAGATCGTTGGCGTGGGCCAGCGTGTTGACGCAGCCCCGGTCGGCGCAGGTCATCGGATGCAAGGGCTCGACGGCAAGCGGCATGCCGACGGCGCGGGCGTGTTCCAGCGTCGCCGCAATGCCGTCGCGCACCTGCGCCCGCGCGGCCCCGAGGTCGCGCGAGCCCTCGGGCACGCCGCCGACCACCAGAACGAGGCAGCTCGCGCCGATCGCCGCCGCGTCGTCGACCGCGCGGCGGTTGTCGTCGAGCGCGGCGAGGCGGCCGGCCTCGTCGGCATAGGTGAACATGCCGCCACGGCACAGCCCGGTCACCGCGAGGCCGTGATCGGCGATCATCCGCGCACCCTCTTGGGCGCCGCATTCATCGAGCTTGTGACGCCAGACGCAAATTGCCGGCACGCCGTGGCGCGCGTAGCCCTCGATCGCGTCGCGCAGGCTCCACTGCACGTCGGTCGTCATCTGGTTGATCGAGAGCTTCGAGATATCCGGCATCGCTCAGGCCCCGATGCCGTGGACGGAAAGCACGCGCGACATGCGAGAGGCCGCCATGTCGGGGTCGTGCAACAGGCCGGCCTTGTCGGCGAGCCGGAACAGTTCGGCGAGATGGCTGATCGAGCGCGCGCTCTCCTGGCCGCCGACCATGACGAAATGGTCCTGGTGGCCGTTGAGATAGGCCATCAAGACGACTCCGGTTTTGTAGAACCGGGTCGGCGCGCGGAAGATATGGCGCGACAGCGGCACGGTGGGCGCCAGGATGTCGTGGAAGTCGGCCGGCCGGTTGCCGGCGAGGGCTTCGAGCGCGGCCGAGGCGGCGGGCGCGATGGCATCGAATATGCCGAGCAACGCATCGGAATAGCCCTCGTCGTCGCCGGCGATCAGCTCGGCGAAGTTGAAGTCGTCGCCGGTGTACATGCGGACGCCATCCGGCAGACGGCGTCGCATGGCGATCTCCTTGTCCTTGTCGAGGAGCGAGATCTTGATGCCGTCGACCTTGGCCGCGTTGCGTTCGAGCACCGCAAGGCACGTGTCCATGGCGCGCTCGTGGTCGTCGTCGCCCCAGTAGCCGGCGAGCGCCGGATCGAACATCTCGCCGAGCCAGTGGATGATCACGGGCTCGGCGACCTGGCCCAGGATGCGATCGTAGACGCGGATGTAATCGTCGGGTGTCGTCGCGCACGCCGCCAGCGCGCGGCTCGCCATCAAGATGATGCGCCCGCCGCACGCCTCGACCGCCGCGCATTGTTCCTCGTAGGCGGCGATCACGTCGTCGATGGTCGCCCCGCCATCGGCCGCGAGATGGTCGGTACCGGCGCCCGAGGCGATGACCGCGCCCGGCACGTCGCGCGCCGCCTCGACGCTGCGTCGGATCAGCTCGAGCGAGGTCGGCCAGTCGAGACCTCCGCCGCGCTGGGCGGTATCCATCGCCTCGGCGACGCCGAGGCCGAGCCGCCACAGATGGCGGCGGAACGCGATCGTCCGGTCCCAGTCGACCGCAGGGGTAAGCCACGGATCGACGTCGGCCAACGGATCGGCGACGACGTGGGCGGCGGCCAGAGCGAGGCGGTTGAACGGGCGCCGCGGCGCATCGGCGAAATCGCGCGGCGCCCCGGTGGCATATGGCGCGAGGTCACCCTCGGCGGTGGGCAGGTTGAGGGTCGGCATCGCGAGACCTCCGGTCGGTCGGCTCATTCATCATTGGGCGGCGTTCGCATCTCAGTCATTGCCGACCACTCGGGCTCGGCGGCCGATGCGAAGCCCGGCGCATCCAGGCTTGCGATCTCGATCGCACCGTCGCGGATCCGCAGGAACGCCGTTCCGTCCCTCAGATCATACAGATCGGGATAGGCGCGCGCGAAGGCTTCTTGCTCGGCCGCGGGCGCGCCCACCATGCCGTGGGCGTAATGATGGCCGTTGCGCTCGACATGTTCGAGCCCGAGCGCCGCGACCAGGGCGAGATCCTGCTGCACCGACAGCCCGGCCTGGCATGTCAGGTCCTCGCCGGTCATGAAATAGCCGCCGCCGTCGCGGTTCCACAGGGCGCAGCGGGCGGCGTTGACGATCGATTTATATAACCCCTTGCACGACTTGCTGGAAACGCCCCGGTAACCGAGCGCGCGGGCGCGCGGGAAGGTGTCGTAGGACTCGTCCGATTCGTCGATGATCACCGGCCGTTCGGCGGCCAGCGCGCCGATGTCGGCGGAAAGCGCCGACCGGCGGGCGATCGGCTGCTCGATATAGATGATCCGGTCGCGGAAGCTCTCGAGGCCGGGCGTCTCGTTCAATCCGCGCCACAGCTCCCCGATGCCGGCAACGTCGTCATACTGCTCGTTGCCGTCGAGGCTCACAAGGTAGTCCCCTGCTTCACCGTCGAGCACCGCCGCGATCCGCCCCAGCCGATCGAGATCGGCGGCGCGATCGCCGGCGACCTTGACCTTGAAGTAACGATGGCGATAGGTCCGGGCGACCTCTGCCAACGTCTCGGGCAGGCCGTCGCCGATGGGCTCGGCGACGTCGTCACCGGTCAACGGATCGGTCAGCCCGACGGTATGACGGGCATGGATCCGCTTCGACGACGGCAGCGCGGCCAAGAACCCGTCGATGTCGAAATCCGCGAGGTCGGGCGCGACGGCGCCCGGCGTGATCCCCGGCAGGTTACCGCGTAGCGCACCGGCGAACGGCACTTCCAGGATTCGGCACAGCGCATCCAGGACCGCGCGGTCGATCAACGCCGGCCCGTACGCCGCGACCAGGGGGTTGAGGCCGCGCCCAGCGCACGCTGCGACCTGCGGGCCATAACACGCCGCCGTCAATCCGAAGGCCGTCGCGGGCGGCGCATCGAGGTAGAGACCGCGCGCAATACCGAGCGCGGTGCGCAGCTGATCGAAATTGTCGTCGTTGGTGAGCGCCGGATCCTTGTCGAACCATTTGGGCACCATGGTCTCGGCCGCGATGCCCCACGCGCCGCGCCCGTCAGCGAGCGCTATGCGGGCGCGAACAAAGGCCTGGGGCGCCGCCGTCATGGAGACGATGCCGAAGCGGAACGGCATGCGGAACGTTACCGGCCGCTCGTAGAGACGGATCTCCTCGACCGCGATATGTGGTGCTGGCGCGCTCACGCCTCGAGTTCGGTGATGTCAACCCAGCGGCGCTCGCGCCAACTTTGCATCGCGGCCTCGGCGAGCTGCAGGCCCTTGGCGCCTTCGCGCAGGCTCCATTGGAACGGCTCGTCGGCGTAGAGGCTCCTGATGAACATCTCCCATTCCGTCTTGAAGCCGTTGTCGAACTCCATGTCGGCGCCGTACTCGTTCCAGCTGCCGAAGAAATCGATGGTCTGGGGCTCGTCCGGGTTCCAGACCGGAGATGGTGTCGCATCGCGGTCCTGGACCATACAGCGCGTCAGCCCCGCGACCGCCGCGCCCAAGACGCCGTCGGCATGGAACGTCACCAGGTCGTCCTTCCTAACCCGCGTGCACCACGAGGCGAAGATCTGCACCACCGCGCCGCCCTCGAGCTCGACGATGGCGTAGGATCCGTCGTCGGCGTCGGCGACATAGGGCTCGCCGTTCTCGTCCCAGCGCTTGTCGAAGTTGACCCGGGCGATGCTGGTGATGGACTTGACCGCGCCGAACACGTTGTCCAACACGTAGCGCCAGTGCGGCATCATGTCCAACAAGACGCCGCCGCCGTCGGCGAGGCGATAGTTCCAGCTCGGCCGCTGGGTGGCGCGCCAGTCGCCCTCGAACACCCAGTAGCCGAAGTCGATCTTGACCGACAGCAGCCGGCCAAGCACGCCGTCATCGATCAGCCGCTTCATCTTGAGGAGGCCGGGCAGGAAGATCTTGTCCTGCACCACGCCGTGCTTGATGCCGGCGGCCTCGGCGGTGCGATAGACGTCGAGCGCGTCGGCCAGCGTTCCGGCCGACGGTTTTTCGCAGTAGATGTGCTTGCCGGCGGCGATCGCCTGTTTCAGAAGCCCGGCGCGGAGATGGGTGCTCGCCGAATCGAAGAACAGCTCGTCCTTGGGATCGGCGATCGCGCCATCGAGGTCGGTGGTCCAGCGCTCGACGCCGTGGTCGCGGGCGAGAGCCTCGACCTTGTCGCGGTTGCGCCCGACCAGGATCGGATCGGGTATTACCTTCGTTCCGTCGTCGAGCTCGACGCCGCCCTGTTGCATGATTGCGAGGATCGAGCGGACCAGGTGCTGGTTGGTCCCCATCCGCCCGGTGACGCCGTTCATCACGATGCCGAGGCGCTTTTCGCTCATCCCGTTCTCCTCGTTGATCCCACGCCGTGAAGATGGCGCAAAGCACGGGCGAGATCAAATCGCGGTGTGCTACGGTGGCGCCGAACGATCAGCGGACCGAGGCCCGATGACCAGCGCGAAAGACACCGTCTTCGCCGAGATCGCCGAATCGGAAGCGACCGGACGGACGCGGGAGATCTACGACGACTTCAAGGCCTCGATCGGGCTGCCGATGGTCAATCTGGTCTATCGCCATATGGCGACCACGCCGGGCTGCCTCGAATGGGCGTGGGGTCTGTTGCGGCCGCTGTTCGTATCCAGCGCGATGGCGGACGAGGCCGCGCGACTTCTCGCCGGCCTTTCGATCGGAGACCCGGCGCCAATTACCCGCGAGATGCTGCGCGAGGCCGGCATCGACGCATCGGCCGAGCGGGCCATCATCGAGACGATCGAGGCCTACGACCGCGCCAACCCGATGAACCTGATCGCCATGGCGGTGCTCGCGGTCGAGCTCGAAGACGGCGCCGAGGGGGAAGGCGAAGCGCCGCCCGATACCGAATCGCCGCCGCCGCCCGCCGCGACCGCCCTGCCGCCGTTGGCGGACGTCCGGACGCTGCCGGAGCAAACCCTGGCGGTGCTTGCCACGCTCGCCGCCCAGGCGGGCATCGGCGGCAGCCCCGTGATACCGACGCTTTATCTTCACATGACGGATTGGCCGGGCTTCCTCGATATCGCCGCCGCGACCGTGGCGCCGCTGGACGACGATGGACGCCTCGGCCAAGCGGCGTCCGCGCTGCGCGAGGAAGCGCGCCGGGCGGCGGCGCGGCTGCCGCGTTACGCGGTCGGCCAGCCCGCCCCGTCGGAAGGCCAGCGCCGCAACCTGCTCGGGCTGGTCGAGCTGTTCCCGGAGGCGATCAGCCGCATGATCGTCATCGGAGCCCATCTGCGCCGATCGATGCCGGACTGAGTATTGGACCCGTTACGGGTCGGAATTGGCGATGGCGGGCCCGGTGCGCCGATCGATTATCTCGTCCAGCGTCGACAGCAAGGCATCCAGATTGTCGTCGCCCTTTTCGATCAGTTTGTCGACATAGCCGTCGTTAAGCCGCGCCCGATCCTCGACCGTCAGTGTCTTGGCGGTAACGACCACGACCGGAATCCGGCGCCACGATTCGTTGGCGCGCATGCGCGACAGGAACTCGAACCCGTCCATCTCGGGCATCATCAGGTCGAGCAGCACCAGATTGGGAGTCGACGCCGCCATCCGCTCGAGCCCCACGACGCCGTTCTCGGCCTCGTTGACCACCCAGTCCCTGCCCTTCAGCGTGCGGCAGACCAGCTCGCGTGTCGGTTCATCGTCCTCTACGACGAGGATATTTGGCTCCGCCACGTCGGAACACAACCGCTCCAACACCTCCAGCAGCTTGTCGCGATCGATCGGCTTGGTCAGGAATTCCGACGCCCCGAGCGAAAACCCGATGCGCCGCTCGTCGACGATCGAAAGCATGCTGACAGGAATCGGCTCGAGGGCCGGATCATTCTTGAGAGCGGAAAGAACCGCCCATCCGTCCATTTGAGGCATGAGCACGTCGAGCGTGATGGCGTCGGGCGACAGCTCTCGGGCGAGCCGCAACGCTTCCTCGCCATTGGCCGCGGTTTCGACGCGGTAACCGCCGCGCCCCAGATAACGCCGTAGCAAGTCGCGGGCGACGGGATCGTCGTCGACCACCAGCACCATCTTTGCGCCGTCGCGTGGAGCCAAGATTTTCGGCCCGTCCTCGCCAGCGCCACTTTCCGTCGCGGCGTCGGCGGCCAGGGGCTCCGTCGGCAGGCGGATAACGAAGTTCGACCCCTCGCCCGGCGTACTGGTCACCGTGACGTCGCCATGGAGCATGCGACAGAAGCTTCGGGTGATCGCAAGGCCAAGCCCGGTGCCGCCGTAGTCCCGCGTGGTCGAGGAATCCGCCTGGGTGAACGCGTCGAACACCTTTTGAAGCTGTTCCGGCGTCATGCCGATACCGGTGTCGGCGACGCTGAACATCGTCCACTCACCGTCGTCGGTGGTTTCGCTCGACACATCGAGGGTGATGGTCCCCTGTTTGGTAAATTTGCAGGCGTTGCTCAACAAGTTGAACAGGGTTTGACGCACCTTGGTGACGTCGCAAGTCATGCTGGCCAAGTCGTCGGCGCAGCGCACGTCGAGCGTATTCGCGTTCTTTTCCGCCAAGGGAACAATGGTGCTCGCGACCTCGTCGATCATGTCGCGAACCGCAAATGTCTCGTAGTAGATGTCCATCTTGCCGGCCTCGACCTTGGATAAATCGAGGATGTCGTTGATCAGCGACAACAGGTGCCGGCCGGCACTCTGAATCTTGTTCAGGTCGGGGCCATAGGTTTCGTGACCCATTTCCTCGGCCTCTTCCTCCAGCATCTCGCTGTAGCCGATTATGGCGTTCAGCGGCGTACGCAGCTCGTGGCTCATCTTGGCGAGGAACTCCGACTTGGCCTCATTGGCTTGCCTCGCCTCTTCAGCCGCCTCTTCCAAGCCGGCATTGGCCTGCTGGAGATGACTCTGGTAACCAAGCGTCGTGCGCTGAAAGCTGGCCGCGGCCCGGGCAATATCGCCGATCTCGTCGCGGCGGTCGGTTTCAGGGATTTCGACCTCGCGGCCGCCGGTCGTGAGCTGGCGAAGGGTATTGGTGATCCGTACCGTCGGGTTGACGATGCGCCATCCCATGATCCAGCCGAGCAAGATTCCGCCGAGCACACCCGCGATGGCCAGCGTCAAGTTTGTTCGGATAACGCTCCGGCTATGATCGAGCGCCGTCTCGCGAAAGTCGTATCCCTCCTGCGCGGCATACTCCACCAGCACCTCGGTCTGCTCGTTCACCGATCGGATCACCCGCGCAGCGCGCTCGCGGAGGACATCGATAGGGGTCGAGTCGCCGGCCGCGTACGCCGACGTCAGATTCTTCCACGCCACATCCCATTCCGCGGTCGCGGCGAGTATTCGTTCAACGCTCGCCCGTCCCTCCACGCTGCGTAGCCGCTGTTTGGCGATCCCGATATCCTCGGCGAACGCCGTTCGCTGTTCGTCGACCTCCTTGATCAACGCAGCCCGCTCCTGGGGGGTGGTCTCCACGGCGAGGCGGGAGAAGGCGCGTTCGATGCGGGCCAAGCCGTGCTGGGCGCTACGTGCATAGTTGATCGACATCAGCGGGCCGTCATACATCGCCCGCGTAAGCTCGTAGATCCGCTCCA
>PVBE012006112.1_pt1 | contig 16464 bp, 14 predicted proteins | sample 1631181 | NCBI WGS metagenome assembly PVBE01 (sample SAMN08397723, study PRJNA350692) | Marine metagenome, whole genome shotgun sequencing project. | isolation source: water | place: Pacific Ocean | collected 2012-04
CTGCACATGCCGGTCTCATCATGTTCTGGGCCGGAGCATTTACTCTTTTTGAACTCGCTCGATACGACGGCTCCCTTCCAATGGGTGAGCAGGGCCTGATTTTGCTTCCTCACTTGGCAGGTTTAGGGCTTGGTGTTGGCGATGGTGGAGTCATTATCGATCAACAGCCCTTGATTGTCGTGGCTGCTACGCACCTTGTTTCTTCCGCTGTTCTTGGTGCTGCAGGCATTTGGCATACTCTTCGCGCTCCTAAGGATCTCTCTGAGGCCACCGGCCGAGCTAAAAAGTTCGATTTCAGCTGGGATGACCCCAAAAAACTCACCTTTATCTTGGGTCATCATCTGATCTTTCTGGGTTTGGGTGTTATTGCTTTTGTTGAGTGGGCTCGCGTTCACGGTATCTACGATGCTTCGATTGGAGCAGTGCGTACCGTTGAGCCAAATATTGATCTTGGTATGGTTTGGGGCTACCAAACTAACTTCCTCACTATTAGTAGTTTGGAAGATGTGATGGGTGGTCATGCTGTATTAGCTTTCATTCTCACAATTGGTGGCGTTTGGCATATCATCAGTTCTCCTTTTGGTCCTTTCAAAAAAGTACTGATCTACAACGGTGAGTCGATCCTTTCTTATTCGTTGGCCGGTATCGCATTGATGGGTTTTGTGACTGCTATCTGGTGTGCACAAAACACAACCATCTACCCAGTTGAGTTGTATGGCGATCCTCTGAAACTTAATTTCGCTTTCTCTCCTTATTTCACCGACACTGTTGAGCTTCCTGGCGATGCGCACACTGCGCGCGCATGGTTGGCAAACACCCATTTCTACCTCGCATTCTTCTTCCTTCAAGGACACCTCTGGCATGCGCTGAGAGGTATGGGCTTCAACTTCAAGAGCGTTGTTAATGCTTTTGAATCCATGGATAAGGCAAAAATCAACTGATTTTACACCTTTGTTTTACATCAAGCCCCTTTTTAGGGGCTTTTTTATTGTCTAATTGATCCTTCCTGTTCGTGCTGTGATGACAGCTGTCTAATCTTCTGCATCCGTTGCTCTTAGTCAGAGGCTTTTTTGTTTATTTCGATTCAATGTTTCAATATGATTTGGTCTTCTGTTGTGCAGTTTGTTGAGCAAAGTGTTCATGATCTGGTTTTCATTGCACTTCTGAACCGTATTGATCCCGATCGGAAAGCCTCCTGTGCTTCATTTGATACGTCCGCGATCCCCTTCCTGCATTTATTTTCTTTTAAGGATTGCAGCCCCCCTTTCTTGAACAGTCAATCTGCCTACATCCCTGCCTCGTCTGTTGTCGCTCTTTATCTACAGACGACGTGTTCAGGTTCCATTTCCGATACTGCATATCGCTCCCTTTCGTGTCTTGAGCAGTCTGCTGATCAGAGTGATCAAAAGCTGATTCAGCATTTAAAAAACCGAATCTCGCAAGGGTCGATCTCTGTGGTCACTCTGTAAACAGAGTTTTATAATTCACCTTAAGCGAAGCCATATTATACAGCTGCTTGTTAGTTGTGCTGTTTGTTTTGCGCCTAACCGTTTCAAAATAATTGAAATGGTGCATCATATGGCTCAAGACAAGGTCCTTTGGATTGATTTACAACCGACCTTGCACTGTCTCAACAAGCGTGTAGCCCAATTATTAAGTCGCAGCTTTGCTGTGCAGCGATGGTCTTTTCAGCACGACCTCGATGAGTCCTGCTCCGTGGCCACTGTCCATCATTTGTTGAGGCAGACGCTCGAGGTGTCCTCTGAGCCCTTTCATCTGGTCGGGCATGGGATCAGTGGCAGTGTCGCCTGTCTTTTTGCAGAAAAGTACCCTGGCCTGGTAAAATCGCTTACACTGATGTCAGTGGATACTTTGTCAGCGAACCACTGGTCCTCTCATTACCTGGAAATGCGAGGTCAATTGCCATCCTCAAGGCAAGTCCTTTTGAGGCATTTGTCTTCTTTACTCTTTAGTAGCACCAATTCTCGTGCAGTTGAAGCTTTGCCTTGTCTCTTGGCTAAATGCTTAGACACTGAATTTATTCAGGGTTCTATTATTCATCAACAACAAATTAGTAATCTACAATCTCCGCCTGTTCCTTTGCTTGTCTTGAATGGTGAATATGATTTTGTTGTTGACAACACTGCGCGCAGTCGTTGGTCTGAAACGCTAAAATCTGGAGATCGGTACGTTTGTATGAAAAAGGGTAGGCACTTTTTTCAGTTTGATCAATCCCAAATGGTTGCAGATTTGATTTCATCATTCATTCAAATGGTTCCAAGTTCTTGGATTGATCGTGAACTTAGCTCCAATGATTTCACTTCTTTAGCTCGGAGTTGATTATGTCTGATATTTTCGAAGCAGATGTTGTTATTGTTGGTGGAGGTCCTGCTGGTTGTGCCTGTGCCCTTTACACAGCACGTTCTTCATTAAAAACATGCATTCTAGATAAAAACCCTGCAGTTGGCGCACTCGCAATTACTCACAAAATTGCAAATTATCCTGGTGTTCCTGCCGATACTTCTGGTGCTGATCTGCTGAAAACAATGCGAGATCAGGCAATCAGTTACGGAGCTGATTACCGACAAGTGCAAGTGTATGGAATTGATTTATCCGGACCGGAAAAAACAGTTTATACGCCTGAAGGCACTTTCAAGGGTAAAACTCTCGTCCTGGCAACAGGAGCAATGGGACGTACGTCAACGCTTCCTGGGGAAGATGAATTCCTGGGTCGCGGTGTTAGCTACTGTGCTACCTGCGATGGTGCTTTTTATAAAAATCAGCAGGTAGCTGTCTATGGTTCTAACCAAGAAGCGATTGATGAAGCTCTCGTGTTAACGAAGTTCGCGTCGAAAGTTCATTGGATCACCAACAGCAAGCCAAGTGCTAACTGTTCCGGCCTTACTCAGCTCCAATCCGCTCCTAATGTTCAGCACTGGAATCGTACTCGCTTAACTTCTGTTGCTGGTGATGACTCAGGAGTCACCGCTGTGAAACTCCAGGAATCTGGCAGTGAAGAAGATACGCATCTGGATGTTAATGGAGTGTTTGTTTATTCCTCAGGTAGTTTGCCGATCACTGACTATCTGCATGGCCAGATACCTCTGACTGATGAAGGTGGTGTTCTGGTTAACGACGACATGATGACTGACTTAGAAGGTGTTTGGGCGATTGGTGATATTCGCAATACCCCGTTCAAACAAGCTGTTGTTGCCTGTTCGGATGGTTGTATTGCTGCCATGTCGATAGACAAGTTTTTGAACCAGCGCAAGGAAATCAGAGTTGATTGGGTCCATCGATAATCTGTTTTCTCAATTTTTGAGAGTTCGTCTTCATAAAAAAAGCGCCCTTAGGCGCTTTTTTATGAGTTGCCGATGATTGTTAATCAGGCTTCTGAATTGATCTGCTGGACCCAAGCGGAAAGACGCTGATCAGTCAGTTCAGACTCGTTGTCTTCGTCGATTGGCAGTCCACAGAACTTGCCGTCGATCACGCTCTTCGACTCATCAAAGGTATAACCTTCGGGGGACACCTGTCCGATCAGTTTTGCCCCTGATTTTTGGAATGCGCTGTAGAGCTCTTCCATGGCGTCGCAGAAGTAGTCGCCGTAACCTGAAGAATCGCCAAGTCCAAGGATGGCGACGGGCTTGCCAGCAAAATCTTGTCCAGGGATTTCAGTGATCAGATCATCCCAAGCTGTGCCGGATCGTGCTTCATCAGCACCTGTATTCCATGTGGGAATGCAGCAGACAAGAGCTTCTGCCGAAGCCAATTCGTCAACACCGCTGATGCTGTCGACATCTTTGGCATCAGTACCCAGGAGTTCCTTCAGGCGATCGGCTATGTCTTCCGTCTTGCCTGTTGATGTTGCAAAGAAAATCGTGAAAGCCATAGGAGTTGGATAACTGAATCATCATCCTTGCTCTGGGGAAGGATTGATCCTGCTTTTGACGCGCTGCTTGGTTGTATGCGGCACTAGGTGCTGTAATTTTGCTACAAGCTCATAACATTTTGTGTTGAGACGGCTGTTTTTGGCGCAGGTCTAGTCACATCTGCAACGGAATTCCTTTTGGCGAGGTCATTTCGCGATATTCCGACAGCGCCTGATCGAAACCGGCTTCTCTAACGCGTGAAAGCCAGTGTTTGCGTTTCAGGGAATCAGATTCGATGTAGTCAATAAATGCTTCGAGTGTCTGCTTGCCTGCTAGAGCCATGGCCACCTTCTTTTCAGGTCAAAACCATATCCTTGCTTGAGTTGATCACCGGCTTTGCTTTTACTTGGGTGCGTATCGATTGTCATAGGTTCGTCTTGACGCGGCTCGAGAAGAAGTTTTGAATCATGCTGCTTTTTCTCGCGTTTTTCATTGGTTTACTTTGTTTTTATTCTGTGATTAATTCCTTTTTGTTTTGTTGTGCTGAGTCGCATCCTTGACGCGTCGGTGATGTTCTGTTTTTTCTCATGCCCTCGGTTGTTCCCCTTCGTTGGTATAGATCTATTTTGAAGGGTTTTTGGCGCGACTTTTGTTCGGTTTAGTGAGCCTGGTTGTTGATCCATCTTGCAGCCTGGTCCAGTGCATTGAGGCGATTGTCGAACATCGTTTCGATTCCGAATTGGGCTAGTCGTTGCTTTACTTTTCCGCTTGCCCCTGCAACCAATACTGTTCTCTGCTGGCGTTCGGCTTCTTTCACCATTCTTTCAATTGCCAGGCTTGCGGTGACGCCAAGATGTGGCACGTCGGTGATATCGAGCAGGAGGATTTTGTATTGTTTCACTAACATCATTTTTTCACTAATTCCCTTTGCAGCACCGAAGCTCAAAGGCCCCTGCATCCGGAACAGGATGAGATCGTCACCGCATCGTTTCAGTAACTGGTGCTCGTGTGTTGATAGATGGCCAGTGCCAGTGTCCATCTTGCTGAGTTGATGCTGAGTCAGCGACTCAATCGTGAGCAGATTGGCCACAAACATGCCCACCAGCACCGCGCCAATCAGATCCCAAAAGACTGTCATCAACAACACACCCCACATCACCAGAGCTGTTTTGAGTGACAGCCTGTGGGCGCGGAGAACAAAGCCCCAGTCGATGATGTCAAGCCCAACTTTGATCAGGATTCCCGCCAGCAGTGCTGTTGGGATGCCTTCAGCAAGTGGGCCCGCCCCCAGGAGCAACACCAGCAAGACCAGGGAATGCGTCATGCCAGACAAGGGAGTCCGGCCGCCTGAACGGATGTTGATCACCGTTCTCATGGTTGCGCCTGCGCCGGGCAGACCGCTGAACAGTCCGGAAATGCTGTTGGCGATGCCCTGACCCACCAACTCCCGGTCTGATCGATGACGGGTTTGGCTGATGTTGTCGGCCACCAGTGATGTCAGCAGCGAGTCGATCGATCCCAGCACTGCAAGCACGAGGCCGGCTTTCATCAGTAGGGGCAGGTTCTCGCTCCAGTTCGGAATGCTGAAACTCAGCCCTCCTTCTGGGATTGAACCGATCCGCGGCAGGTTTTCTGGAAACAGCCAAAGGGCAAGTGGCGTGATCAGCAGCAGGCCCAGCAAAGGTGAGGGGATCACCTTGCTGACACGCCTCGGAGTGGCGAAGACCACGGCAAGCGTTGCGATGCCGACCATGACAGCGGCAGGGTTGGGTGTGAAATTGCTGCTCACCATCTGAAGTGATGGAATGACGCCGCCCTGACTGCTGATTCCCAGTAGAGGGCCAACTTGAAGGCAAAGGATGATGACTCCAATTCCCGACATGAATCCGGAGACCACCGAATAGGGAACGAGCGTGATGTACCTCCCTAGACGAAACACCCCCATCAAGATCTGCAGCAATCCGCCAAGAACCACAGCGGCCATCACCATCGCGAGCATGTCGCCCTGACCTGGCTCACGGCTTGCCCCAACAGCCGCGAGGCTGCTGACCACACCAGCCACCGTGACACTCATGGGTCCTGTCGGACCGCTGACTTGTGCAGGCGTTCCTCCAAACAGAGCCGCGAGAAAGCCAGTGATGATGGCCCCATAGAGGCCGTAAATCGCACCCCCTGGCCCTAATGCTGCATTGCCGAATGCGAGGGCAAGCGGCAATGCCACGACAGCGGCAGTGACACCACCTGTGAGGTCTCCTCGCCAGTGTCGCCAATGAAAGCCGTTGATCAGGAGACGCCTGCTCGCGGTCATGGCTTCAGGGGGTCTGGCTCATTCCCGACCAGATCTGTAGATCTTCCAGGGATTGAACACCTTCCCTCCGCTCACCGTTGGGCAGGATCCAGGTGGGATAACGCCGGATTTCCTTTTGCTGGCAGGCCGCCGCCTGGATTGGAAGTTCTTTGGGTTTCCCGCATTCCACGTAGGGAAGACGCGTCACCGCGTCGCCGAACAGGCGTCCCTGGTATTGACAGGCCGGACAGCGCCATGAGCCGTAGTACATCACCTTGGTCTGACTCAGGTGGTCAGCAAGAGCACCGGGGTCCGGTGCGGCCTGCACTGCGGATCCGCCAAGGATGGCGATGTTGACGCTGCTGAGTGCGCCGAGCAGAAGAGCTTTGAACATTTGCGAAATGTACGTGCGTTCTGACGTACGGGCATCCGGCCCCCTTGATCCGTGCCGAACCCCGGACGGAACTGGGACACTGAGGTCAACCGGAGCTCCCGGAGCTCAGCGATCACAATGGCCGGCAGTGGATATCGCGATTACTTCAAGGTGCTCGGGGTGGAGCGCAGTGCTGATGCCGATGCGATTAAAAAGGCTTTCCGCAGGCTTGCACGTCAATATCACCCTGACGTAAATCCAGGTGACACCAGCGCTGAAGCCAAATTCAAGGAGGTGAGCGAGGCCTATGAGGTGCTCTCCGATCCTGAGAAGCGCCGTCGATACGAACAGTTCGGTCAGTACTGGAATCAGGCTGGCGCCAGCGGTGCTGGCCAGGGTGCCTCAGGTTTTGATGTTGATTTCGGCCGTTACGGCAACTTTGATGATTTCATCAATGACCTGCTCGGCCGTTTCGGTGGCCCTGGTGGAGGAGGTTTCGGAGGGGCTCCAGGCGGGTTTGCTGGCGGTGGTTTCCCTGGTGGAGGGTTCGGCGGTGGTGGTTTTCCCCGAGGCTCCACAAGAACGACCCTGAATCTTGATGCTGAAGCCACTGTCAAGGTGAGCTTTGCCGAGGCCTTCCGCGGTGCTGAGCGAACTCTGTCTGTGAATGATGAGCGGGTTCAAGTCAGGATTCCTGCTGGTGTGAAGACCGGGTCTCGACTTCGGCTCAAAGGCAAGGGGAATTCTCAGCCGGGAACTGGTCGGCGTGGAGATCTCTATCTCAATCTCGAGGTTCAGCCACATCCTGTTTGGCATCTCGATGGTGATCAGCTGCGTGCTGAACTTCCCGTCTGCATTGATGAGCTTGCTCTCGGCGGCATGGTCAACGTCATGACACCTGATGGTGAGGCTGAAGTCTCGATTCCTGCCGGCACAGCTCCAGGCAAGAGTCTTCGTTTGAAAGGGAAAGGCTGGCCTTTGAAGTCAGGCCGAGGGGATCTGTTGTTCACTCTGAGCCTGCAGTGGCCCTCTCAGTGGTCTGATGAGCAGCGTGCCCTGTTTGAACAGCTGAGCAAAGCACGAACGGCCAATCCCCGTAGCAACTGGCTACAGAGCGCCAGTCTCTGAGGAACTGCCCACGGTTGACGCTTACGATCGCCTGCACCGATCAAGGCTGCTGATGGACCTCACTTACCGCCCGCGTCGCCTTCGCCGCTCGCCGGCGTTGCGTGCCATGGTTCGTGAAACAAGTCTTTCTCCAGCCGATTTCATCTATCCCTTGTTTGTGCATGAGGGTGCCGGTGTTGAGCCGATTGGTGCCATGCCAGGAGCCAGTCGCTGGAGCCTTGATCAGCTCACCGGTGAAGTGAAACGTGCCTGGGATCTCGGCATCCGTTGTGTGGTTCTCTTCCCCAAGGTGGCTGAAGGACTCAAGACTGAGGATGGTGCCGAGTGCTTCAACGAGAACGGACTGATCCCCCGTGCCATTCGCCAGTTAAAGCAGGAGATTCCTGAGATGGCGATCATGACCGACGTTGCACTCGATCCTTATTCCTGCGACGGCCATGACGGCATCGTCAATGAACAGGGCATCGTTTTGAATGATGAAACCATTGAACAGCTCTGCAAGCAGGCGGTGATGCAGGCCCGAGCGGGTGCGGATCTCATTGGTCCGAGCGACATGATGGATGGTCGGGTCGGCGCCATTCGCGAAGCCCTCGACGATGAGGGCTTTGAGCACGTGGGGGTGATCAGCTACACGGCCAAGTATTCATCCGCGTATTACGGCCCCTTTCGCGAAGCACTTGATTCGGCACCCCGTGCGACAGATAGCAAGCCAATTCCTAAAAATAAAGACACCTATCAGATGGACCCCGCCAATGCCAGGGAGGCCATCACCGAGGCTCAGCTCGATGAACAGGAGGGCGCCGACATCATGATGGTGAAACCAGGTCTTGCTTACCTCGACATCATTCACCGACTGCGGGTGGAGTCTGAGTTGCCCATTGCCGCTTACAACGTCAGTGGTGAATATTCGATGGTGAAGGCAGCGGCTGAGAAGGGTTGGATTGATGAACGCTCCGTGGTTCTCGAGACGTTGCTCAGTTTCAAAAGGGCTGGAGCGGATCTGATCCTCACTTATCACGCTTGCGATGCCGCTGAGTGGCTGAAGGAGTGATGATGGCGCCAACGCGCTGACATGTTGATGCTGCAGCCGATCGTGCCATTCGGCTTTACGGCCTTGTTCATTGTCCTGACAGGGCCGATTGTGAGAGCTGCAGGGGATCCACCTGCTCTTGCTCCTTTGATGAGGAGTTTTGAGGCGTATGCGAAGGATCTTGAGCGACTTGATCAGGTGTGGGAAAAGGGTGCAGGTCAAGGCCAAAGTGAGCTTCCAGCACTGCCTGCCCCTGATGCTGCTGAACTTCCGATCTTGCCGGCCGAGGTGAAGATCGATCAACGTGTTCGCGTTGATCTTCCCCAAGCCATCGCCCTGGCTGTTCGTAATGACCCATTGCTTCAGAAAAGTATTGGTGGCGTCCGCGAGCAACAAGCGTTGTTGCGTTCAATTCAAGGACGTCTTTATCCGACAGTAAGCTTCAGTCTTGGCCTTGATTATAATCAAGAATTTCAAAAGAATTTTGCCATTGAGGGCAATCGCTCTCTCCTTGATGTTGGTTCGGACTCGCCTTTGTATGTGGCCTCTGGCGGTCAAAATCTAGTTCAAACAAATATTGCTACAGGCTTTACGGGGCTGAGGGTTGATTACGAGCTGCTCAGCTTTGAGCGAAATGCAGCTCTGGCTGAGTCAGGTGCTGATCTTGAGAATGCCCGTGAGCTTTATGGTAATCGGTTGCGCGAGTTACAGTTGAATGTCAGTGAGGCTTATTATCAGCTTCAATTAGCTAGTCAATTACGCCTGATTCGGCAGGTTGTAGTGTCGAATGATGAGGTTATTCTTGATCAGATTCTTTCCATGAATACAGCAGGTCTGGTTCCGCGGGTGGATGTGCTCCGTGCAGAAGCCAGTTTGCAGCAACAGCGCTTTTTGCTGACACAATCTGAGGCTCAGCTGCTGAGTCGTCAAAGGCGTCTCAGTAACCTTGTGAATGTTCCGTTCAAGGTGACACTTGAGGCGCATGAACAGGTGAGCTTGCAGCAGCCCTGGCCTTTGGATTTAGACGAAACAATCGTCAGAGGCCTCCAGAACAATCCTCAATTGCAGGCTTTGCAAGCTGCTCAATCTGCGCTCTTGCGACAGGCTGACCGGCAAGCCGCGGAATTGTTGCCACGGATTGGACTGTTTGCGGAAGCTGGCTATTTGGCAAGCCAATCTCGATCTCCTGAAATTGATCTTGATGGCTGTTGCGCTGATGTCATTATTCCTGCTTTGAATTCTCAGGCCAATGATTGGGCGGCAGGCTTGCGTTTGAATTGGCGTGTTTTTGATGGTGGAGTCACTGCAGGTGCTGTTGCTGCGAGCAAGGCGGCGGCAGATCAGGTTCTCCAGGATGAAGCGGCAGAACGAAATGCCATACGACAAAAAATTGAAAGTGCCTATTACGACCATCGTGCGGCTTTGAGTCAGATTATTGCGGCTAATGCTTCTTACAAGGCAGCAAGAGATGCATACCGTGACACGAGAGCTCGCTTCGAATTTGGCTTGGCTGATTATACAGATCTTGCCGATACGATTAGTTCACTGACAAAGGCAATGGAGCAAAAAGCTGAGGCTATGACGTTCGCTAATTTGAGTTACGCTCAATTGCTCAGGGAGTTGGTTGAGGTGCCGAGAAATCCAGATGAAGATGTTAATTTGCCGATTGTTCTGCCGAAAACTTAGGGTTTGACAGTATTGACTCTTGCGTGAGCAGTTGCTCCAGCGCGCAATGGATGTTGATCGTTTTGCTCCATCAGAATGCGTACTGGAAAACGTTGTGGAACCTTCACCCAGTTTCCAGTCGCATTTTCTGGTGGCAGCAGCGACTCATAGGCACCGCTACCTCGGCTGATATTAATCACATTTCCTTTGAAAGACTTGTTGGGATACATATCCAGGGAGATGTGAGCTGGCATGCCCATGCGAATGCGGTGGATTTGAGATTCCTTGAAATTGGCGTCGACCCACCACTTGCTATTGTCAATCAGCGTAAAGAGTGACTGGCCAGGTTTGACATACTGACCATTTCGAATGCTGAAATTATTGCTTATGTAGGCATCCATGGGCGCGTAGTATCGCGTGTAATTGAGGCTGACTTCGGCCTGTCCCACTTCTGCTTTTAGGGCGTTGATGATTGATTCTTGTTTGAGAATATTCTTTGTTAATTGGGATACATCGATGGATGCTGATTTGGTTTTAGCGACGGCCTCTAGTTTTGATGCTTCAAATTCTTGTTCTTTCGCGAGGGCGACAACCTGCTGTTGTTGAAGATAGGCGTAGCGTTGTTCATTAAGGTCAATGATCCATTGGCTTGCTTGCTGGTCTTTTAGTTTTTCTTTCGCTTGCATTAGTTTGTCTTCCATGGCAGCTTTCTCCGCAATCGCTGCCGTGAGGAGATGTTGCTGTTGCTCGAGGTTAAGTTTGAATGGAAGTGGGGTTATTTCATAAATTAGTTGTCCTTTTTTGATGAATTGATTGGGGGATGCATGGACCTTTTCGATATACCCCTCAACATAAGGTGACACCGTGATTGTGTATGCATGCACATAGGCATCGTTTGTGCCTGGATAGTAATGATTGCGAACGAAGTAGCCTATTAATCCTGCTGAGATGATAGTTATTGCTCCCCCGGCTATTGCCCGATTTCTCCAAGGGCGATGTTTCTTCCCTGTAGTTTCGGTGGCGATGCTTTCGGTCACTGCGTTGCGTTAAAAGTTTTGATGATGGTAATCGGGTTTTGATCTCTGGATTGTCTTAAGCCTCCTTTTTTTTGGGAGAGCGGTGCAGCAGCGGCAGGGCAGAGAGTAATAGCAAGATTAGGCCTGCGGCGGTTGCGATATTGATAAACGCCACGACCTCTGATTGCCGAGCAATCTCTTTGTTGATCAGTTCAAGAGAGCCCTGCGACCAGCTGCTGCCTGTGATGCCTGCGGCATGGCCCTGGAATGGTCGCAAAAATGGTTCCATCGCATGGTTGCTTGGATGGATGTGTTCGCGGAAGCGCGCCCAGCTGCCCTGTGTGGTGAGGGTCAGGATGGCATTGTTAACGCCACCTGAGATGGCTTTTGAGATGTTGGTGCAAAAGAACAGAACGGAGCCTGCGCTAACCATTAGTTCAGTAGCCATGGTTGACAATGCCATTTGAATTTCCATGCCGAGAACGATTGCAAAGCAGATGCCAACGCAGATGAGTTGAAGGCCGATATTGTCGTTGCTCTGCTGTGAGTTGGTTTGCGCGATCCATAGGGATGTCAGCGCAAATGCGAGGATTGCTGCGGAGCAAATCCATTTTTTTTGGCTTGGGTTTCTTCCAATCAGGCAGGGGCTGATCTTTGGTGTGATGAGAATCCCGGTTCCGATTGCGGCTACAACAAATGGGATAAATGTGATCGCGTAGTTTTCGATTGTGTTATTTGTTGCGATCATGAGAAATCGTGGGATTATCGCAAAAGCCATGAAAAGAAAAAACAACACAGAGCTTAAATTGACAAGGCTGATGCAGTAGTTGATGTCTTTAAAAATTCGTGTGTCGATCAGTTTGGGCTTGGTCATGATCCGCCAGCCAAAAAGACCCAGAAAAATAATCGATGTCCATAGCATCAGCACATAGATGGGGTCAGCAAACCATTCACGCTGATTGCCAACTACAAGTGAAAGCACCAGCAGGCCAAATCCTCCGCTCATGAGTCCGTAGCCCAGCCAGTCGATTTCGAACAGTGGATCTCTTTCTGCTCTCGGCATCAAAGAGGCGATGATGGTTACTGAGATCAGAGCAACTAGCCCGATCGCCACGTACATGAATCTCCAGCTGAGGTTCCAGGTGATGAGTGCACACATTGGGATTCCGATTGCGCTGCCAGAAATCCCTGCCAAAGCGATCAGCCCTTTGCCCATCTGGTTGTAGTCCTTGCCCAGCTCTCCTCCCAGGTACCCCCCGGCAATGGCGGGAATGAAGCCCCCTCCGATGCCTTGAGCGACCCGCATGGAAATGAACAATTGAGGATCTGTCGCCGTGGAGCTGATCAGGCAAGTGATGCCGAAGAGCCCCGGTCCCAGGATGGCAAGTGTTTTCACGCCGTACTTGGCTTTGAGTCCACCTACCAGCGGCATGACCAGTGCCGCTGGTACAAGAAACGAGACCATGAACCAAACCGAGATGTAGGGGGTTCCTCCGACATCACCGCTTACGTAGGTATGGGCAGGCACCCCTATGGAATCGGTTGCGAAAAAAAGCACCTCGAGGACGAAAAAACAAAGTGCCAGAACCCCCCGGTTTGTTTGCCAGAAGCTTCTTGATTGGTCGGCTGGTAGGGCTGTCACCGTGCAGAGGGCTTGGCGGAGCCATTCTCGGTTGTTTTTCTTCCTGCCTACCCATCCAGCCGTGGCCGACCGTCATCCGTGCTGAATATCGAAGGATGCTTGCTGGATGGCACGCCGTTCGAGGCCAGGTTCCCTACAGAATGTGGGTGATTAATGAGGTGATTCATGTCTGCTGTGCAGCGTCTCGGGCATGTCGCTATCCGCGTGAACGACATGGAACGGGCTGTGGGTTTTTACACCGGTCTTGGCATGCGCATGGTTTGGGAGGCCGATGACTGGTGCTATCTCGAAGCCGGTGATTCCCGAGATGGCCTGGCGCTGCTTGGGCCTGGATACAAAGCCGCGGGCCCCCATTTCGCGTTCCATTTCCGCGATCGAGCAGAGGTGGATGTGGTTCATGATCGCCTTAAAGCCTCAGGTGTGGCGGTTGGCGGGGTCCATGATCACCGCGATGGCACGGCATCGTTTTATCTGCGTGATCCCGAGGGCAACTGGCTTGAGATGCTCTATGAGCCCCCCGGGGGAATCCCCACCAATCAATCTGGAGTTGCACAGCTCGATTGATGTCCGCTCTTGAGGAAACACTGGAGCTGCTCGAGTGGCCGCGCCTCTGTCAGCACCTGTCCAGCTTCGCCAGCACGCTTCAGGGACGGCGTCACTGTCGCATTGGTTCCCTTCCCGATTCCATTGCTGAAAGCCTCACCCTTCAGGCGAGAACGCTTGAAATGGCGAGCCTGGATGGTGTCTTGGATGGAGGCCTGAGCTTCCAGGGGGTGGGTGATCTTGACATGACTCTGCTGCGGTGCAGCAAAGGTGGTGTTGCTTCCGGGGAAGAGCTGCTCGCCGTTGCCGACACCCTGGGCGCAGCGCGACGTCTGCGCCGACAGATCGATGACCCTGAGCTGAGGCCGGATTGCACCGCTCTGCTTGAGGATGTGGCCACATTGCCCGAGCTGGAGCAACGCCTCAAATTCGCCATTGAGGAGGGTGGTCGAGTGGCTGATCGGGCCAGTGCAGTGCTCGAGGGTTTACGTCGGCAATGGCATGAGTTGCGTTCCCGGCGTCGCGACAAGTTGCAGGATGTGATTCGGCGCTGGTCGGCACACCTTCAGGACACGGTGATCGCTGAGCGGCATGGGCGACCCGTGCTCGCGGTGAAGGCCGGAGCCGGTGGCCAGTGCCCCGGCATGGTTCATGACAGTTCCGCTTCGGGCAGCACCGTCTTCGTGGAGCCCAAGTCGGTGGTCGATCTGGGGAATCGCCTGGCGGATCTCGATGGCAGGATCCGTGAGGAGGAGCAACGCGTTCTCGCCGACCTCAGTGCCGCTGTCGCCGAGCAGGTGGATGGTTTGTACGCGCTGATGGCGGTGCTGTTGCAGCTCGATCTGGCCCTGACCCGTGGTCGTTACGGGCAGTGGCTGGGTGCTGTTCCCCCCCGGCTCGAGCCCTCCAGTGATGCACCATTCACGCTCCAGAATCTTCGCCACCCTCTGCTCGTGTGGCAGGAACGCAGACAGCAGGGGCCAGCGGTGGTTCCTGTGAGTGTTGATGTGTCACCTGCTCTGAGGGTGGTGGCGATCACCGGCCCCAACACCGGCGGCAAGACCGTCACGCTCAAGAGTCTTGGACTCGCCGCACTGATGGCACGTGCAGGGCTCTGGCTCCCCTGCAGTGGCAGTCCGACGCTGCCTTGGTGTGCTCAGGTTCTCGCTGATATCGGCGATGAGCAATCTCTGCAGCAAAGCCTTTCCACCTTCAGCGGCCATGTGAAACGCATCGGTCGCATCCTGGAGGCCATCGCTTCAGGACCGGCTCCGGCGCTGGTGCTTCTTGATGAAGTGGGAGCAGGGACCGACCCCAGCGAGGGCAGTGCTCTGGCCACGGCGCTGTTGCGCACGCTCGCTGATCGGGCCCGGCTCACGGTGGCCACCACCCACTTCGGTGAGCTCAAGGCTCTCAAGTACGGCGATGCGCGTTTTGAAAATGCATCGGTCGCCTTCGACAGCGAAACCCTCTCTCCGACCTACCACCTCCTCTGGGGAATTCCCGGTCGAAGCAATGCCCTCGCCATTGCAACGCGGCTCGGCCTTGACACCGCTGTGATTGATCAAGCTCGCAGCCTTCTCTCGCCCTGCGGCGACGGAGAGGCCAACACCGTGATCCGTGGTCTTGAGGAACAGCGTCAGCGTCAGCAAGCGGCTGCTGAGGATGCGGCGGCTCTTTTGGCGCGCACTGAACTTCTGCATGAGGAGTTGCTGAAGCGGTGGGAGACACAGAAGCAACACTCCGCTGAGCGGCAGGAGCGGGGGAGGCAGCGGCTTGAGACCTCCATCCGTTCAGGACAGAAGGAAGTGCGTCAGCTGATCCGCCGGCTGCGGGATGACCAGGCCGATGGTGAAACGGCCCGGAAAGCGGGTCAGCGCCTGCGCAAGCTGGAGGACCGTCATCGCCCTGAGCAAGAACGCCGACACCATCAGGGTTGGCAACCGCAGGTTGGCGATCGCATCCGGGTTCTGGCACTGGGTAAAGCTGCTGAAGTGCTGGCTGTTTCCGACGATGGACTCCAGCTGAATGTGCGTTGTGGGGTGATGCGCAGCACCGTGGAGCTTTCAGCAGTGGAGAGTCTTGATGGCCGGAAACCTGAACCTCCGGCACCCGTGGTTCAGGTCAAGGCGCGCCGGGGCAGTGGTGGTGCAGAAGTGCGCACCTCACGCAACACGATTGATGTGCGTGGCATGCGTGTGCATGAGGCTGAGGCTGCTGTGGACGATGTGTTGCGCGGGGCGAATGGCCCCGTCTGGGTGATCCATGGCATTGGCACGGGTCGCCTGAAACGTGGCTTGCGCGACTGGTTGGCCTCACTCGCTTATGTGGAGCGTGTGGTGGATGCCGAGCAGGGGGATGGCGGAGCGGGATGCAGTGTGATCTGGGTGCGTTGAAGCCTGTTGCTTTCAGTTCAGATCGGGAAGCACAGGTTTGTCGTCTCGCTCCGATGGCGGAGCCGGCATGGGGATGGCGTCGCCCTGGTCGTCAAAAAGGCGCCATCCATGGGGATCAGCATCCAGATGAATCCGACTGCCTGGAATGGCCTTGAGGCCGGGATCGGCCCTCACCTGAACCAGATGCCCCCCATCGAGCAGCCTGCAGGTGATCAGCTGCTCGTTGCCGAGCACTTCGCTGTGACTGACGTCTGCCTGCAGATTGCGGTTGGTGGCGGGTGCCACGCGGAGATCTTCCGGACGGATGCCGCCACTGAGGTGTCTTCCCTCAACGTTTGCGAGTGCCTCGGCGAGTGGACCCTCCACGCTCACACGACGGTCACCCAGGTGCAGTGTCTGGCTGCGCCCCACCTGCACAGGCAACACATTCATCGGTGGGCTGCCGATGAACTGGGCCACAAACAGGTTTGATGGCCAGCGGTAGAGCTCCATCGGTGTTCCCAGCTGCTGCA
>PVBE012525434.1_pt1 | contig 16464 bp, 8 predicted proteins | sample 1631181 | NCBI WGS metagenome assembly PVBE01 (sample SAMN08397723, study PRJNA350692) | Marine metagenome, whole genome shotgun sequencing project. | isolation source: water | place: Pacific Ocean | collected 2012-04
CCGCGCTCTACGTCGTTCCGAACACGCGGGCGCAGCGCGAGCTTCCGATGCGCCTCCAGGGCGTGTGGACGACATCGGAGCGCTTCGACCACGACCGGGTCGAGGCCGTGGTCCAGCTCAGTTTCGGCCCCGGCGATCGCTTCGACGGTGGAGGTTGGGTCTTCGGCAGGCGAGAGCAGATCACCGGCACCTACTCGGTGCAATCATATCGATCGGACGAGGACTTCACGCTGCGCTTCGAGATGCCGGGTCGGCGGTACCCAATGCGATTCGACGAGCAGTTCGGCTTCCTCTCCGACGACGAGCTCGAGATGAAGAGCGGCCGCCGCGACCTGGTGTTCCATCGGACCACGCAGCGACCAGGCGCCGGCGCCAGCCGCGTTCGACGCTCCCGCTTCGACGACTTCGACAGACGCTGATCCGACGACTGGAGCGGGGGACCGGGCGGGGAGCCGGGCCATCGTTGCTTTACCTCGCGAGGTGGATCCGGGAGTATGGCGCAAACCCCCGACCAGACCGTACATGCGTCGTTCCTCTCCGACTCTGGCCATTGCTGCTCTCTCGATCGCCGCGATGTTGATCGGGGCCTGCAACGCGGCCGCCCCATCGTCGGTCCGGTGCAACACGCCAGACTGCCTCGAGGATCCGGACGCGACGATCGGCAGCGACGTCGACCACGACTTCGATGCATCCGGTCTTCCGGACGGCGGGAGCGACGCCGGGCTTCCGGACGTGCCCGGCGACACCCCCGTGACCCCGGACACGGAGGGCGACGCGGTCGAGGAGACGAGTCCCGACGTGCCCCTGCCCGACATCGTCTACGACACCCCGGAGCCTCAGGACGCCGACACCGGCCCCTGCCCGGGCGGGCGTCCGGCCAACGGGTGCGGTGGGTGTCGGCACTTCGGCTATGCGCCGGGAGAGCCTTGCGGCGTGTGCGGCGACGGGGTCTGGACCTGCGACGGAACCGACGACATCGTCTGCACCGGTGCGGTCGCCAGCCGCCGGGACTTCTGGCGCGACGCCGACCGCGATGGGTTCGGCGACCCCGAGACCCTGCCCTTCGCCGCCTGCGAGGCGCCCCCGAACTGGGTCGAGAACGACGACGATTGCGACGACGCGTTCGAGGAGGTCTTTCCCGGCGCGCTGGAGACCTGCGACGGGCGCGACGAAGACTGCGACGGCGAGATCGACGAGGCGCCGGACATCGGGCGCGACTGCCGGGATTCCTGTTGCGACGAGGGGCTGGCCTGCGTCGAGGGCGAGTGCCTGCTCCGCTGTGACGAGGGCGAGCGGTGCGGCGAGGAGCTCGAACTCTGCTGCACGGGCGAGGCGATCTGCTACGCGAACGCATGCGCCGAGCCCGGCGACCTCTGTGCGTTCACCGAGGATTGCGCGCTCGACGAGATCTGCGAGCCGCTGCTGGGCATCTGTCTCCCGCGCGCCGTGGTTCCGCCCTGCGAGTTCGTCCCCCCGGTCGGCGACTTCGATCCACGCCTTGGCTGTCGGTGGCAGCCGGGTCCCGACGACCCGCACAGAGGCTGGATCGACGTCGTCGCGACTCCCGTCGTGATCAACCTCACCGACGACAACGGCGACGGCCTGACCGACGAGAACGACGACCCGGAGATCGCGTTCCTGAGCTACGATCTCGACAACGGTTGCTGCAATCGACCCGGGGCTCTCAGGGTCGTGCGGGGCGGCTGCAACGACGACGGGACGATGACGACGATCGCCACCATCGACGAGCCGCAGCTCAATAACGACGTCGGCATCGCAGCCGGCGACCTGGACCACGACGGGGTCCCGGAGCTCGTGGCCATCATGCGCCAGGGCGGCGCTCCGCAAGGCACGGTCGCGTTCAGTCGGGCTGCCGAAGACGGGTCCGACTGGGACGTGCTCTGGACCAACCCGGACTACCCGTCGCAATCGCACACGCGCGGCGGTGCGGTGATCGGCATCCACAACCTCGACGCCGCGGGTGCACCGGAGATCGTGATCGGCAACGTGGTCTTGGCCGGCGACGACGGCCGACTGCTCTGGGACGGCATCGAGACTTCCGAAGGTGACGGCGGCATCGGAAACAACGCGTTCCTCGGACCCACTTCGGCGGTCGCGGACGTGAACCTCGACGGCTTCCTGGAGGTCATGGCGGGCAACACGCTCTACGGTCATGACGGTGAGGTCCTGTGGACCTGGGACTACACGACCAGCAACTCCGGCTGCGGCGGCAGCCTGCCTTGTGACGGCTTCAACGCCGTCGGGAACTTCGACGACGACCCCTTCGGCGAGCTCGTCGCCGTCCGGCGCGGCGAGGTCTTCGTGTGGGAGCACGACGGCGAGTTGATCTGGCAGGCCCGCATTCCGAGGGACGACTGCGCGAGCAACGAGTCCGGGCCGCCGACGGTCGCCGACTTCGACGGGGATGGTTTCCCCGAGATCGGGACCGCATCCGCGGATTTCTACGTCGTCCTCGACATGAACACGTGCTCCGGAGACGACTGGGAGGCGGCGGGGTGCCGACAGCGGAACATCCTGTGGCGCGTGGCCAACAACGACTGCTCCAGTCGGGCCACCGGGTCGAGCGTGTTCGACTTCGAAGGCGATGGACGCGCCGAGGTGGTCTACGCCGACGAGCGCAACTTCCGGATCTTCGATGGGATCACCGGCGCGGTGCTCTACGACGACGCGACCCACGGCAGCCACACCCGGATCGAAATGCCGGTCATCGCGGACGTCGACAATGACGGCAACGCGGAGGTCGTGATCCCCGAGAATCGTTGGGGCGGCGGCCGGCCGGGAATCGATGTGTGGGAGGACCGCTCGGACAACTGGGTCCGCACACGGCGGGTCTGGAACCAGCACGGCTACTCGATCACCCACGTCGAGGAGGACGGCACGATCCCGTTCATCACCGAGCGCAACTGGTCGAATCCCCGCTACAACAACTACCGCCAGAACGTGCAACCGGCAGGGGTCTTCGACGCCCCCGACCTCTCGGTCGACACCCTGCGCCTCGCAGGCGAGACCTGCCCGCTCGAGTCGTTGCGGATCTCCGTGATCGTATCCAACGACGGGGCGCTCAGCGTGCCCCCGGGGGTCCCGGTGCAGGTCTTCATCGATGCCGGTGGTGTCGAGCTCGGGCTGGAGCGCGTCGCCACGACGACCCGCCTCTTCCCCGGCGATTCCGAGACAATCTCGTTCGATGTCACGATTCCGCCGGACGCGCCCGACCCCCCGTTCACCGTGCGCGCCGTCGTCGACCCCGACCTCGAGGTCAGCGAGTGCGACGAGGACAACAACGCGCGCGCAACGACGGACGTGGGCTGCTACCCCTTCCCCTGAGGCCGCCGAAATCGCCGCCGCCGGAGCGCGCTGGCTGGCGAACGCGGGATCTTCGAGGCTGCGGGAGCGCTCAAAACGGGGAAATCGGGCGCCGAGTGCGCTAGGCTACCTGGCGTCGAAGCGATCGACATGGACCCGTAGTCTCCCCAGAGCGATGAACGGCGTCACGCGTTCCGAGCGCCACTATCCCTGCCGCCTCCTGCAGACTCTCGCGACGTGCGTCGCGTTTTTCGCCCTCACCGCGTGCGTCGCAGCCGGTGGCGACGACGCGCCGGAGCTCCTTCCGCTATCCCCCCAGTCGGTGGCGGTGAACCAGACGTTGGTGATCGCGCTCACCGTCGACAACCCGTCCGGGAAGTCGCTGGACTTCTCCTACGAGGCCCCGTCGGTGCCCGGAATCGACCGGGTGGCGACGCTCGCGGGGACGCCGAGCGGCGGTGAGTTCCGTTGGGTTCCCCTGGCGAGCCAGGTCGGGGTGCACGAGCTGGTCTTCCGCATCGGATTCGAGGGCGGGTCGAGCGAACAGTCCGTGATCATCACGGTCGAGTCGTCGTCCGACTCGGCGCCGGTCTTCCTCCGTCCGTCGGCGGGCGGCGCGTTCGATCTGGCCCGGGACCCATGCGTCCGATTCGACGTCGAGATCCGGGACGACGACTCCGATTCCGTGTCTCTCTCGATCCCGGTCTCCGCGCCGGTCGGTGCCCGCCTCGACACGACGGGCCCGAAGCAGGGCGAGTTCGAATGGTGTCCCACGACGGATCAGGTCGCGGTGTCCGAGCGCTGGACACTCTCCCTCGTCGCCGACGATCACGATCATGCACCCGTCGTGCACGACTACGTGGCCGTCTTGCAGACCCCGCCGAAGGAGGGTTGCCCGGGGGACCCGCCAGTCATCTCGGTTCGGCAGCCCGAACCGGGCGCGCGGTTGGCATCGGCGGGCGGTTACCCGGTGGTCGTCGACGTGACCGACGACGGTCAGCTGCGGGACGCGCCGCTTCTCTATTACACGGCCGAGCGGGTCGACGACCCCGCCAATCCCGACATCACGACTTTCATCCAGACGACCTTCATCGCCGACGGTCGCCAGTGGGGCACCCGCATCCCCTCGTTCGGCCTCATCGAGGGCCAGGAGCTCACGGTCTCCTACGTGGTCAGCGCCACCGACAACGACGACGCGGCCGGGGCCGCCTGTGACCATCGGAGCCAATCTCCGCTGAGGTCCTTCGTCGCTCTCCCGGGCAACGACTCCGGCGTGCTCGGCGTTTGCGAGCCCTGTGCCCTGCCGACGGAGTGCGAGACGGGAATTTGCGCGGCCTCCGCAGGCGGCGGACGCTGCGTCGCGGCCTGCGCGGTCTGCCTCGGCCCGGAAGACTGCCGCGAGATCACCACCACCGACGGCGAGGTCGCCGGCGTTTGCGGCGATGTCGCCGAGCAGTGCGGCTCGGGAGACGGAGGCGGTGGCGGCGACTGCACCGACGACGCGCTGGAGGACAACGATCAGCCGTCGACCGCGTCGCCGATCAACACGGCGATCGCCGCCACCATCTGTCCCGACGATTCGGACTACTTCCGCATCGCGCCCGGCGCCGCGTCGCAGGTCGACGTCGTGCTCGAGTTCGTCGACGCCAACGGCGATCTCGACCTGAACGTCGTCGACGCGGCCGGACAGATCCTCGGCGTGAGCGCCGGCCTCACGGACATCGAGCAGATATCGACCTGCGTGCACGCGGGCGACGCCGTCTTCGCGCTGGTCCGCGGGTTCGGGCCGGCGCAGAACGACTACCAGCTTACGGTCACGGCCACGCCCTTCGATTGCCTGTGCGAGAACGACGCGTTCGAGCCGGATAGCACCCGGGACGATGCGCGCAGCCTGAGCGGTGGCGGAAGCTTCGGCGGGGTGATCTGTTCCGGCGACCAGGACTACATCGCACTCGACGTGCCCGATGTGGCGACGATCACGGCATCGATCGAGTTCGACGGCCGCGCGGTAGACCTGGACCTCGAGCTCCTCGGTCCGGACGGTACGCTCGTCGGCGCGTCTCGCACGACCACCTCACGCGAGCAGATCAGCAGCACGGTCGCCGGAGGGGGCGTGCACGTGCTCCGCATCTTCGGCTTCGGCGGGGCGTCCGGGAGCTACACCGGCATGGTCACGGTCGGCTCGACCTCGGGGTGCGCCGACACGTCGTCCTGTCCCCTGCGCTCGGTCTGTGACGACGGCGAATGCGAGTCGGACGTGTGCGAGAACGACAGCGACTGCCCCCGGGGCCACATCTGCCCGGAGTCCGAATGGGGCGACTTCTTCCGCTTCTGCGCCGAGGTCTGCGAATCACGGACCGACTGCCGGTCGGGCGAGGAGTGCAAGCGCTTCGCCGAGGGGAGGGCATGCTGGGAGAGCGGCCGTGGCGCCGTCGGGGCCGACTGCGTGTTCACCGAGGAGTGCGCCGGCGACCGGGTCTGCCTGGACATGCCCGGCGGTTATTGCGCGGCCGCGAACTGCAACGAATTCGACGCCTGCGGCGCCGGCGAGCAATGCGTGCGAGAGCGCGGGCTGTGGATCTGCGCCCAGGACTGCACCGCCGGCGACGATCTCTGCCGACTCTCCTACTCGTGCGACTTCGTCGACAGCGCCGAGGGGGGCTTCGTCTTCGTGTGCCTGCCGGAATGAACGCGCGCCTCGCGACGCTCCTTCTCCTCCTGGTCGCCGCGTGCAGCGCGGCCAGCGGGCGCGAAGAAGAGGTGAGCGAGGTGTTGGAGATCCTCTCCATCGATACCCCGGCGCCGCTGCTTCAGGGATCGGTGGTGCGCGTCGAAGGCCGGGGCATCGACGCCGTCGACGATCCACTCACCCTCGTGATCGAGAACGGCGGGCGCGAGCTCGCCCTGCCGCTCGCCAACCTCGAGGGCTCCATCGCCGAGTTCATGTTCACCGCCGGCGCTGTGCATAGCGTCGGCCTCGGGTGGCGTGACCTGCAGGCCCGGCTGCGCGCCGGTGAGCGCGTGAGCCCTGCCATGCCGTTGTCGATCGAGGTTGCCGACGCGCTCCCGGTGTCCCTCGGCGCCGCGCCGTTCGGCCGGGTGCGTTGGAACGAGCTCGTCACCCTGGACGGCGACGGCTTCCTCTTCGAGTCGGAGGGCCAACTGGTCGCGGCCCTCGAAGGAACGTTCACGCCCGCGGAGGGCGCGCCGCGGGCGGCGAGTGCCGACCTGTCCGTCGTCCCCGTCGAGCGCCTGGCCCGCGACCGCGGCGCGATGATCCTCGCCACCACCCTCGCCGGGGTCGGCGCCGGGGTCTTCGAGGGCACGATCGCCTTGCGCTCGACCCTGGCGAACGGCTCGACCTCGGCGACCGCGCCGCTCGCGCTCCGCTTCGACATCGAGCCGCCCGCCGTGTTCGACGTCGACCCGCCGTCTGCGTCGGTAGGGCAGTATCTCCACGTGCTCGGCGGCGGCTTCGTGGGCGGGTCGGGGAGCGCGGACGCGACCCTGCTCACCTTCGACGGGGTGTTCACGGTGGCGGGCGGATCATCGACCCCGGGCGCGGTCGACCTCGTGCCGGAGTTCGTCGACGGGTCGACGCTGCGCCTCGTCGTCGAACCCGCCGTCATCGAGCGCACGCTGGTCGCCGCGTGGGTCGGTGCGCGCGCCGGCGAGTTCCGAGGTGACGTCACGGTCGAGACCGTCGGCCCACTCGACTCGTTCGTCGGCCTGACCACCCCGCTCAACTTCACGGTCGAAGAGCCCAGGCAGGTCGTCGAGCTGCGGTTCCTGCCGGGTTTCGACGCCAGCCTCGCGCATTTCGGACTCACGTCGGCCCGCGACGAGGTCATCGCGCAGGTGGCGGCCCGGGTCACGGACATCTACCGCCTGTTCCGGGTCGATGTCCGCACCGAGCCGCCGGAGGACTTCGCGCCGATCGGATACTCGATCGTCGAGATCGGCGGCCCCGACCCCAACGGCAAGGGTCTGCTCGGGTACGACAACAGCCCCGGCAAGGACGTCGGCAACCTGCGGCTCTTCGACCGCATCGGCGGCGCGAACGCGGAGACCCAGGAAGATGGCTACGCCGGCTACGGCGGCGTGTTCATCGAGAACTTCCTCTATTGGTCCGCCGATCCCGGCCTGCCGGGAAGCCGGCCCGACGGCGCCCCGCCCGAGGACCCGCTCTTCGACGGTATCTTCGATCCGGTGCGCGATCGCCCCGCGACCCTCGCCGAGGTGCGCGGAGAGGGCGACGACCCCGCGCGCCTCGCCGAGGTCGCCGAGGCTATCCGCGGGCTCGGCAACATCATCGGCGAGACCACCGCCCACGAAATCGGCCACAGCCTCGGCCTCGCCGACCCCTGGGGGCCGGCGAACGTCTACCACAACCCCTTCGATCAGGCCGGTTGCCTGATGGACGGCGGCATCGACCGTCCCTTCGGCGAGCGCGCGGGCCTGGGAGACTTCAGCAGAACCCGATTCTGCGGCCCGAGCGAGATCTATCTGGAGCAGATCCTGGGGCGCTGACGATGAGCGGCCGCGACGGGCGGCGGCCTACTCGATGCGCTCGGTGATGATCCGCACCAGCAGGTCGTTGAGCAGCTCGGTCGAGAAGCCGCCGATCGTGGGCTTCTGCTCCAGGTGGTCGCCGCCGATGCCGCTGGCGTTGGTCAGGAAGGTGTAGGTGCCTCCCGTGACGATGCCGAGCATGCGCATGAGGAACTCGGTGGGCTTGTCGATGCCGCTGCCGGACAGGCCGATGATGCGCACGCCCATCGCCGCCGCGCTCACCGCGCTGCCGCGGACGCTCTCCAGTACCTCGGATTCCGAGTGGGGTGGCGCGTCGAGGACGAGGAAGAGGAGACGAGCCCGGGCCTCGTTGCTCCAGGCGTGCTCGTCGAGGGCCGACTCCAGGGCGGAATGGACGGCCTCGGGGAAGTCGCCGCCGCCGGCTGCAGACTGCGCGGCCAGCCACCCCTGCACCTCGTCGATGTCTTCACTGAACGGGAACGAACGCACCACGTACTCGTCGCCCTCGTCGCGGTAGAAGACCAACGACAGGCGAAGCTCGAGGCGGTCCGCAGAGGCTTCTTCGACCCGGGCGAGTACGTCGGCGAGCTCCGCCTGGATGTACACGAGCTCGTCGCCCATCGAGCCCGTCGTGTCGATGACGAACATCAGGTCGACGACGGCGGATTCCTCACCAGCGGTGTCGAGAACGATCGTGTAGGGCTCGTCGCCCCGGGGGCTGACGTCGCCCAGCGCCCCTTCGGAATCGCCGGATGCAGCAACCACGGTGTAGCTGGTCGCCTCGCCGCCGAAGAGTGCCGGGAAGAGCTCTGCGCGTCCCTGCCGATCGGTCCGGGAGACGAATACGGCAGTCTCCTCTGCGTCGCGGAGCTCGACGGTGGCGTCCGAGACCATGGTGCCATCGGCGAGCGTCACGTCGACGGCGATCCGGTTCCGGGTGTAGAAACCCCAGCTGCGCTCCATCTCGGTCCACTCGTCACCGTCTTCGTCGGGCTCGAAGAGGCCCGTCCAGAACCACCAGTTGGCGAGGTCGTTCCACTCGCCGGCGGTGAGCTGGCCCGCGGGGACGTCGATCGGCTCGCAGTCTTCTGACGGGCAGTCTGCACCGGCGCTGCCGGCGCCGCTGCCGCCCTCGCCGTCGTGGTCGCCCGGCAGCGAGACGTCATCGCTCGTGGCCGCGTCCGCGCTGCCGCCGTCGAAGTCGTCCGTGTCGCCGGTCCCGGTGTCGTCGCCGGATCCTGTGTCGTCGCCGGAACCGGTGTCGTCGCCGGAACCGGTGTCGTCGCCGGAACCGGTGTCGTCGCCGGAGCCGGTATCGTCGCCGGATCCTGTGTCGTCGGGCGGTGTGGACGTGTCGTCGCCGGACGTCCCGTCGCCTCCGGAGACATCGGTGGTCGTCGCGTCAGACGCGTCGCCGCCCGTCGAACCCGCGTCGCCCTGGAGGCCGGTTTCGGCCGGACCCGTGGTGGACTCGGTTTCGGTATCACAGCCCGCGATCAGCAGGCACGCGGCGAAGGTGACCAGCACGTTACGGAGTTGCGCATTCATCGTGTCCTCGGGGATCGAGTGTCGACACGCTCACCATCGTCAGAGGCCCGATCGAAGGCAAGCGCTAAACGCCCGGAGCGTCGGTTTTCGTATTCGCCCGGAATACGAGCGACCGCCCGCGCCGGCCGCCCGCCACGACCGCGCCTCGCGACCGAACCCGGGGGATGTCTCGGGCCAGCCGTGGGCAAGCGTCGGTGCGGAGCGGGCTCGGCGCCCGGTCTACTGCAGCGTCAACGTGTATGAACCCGTTGCGCCGCTGTATCCGTAGACGCGGAGGAAGGTCGGCGCGCTGCTCGAAACGGAGATCGTCTCGGTGCCGCTCGTCCCCTGACTCACGTCGATCTGATCACTGCCCGCGTCGAGCAGGGCTACGTCGAGGTCGCCGGCGCTGTGGTCGTAGGTCATGGTGACCGTGTAGTCGCCGACGTCGAGCAGGTAGAAGTCCTGGTCGCTCGTGCCGTCGATCGTCCCCGAGACCGATGCGCCGCGATCCAGCGGCTCCGCGGTCTCGATCGTGTCGTTGCCGTCACCCGTGCCCGGCTCCGGGTCGGGGAGCGAGCCGCCACCGCCGCCCCCACCGCCAAGGCCCGCGATGGTCAGTGTGTAGTCGTTGGCGGCGTTGCTGTAGCCCCAGACGCGGACGTAGTACGTGCCGGCCGGAAGCTGCTTCTCGATGCGCTCGTCGTCGGATCCGCTGGTGGAGGATCGCAGCGAGTCCCCGCTGGCGTCGCGCAGCTCGAGCTCCAGATCACCGTCGGCGTGGGAGAACGAGAGTTGGATGGCGACGTTCGCGGTGCCGCTGACCGTGAAGGTGTAGAAGTCTTCGTCGCCGGAGCAGATGCGGCCGTCGGCGCCGCCGTCGATGACGGTGGCCGTGCCGGTCGTATCGTTTCCGTCGGCGCAAGCGTCGGCGACGGTGCCCGGGTCGGGCTCGGGGTCGACGATGGCACCGAGGCTGCAGAATGCCGTCCAATCGTGGGACTGCTCGGTATCGGTGCGCACCGAGTTCTCCTGCGGGCACGGCTCGTCGGCGCTCCACGGGCGCCACAGGTGACCCTCGCCACGAGCCTCTGCGAACGTCTTGAACACCGAGTACCCGCCGTCTCGCATCATGAACACCGTCGGCTCCACGCAAGCGTCCTGCTGCTGCTCCCGGTTGTAGTCCATGACGATGCGGTACATGTCCGCGGTCGACGAATTCCAGCAGCAGGTGCGGGACTGGTCGTACTCCAGCTCGGCGAACACGTAGTCGGCGAGGGTGCGGTACTCTTCGTCGACCTGTTGGCGCGTTTGACCGAACTCGTCGCTCATCAGCGTGTAGAGCGCCTCGAAGCTCTCCTCGCGCGCGGTCCGCGCCGAACAGGATGCCGGGTAGCGCGAGAGGTGGTCACGCTTCGACTCGATGACCGACAAGAGCACGTCGCGTTGCTCCGCCGGTGTCACGGTGGCCATGATCTCCTCGAAGCGATCGACCCGGGCCGCCAGGGACTCGATGTCTGCGGAGTTGATCCACACGTTGCGGCTCGCGGCCGGGATGGTGTTTCGCCAGCGCCCTTGGTGCGGAACGGCGACACGCCACCGACGCAGTCCGCCGCCCAACGCTGCATAGGGCTCGCCGTCGCTGCTCTGGCCGTGCCCGCCGAAGAGGACGTTCGTGAAGTAGCGGCGTGCGCGCTCGGGCCCCTCCCACACCGGCTGTCGGCGGGGCATCGAGCCCGAGGCGACAGTGGCCTGGAAGCGGCCGGGAACCAGCTCGTCGACGCGCAGGCTCGGCACGGTATGGCCGATGCCACGACGCTGCCACCGCTCGACCATGATGTCGCCCGCCGCCACCGCATCAGCCTGCACGTGGAAGGTGATCGTCGTGTCTGCGAGGTGAACCGAGCCGAAGTACGACAGCAGCGTGAGCAGGAAGTAGCCGACCCGCTTGTTCAGGTACATCTCGTCCAGGTACGCGCCGGCCAGGGCTCCCTCGAAGAGGAACTCGTTCTCGTCGCCGCCACCGTACAGTCCCCTTCCTCGGAGCCTGCCGTCCGACGGCCAGTCGGAGGGCATCTGCCCGTGCGCGTGACCACCGGAGTGGTCCGCGAGGCGTGCGAAACGCGGGGAGTTCTCCCACCGCGAACCGTCCTTGCGCACGAAGCCGAAGTGGCCGAGGTAGATCGGCCCACCGGAATCGGAGGCCTCGACGTAGAAGGGCAAGCCGTACCAGGCGGCGAATGACGCGCGCAGGAAGTAGGCGACCTCGGCGCACTCGAGCCGCGGCGCCGGCAGAGTCCGCCCCCACGGGTTCGTGATCTCGAACGTGTTGCCGTATCCGGCCCCGGGCACCTGTTCGAAGCTGGCGACCCACAGGCGATACTTCTCGTCCCAGGTCAGCCCGGAGTTCGCTCCCCAGGCGAGACCCGCGCGGCGGGCCTCGGAGGTATTCGACTCATCCCACTGGTTTCGGACGTCCCAGACCTGGGTCGAGCTGCAGCAACCGAGGGCCGGTCCGAGCGATCCGAGGCCGTCCTCTTTGCCTTCCTGGCTCAGCCGCTCGACCGAGTCGTTCGGGGCCGTGTCGAGAAGCTCGAGCTCCTCGGAGAACTCGTCTTCCTCGTCCCCGCTGTCCGCGACGCACGCGGAGAGGCTCAGGGCGAGGGTCACGGTGAGGAAGCGAAGGAAGCGGGCGTCGGGTCGCAAGCGCATGATCTCTCCGGAGCGTCTTGGGTGCGAGGAAGCACCCCCAGTGATCGGCGGGCTATCAGGAATGTTGCCTGTTCGCCACAAGAAACCGGGTGTTGGAGTGCAGAATACCCCCGGTTTCGCGCCCGTCTCGACCGGCCCGGATCCCCCGTCGGCGTTCAGGACCCGCCCGAGCTTGCCTCCTCGAGGAGACGGAGATCGCCGTCGCGGGGAATGGCGCGGGCCACGAGGTCGCCGTCGGCACCCCGATCGATCCAGACGTCGAGCGGGATGTCGCCCACGGGGACGAGCCTGAACGACCGGCGCGCTTCGCCTCCGGTGCCCTCGTCGACGACCAGGCGCGGCGGGTCGCCGGCGGGAGCGTCGGCCCGCCAGATCGCGACGGGATCGGTGGACACCAGCTCGAGCGGCGACGTTCGGCCGTCGTCCTCCGCCATCGACACGTCGGCGAGATGTGCGTGCCCCGGGCTCTCGATGCATCGCAGCTGCACGCCGGAAGCAGCCTCAGGGAGTGCCAGCCCCACCGCCTGTAAGCCGTTCGGACCGTCGATCAGGAGCACACGCTCGCTATGACCGGGACCGGCCTGCGGCACGTGCCGGGCCGCGACGAGGGCCCGTCCTCGGCGGCGATCTCCAGCGGCCGCGGGTCGCAGATCAGCTCGAGCAGCGAGGTCACGGAGCCGAACCCGAACGCCCGGGTCAGGGTGTCGCCGTCAGGCGAGCGGATCTGAAGAGGCCCCGCGCCGCGCGCGACGTGGACGAACTGCACGTGTCGCACGCCGTCCTGATCGGCCGCCCATGGCTGGTGGTCGGGCGACCAGGCCTCGCCGTCGTGGGCCCGGGTCTCGCCTGGCCCCGAGGACGGGCGGTCCTCGACCGTGGCGAAGATCTCCGCCACGTCCGCGTCCGGGCCACAATCGACCACGGCATCGACGAGCGCCATGCAGAGGCCGACGTAATCGCCGTTCAGCGCCTCCGGGAGGCTGCCGATCAGCGCGCGAATGTCGGCGGAGAGCGGGTCGTCGGCCGCGATGCTCGCAGCCAGCGGACTCGGGGGGATGCGCACGAGCAGCTGGTGCAGCCGCGCGGTCCTTCGGTCGGCGAAGCGCCAGTTCTCCTCGCGGCTGTCGGGGTCCGAGAGGCAGATCGCGATGACGTCGTCGTGCGCGTCTCCGTGGCTGACCAGCAGTCCGTCGCGCCGCGCGAGCGCCGTGATCGGGGTGTCGGGGAGCAGCTGCAGCCGCGTGCCGAGCACCCGATTCAACCACAGCCAGCCGAGGCGTCGTGCCGCGGTGATGTTGTGGCGAAGATCATCCGGTGTCGTCCAGGGGGTGAACACGATCGCCGAGAAGTGGCCCGTGTCGGTGCTGGCGAACGTCTCGGGGAAGTTCTCCTGCCACGCCTCCAGCACGTCGACGCACTCCCAGAGCTGGTCGACGGTCACGCCCTTGTTGAACCGCGCGTTCTCGACAGCCGAGAAGTTCTCGGCTCCGATCGACACCAACGTGAGCCGATGTCCGGCGTCTCGAAGCCGCGGAAGGAGTGCCTCGAGCTCGCCCCGAAATCGAAGCACCTGGTCGGCCCGAATCTGGGTGACGAACGTCGACGGATGGAGCTCTTCTTCGAGCGCGGCCGCGAGAAAGCGATCGAGGCGCTCGACCACGTCGAGATCTTCCACCAGGTACTCGAACCGGTCGCCCGGCCGACGGGTGCCGGCCTGGTGCGCACGGATCTGCCGCAGCGTCAGGTCCAGCCCGGCGGTCGCTGTCGGAGGGCGTCCCATGCCCTTCGTACAGAAGGTGCAGCCGCGGAAGTTCGTGACGGCGGGATCGTCGAACGATGCGTAGACCGGGTTGGCCCCCACGCGCCGGACATAGGAGCACGCCTGGACGCCGGCGAGTCGCACCCAGAGCTCCGCGACATCGACGCCCAGCCCCGTGCGGTCGAAGACGGGCTCCAGGTGGTCGGGGAACGAGAATCCCGTGCTTCGGCCGCCGTACTTGCCCGCCGCGCCGATCCACTCGGCGAAGCTCGGGATCAAGGCGTCGACGGTGATGCCGCACAGGTCCTCGACCCGCGCACGCGGCGTGATGCGCTCGAAGAACGCTCGCAGATCGTCGGTCGGTCGGTCGTGCAGGACGATGAGATCAGGGTCCGCCGCCGAGAGGTGTTCGCCCAGCTCCTCGCGGGTGTCGGTCGGCAGGTCGAAGACGTAGCGCGCCCCCAGGTGGGCGAGGTCGGCCGGCACCGGCACGACCCACCAGTTCGTGCTCCACCCCACGTCGCGTGCGATCGCCATCAGGAGCGGGAAGAGCTCCGCTCGATGGCGGCGGTGTTTGTCCGAGATGACGGACTCCACGAACGCGACGCGCGGCATTCGGTCCTCGGGCGGGGATGGATCGGGCCCCAACGTATCAGATCGGAGACCCGCCACCAACGCGACCGAGACCGATCAGACTGCAAACGCCGCGTAGTTCGTCGCGATGAACACAACGCCCCCGCCCCCGCGTTTTTTCTTTGAAAAAGCACGCGCGCGCGATAGGGAACGGGCCAACGGGACCCCTACCCGGAGCCGCTCGTGTCCATCCGTTCGTTGTTGCGTGCTGCCGCCCTCCTCGCAACGCTCGTTCTCGCCGCGGCCTGCGGTGAGCCGGCCGAGCCCGTCGACGACTCGCCCACCGATGAGAGCGTCGAGAGCCTGTCCGACCTGGACGCCCTCTTCGAAGGCGCGCCCGACAACGACTCGATCCCCCAGGATGGCAAGTTCGATGCGGTCTACCCGCCGCAGTTCGACGTGACGAGCACGCTGACGCCGGTCCGCAGCCAGGGGCGTCGCGGCACCTGCTCGATCTTCGCGACCGCCGCGTTGATGGAGCAGCTGTACACGGTCGAAGGCTCGGTCCCGAACCCGGACTTCTCCGAGCAGTTCCTCCAGTGGTCGACCAAGGTCGAGCTCGGCATCTTCCAGACCACGGCCGGCTCGAATGCAGGGCGCAATCTCGACGCGATCCACCGATTCGGCATCGTCACCGAGGAGACCTACCCCTACGAGGACGCCCAGTGGGGGACTGCGCAGGACCCGGAGTGCACGGGCGACGACATGCCGACCCGTTGTTACACCAACGGTGACCCGGCCGAGGATGTCCTCGCACAGCAGCGCTACGACCTGCCGCCCGGACGCTACGTCAACTGCCGGGACAACAGCATCAAGGCATACATGACCGAGAAGCAGGTCGGGGTCATCGCCAGCCTCACCTTCTTCTACCAGTCGTGGAACCATCGCCGATCGACCCTGCCGGTCAACGATGCCTACTCCCGCGCCGGATACGTGCTCTACCCCAACGAGGAGGACATCGAGATCAGCGAAGAGAAGCGGGCCGGTCATGCCATCCTGCTCGTCGGCTGGGACGACGAGCTCGAGGTCCCGGTCGTCGACGCCGAGGGCAACGAGGTCATCGGCGAAGACGGCGAGCCGGTCGTCGAGCGGGGCTTCTTCTTGTTCAAGAACTCGTGGGGCACCACGCGCTTCGGCACGGAGAACCCCTTCGGCGCCGGTTACGGCTGGATCAGCCAGCGCTACGTCTCGCGTTACGGCTCCTGCTACAGCTCGTCGGTGCCGACCATCGAGCCGTCCGCGGAGATCTGCGACAACGGTGGCGACGACAACCGCGACGGTGTCGCCGATTGCGACGAGACGCGAATGGACACCCCTTGGGAATTTCATAGATGGAGGGAGGTTGTCCGTCGATGAAGGTGAGTCGCGTCGTCCCCATGCGCACGTCAGGCACTGACCTCAGCAATGCTTCACTGTAAGGATGTGCGGGCTCGTCAAAAAGTTCCCACGTTGAAGCAGTCTCCACCACGCGGCCGGCGTACATGACCGCCACGCGGTCGCACATCCTGGCTACCACGCCGAAGTCGTGGGTGATGAACAGAATGGCCAAGTCTGTTTTTTGCTGTAGCTCTTTCAGGAGGGCCAAGTATGCCGCCTGAACCGTCACGTCCAGCGAGGTGGTGGGCTCATCGGCAATGACCACCTCAGGGTTACATGAGAGCGCAATTGCCCCGACCACACGCTGACGCATCCCCCCGCTCAACTGGTGGGGGAAAGCCCAGAGTCGCTGCTCGGGGGAAGGAATTCGCAAAAGGCGGAGCAATTCCACCGCCCGCTCCAGCAGGGCGGGGCCTTGGAGTTGCAGATGCGACCGTAGAGGCTCCGCGATCTGGTTAAAAATGGAAAATACGGGGTTGAGAGAAGTCATGGGGTCCTGCGGAATGAGGGAAATGCGCTTCCCCCGGTAGAGGGTCAACTCGCCAGCAGACTTTTCCAGTAGGTTTTCCCCTTGGAAAATAATCTCACCGCCTACAAGC
>PVBE010893489.1_pt1 | contig 16462 bp, 12 predicted proteins | sample 1631181 | NCBI WGS metagenome assembly PVBE01 (sample SAMN08397723, study PRJNA350692) | Marine metagenome, whole genome shotgun sequencing project. | isolation source: water | place: Pacific Ocean | collected 2012-04
TGTACTCGTTTATGCGATTTTTGTTAGACGCCAGCTGCAGCGGTACAGTCCAGTAGGGGCTGTGATCAAACGTTACGAGCCCAAAACGGTGCGTGGACTCGAGCAGGTCAAGCGCCGCCTTGGCCGCTTCCTTGGATAGTTCAATTTTGGGGCCCACCATGCTGAACGACTTGTCGAGGACAATGACTAGCGCCAAATCCTTACGCTTCTCATTCACCCGGAACCAGACTGGCAAGGTTTCTTCGATTGGGGTATCTGAATAGCCCTCTTCGCCGTAACTCGATTCGCCCCCAGCAAAAATAAATCCACCGCCGGAGTCCCGGACCCAGGTGAGAATCGACAACATCTGGGCATCGTTGAGGCGGCTACGCAAAACGTCACTGATTAAGACTAAATCATATTGCTCATAGTCTTCAGGCGACGTCGGTAGGTCACGAACCTGGCCGAGTTTGACCTCCATCCCTTCGCTGGTCAGAGCATCGTACAGGTAATGGGCGCTGGCAGGGCGCCCTTCGACATATAGAACGCGCGGCTGCGGGCCGACGGTGATGGACTGGAGCAGCAGGTCGTTCTGCGGAAACGGGTCGTTGACGGTCTGCAAGCGTCCCGAGATCGTGACTGGACCTTCGCCGATGAGTCTAATTTCGAAGTCAATCGAGTTTAGGCCAGGCTGCAGGTCGACCGCTTTTGTCTCCAGTGCGGCGTTGTCACCAAGCAACTCGATAGTCGCCGTCGTGGCAACCCTTGAAAAGACCTGTACAGTGGCCAATATCGGCTCTTCCTCCCGTATGCCCTGTGGAAGGTCGATGGTTTCGATCCAGCTGTCACCAGCACCCCGGACTGTCGCCGGCATCGTAAAGATGCGTACGCCTGCCTCCTGAGCGCGGCCAAGGATCTTCATAATGTCGCCACTGTTTTCGTTACCGTCGCTGATCAATACAAGTCGTTTGAGGTAACGCGGATCGAACGTGCGCAAGACTTGGGTAACCGCAGTCTCAAGGTTTGTGGCACTGCGATCGATGGAGCGATCAGCGCCGTCAGCTGATACCGGAACGGATCGGATTGCTTCAGCGCTTTCGACACTCCGCGCCGAGCCGCCAAAGGCAACGTAGCCAGCATGCGCTGGGGCACCCCGCTCACTCGATGCTGCGATCCAATCGATCGCGGTATCGACAAAGTCCGGATCTACACTGCTCGAAACGTCTAAAGCGTACACAACCGAGATCCATTTGCCGGAACGGTTCCAGACCGGTTGGGCAAGCGCCAGGGCCAGAAATATAATCACCGCGATGCGCACGATCGTCGCTACCACCAAATGGGATGCCGAGAAACCCACTGCGGTCCGTGTCTTAACCCACCAAATGAACGGGAGCGCTAAAAGCAGTAACAACGGCCAGTAATGCGTGAGGGTGATACTCATACCGTCACCCGTCTGTGGTAAGTAAACCATTCCACGATAACCAAAACGGCCGCGATTGTTAGCAGCAGAACCCAGAGTTCGTCACCCCAGCCGGACGGCTGAACGACCCCGGCGGATTGCGCGATTGAGCCGGTTTGTTCGTTCGGCCCGAAGCTTGTGGCATTAACTCCGGAGCGCTCACGGTTGACCAGGTTCACGGCGACACGCAGCCGGCGCGGGCCTCGGGTTGCGGTGTACAAACCCGGTTCATCAGCCACGAAAACGGTGCGGTCTGCTAACGGCCATGTGGTGGCCTCATTACCCTCGAGGTCCCGGACGCTAGCCGCCGGCAACGGCACTTCTACGCGGCCAGGGGTACTGGTAAGTGCAGTCTGCTCGTCCATCATCCAGCTCAGCGCGTTGCTGATAAAAATCGGAAACCCAGGCTGCAGCGGGAGGTTTGAATCCTCGAGTGCAAATGAAACCCTTAAAACCTTCTGGGGGTTCTCCGTTGCGATGATAAGTGGAGCGTTTGGACTCCCGACGATGATGTCAGCGAGTTCACCGGACCCATCACTTGAGGCCAAAGGGGAGATCCGAGCAGCGCGATCGACGCGCAAGTCTTGAAGAGAAACAAAGTCCAGCAAGGGGTGGGTAGCGTCCCAATCATCAATTTCCGGAGAGTTGATGACCTCAAGAATCGGCGTCAACCACGGAACGTCAGGCGGCAAGAATAATAACGCTGGTGCCGGCGGCGGCGTTATCGGCGCGTAGCGGTCAAAAATATACATGTCGGCTGGGACCCCGTCAGCGTATTCCTGTGGTGTCTTGAAATCCAACATGACTCGGGGCTCGATGAGAAGGAGGCTCTCAAGGTAGACACTGCCCGGACTAACCAAAACGACTACCGTCGGGTTACGCACCGGCAGAAAAGAAAAAGCTTCGTCGTCAACCGGAAAGGCATCAGCATCGCCAGTTACCGTCACCTTAACTGGCCCACGGTTGAAGCTAGACAAACTGAATTCTCTGGCCTGTGATTCACCTGGCTGCAAAGTTATGGAATCTTGCTGCGTCAGGAGTCCACCACCTGACTGAATATCGCTTTCATCTTCATTTTGCTGGGTTCGAAGACCACTGAGCTGGATGCTCACATCCTTGGACTGTAAGGATGCGTTGGTAACCTCAAGGAACGCTTGGTACTCAAGTGGCGAGGCCGGCACAGACCGGATCTCGAAGGCGGTGATCCCCACGTTGGCTGCCTCCTCAAACACCGAAACGACGGTTGCCTCCGGCATTATCTCGTCGACCATCACGCCGTCGGAGATGAAGTAGAGTTCACCGTCAGATGGTGGAAGCATCGGGAACTGGGATTCTCCACCAAGTGAAACACTCAGCCCATCGAGAATGTCGAGGGCGCTCCCACGATCAGACGCCTCGATTGGCGGTGCCTGGCCAGCTGTGTCAACGACCAAAAACTTCCCGCTGCCACTCCCCCGCCCTAGCAGCTCGCGTGCTTTGACAATGGCATGCTGCCAACGTGTATAGCCGTCCGAACTCCGTGTCGCCATAGTGGCAGAGTTATCGATCACCACAGTGATGTCCCGGATTTCGTTGTCCCCGGACCCGATTTCAGGCCGTCCCAAGGCAGTCGCTACGGACAACCCAATGGCAATCGCGATCATCAGTGAAATCCACCAGCGCAGTCGGTCGAGAAAAGTCCTTTTTTTCTTTTCCCGCAGCAGGCGGCTCCACAAGAGGCTAGAGGGTACGACGACTCGCTTAGGCGGCGGCTTGAGCCAGTACAATACGATGATGCCCGCCGTCGTCGCGGCAAGTAGCAAACTAGCCATCGCGGGGCTCAACGACAAAAAGCTCATCCGAGGAACCTCCCCTGTCGGAAGACTCGCAAGATTAGATCTTCGAACGACAACTCGGTATCAGTCCGCACATAGCCGTACCCATTCTTCCGACAATATCCACTAACTTCCTCGCAGTGCTCTTCAAACATCTCCGAGTAGGCATCAAGTAGGCCTGGCGTCACCTTAATACGTTCAGTTTTGCCGGACTCGGAGTCCTCGAGAAGGACCTCGTCGGGCATGTCTGGAGACTCTTCATCGGCACTGTAAACGTGCACCGCGAAGAGATCCTGCCTGTAATAGCGCAGCATATCGAATGCCTTATTCCAACCGGTCCCGTCCAGGAAATCAGACACGACAACCACCAAGCCTCGACGTCGACGAGCCGAGAAAAAGTTTTGGAACGCCTTGAGCATCGAAGTTTCACCGCCAGCCTGGACTGATTCGAGAAAATTAAAAGCACGCCAGATCTGGGCCGCGCCCTTGCTCGCTGACATTTCTTCGGCGATGCCATCCGCGTAACCGACCAGGCTCACACGATCCTGGTTCAGAAGTCCGATGTAGGCGAGTGCAGCAGCGATCTTACGGGCGAAATCGTACTTAGACGGGTCGCCGTGATCCATCGACTTACTGGAGTCGAAGAAGATATAGATTGGTAGATCTGCATCCTCCTCGAATATCCGGAGAATGAGTTTGTCGAGGCGCAGAAATGTACGCCAATCGACGTTCTTCGTGTCCTCACCCGAGACGTACTGGCGATAGTCAGCAAACTCAATGCCCGAATCGGTCTTTTTCTTCGCCCGGTGCTCACCATGGAGGTGACCGGGAATCATGTGTTTCGAGACGATGTTCAGGTAGTTCAGCTTCTTCATGAACTCGTCGTCGAACAGTATGCTCGATTCAGCCATGACCTATTGCGCTGCGACTCTCCCGGAGCAAGGCGATCATTCGAGAAGTGGGGTCGAGATCTCGTAAGTTACTCAGCAGGCTCCGGCGTGTCCTTCATAATGGCATGGAGGATTTCGTCCGTATCGATGCGCTCAGCCTCCCCCTCGAAGTTCAACATCATTCGGTGGCGTAGTGCTGGGAGCAGCATCGAGCGAATATCCTCACATGAAACGTGGAGGCGTCCGTTAAGGAGCGCGTTTACTTTGCCGCCGACAACCAACGTCTGGGTACCGCGAGGGCTGGCCCCGTAGCGCACATACTGTTTGCTCATTGGATGAGCATGCGACGTGTCCGGGTGCGTAGCCAAAGTCAATCGTATGGCGTAGTCCTGCACCGGGCGCGCAATCGGAATGTCGCGCGCTGTGTCACGCATCGCCAGGATCTCGTCACGGCCAAGGACGGTCTCAGCAATCGGCTCCTCGCGCTTCGTCGTACGGTCCATGATCTCGTGCATATGCTCGGGTTCCGGGTACATGATCCGCAGCTTGTAGAAGAAGCGGTCCATCTGGGCCTCGGGCAACGGGTAGGTGCCTTCCAATTCTATTGGGTTCTGCGTCGCAAGAACGAAGAATGGTGGATCCAGCTTATGGGTCGTGGTTCCAACGGTGACCGTCTGCTCCTGCATCGCCTCAAGTAGCGCCGACTGTGTCTTCGGAGTAGCACGGTTGATTTCGTCTGCAAGCAGGATGTTGGTATGAATTGGACCCTTTTCGAACTTGAGAACCTTCGCCCCCTCGGCGGTCTCATGCACCACGTTAGATCCCACAACGTCACCAGGCATCAGGTCCGGAGTGAACTGGATTCGAGAGAAATTCAAGTGCAGGACGTCTGCCACGGTAGCAACGATTTTTGTCTTGCCAATCCCGGGGATGCCTTCCAGCAAAACATGGCCCTTGGCGAGCAGGCCGATCAACGTACCATCAATAATCTCCTCGGCACCGACGATAACCTTGCCAATTTCCTCGCGGACACGTGTGAACTGGTCAGTAAACAGACTTACTCGGTCTTCGATTTCGTTTGTCATTGGTTCTCACGCGGCCTTATAGCCAGGAAATATCTCTTCACGAGGTTTCGGTAGCGCCAGGGAATTTGCTCTACGCTCAATACCGAGCCTTCAGCGTAACTCTGAAGACTCCGAACGTTTCTGTACTCAACTCTGGCCGTTTCTTGCCTGCTCGATTCTTGGAAAATATCTTCGGGATCGGGTGCTTCTTCAGGGCTTTCTTCTTCTTCGGCTAAAACTTCCATCTCAAGCTGAACTTCGAGCGTCGTCGGGGCACCAAGTTGCATCTCCGCATCCTCAATTGCATCACTCGTCGCGTGGCCCGCAGGTCCACCCTCTTGCGACGGGTTCCCCATGTCACCACTCGCAGCAGTCTTCTGTACTTCATCGGACGGCATCGCCATAGCACCTTCTTGTGATTCGCCGGCCTGGTCAGAAGCCATAGCCTGCTGTGACATCATCTGCTGGGCGAGCTGCTGCTGTGACATTGACTGCTGCATTGCCTGCATCTGCTGCGCCGCCTGATTCATCATCTCCTGAGAATCCATACGTTGCGACATGCCTTCCATCGCCTCGGCGGCTTCCTGCATCGCCTGCATAGCCTCAGCCATCTGCTCATCCGACATCGCCTCGGCAGCTTCCTGGAGCGCCTGCATGAGCTCTTCCATACTCGCCTGATCACCTTGCGCCGCCTGCTGCAGTTGTTCAGCCATCTCAGCGAGCTGCTGACCATCCATTTGCGAAAGCTGCTCGGCAAGATTCCGCATCATCTCGGCTGCTTCTGCAAGATCTTGGTTCTTCATTGCTTCCGCGAGTTCGGATAAGTCACTGGAACCCTCAAGGTCCTGGGCAAGATCCTCAAGTGCCTCTTGCATGGCGCTCATTTCGAGGTTGCCCTCTTCTAGTGAATTCTGAGCCTCTCGCAACTCACGAAGAAGCTCCTCCATCGTCAGTTGGTCAGCCTCAAGGGCACGCATCGCCTCCTCAAGTCGCTCCTGGGCATCGGCACTGATCTGATCTTCTTCGGCAGTCGTCTCATCAAGTATTTGCGCTTGCTCAACGAGATTACGAATCTCCTCGAACTGCTCTTCTTGCGCTTGAGTAAGGCTTGAAGGGTCAACGGATACGTTGGTAAAAGCGAGTAATGGCGGACCGGCAGGAACAAATTGTAGCGAAACTAAAATGCCGCCTAACATTGCTGCAATCCAGAGGCGCTGCGGAACAATCGTTGGCACTAAACGTTTCGCCTGCAGCCCACGTGCTGTTTGGCTGGCGCGGTGAACCTGAGCCTCTGTCCAAATCGTGGTGTGAGGCTGCCGCATGAACCAATAGGCACTCTTAAGCTCATCATTCAGCCTGCCGGCATCGTCGGCAACGGCAGCAGCCTGACCAAGGTGTCGGGCTCCATACTGGGTTCCGATTAGAAAGATGATCAAGAACGCTGCTGACGTCGCAACAACAATTAGTGGCGGTGGCGCCCAGATGTTTACAAGCATGCCGAGGATCTTGACGGTAAGGAGCGTTGCAAACACAAAGCAAACCGCAACCGAGAAATGATCGAGAATGCAGTTCAAGCGAAACTGGCGGGCGACCTTCTCCAGGAGGCTGCTGATAACTAAGCGCTCTGAACTGTCGTTACCAAGTGACAAATTAAACCCCTCGTTCTAGAACACGGGCGACCCGCGAGTACGACAGATGCCCGGCACGCACCAGTGGTCGTCACACGGGTCATGGAAACTAAAAACGGCCTAAATCATTGACAGTCGCGTGGCCCACCCAATGGAGAATTGCAAGGGCCACCAGGAGGGTCACACCTCAATGCCTCTGCCGTCAAGGCTGGCAATCAAGGTCTTCTGAGACCATTAAACATGAGTAATCCAATGTCGCTAGCAACAATCAAAGGTTCTCATTCTTCGAAGTCCTTGACAACGAGGCCTCATAAGTCTCAGCATTCCTGAAGCCTCACCACTTCGTGAGCATATTTTCAGCAAATTTATAACACCGTCACCAAACTGTATTTCGACCACTGGAGCCGCACCGATGACGATCCCACGAGTTCTTAATACCCTATTGATTGCTGTGTTGACCGCTGCACTAGCCTTGGCAGCAATCCCCGGAGTCCCATTTGTGAGCACTGTTCTTGCTCAGGAGTCCGAGCAACGAACCATTGAGTTACAGGACATTATGGATTGGAAGCGCATCGGTGGGGCAAGGCTATCTGTGGATGGCTCTTGGTTCGCGTATCGGTTGGCGCCAGCAGAAGGCAATGGAGAAATCATCGTCCGAAGTACTCAAGATGAAACTGAGTATCGCTTCCCTGCCGGCTCTGGTGGCGCAGGGTTCGGGGGCGGCGGACTGGAAATTTCCGATGATTCACACTGGGTAGGGTTCACTATTTATCCGGAGTTTAGCCAAGACCGCCCCGACAGCAGCGGCCCTCCACAGCGCAACAAGCTCGGCCTGCTGAACCTGGGCAACGGCGAATTAACTGAGATTGAGGAGGTCCGTAGATTTGCTTTTTCGGGCGAAAATGCTGAATGGATTGCCATGCAAAAGTATGCTCCGGGAGGCACTGGCAGCCGGGCCGGCGGTGGCGGATCCGGCGGTGGGCGCGGACGCCCCGATGGTAGTAGATCGGGAAGCAACAACAATAACCGGTCGCGCGGGGCTGACCTGATCCTGCAGCAGCTCTCCACCGGAACCCAAATGAACATCGGTAACGTTGCTGAGTTCGAGTTCGATGAATCAGGTAGGCGCCTCGCCTGGCTGGTGGACACCGAGAGCAACGCCGGAAACGGCGTGCAGATCCGCCTAATGGACAGTGGCGTGGTAATACCCCTGGAAAGTAGCGCTGCGAGCTACCAGAGCCTGAATTGGACTGATGAGGGGGACGGCCTCACAACCCTTAAAGGCATCGACGATGAAGACTACGAGGCCCCGCTCTACAGCGTTGTGGCATTCACTGACATGACCGCCCAGATACCCACCAAGGTCGTCTACGACCCCCTTGAGGACGATTCATTTCCCGAAGGCATGACGATTGCCGCCAACCGAGCCCCATCATTCACCGACGACCTCTCAACCCTGGTGTTCGGGATCGTCGAAGCCGAGATGACGGAGAAGGCTGAACAGCGCATGGAGCAAGGCGATGACCAACCCGACGAGGGCGATCGTGGCGGACGAAATCCTGGTACCCGCGGTGATGAATCCGAGCCCGAGAAACCTGATCTTGTTATCTGGCACTGGCGTGACGATCGGTTGCAGTCGATGCAGCAGGTGCAGGAAAACAGAGACCAGAACTTTAACTATCTGGCCGTGTACCACATCAGTGCAGATCATTTCGTGCGCCTCGGTGACGAGGATGTGCGGAACGTAACGATGGCGCCCAAGGGAAATTACGCCATCGCCAACGACAACAGCCGCTACAGTTTGATGGGAAATCTCAACGGCCAACGCTTCCAGGACATCCACGTAATCGACGTTGATACTGGTGACCGCACTATGGCGCTGGAGCAAGTGCGTTGGTACAACGGCATTTCGCCGGACGGCACTCACCTGCTCTACTACGAGGACGGCAACTATCACACCTACGAGCTCAGCACTGGGAACAACTACAACATTACGGAGAACGTCGACACGTCGTTCATCAACACACAGGACGACCACAACGTCGTCGATCCGCCAATTCGCCCCATCGGCTGGGTGTCCAGCGGTGAGCATGTGCTTCTGTACGACAACTGGGACATCTGGAAGGTCGGCGTTCACGGCGACAAAGGCATCAACCTGACGGTCAACGGCAAGGAAAACCAGATCCGTTACAATCGTCGCTTGCGCATCGATCCCGACGAGGAAGGTATCGACCTGGCAGTTGACCAGTATCTGGCACCGTATGGCGAATGGACCAAGAAGTCCGGCATCGGGCGTATTGCCGCCAATTCGACCGGTGTGGACATGTTGTTGTGGGACGACGTAGCGTACGCAGGCCTGATGAAGGCGGAGAATGCAGACATGTTCGCCTACACACGTGCTGACCACGACAGCTATCCGGATTACTACGTCACGGACTTTTCGTTCGCGACATCCGAGCGGCACACAGACGCTAACCCGCAGCAAACCGAGTTCGCCTGGTCGGCGGGAGCGCAGCTGGTCGACTACGAGTCTGACAACGGGGACAAACTGCAGGCGGCGCTTTTCCTGCCGGCTGATTACAATCCCAATCGCAAGTACCCAACCATCGTCTATATCTACGAGCGCTTGTCACAAGGGCTGAACCAATTCACCCAACCGTCAGCCAACGGCTTCAACAAGTCCGTGTACACCAGCAACGGATATGCCGTCCTGATGCCCGACATCACCTACAAGATCAACGACCCAGGCATGTCGGCAGTATGGAGCGTCCTTCCAGCACTCGATGCCGCCATCGATACCGGCGTCATCGATCCCGACAACGTCGGCTTACACGGCCATTCGTGGGGGGGCTACCAGACATCGTTCCTGGTCACACAAACGGACAAGTTCGCTGCTGCCGTGGCAGGCGCGCCGCTCACCAACATGATCAGCATGTACAGCTCAATCTACTGGAATTCGGGCGGCGGCAATATGGCGATCTTCGAGTCTTCCCAGGGTCGCTTCACCGGCGATTACCTTGAGGCCACTGATGCCTACATCCGTAACTCGCCGGTTTTTTTCGCCGACCGAGTACAGACCCCCTTGATCATCCTACACAATGATCAGGATGGGGCCGTCGACTGGAACCAGGGCATTGAGTACTACAACACGTTGCGACGACTTGGAAAGGATGTCGTCATGTTGCAGTACGTCGGCGAGAACCACGGCCTGCGGGTACCCGCCAACCAAAAGGATTACACGGTCCGCATGCGCGAGTTCTTCGACCATCACTTGAAAGGCGCCGACGCGCCCGCGTGGCTACTCGAAGGTGTGCCACACCTGAAGATGGACGCGCATCTTGAGGAGCGCGCGCCTCTGGTAGCACCGAAACGGGACGATAAGGGAAGCTCCAGAAATAGACGCAACGAAGGGCGCTGACAAAAGGAAGTGTTCTGCGAATCAGAGATTCTTGCCGCTGAGTTCACTGTACTTTGTACGAATGTGTTCCAACCATGGGTCGGCGGAGAGTGCGCCGCAATCCAGGCGATCAAGTAACTCCGAGGCAGTAAACTTGCGGCCGTGACGGTGAATGTTTTCCCGGAGCCAGCTAAGAAGCTGGCCGAAACGACCGGAAGCCGTTTGTTCGTCCAGATCCGGGATATCCTCGCGGAGGCGAGTGAAGATCTGGGACGACATAAGGTTGCCGAGGGTATAGGTTGGGAAATATCCAATGGCTCCCATCGACCAGTGGATATCCTGTAACACGCCGTTGGCATCGGAGTCGGGAACTATCCCCAGGTATCTCTCCATGCCGTCATTCCAAACGTCCGGCAGGTCTTCGACCAATACGCGGCCTTCCAGAAGAGCGTTTTCGATCTCGAAGCGCAACATGATGTGGAGGTTGTAGGTAACCTCGTCGCTCTCAACGCGGATCAGTGTGGGTCGCACCACATTAATCGCCCGGTAGAAAGCATCAGGGTCAATACCGTCGAGGGTTTTCGGGAAGCTTTCGCTCAATTTAGGAAAGTAATGGGTCCAAAAGGGGCGGCTGCGACCGATCAGGATCTCCCAGAGACGTGACTGCGACTCATGCAGACCAAGTGAAGCACCGTCGGCGAGAGGTGTGCGTGCAAGCTCAGGAGCGAAACCTTGTTCGTAGAGACCGTGGCCGCATTCGTGCAGGGTACCGAACAGGCCAGCTGGCAGGAAATCTTCGTGGATACGTGTAGTCAGGCGAACATCAGCAACTGAAAAGGCAGTCGTGAATGGATGCGCCGAGCGGTCCTGTCGACCGTGTGTAAAGTCAAAACCAAAGTCCTTAATAACGGCAACGCCAAAATCCCACTGGGCCGCTTCATCGAAACTTCGGTCCAGCGGCGGCAAGGCGATCTGGGACTGAGCCGTAGGCGGAGATTCGTAATCGGTGATACCACCAGAGGAAGTTTCCTCGGTCAGCTCCTGGACGATAGGGATAAGACGTTCCCGAAGTGTCGTGAATAGTGACTCGATTTCTGCCGTAGATATACCGGGTTCGAATTCTGCGAGAAGCGGATCATAAATCCTGTCTTTGTAACCCAGCGCCTCAGCTTTCTCACCGGTCAGTTCAACGATCGCTTCAAGATGGCTTTTAAAAACAGAGAAATCAGACACTTCACGTGCCTGCTGCCATGCTTGCTGTCCCATCGAGGAGGCATGCGCCAGTCGGGCGACAAGATCGGCTGGGATCTTGGTGGCCCTCTTCCAGTCGCGGGTGGCAACACGCACAAGACTGGCGTCGTCACTATCGAAGGCCGGATTCCCAACGTCGAACGAGGTTCCGTCGAGTTCCGTAGCGGCGGCCTCAAGCAGTCGCCCGATCTCCTCGTCTGTGAACTTCTCATGCGACAACCGCGCCAACGTCGTCAGCTGCTCCGCCCGAGCTTCTATGGCACCGGGTGGCATATAGGTTTCCTGGTCCCATCCCAGAACAGCTGCGGTCGCATCCAGATCGGCGATGATACCAAGTCGTTGCTTCAAATCCTCAATGGCACTCATTCATCTCTTCTCAGATCAAAATGGTGGAACGCAGCGATGACCAAAGAATGGCAAATTGCCCCTGCCCGGATCAGGTCAGGAACATCCGCTAGCGGCACAAGTTTGGTATGGATGTCTTCATAACCTTGAAGCTGCGGGGCCCCAACCGCCGTGGCACCGCGAACCAGAACAGTATGGCAACGGTTGTTGATGATCGCAGGGTTCGGTGCCACAACACCGATGATGCAAGCGTCGGCCCCATCGTAGCCAGTCTCCTCCCTCAATTCTCTCAAGCCACCATGCAGCGGCGCTTCGCCCGGATCGACACTACCGCCGGGAATTTCCAGAGTGACTTCTTCGATGCCATGACGGAACTGCTCGATCAGCACCACACGATCGTCCGCCGTCAATGCGATGACGTTTACCCAATCAGGCGCATCCAGGTAGACAAATTCGCCGCATCGACTCGGGTCGTTAGACGATGTAACCCACTTCCGATGTAAAGAAAAGACTTTAGTTTCAGCTAAGGTTTCAGGGTCGCTAGCCTGCCAGCTAACAATGTTGTGCGTAGGGCCTTCGGGACTCATGATGCGGTTCTCCGGGTTGCCGGGTACCGGGGCAGAAAAAACTCAGAAAGCTAGTATCAGCTCCCTTGCAAGCCTCTGCGCCATACCCCGAAGACGCAAGCTCATCCGCAACTTGCTTTTAAGCATCGGGAGAATCTTACTAAGGCAAGTTATTCCCAAACTAGCGGACGCGTTAAGCAGGTTGGGCCGCCCTCACCCTTTCTAGAGATCTCTGTGCCGTCGTACACCAGCACCTCAATGCCTGCCTTCTCAAGCCGCGCCCGAGTAACCGGGTTGCCCTCGAGTGCGATGCACTTGTCTGGCGCCACCGAAAGCACATTCGAAGCCATTGACGCGAATTCCTCGTCAGGAACCTCGATAAGTCTTAACTCTCGCTCAAGGAGCCAAAGACGAAAAGCCACTGGAAGCAAGGGTGCATAGACCAGCACAGCGTTGTCACCCACCGGGCTAAGAATTGACATCAGATGGAAAACGTCGTCAGGACCATGCCAGTGTGGCAAAGAAACTTGAACGATTTCTTCAACTACATCTTGCGTCAGTTTGCGGAGCTGACGGAAGCCCTCGTCGTTTGACCTGTAGCCTCGTCCAACAGCAAGCCGATTGCCTGGAAGCCAAGCAACATCGCCGCCTTCGAGACGACCTTGCCCCGAGATTGAGCCCAGCAAGTCGATTCCTGCTTCTGTGAATATCGGCTGAAGGTACTGAGGCTCATTGCTACGCTGCAGTTTGCCCATCGCGCAAAGCACAGCACCATTGTCTGTGATAATTGCTGCATCGCGTGCGTAGATCGAATCCAGAGTAGCCCCAACCTGCCCGGGCGCGAAAATAACGTTGGCACCTTCACTCTGAAGGAGCTCAACAAATCCATCGAATTCGTCAACAGCCCGATCAAAATCTGGAGCTGCGTGATAATTCAGCTCTTTCCATTCCGTTGCAATTTTTTCCGCACTGCCAAAAGCATCGCGCGCGTGTCTGACCAGCACCGTGCGAAGAGTCCCCGTTTCGGATTGGGCTGTCTTCACCATCACAAAAGGGTATAGCAACAGGCCAAGCCCAACGATTCGGGTACAATTCCGTCTCCCAAGCTTGATTTGCCTTCCCGGAATTATGACTGACCCGACGCAAAGCAACCTCAATCCATCTGTTCTCCGGATGTCAGCACCTTTAATGGTGTCGTTCGTTATGCGATCGGCGTTTACGTTCGTCGACACAATCTACGCGGCGATACTTGGCGATGCTGCAGTGGCTGCGATCGGCCTAACTTTCACTTTCGAATTCGTAATGGTCGCCTTCTGGATCGGCCTCTCGACCGGCCTTACATCAGTGCTATCACGCAGCATCGGTGCGCGCGAAGGCAAGAAGATCGAACAGTATCTGAGCGCAGCATGGCGATTGGTTTGGTTCGTGTCTCCAATGTTCCTATTCGCCGGGATTGCCATCTGGATTGTCACGCCACGGCTCGATGAGTGGTTCCCAGGAATTCAGCTCGATACGGAAACACTGCAGGCGTTTCGCATCTACGGAACGGTTTTGATTGGCGGCTCGGCATTTACGCAGTTTTGGTCGGTAATACCTGATTCAATCGTCAAAGCGCATCAGGACACACGCTCGACCATGTGGGCCGGAATCTGGTCGAACGTTGCGAACCTGGCTCTTAACACACTTTTCTTGTTCGTCTTTAGCTGGGGCATCTTCGGCATAGCATTCTCGACCGTCATTGGGCGCATTGCCGGGCTCGTGTACGCAATGAAAAAGGCCCGTGACCACGAAGCCCGTCGCCTCGCCGAAGAGGGTGACATCAACTTTGACTACGACCCCAACCCATACAAACCGATTCTGGCCCTGGCTGTCCCAGCCTCTATCACTTTCATCCTGATGGCAGGCGAAACAGCCGTGGTCAACGGCTTTCTTGCTGGCGGCCCCGATTCAACATCGGCTATTGCCGCTTACTCCATTTACTACCGAATCATGACGTTCGCAGCAATGCCAATGATCGCAATTAGTGTTGCGATGTTGCCGTTTGCCGCTAAACGCACCGGCGAGCGCGACAGTGCTGGGCTAAACCAAGGCTTGCGACAATCTGCAGTCGTCGCCATCATTTACGCTGTAGGCATCATGACGCCTGCCGTATGGCTTTGGGGAGACCGGTTGGCCGCCTGGCTCTCGGAATCTCCATTGACGGCTGAATACGCTGCTTTTGGCTTGCAGGTCGTACCGATTGCTTCGCTGATGTTCGCACCCTTTTTACTGTGTCGGCCGGTGTTCGAGGCGATGGGCAGAGGGCGTCCTGGCCTCTATATCGCAATCCTTCGTTACGTAGTTCTTACCTGGCCAGCCGCCTACGTCGGTATCCAAGTGGCGCGAACCATGGGGCAGCCGGACTTATATGGAGTTCTGGTTGCTCTGGTCGGAATCGCGGGCGTATCGTCAGCTGTGTTGGCGGCTTGGCTGCGTCTCATTCTTCCTCAAGCAACCACGGCACCATTCAAAGAATTGCCGAATTCTTAAACCTATTCAACGGTGCCAATATGGACGCTGGCGAGACCTGGGCGACTCAACGAGCGTACATAGGCAACCAGAGCCACAAGCTCATCGTGGTTCACATGCGGAAACGCGGGCATGTTCGGGAAACCTCGGTCGATTCCACCAAAGCGAATCGTTTCTGCGAGGGTGAGGTCGGTAATCGCGTTCATGATCTCGGCGTCCGTATAGTCGCGGGGCGGTGGGTCGAAAGAAGTTGCTGACGTACCGTCACCCTTACCGCTATACCCATGGCACTGGACACAATACTTGCGGTACGCAGTGCGCCCCATGTGCAATACCTCCGGTGTTACCAACACTTCAGCCACCTCGGCAACCTCTAAGTCGTTCTCTGGGGCTCCTCTCATGCAACCGGCAACAATGCAAACAACCATCCCCATGGACACGGCCATGATTCGTCTCATGGCGGGACTAAAGCTGGGTCTGCAGCACTGGTCAAGTCGCTTCGACACTAGTTTGTGGCAGGGGCTCTCTGCGGTTATCGCCGCTGCCCTTGGAAAATACTCCTGCCGATATCAAGAACTTCGCCCTGGTTACCTCTCCTGGCCTGGACTTTGAAAACCACAGCCACGCCGGCCATGGTTTCACCATCCTTGCTAGCGAGCGCAGGTTAAATGTCGGCCCCCATCAAGACTCAATGTAACCCCAGTTACCCATCCTGCCTTACTGGAAGCCAAGTAGATAATCGCTTCGGCAATATCTTTTGGTTGCCCCACCCGGCCTATTGGATGGGTGGTCTTACTATGCTCGAGAAACTCCTCGTAAGCATTCTCCTGCATGCCACCACGCCGGTGAAGGTTACTCACCACCACCCCTGGATTTACCGCATTAACACGGACACCCGACTCCGCCAGCTCAAGCGCTGCGCATCGGGTTAGCTGATCGAGCCCGGCCTTGCTAACGCAGTAGGCGAGGACCCCCGGAAAAGCTCGGAGCCCAGTAACACTGGAGACATTCACAATGTTGCCGGCCGTGGTTTGCAAATACGGGAGGGCCGCTTGCATCAGAACAAAAACGCAGTCCAGATTGATCCGCATCATCTCCGCCCACCCTTCCTCCGTGGTCGAAGCGAGATCGCCGCTGGCAATGATACCGGCGACGTTAACCAGAACGTCTAGCCGACCCTTGAAAGCAACCGCCTCATCAACAGCCGCCCGACATTGAGTATTTTCGTTTAAGTCCGCGACTACCGTGACTGAACTAGCCCCGAGACCCTCAACTGCCGCCGAAGTTTCTTCCAGAGCACTGTGGTCACGGCCCAAAAGTGCCACTGAAGCTCCCTCTTCGGCAAAGCGCAACGCGGTGGCACGACCGATACCACTTGAAGCCCCTGTGACCAGAGCGACACGCTCCTCAAAGAGCTTGGTCATCTATGCCACCTCCTCCGTTTGGTACGCAAACCGACGCCAGTGAGCCCCGCGCCACACCCCAGGTTGCAAGAAAATCAGTACCGCCATGACCTCTAATCGACCAACCCACATGTTTACAAACAGTACCCACTTACTAA
>PVBE010402713.1_pt1 | contig 16460 bp, 13 predicted proteins | sample 1631181 | NCBI WGS metagenome assembly PVBE01 (sample SAMN08397723, study PRJNA350692) | Marine metagenome, whole genome shotgun sequencing project. | isolation source: water | place: Pacific Ocean | collected 2012-04
CACGGCGTGGCGGTAGTAGTCGTTGTCGTTGACCAGCTTTTCGATGGCCGGCCCCGAGACCTCGACGATGACGCTGTCACAGGTCGTGGTGGCCTCCTTGATCGAGCCGCTGGGATGACCCACGGTGAACACCATGGCGTCGATCTTGTTGTCGCAAAGCGCCTGCGACTGTTCCGCCGACTTGAGCTCGGAAGCCAGGGCAAAGGACTTTTTGGTCCAGCCCAGGGCCGCCATCACCACTTCCATGGTGCCGCGTTGGCCGGATCCGGGATTGCCGATGTTGACCCGCTTGCCCTTGAGGTCGTTGAAGGTCTTGATGCCGGCATCGGCCCGGGCCACCACGGTGAAGGGCTCGGGATGCACGGAAAAGACCGCCCGCAGGCCCTTGAACGGCCCCTTCGCCTTGAATCTGCTGGTGCCGTTGTAGGCGTGGTACTGCCAGTCCGACTGCGCCACGCCCATGTCGAGCTCGCCGGCCCGGATGGTGTTGAGGTTGTAGACCGAGCCGCCGGTGCTCTCGACCGAGCAGCGGATGCCGTGCTCTTTGCGTTTCTTGTTGACCAGGCGGCAGATGGCGCCGCCGGTAGGATAGTAGACGCCGGTGACACCGCCGGTGCCGATGGTGATGAAGTTGCCCTGGGCGGCGACGGGGCCGGACGCCAGGGCGCCGAGACCGAGCGCCGCGGCGAACGCCACGGCACCGGTTGTGAGAGCCAATTTCTTCATAACGTGCAGTCCTCCATTTGCTGATGGTCGGGGTTGAAACGTTCGCTTTCTGCGGCTGTCGCGTTGTGGCCGCTGGAGATCGCCGCGAAACCGATGTGGTCGTGGGCCAGGACCGTCGCGGCGGTCGGTCTGCGGCCAAACATGTGGGGTATTTTCATCAGGCTGCCCTCCCTGTAGCGCCGATGTCGACCAAGCAGGCGTCGACGGCAACTCCCAGGCGTTCGACGATATCGTCGATCTCGGCCGCCTGGATGATATAGGGCGGGGCCAGCAGCACGTGATCGCCGGCCTCGCCGGTCGCCGAGCCGGCGGCCGGATAGCAGATCAGGCCACCCGCCATGGCCTCGGCCTTGATGCGGGCGTGCAGTTTGTCGGCCACATCGAAGGGCCGCTTGGTCTCGCGGTCGGCGACCAACTCTATGGCCCGAAAGAGGCCGCGGCCGCGAATGTCGCCGACATGGGGGTGGTTGCCGAAACGCTCGTATAGCGCCGCCTCGAGACGCTCGCCCTGGGCCACCACGTTGGCCAGCAGATCGCGCTCGACGATGGCGCGTTGCACGGCCAGGGCGGCGGCACAGGCCACGGGGTGGCCGATGTAGGTGTGGCCGTGCTGCAGGGCGCCCGAGCCCTGGCGCAAGGCGTCGTATATGTGCCGGCTGGCGATCACCGCGCCGATCGGCTGGTAGCCCGCCCCCAGTCCCTTGGCGACGCACACCAGGTCGGGCACCACGCCCTCTTGCTCGCAGGCAAAGAGGGTTCCCGTGCGGCCCATGCCGCACATCACCTCGTCGAGGATCAGCAGCACGCCGTAGCGCTCGCAGACCTCGCGGATGCGACGGAAATAGCCGGCCACCGGCGGCACCGCGCCAAGCGCCGAGCCGACCACCGTCTCGGCCACGAAGGCGGTGACGCTGTCGGGCCCCAGGCTTTGGATGGCGGCCTCCAGCTCGTCGGCCAGGCGCCGGCCGTATTGTTCCTCGCTTTCATCCGGGTCCTGGCCACGGTAGGCGTAGCAAGGCGAGATGTGGGTGGTTTCGATCAGCAAGGGCGCATAGATGGCACGCCGCGCCGGGTGGCCGCCGACGGCCAGGGCGCCGAGCGTATTGCCGTGATAGCTCTGGCGCCTGGCGATGAAGTGGCGGCGCTGGGGCTGGCCCTGTTCGACGAAGTACTGGCGGGCGAGCTTGAGCGCCGCCTCGATGGCCTCGGAACCGCCGCTGATGAAAAACACCTGCTCCAGCCCCGTCGGCGCGGCTTGGGCCAAATGCTCGGCCAGTTCCTCGGCCACCCGGGTGGTGAAGAACGAGGTGTGGGCGAAGGCCAGGCTTTCGACCTGCTCGACGATGGCCCGGCGCACTTGCGCGTCGGAATGGCCCAGCGCCGAGACCGCGGCCCCGGCCGAGGCGTCGAGGTAGCGCTTGCCACTCTCGTCGATCAGGTAGACTCCATCGCCGGCCACCGCCACCGGCAGCTCGGCATCGAGTTGGCGTTGCAGGATGTGGCCCATCAGCGGCTCCGCCGCCCGGCCGCCTGGCGCTCGGGCCGCTGCTGGTAGGTGCCGAAGCCGTCGAGCTGGGCCTCGGTCTGGGTCAGCGTCGCGATGGCCTGATCACCGCCCCGCGCCAGCAGAAAAGCGACGATAGCCTCGGCCAGTGCCATGGCTGCCACCAGCGAGCGAAAGAACGAGGGGCTGGCGTTGGCCACCACCAGGGTCTCCGCCGCAACTTCGGCCAGGGGCGACAGCGGGCTGTCGGTGATGGCCACCACGGTGGCGCCGAGCGCCGCCGCGTGGCGGGCGGTGCGCACCGTCTCGCGGGTGTAGGGGTCGAAGCTGATGGCCAGTAGCATATCGTCGGGCCCCAGTTCGCGAAGCTCGTCGGCCAGGGTTCCGGCAAAGCCGCCCAGCAGGGTGACGCCGGGGTGGAACATGCGGCAGGCATAGTGGATGTAGAAGGCCACGGGCAGGCACTTGCGCATGCCCACGACGTAGATGTGGCCGGCCGCCTCCATGGTGGCCGCCAGCCTGGCCAGGCGTTGGGGCGAGCAATCGGCGAAGGTGCCGGCAATATTGTCGTTGCCGGCCACGATCAGTTCGCGATAGAGCTCGCCCAACTCTCCGCCGCCCCGGGCCTGCAGGTTGCGCGCCCGTTCGGCATAGCGTTCCGGGCGCCGGCGCAGCGTCTCGCGGAAGGGCTCGCGCAGCGCCACGTATCCTTTGAAGCCCAGTTCCTTGGCCAGCCTGACCAGGGCCGAGGGGTGGACGTCGGCCCGTTTGGCCACGGCGCGCATGGAATTGAGGGCGACCTCGTCGGGGCTGTCGAGAACATATCGGGCGGCGCGCTTGAGCTGCGGCGAGAGGCGCGGAAACTCGGCTTGGATACGCTCGGTCACGTGGACCAACTCAACCATTCCTATGCCCCCCGGGCAGCATCTGGTTTCGGTTTTTTTCGGCAACCGGATCGCTAAGCGTTGTTTTCCGGGCGTGCGGGCCGCGGATCCGGGTGTTGCGCCGGATCCGTGGCCCACGCTCCCGACCCCCCGGGCTGCGTCGCCTCGCTTCCCCCGGGCAGAAACTCGCGTCAACCCTCCAAAGAAGGATCACGATAGCCGCCCCAGGGCATCGATGCAACAAATGATTCAAATCACGGCCATTTTGAAACCTTTGATTCAGGCGCGGTTGACATCCCCCCCCGATGACACGTAGGCAAAGCCGATGCACCGGCTGCGGCCCTGGCTTCATATCCTGATACCGCTGGCCATTTTGGGCCTGGCACTCCTGGTGCGCGGCACTTTTCCCGGCCCGGTGGAAGAGGTCCAGCTCAAGGTCTTCGACATCTACCAGCGCATCAAGCCGCGACCCTATGAGCCGGCACCGGTGAAATTCATCGACCTCGACGACGAAAGCCTGAGCCGCCTCGGCCAATGGCCCTGGCCGCGCACTCAAGTGGCCGAATTGCTGGTCCGCTTGGCCAACGCCGGCGCCGTCGCCATTGCCTTCGACATCGTCTTCGCGGAGGCTGACCGCACCTCGCCCGCCAACGTGCTGCCGATCTGGCCCGAGACACCGGAAATCATGGCGCTGCGTGAGCGGGCCGAAAGCTTACCCGACCACGACGCGATGCTGGCCCAGGTCATGGCCCAGATCAACGTCGTTACGGGCTTCGTGCTGACCACCGAAGAGGGCGGCGGCGAGCCCCTGGCCAAGGGCAGCTTCGCCCTGGCCGGCGACGATCCCAAGCCCTTCCTGCCGGCCTACCAGGGCGCCGTGACCAACCTGGCGGCGATCGAGAAGGCGGCGGCGGGCAACGGCAGCTTCACGTTGGTGCCGGAGCCCGACGGCATCGTGCGGCGGGTGCCGCTGCTGTTCCGCAAGGGCGATCGGATCTACCCCTCGCTGCCGGCCGAATTGCTGCGGGTGGCGCAGGGCGCGCGCACCACCATCATCAAGTCCTCGGGCGCCAGCGGCGAAACCGCCTATGGCGAAAAGACCGGCCTCAACCACGTCAAGATCGGCGACCTGGTGGTGCCCACCGACGCCAACGGCCGCATCTGGCTGCACTACACCAAGGACGTGCCCGACCGGGTGGTGCCGGTCTGGACCGTGTTCGCCGACGATTTCGACAAGAGCCGGGTCGAGGGGCAATTGGTGCTGATCGGCACCAGCGCCGCCGGCCTCAAGGATCTGCGGGCGACACCGCTCAATCCGGCCCAGGCCGGGGCCCTGGTCCACATCGCGGCGCTGGAGCAGATCGTGCTCAGCTACTTCCTCGAACGGCCGGACTGGGCCAATGGCCTGGAGATCGTCTTTCTGATCGTGCTGGGCGGCGCCTTGATCGCCCTGTTGCCCTGGCTGGGAGCGTTGTCGTGCGCCCTGATCGCCGTTATGGGCATCGTCATCGCCATCACGGCCTCGTGGCTCATGTTCGCCAACTACCAACTGCTTCTCGATCCTGTCTCACCCTCGCTGGTGGTGCTGCTGATCTATCTCTCGGGCTCGCTCATCAACTATCTGCGCAGCGAGGCCGAGCGCCAGCAGGTTAGGGGCGCCTTCAGCCGCTATCTCTCGCCGGCCCTAGTCGAGCAGTTGGCCGCCGACCCCGATCGCCTGATGCTGGGCGGCGAGATGCGCGACATGACGCTGCTGTTCGCCGACATCCGCGGCTTCACCACGATTTCCGAGCAGTTCAAGACCGACCCCCAAGGCCTGACCAACCTGATCAACCGCTTTCTCACGCCCATGACCGACATGATTCTTTCGCGCCGCGGCACCATCGACAAGTACATGGGCGACTGCATCATGGCCTTTTGGAATGCGCCACTGGACGACGGCGAACACGTCGCCAACGCCTGCGCCTCGGCGATCGCCATGTTCGAGCGGCTGGAAAGCCTCAACGCCGAGATCAAGGCCGAGCGCGAGGCCGAACAGAAACCCTTTTTTCCCATCAACATCGGCATCGGCCTCAACACCGGCGAATGCTGCGTCGGCAACATGGGGGCCGAACAGCGCTTCGACTATTCGGTGCTGGGCGATGCCGTCAATTTGGCGTCCAGGCTCGAGGGCCAGTCCAAGAACTACGGCGTCGGCATCGTCATCGGCGAGCAAACCCAGATCGAGGCCCGCGACTTCGCCACGCTGGAGCTCGATCTCATCGCCGTCAAAGGCAAGGAGGAGGCGGTGCGCATCTTCTCCCTGGTCGGCGACCGCGGCAAACTCGACGATCCGGCCTTCCGCACCCTGGTAGTGCGCCACGAAGAGATGCTGCACAGCTACCGCGCCCAGCAGTGGCAGCGCGCCCGGCAATCGCTGGCCGAATGCCGCCGCCTGGACGGCGCCGACGAATTCGAGGTGCTGCACGGTCTCTACGAAGAACGCATCGCGGCCTACGAGGCCGAGCCCCCTGACCCCAACTGGGACGGCGTCTTCGTCGCCACCTCGAAATAAGCGGGCGAACTGGCACCGGGCCGGCGCCTGGATTATGCTGAGGGCGGGCGATTCGGCAGCAAGGGCGGGTTAACCGCCACGGCGGCCGTTAAAGAGTTATTTACCATCCCCCCTATACATTGCATAAGATTGGCGGTCGGCGCGCAAGAGGACCGAATTTAGAGTTCCAGGATGCCCGCTGCCACGACGAGGACGATCCTTGGGAGGATTGAGGTGACGCCAGAATGGCCTCACGAACGCATATCCTGGCCTTTCACACCGAGCGGCCGAACGTCTAAGAATTGGCCGTGACCGTGGAACCGCTGAAGATTCTGATTGCCGCAGCGCGACCGAGCGAGCGCGATGCCTTGCAGCGCGCCCTGGCCGAATCGACGCTCGACCTCGACATCAACGATGCCGAGGCCAGGGAACTGGCGGTGGCGGCGCTCAGCGGCGGCACCTACGACTGCGCCTTTTTCGATACCGGGCTGACCCACGAGGCCGGCGTCGACACGCTGGGCGAGCTTTATCATGCCGGCGTCGACACGCCGGTCATCATGATCAACGGCGAACACCCCGAAGCGATGATGATCGAGCTTTTGGAGGCCGGCGCCGCCGACTGCCTCAAACCCAGCGAAATCTCGGCCGACCGCCTGAGCCGCAGCCTGCTCGGCGCCATCCGCACCTCGCGGGCCGAGAAGCAGGCGGACGAGGCCGAAGCCAAGCTCACACGTCTCTCGATCTACGACCCCCTCACGGCGCTGCCCAACCGGGCGTTGTTTCTCGATCGCCTGGATCAGGGTGTGGCGCTGAGCAAGCGGGAGAACCGCCAGGTGGCGGTGCTGATGATGGATCTCAATGGCTTTCGCGAGGTCAACGCCACGCTGGGCCACGCCGTGGGCGACGAATTGCTGGCCGAGGTGGCCAAACGGCTGCTGGTGGTGACGCGTGAATCCGATACCCTGGCCCGCATCGGCGGTGACGAATTTGCCGAATTGCTGCCCTCGGGCGCCACCGGGGAAGGCGCCATCAAGGCGGCCGAGAAGGCCATCGAGGCGCTCAAGGATCCCTTGACCATCCAGGGCCATCGCCTGGCCACCGGCATCAGCATCGGCATCGCCGTCTTCCCCACCCACGGCAACGACGCCTCGACACTGATGCGCCACGCCGACACCGCCATGTTCGCCGCCAAACGCAACGCCACCGGCTATGCCGTATATTACGGCCAAGTCGCCGACGACGACGAAACCCACGTGCGCCAGCTTTCGCTGTCGGGCGATTTGCGCCATGCCATCACCCAGAACGAACTGGTGCTGAATTACCAGCCCAAGGTCACCTTCAAGCCGCCGCGCATCGCCGGCGTCGAGGCCTTATTGCGCTGGAACCATCCCCAGCACGGCCTGGTCACCCCCGACGTCTTCATTCCCCTGGCCGAGCAGACCGGCATCATCGAGCCGCTGACCGCCTGGGTGCTCGAGGCCGCCCTCAAGCAGCACCGCGAATGGCTCGAGATCGGCCTCGACATTCCCGTCTCGGTCAATCTATCGCCGGTAACGCTGCATGACCGCAGCTTTTCCGAACAGATCGCGCGCTTGCTGGAAAAGTGGCGCGTGCCGACCCGCGGACTGGTTCTGGAAATCACCGAAAGCGCCATTATCTCCGATGTCGCCCGGGCCACCGAAACCGTCGACAAGCTGCACGAGATGGGGGTGCGCATCTCGATCGACGACTTCGGCACCGGCTACTCCTCGCTGGCCTACATCCGCCGCTTGCGGGTCAGCGAGATCAAGGTCGACAAGTCCTTCGTGCTCAATATGCGTGAGATCAACGACGATGCCGTAATCGTGCGCTCGATCGTCGATCTGGGGCGCAACCTGGGGCTCTCGGTAGTGGCCGAGGGCATCGAGGACATCGAGACCTGGAAGCTTTTGGAAAACCTCCAGTGCACCGAGGCCCAGGGCTACTTCATCAGCCGCCCCATGGACGCCGCGGCGCTGCTGCGGTGGACCGAGGAAACGGATTACGGCGGCCGCCGGGGCGGCGCTTAGCGCGATCCAAATCCGACGAAACCGTCAGCGCAGCAGGGGCGCCGCCGACCCCTTCGGCCCAAGCCCTGGACGCCATAATCCAGGCCATGCATCAATAGGGTAAACCTTATTTGGGGAGAAATTTTTGTGAGCATCGCGTCCGAGGACTGGATCGCCCACCACGCCCGTTATTCGCCGGGTCGCGAGGCGGTGCACGACTTGGCCTCCAAGCGCCGCCTGAGCTATCTCGAATTCGACCGGCGCATCGATCGGGCGGCGCTTTACCTGCAGCACGGCCTGAAGATCGGTGTCGGCGACCGCATCGCGGTGCTCTGCCACAACGACATCGACGCCTTCGAGATCCAGTTCGCCTGCCGCCGCATCGGCGCCATCTTCCTGCCGCTGAATTGGCGCCTGGTGGTGCCCGAGTTGGAATTCATCTGTAACGACGCCACGCCCAAGGCGCTGATATACGGCCTCGAGTTCGCAGCGGAGGCGGCAGAAGTGCAAAAGCTCTGTGGCCTGCCGCGCATCGCCAGCCTGGCCAATGGCGGCGACAGCGACTACGAGGCCGGCCTGGCGGCGGCGGCCGGAGAATACCAGACGCCTGACCTGAATATCACCGACATCTGGACGGTGATGTACACCTCGGGCACCACCGGCCGGCCCAAGGGCGCCATGATCACCTACCAAATGGCGCTGTTCAACGCCATCCACTGCGCCATGACGGTGGAAATCACGGTGCATTCCAAGAACCTGGTGGTGCTGCCCACCTTCCACACCGGCGGCCTCAACGTCTATGCCAATCCGGCCTTCCACACCGGCGGCTGCAACGTCGTCATGCGCACCTTCGATCCCGGCCATTTCCTGGATCTCCTTTCGGACAAGGAGCTCCACCTGACCCATTTGCTGGGGGTGCCGACGAACTTCTTGATGATGGCCCAGGAGCCCGGCTTCGCCACCGCCGATCTCAGCCACGTGATCTGCCTGGGCGTCGGCGGCGCGGCGGCGCCGCTGGCCCTGATCGAGGAGTACGGCGCCAAGGGCATGACGCTGCAGCAGGGCTGGGGCATGACCGAGACGGGGCCCCTGGGCCTCATGCTGTCGGGCGACAAGGCGCTGGAGAAAGTCGGCTCTTCCGGCCTGCCGCCGCTGCACACGCGGCTCAAGATCTGCGACGAGGAGGTGCGCGAGGTCGCACCCGGCGAGACCGGCGAGCTTTTGATCAAGGGGCCGACGGTGACGCCGGGCTACTGGAACCGCGCCGAATCCAACCATGAGTTCTTCAGCGATGGCTGGTTCCATACCGGCGATGCGGCGCGCCAGGACGAGGACGGCTACTACTACATCGTCGACCGCACCAAGGACATGTTCATCTCGGGCGGCGAGAACGTCTATCCGGTCGAGGTGGAGAACGTCATCTACCAGCTCGACGGGGTCTTCGAGAACGCCGTCATCGGCGTGCCGGACGACAAGTGGGGCGAGGTCGGCCGCGCCTGCGTGGTACTGAAGGAGGGCGCCAACCTGGACGAAGGCGCCATCGTCGAGCACTGCCGCAGCCAGCTTGCCCGCTACAAGGTGCCCAAACAGGTACTTTTCATGGACGAGCTGCCGCACAACGCCACCGGCAAGGTGCTCAAACACCAATTGCCGCGGGATTGACCTGCGCCGGCCCGCCGACAAAGAACACAGTTACCGAGGAGACAACGACATGTTGGCGGAAGAATTGGCAGCCGTGGTCGACCCGGCGGGCCTGCTGACCGGCGAGGACATCGGCGAGCGCTACGTCCAGGACGTCATGGGCATCAGCATGGGCCGGCCGCTGGCCGTGGTTCGCCCGGCAAACACCGACGAGGTCAGCCGGGTGCTGGCGGCCTGCAACCGGGCCGGCGTCGGCGTCGTCACCCAGGGCGGCATGACCGGCCTGGTGCAGGGTGGCATCCCGCTGGACGGCGAAGTGGTGCTGTCGTTGGAACGCATGAACGCCATCGAAGAAGTCGACGGCCCCTCGGGCACCATGACGGTCGAGGCCGGCTGCGTGCTGCAAACCATCCAGGAGCGCGCCGAGGCCGAGGGCTACAGTTTCCCGCTCGACCTCGGCGGCCGCGGCTCCTGCACCATCGGCGGCAACATCTCGACCAACGCCGGCGGCAACCGGGTAATCCGCTACGGCATGACGCGCGATCTGGTGCTGGGGCTGGAGGCGGTGTTGGCTGACGGCACCGTGCTCTCGAACCTGAACAAGGTGATCAAGAACAATACCGGCTACGACCTCAAGCACCTGTTCATCGGCGCCGAAGGCACGCTGGGCGTGGTCACCCGCGCCGTGCTGCGGCTGCATCCGCAACAGTCGAGCCAATCGGTGGCGCTTTGCTCGTTGCCCAGTTTCGCCGCCGTTGTCGATTTCCTAAGGCTGATGCGCGAACAGTTGGGTGGGGCGCTCAGCGCCTATGAGTTGCTCTGGCGCAGCTACATGGAACTGGTGGCCGAGGCCAGCCCCGGCATCGAGTTCCCCTTTCCGCTCAGCCAGGACTATTTCGTTTTGCTGGAATCCCAAGGCAGCGACCCGGCGGCCGACCGCCAGGCCCTGGAGGACGCTTTGGCGCTGGCCCACGAGCGCGGTCTGCTGGTCGAGGCGGTGGTGGCCAAGTCGCAAGCCGAGGTGGCCAAGCTGTGGCAGATCCGCGACCTGGCGCTGGAGGCGGTTCAGCTCATGATGCCGGCCGCCATCTTCGACGTCAGCATACCCATCAGCCGCATGGAGGACTTCGTGGCGGCCACCGAGCAGCGGCTGGGCGAGATCTGGCCCGACCACCGGCTGGTCGTGCTGGGCCACATCGGCGACAGCAACCTGCATGTCCTGGTCAAGCCCGGCGAGGTGCAACGGGGCGGCCCCAACATCACGCCCTACGACGTCATCTACGAGCTGACCGGCGAGCGCCAGGGCTCGATCTCGGCCGAACACGGCATCGGCTTCCAGAAGCGCCCCTACCTCAAGCTCAGCCGCAGCCCGGCCGAGCTCGAGATGATGCGCAAGCTGAAGGCGCTCTTCGATCCCAACAACATCCTCAACCCGGGGCGGATATTTGGGGAGGACTAGAGCGGATCTCTTGAAATGAGATCCACTCTAGTTTTTGTCGCTCACGGCAGCGAACCAATTGGTCCGCGCCTGCGCGGGCGCGCCGGACGACCGGCGGGCCGCGGTCGCGGCCTTGAGCGATTCGCATAAAACGCTCACCGCTCTAAGCAGCCCGGCGCCGAGCCTGGCCCGCCACCAATCTCACCTTGCGCGGTGCCGCCATCCAGATGCAGGCGATGGAGACGCAACAGAGCCCGAGACAGAGCGTGAAAGCCGGCACGTAACTGCCGCTCATGTCGAAGCTCAGGCCCATCAGCCAGGGCCCCGAGGCGGCCCCCAGGTTGCCGCCCAGGCCCAGCACGGCAAAGACTGTGGCGAAACGCGAGCCGGCGAAAATGTCGCTGGCAATGACGCCGTAGAGCCCCGCCAGGCCGTAGCCCAAAAGCCCCTGCCCCGCCACCGAGACGAGGAGCAGCGGCAGCGACGGGGCGAAGCTGATGGCGATCAGCGCCAGATAGCAGACCATGAAGCCCGAGAGCGCGAGCGTCCAGCCCCACTCGCGGCCGATGCGGTCCGAGAGCGCGCCCAGGCCGATCAGGCCGACAACGCCGAAGAGGCCGACCAGGCCGAGCGCCTTTGCCGCCAGATCGGCACCGAACCCGACATCAATGAAGAATTTGGTTTGATGCACCTGAACCGCGTACCAGGCAAAAAGCGAGGTGAAATAGGCGGCGACGACCCACCAGAAGCGGGCCGTACGGACGGCCCGGCGCAGCGTCCAATCGGTCTCGGCCCAGGCCCGGTCGACGACCGCAGCGGCGGCGCTTGGCTCGGCCCCATGGTCGTCAACGGGCGTGCCACCGTCGGCCGCCAAGCCCAGGACCTCGGGCCGCAGGCGCGGCACCAGAAGATTGAGCGGGATCACCACCACCACGACGATCAGCGCCAGCGCCAAACAGGCCTGGCGCCAGCCCGACTGGTCGATGACACCCTGCAACCAGGGCAGCACCAGGATGGCGCCGACGCCGACGCCTGAGAAAGCAATACCGACGGCCAGGCCGCGCCGGCGCACGAACCAGTTGGCGAGAAACATCGAGTGGCCGAGGTAGCTGGCCGCCGCCGATCCGCCCACCACCATGAGGCCGAGGGTGGCATAGAATTCGACAGGCGAGGTGGCGTGGGTGGCCAAGATCAGGCCCAGCGCCACCGAGCAGGCCCCTAATGACACCACCAAACGCGGCCCAAAACGATCCATCAGGGCACCGAAGACCGGCCCCATGACCACCACCGAGAACGATCCGGCCGAGAACACGCCTGCCGTCACCCCCCGCGACCAGCCGAATTCATCGAGGATGGTGGGGAAAAAAAGCGAAAACGAGGTGCGGGAATTGACCGCCAGTGCCATGGTCACGAAGGCCACGGCGATGACCAGCCAGCCGTAGTAGAACGGCAGGCGGGCGGCCAGCGAGGCGGCTTTTGTGGGGCCTGAAGTCGGAGGAATCTCAGTCATGACCATGCCGCAGGAAATTGAACTGGCATCGCAGCAATTCGGGCAGCTCCTGGACGAACTCAAGCAACGCGCGCTGCTGGAGACCCAAAACCAATGTTACGCCATGCTGCGGGCCGTTTTGCATGAGTTTCGCGATCACTTGACGACGGCCCAGGCCATCGCCTTTGCCGACGGCCTGCCGCCCATCGTCTGCGCCATTTTCGTAGGCCACTGGCAACCCGGCGAGGGGTCGGCCGCCGGCACCTCGGGAGGCAACTTGCACGACGCCGTGGTGCGCCGGCTGACCCCGCACCATTTTCCACCCGACAGCATCGTCGAGGACGTTTTCGCCCTGCTGGCACCGCGCCTCGATTCGGCCCGCAGCACAGCCGTCATCGCGGCGCTTCCCCCCGGCCTCAAGGAACTATTCGCCGATGGCAAGAAGTGAGAGGATTCGGGGATCGAGCCCACAAGAGCACACCCGGTAGGGACTCTTCGAAGGTTGCCGCGGCCAAGCGCGCGGATGCGCGCGCGCGGTGAGGGTCCAAATAAGAAGTGAGGGTCCAATAAATGAAGGACGTCAGGGGGCATGAGAGTGGGACCCATGCTGTGTCCCGCGAGAGACACCCCTGACGTCCAGGAGCCGGTCTAGCCCCTCACACGCTTGGCGCCCGGGTGGCTTGGCACGAGTGCCGAATTCTCCAAGGGATTGTCTGCTTCCCGGCCGCAAACACCCGATCCCGAGGGACCAAGCATCCTTCCGGTCCGCACACTCTCCGGCCTGGGTTCCCGCCGCAACGCCCGGGCCGCGTTCCGCCGAAACGGAGTTTGGCTTCGTCGCTGCGGCCGTCCCCCCGGTGGAAGCTCCCGCCTTCCTGGCCACGACACCTGGCGGAGCCGCAGCCATTTGGGCCAGGTGCCCCCGCTTCCGGGTCCGCGCCAAAGCCGGCGCCTCCCTCCGAAAAGGGTCTTGCCGTGCCCCGGCGGTCCCGGTCCGGTGATCTGATCCCCCTGCGAAATCGGTTGCCCCGTAAGACCCCCGTCTTCTGCCAGGCGATCCTGCCACCGGATGGAGAACCTGCCGTCCTGGCCGGAAGGCCCCGCCACCTGGCGGTGGCCGCGCCTTCCTGCGGAGTTCCAGTTCGCTCGATTGCCGCCAAGCCGAAACCCGGCGACACCCGAACCAACCTACGAACTCCCACGCTGTTGCGTGCGGGTAAAGTATTGTCAAAACAATGATCATGTATCAATAAAAAAATTACGTATTTCTCAAGAAAACTGTGAATAACATTACAAACGAGGCACATATTCTCAACAAGTTATCCACATATTTATACACTATTGCCTTTCCATGACATCTATCTCCTTGCTTGGAAACCATATTCCGGCCAACCGCTACCATCATCACGAATTCGTTGCCGCCACCACAAAGGTTGCACCGGACCGTCGAAGATGGAAACATTGGGCCATGGTCAGAGACATGGCAAGGTGGGGCGGATGAGCCGCTGGCAGCGCCGGTTCCGGCATGGCTTGCCCGGCGCGGCGGCGCTGTTCCTGGGCCTGGCGCTGGCCCTGCAAACGGCGCTCCCCGGGCTGCCCGGCGGAGCCCTGGCGGCGACGGCCCCCGACCAGGCGGCCGAGTTTCTCAAAACCTTGGGGGGCAAGGCCATCGTCATCCTGCGCGGTGCCGACCAGCCTCTGGCCGAGCGCGAGGCCAAGCTGCGCGAGCTGCTGAGGCAAGGCTTCGATCTTGAATTCATCGGCCGCTTCACCTTGGGAAGGCACTGGCGCCGGGCCAGCGAGGCCCAGCGCGGCGAATACCAGACGCTGTTCGCCAATTTCGTCCTGCAGACCTATTCCTCACGGCTCGGCGGCTATGCCGGCGAGAGCTTCACCATAACCACCAGCCGCGCCGCCGGAAAAAAGGACGCACTGGTGCGCACCCGCATCGGCCGGCCCAGCGGGCCGCCGCTGGAGTGCGACTGGCGGGTGCGCCAGCGCAACGGCCGCATGCGCATCATCGACGTCATGGTCGAGGACGTCAGCATGGCGGTCACCCAGCGCGCGGAATTTTCCACCGTCATCAAGTCGCGCGGCTTCGACGGCCTGCTCAGCGCGCTGAGGGCCCGCACCAACAAGCTCTCGGCGGTGGCCAGTAACTGACGGAGGTAGGACGGAGATGCCCACTCCCAGACGACCTCGAATTCTCCGGCCGTTCGGCGGCGCCATTCTCGCCCTGGCCCTCGTTCTCGGCACCTCCGGCAGCGCCCGGGCCGGCTTCGACGAGGGCTGGACAGCCTATCAGAAGGCCGATTTCGGCGCTGCCCTCAAGCACTGGCAGCCGCTGGCCGAAGAGGGCGACCGCCGCGCCCAATACAATCTCGGTGTGCTTTTCGACGAGGGCAAGGGGGTGCGCCAGGACCGCGACCAGGCCATCGATTGGTGGCGGAAGTCGGCCGCCCAGCGGTTCGGCCCGGCCCAGCACAACCTGGCCAACCTCCACATCGCCGGCGACGGCGTGGCCCGCGACTTCGAGCAGGCACTGGGGCTGCTGCGCCAGGCCGCCGGCCAGGGCCTGGCCCGTTCGCAGTACACGCTGGGCAAGATGTACGCCTACGGCCTGGGCGTGGCCAAGGATCTGGGCGAAGCCGTCGAGTGGATCCGGATGGCGGCCGAACAGGGCTTCGCCAAGGCGCAGTACAACCTGGGCAAGTTCTATCGCGACGGCAAGGGCGTCGCCCGCGACCTGGCGACCTCCGTGCAATGGTTCCAGCGCGCCGCCGAACAGGGCCACATGCGCGCCCAAAGCCGCCTGGGCACGCGCTATGCCCGCGGCGAAGGCGTCGTTCGCGACGACGTCGCGGCGCTGATGTGGACGTTACTGGCGGCCCGCGCGGGCGAGGCCGCGGCCGGCGAGAACGCCAAGGCGCTGCGCCAACGCATGACACCGGCCCAGGTCAGCGAAGCCGAAAGCCGCTCCGCCACCTGGACGGCCAAACGCCGCAGCAACTGATGCGGCTGGGGCCGGCCCTGCTGGCCGTCTTGGTCCTGATTGCCACGCCGCTCCGGGCCCAGGTACCGCCCGAGGTGGCAAGCGCCATTACCGTGACGGTCCAGAACGAGCACCAGACGGCGGCCCGCGAGATGGCACTGGCCCACCGGCTCGGCAACCCCAACCTGGCCCGCCAGCGGCTGCAGCAAAGCCATCGCCGCCTGCAGACCGACCTGGCCACCGTCGTCACCGCGGCGCTTAGCCGCCACCCCGGCCAGGCCGAGGCCATCATGGCCGCCGCCGGCCAGGCCGCTCCCGAGGTGGCCGGCGCACTCAGGCAAACCGCGACCGCGCGCTTTCCCGGCTTGCTGCGGAGCACAGCTCCTGTCGTGCGGGCAGCGCCGGCCCAACCAGTTCCCGTCGCCGAGCCGGTCGAACCGGTCGAGCCGGCCAATGAAAACGATCCCCTGGAAGGCCTCAACCGCACCGTCTTCGCCTTCAACGACGGCCTCGACATCATGGTGCTGCGGCCGCTGGCGGCGGTCTCCGGCTTCGTCGTGCCGCGGCCGGCCAAAGCGGCCCTGGCCCGGGCTCTGGCCAACCTGGGGGCACCGGTGATCATCATCAACGACGTGCTGCAATTGGAACTGGCCGATGCCGGCACCACGGCCGGGCGCTTCGTGATCAACTCGACGATCGGCCTCTTGGGCCTCTTCGACATGGCCGAGCACCTGGGTCTGGGGCGCCACGGCGCCGACTTCGGCCAGACGCTGCACGCCTGGGGCGTGGGCTCGGGGCCCTACCTGATGCTGCCGCTGCTGGGCCCCAGCACGGGCCGCGACGGCCTGGGCAGTGCCGTCGATGCGGTCATCGACCCCTTCGGTTACTGGTTCAGCCGGGGTGCCACCATCGCCCGCCAAGGCAGCCAGGCGACCAGCCAGCGCGAGGCCCTGCTGGTCTCGCTGCACGACCTGCGCGAGGGCTCGGTGGACTACTACGCCGCGTTGCGCGCCGCCTATTTCCAGAACCGCGCCTACGCCTTGCAGGACCGCCAGGTGCTGGCCGGCGAGGGCGGCGGGAGCGAGACTGACCTGCCCCCAAGGTTTGTACCATATCCTATGTTAGTCTGTTTGCCATCCGTTCTGAGGCCCGGTTCGGCCGCAGCCCATCAACAGCGAAGGCCGGAACGGGCCGGTGGTGCAGAATAGTCTCCGGCGCCGGTGGCC
>PVBE010389389.1_pt1 | contig 16457 bp, 12 predicted proteins | sample 1631181 | NCBI WGS metagenome assembly PVBE01 (sample SAMN08397723, study PRJNA350692) | Marine metagenome, whole genome shotgun sequencing project. | isolation source: water | place: Pacific Ocean | collected 2012-04
CACCATAATCCTACAAGTAAAAACGAAATTCTCATTGCTTGAATAGCGCCTTCATTGTTTTCATTTGATAAACCAAATGTTTCGGGAAACATTACCATTGTTAAATTAAATAATAAGAGTATTACACTACCAATGTATCCGTATGAATAACCAAGAGCACTAATTCTATCTTGCTGCTTTGGAAGTGCTATATCAGGTAAATATGAATTGTAAAAGACTAGGCTTGCCCAAAAACTAAAAAGAGCCAAAAAATAAAACCCAAGACCTAAGTAGATGTTTTCTAAATTAAAGAAATATAACCCCATACAAGAAATACTACCTAAGTAACAAAAGAGTTTCATAAAAAACTTTTTATTACCTAAAAAATCGGCAACACCTGAAAGTATTGGGATAAAAAAAGCTAAAAAAAGAAAAACAAGAGATGTAATATGCTGGATTAAAGCTGTGTTTTTGTAATTAATTCCCAAGAATTCTATATAGTCACTCTCAATAAATAAGCTACCATAAAAAATTGGAAAAATTGCAGTTGAAATAACTAATGGATAAACAGAATTAGCCCAATCGTAAAAAGCCCAAGCTTTAAGAACTTTTTGGTCTCCTTTCTTAAAAATTCTTTTTGTCATGGAACTTAATTAATTGAAAATATGCCTTATTTTTGTAGTTTGTAATATACAAATGAATATTAATAAAGTTTATTATTTACTACTAATTTTTGTTTTTGCTCTTCAAACTACCTTTTCTCAAAATAAGTACGAGGTTACAAAAACTGACAAAGAATGGAGAAGCCAGCTTAATGAATTATCATACCTAGTCCTTAGAAAAGCTTACACCGGTACTCTGTGACAATCAACCAGCACAACTTTGTGACTTCTTTCATGTCGATGGAAATCCAGAAGATGAACAGATCGAATGTTTTGGTGACTTCTCACGGGTTCATTTTCTTGGAGCAGGCATGCAATCAGGAACAATTGTTGTGCAGGGGAATGTCGGTCGGCACGCAGGAGAACAAATGAGCGGGGGAAAGCTTCTTGTCAAAGGATCGGCGGCTGATTGGCTTGCATGCGGAATGCAAGGAGGCGAAATTTATATTCACGGTGACGCAGCGAACAATGCTGTTGGGTCTCTTCCCGGCAATCGCCAAGGCATGACTGGCGGCCGTGTGTTTATTGATGGCTCTGTGGGTGCACTGGCCGGTAGCAGAATGCGAAGAGGGCTCCTTGCCATCGGAGGGAATGCAGGGGAAGCAACAGGCTTTGAACTGCTGGCTGGTACGATTCTTGTTGCCGGACAGCCTGGACGTCATACGGGCCTCGGAATGCGACGAGGTTCAATTGTACTCCTTGGAAACAAAAGTTTTTGTCATGAAACTTCAACGTACATTCCGCCAACATTCCTTCAGGGAGGCATCTGGCGCCCCGCTTTCATGGCACTTTTGGGGAGACACCTTATCAATACTGGCTTTTCAGCAGCCCGAAAAACTGCATGGACAGATCCTTGGCAGCAGTGGCACGGAGATGGCCTAGCTGGGTGTCGTGGTGAAATCCTGACTCCTGCAAATGCATGACCTGCAATACACGGCTTCCTCAGACCGGTATTTTGCCGCCATTTTCTTCAGGCCGCTTCCTCTACATCCTTTTTTTAGCTACCTTATGGTTTCCGTGGACATGATTCTTACAACTATAAGAATCGGTCAATTTGAGTTTCTCACCTTGGTATTGTCGTTGTCCACAAAAAATAAAACAAAACTCAATTAACGAAACGCTCCATGCCCACGATCAGCCAACTTGTCCGTAGCCGTCGACGACCGAAACGCCGGTTTTCGAAATCACCGGTGCTTGATAGATGCCCGCAGAAACGCGGAGTCTGCCTACAAGTTCGAACGATGACACCAAAGAAGCCTAACTCTGCTCTACGGAAAATTGCTCGTGTTCGTTTATCGAACCAGAAAGAAGTTACAGTCTACATACCCGGCGAAGGGCACAACCTTCAGGAACATTCAATTGTTCTCATCCGCGGTGGTCGTGTTCGTGACCTTCCAGGTGTTCGGTACCACGTGATCCGTGGTGCACTTGACACCCTTGGTGTTCAGGGACGCAAGCAATCTCGAAGTCTCTACGGTGCAAAACGCGACTAGAGGACGTATCAATACACTTAGTTTTTATTTGAGGAAAATCAGTTCATGGGAAGTATTACTGCCAGCCGCACGCAACTTAGGCCAGACCCAAAGTTTCAGTCACTTCTTGCGAGTAAATTTATCAACTGTTTGATGCTCGATGGCAAGAAGAGTGTGTCTCAGCAAATCTTTTACAAGGCTATGGATGTCGTTGGTGAAAAAATTAATGATGCTGAACCAATCGAGATCTTCACGCGTGCCGTTGAGAACGTAAAGCCTGCTGTCGAAGTGCGATCAAAACGAGTTGGTGGCGCCGCTTACCAAGTGCCTATGCAGGTCAACAGAAGTCGTCAGCAATCATTGGCCATACGTTGGATTCTAATGGCAGTTCGCGAAAAGAAAGGTCGACCGACCTATCAGAAATTAGCCGAAGAAGTTATTGCGGCTTATAAACGCGAAGGTGCTGCAATCACCCGACGAGAAAACGTCCACCGCATGGCAGACGCCAATAAGGCTTTTGCCCACTTCGCTTGGTAGTCGGCAACCGGCCGACCGTAAGACAAGCCTGTTATTCAAAAGAACTGTCTATCGAATTTCGACAACTGCTGGAAGCAGCATGAGCGGCTGCCCCGACGCAACCAGACTCAGTAAACGGAACTTACTGGATAGTCTGGCAACAAGCGCATCATTCACGCTAGATCGACAAAAAAGTTTAAATATTCTTGCGCCAATGGCTTCCGACGTCTGTGCCTCGCGAGGATATGGGTGACGAATTCCGCTGACACCGAGAAATTCATCAAACAAACCACGAGGCTTTGGTAACAACAGGCGTTCTGCTGCAACTGGATCAGGAATGGCCGCGAGTTGCCCGGCTCTAAGAATAGCGTCTTCGAGGGTTCCAAGCGCATCGACTAGTCCGGCATCCTGAGCCAACCGGCCTGTAAACACCCGTCCTTCAGCAAGTGTCTCGAGATGCTCTCGATCGAGCTCTCTCCCCTGCGCGACTTTTGATGTGAAGAGACGATATATGTCCTCCATCGTTGCTCGAAATGCGTCTCTCTCACTTGCCGTAAACGGTTGCTGAGAAGAGAGCCATCCTGCGTTACGACCACGGCTGACAACATCGGTATGAATGCCGTATCGATCAAGTGCATCTCCAATTGCAATCTTCCCACCAACGACTCCGATTGAACCTGTCAATGTTCCCGGAGCTGCCACAATTTCATCTGCAGCTACAGCGATATAGTACCCGCCACTCGCGGCGGTGTCAGAAAGACTGGCAACAATAGGCTTATTGCAACGATCGAGTTCTCTCCAAATAAGATCACTAGCGAGAGCTGATCCTCCAGGTGAGTTAATTCTCATTACAAGGGCAGCTACTGATGCATCTTCTGTTGCTTGTCGTATTGCCTTTGAAATGGTTTCAGAACCAGCGGCACTTCCACCGAACATACCAACACTCCCTTTGCCATCAACAATTTCTCCTTGAACATGAATGATGGCTATCCGTTCCGATGCTTTCTTTTGCGATCTTTTTTCAGAACCCGAGAGAACGTCTACGAGCTTCATGAGCCCTGTAAATCCTGAAAAGTCGGTATCTACGTCCTGCTTTCCATAATCACGTTTGAACTCTATCTCTCCATCAGACAAACGACCAGAAAGACTGCTTAACACTTCATCTTCATAGGCAATGCCATCGATAAGCAATGACTGCACAGCCTGATCTGGTGTAAAAACGCCAACATCAATCAACTCTCGAACTTTTTCCTCCTTGAGGTTTCGATCTTTTGCAATCTGTTCCACCATCTGCTCAAAGAGATCACCAACGAACACCTCGTATTGTTGCCGCAACTGAGGACTCATTGAATCACGAGTAAGAGGCTCACCGGCGCCTTTAAATTCACCAACCTGCAAAATCTCTGCCTGAATACCCAGTCGATCAAGCAGTCCTTTATAAAAAGTTACTTCCGTTCGAACGCCGGTAATTGCCAACGTCGCAGCAGGTGGCATCACAATTCTGTCGCACGCTGCAGCAACGCTATAGTCAAGTGGTTCTCCGCTAATAAGATGCGCGACAATCGGCTTACCTGACTCGCGGATATGCTGAATAGCCTCCCGTAGCTCAGATACCCGTGCACGTCCAAGTTCTGGAGATTGAATCGAGAGAAGTACTCCACGTACACTTTTATCTTTCGCTGCTTTTTCAAGTCGCTGTAAGAAGCGACTCAATTGCGGTGAAACATCACCAAGCAAGCCTTCTTGGCCAACACCATCTGGCAGAGACCCGGTGAGCCTGATTCCGGCAATGATTCCGTCTTCGGCAGCGAATAAACTTTTTCCGCCAACTCCAGATAGTTGAATAACAAAACAGAACACCACTGCGGAAATACAAAGTTTTGATTGCCAGTGATACATGGGCACGAGTTTCTGAACCACGCAAAGAGTGCTCATCGTCTCTCCTGATTGTTGAAAATAGCAGGCCTCTATATTTCACTTACGACTTACAAGGCCTTCAATAAATAGTTTAGTGACTCTCTGCGATTGAAGGGTTTGGGGCAACCCTCAAAACGAACTTGACAATGTACTTCCGTATAGTAGGATATGGATGTTTAGGTGCTTCGTTTGTTCTGTATTGAAAGAGTGCAGGTCATGTCACGATCTACAAAAGAATCACGCCAAAATAAAACGTCAGGAAAGTCCTCCCGAACATCCGGATCAGCTCGTGCACGTGCACATGCCGCAGCGAAACGTCCGGCCTTAGAGCTCTCCCAATTATTTCAGTCTGGGGAAGAGAGTCAGGATTCTGCAGACATGCCAACTGCACGGCAGATGGAAATCTATGAGTTTATTCGTGACAAGATCTACTCCCGAGGTTTTGGTCCAACGGTACGTGAAATCGGAGAAGCGTTTTCTATACGTTCACCAAATGGTGTTGTCTGTCACCTCAAGGCTCTTGAAAAGAAAGGGCTTATAACCAGAGGCCGCAACATGTCTCGGGCGATCGAACTAGTCACTGAATCGCCTCATAGTCGAGGTATGCCAATGGCTGGATGGGTCGCAGCTGGCACTCTTAGAACTGCTGAAGAACAAAAGGAACGGTTTGACTTTGCTGAGCTTTTTGACCGCGAAGATCACTTCGTACTCAAGGTCATGGGAGACTCAATGATTGACGCTCAGATTGCCGATGGTGACTGGGTGATTATTGAAAGGCGTCAAACGGCACGACATGGAGATATTGTTGTTGCTCAGACAGAAGACGGCGAGGCTACACTCAAACAATGGTACCCTGAACGTAACCGAATCCGTCTTCAGCCAGCAAACGACTCTATGAAGCCAATTTATGTAGATTCAGCCAAAGTGCTTGGAGTGCTTGCCGGAGTAGTCAGGAAAACATGAGCCCCACCGCTGGGTACTCATTTTTTGCAGTCACTGAATCATGCCGCCTCAGGATTTGTTTCGGTACTCTCAATTTGGTTCAGTTTGTTGTAAAGAGTTTTTAAACTGATACCAAGTTGCTCGGCAGTTCTTGACTTGTTCCCATTGTTTCTATCAAGCTCATCAAGAATCGCCTGCATTTCAATCTGCTTGAGGCTCCGAGGCGTATTCGAAGCCTCACTCTTTTCATAAATGACTTGCTCCGAAGCATTCGTTCCGCTTTCACCACTTCCTGAGATGACAGAACTCCTTTTTCTCTCGGCATCCTGTATCCTGAATGGGAGGTGTTCTAGACGAATTGGCAACTCATCACAAAGAACCATCGCATGTTCAACACAGTTAGCTAGCTCTCGAACATTCCCAGGCCAATCATACGCCTGCATAATCTCGATGGCCTCGTCTGTTATGAGTTGAATTTCGTCTGGCACGCTTTGCTGTTTTTGTCCAATAAAATGTTTGATCAATAACAGCAAGTCACTCATGTGTTCCCGAAGTGCCGGGACTCTGATCTCAAATGTATTAAGACGGAACAAGAGATCTTCCCGGAAGCTACCCGCTGACACCATTTCCTCAAGAGAGCGATGTGTCGCACAGACTACTCGGACATCGACAGTAATTGAATGATTGTCCCCTACCCTACGAATTTCCCCTGACTCAAGCACTCTAAGCAGTCGTGATTGTAGTGCCGGTGGTAATTCTCCGACCTCATCTAAAAATAACGTACCGCCGTTGGCTACCTCGAAAAGGCCTGCTCGATGTTCACTCGCTCCGGTAAAAGACCCTCGACGATGCCCAAACAACTCACTTTCAACAAGTTGCTCAGGGAGACCACCACAATTCACTATCACAAGTGGTTCATTAACGCGATGACTTAATTCATGAATAGATCGGGCAACAAGTTCCTTGCCGGTACCCGTTTCACCTCGAACCAAGACCGTGGCCTCGCTAGCTGCTACTTTCGCTACAAGTGATTGCATCTGATCGATGACTGATGACATACCAACCAGTTGCATGCGACCTTCGGCCTGCCTGACGCGTCGCTCAAGTGAACGCATTCGAAGGGTCATTGCTCGCTTTGTTCGAACTCGCTGGAGTACTGCTTCAATCTCTACCAATTTGCAAGGCTTCGTAAGATAGTCAAAGACTCCTTGTCGCAAACCAGCTACAGCCGTCTCAAGAGACGACTTTCCAGTTATGATCACACTTTCGGTGTCTGGAGCAATCTCACGAACTCGCCGAATAACATCGAGCCCACCCGCCCCCGGCATATCCAGATCGACGATAACACAATCAAATTCACTTTGGTCAAGAACCGCCAGTGCAGTCACTCCATCTGGACAGATGGTTACCTCATGGCCAAAACGTGGCAATTCCAATCTCATGAGTTCCTGAATAGATGGCTCGTCATCGGCAAACAACACGCGTAGCGTTCGACCTAATGACGAATCATTTGATTCTTTGTCATGCTGCATGGTGGGCACGTTTTTCCTTCCTGCTCGATATCTTGTTTTTTTCTGCCACAACTGACTGTTCTCTTCCTCCAAAACTTTGACTTGTAATAGTCGCAACCGGGAGAATTACGGAAAACGTTGCACCGCATCCTGGACCAGTACTTTTTGCTTCAATCCGTCCATCATGATCAGTGATAATTCGATGCGCAATTGAAAGCCCCAGCCCGGTTCCTTTTTTTGACGTACGGCTTGTAAAGAATGGTTCGAAAAGGTTTTGAAGCACCTCTTCATCCATGCCGCATCCGTTGTCTCTAAGAACCAGCATGGCCTCATGTCCATCACGCCTTACTGTTAACTCAACTTCACCATCTCCATCGATTGAATCAAGGGCGTTGACAAGCAAATTCAGGACTACTTGCTTTATTTCTTGGGGATTGGCCATGACGAGAACATCCGGCCCTTCAAAAATTGTTACGGTTTTCTGAGCAAATCTTCCTACATGTCGAAGCATATCAACAACGTCATGCGTCAGCGCACCAAGGGCAGTCGCCTGCCTTCTAACTTCCCCTACACGAGAGAAATCGAGCAGTTTTTCCGTAATTCCTTTACACCGAAAGGCTTCGCTCTGAATGAGCTGAATATAACGCGAAGCAACTGCGTCAACATCTTTACCAATCCGAGATTCGAGTGACTCCGCACACATGGCAATGGAAGCAAGTGGATTATTTATTTCGTGGGCAACTCCGGCTGCCAAAAACCCTACACTCGCCAACTGTTCACTTCGAATCACTTCTTTCGTTCTTAGTTGAACCTGATGATCGAGGTCATCTCTAATTTCCTGAAAACGAGTTGTCATATCATTGAGCGCCTGTCCTAACTCAGCCATTTCATCACGCGTATCGAGATGAATACGGTAGCCAAAATCACCACCTGCAATCCTTCGTGAGCCATGACCAAGAAGCCGCAATGGACGAAATACCCATGAGTACGTAAGGACTCCTAAGCCAACAAGCAGTAACACAGCAGCGAGGGCAGCAGCCCACGTAGTAATAATGAGCGTGCGGTAGCGACCACGTACCTCATGTGCCAAATCGTGCATACGGGATTGCAAAAAAGTTGGTAGCTTTGCTGATAACACCGCGAGTGCATCCAGGTGTGCTCCAATAGCAGTAAGTTTTACTAGCTGTTCATCAACAAGGTCTGATGACGTCTGCTTGGATACCGGTTCTTGGGACGAGGCTGCTTCCTGGGCGAGCTGCCATATTATTTTAAGTTCAAAAGCTATCCTCCGCGCTATATCTCTCTCATGGCTTCGATCTCCAAAGGGCTGCTCATCCAATTCGCCTGCAGTAAGCTCTCGGCAGTAATCTCGCAACGCAGCACCTGTCTCAGAAATTTGTTGAAGAAACGAATCGTCCGATGTCGTTGTAAGCTGTATCTCTTCGCTGACAAAGCTTGATTCGGAGGCCGTCGTATTCCCCTGCCCTTTGAAAATTGGTTCTCCAGATTCAAGCAAATCGATCCGGAGTTCATTTTCTTTTGATGTCTCGGTCCAGAGACCGACATCGACAGCGGCCATTGCACGTGAATGCGATAGTCGCAATTGCCCGACTCGTGATGCCAAGCGGCTTGCTTGTGGCAACTCACTCGCCCGGCTACTGAGAGCTTTCACTAACCTTCTATATGAATACACACCAAGAAAACTACTGGCTGATAGGAGCGTCACCGTAAAGCCAACAAGGAGCCCAACCACAAGTAGCTTGTTACGAATCGGTCGTCGCTTTTGCAAAGCCGACCTCCTAGATTGAACGCCTTCATATTCCCACGACGGAAGTGGTTTAGCTGAGAACGTAGCAAGACTGACGCAGAAACCAAATATGAAAAGCACGCGTGCCAAAGCTTGTCGAGAGAAACAAGGCCGTATGAAATGGGGATTTTAACCGCAACTTGGCAGGACCGTATCAAACGAGCCCCCAACGCTTGCGGAAAAACCACTCAGTACAGAGGCACCCTGCGAACATCAAGATTGTGATCCAATTATCCCAAAGTGACGTTGACCAGTCTTCACTCGTCGTAAAGACCGGTGGAGCTTGACCAATTTCTTTGAAAATATTGGAGAGCTCCTCTGGAAGCCTGACCCCTCCATCAGTTGCACTAGCAATCTGCTGCATGAGTAATGTATTCGCCCGCGGATTTGCGAGTTCCAAATCCTGCCTGTATACAACAAATCTTGCAGCAGCCTCTTCTCCCTGGCGATCTGCTTTGACGACAACTCGCCAATCTCCCGGTTCGGTACACCCCACTATTGTTCCTGTGAAAGATTCACTACTTTTTGAAAGGCGGACATATCGTGAGTTGCCGGCAGGATCGATGACGGTAGCAGATAGAGAACTGTTTTGAACAAGTGTTCCATCAGGAAGTGTTAGACCAGCATCGAAAACTAATGGGCTTCCTACGGAAATTCGACGACGTGCAAGTTTCAACCAGAGCCGTTCCCCATCAAAGTCTTCTCGACGTGCCAACCACAGAACAAACTGTCGCCAGAATCGTTTGTATGGTCCTGCGGAGCCCTGCATTGCCCATCTCCATGTAGAGTCCGCCGCAAAGACGAGTACCCGACCCAATCCATATTCACGAGCAACTAAAAGCGGAAGGCCTGTCTCCGTAACAGCTAATATTTTTGCTACTGGCAAAAGTCGTGGCAAACGATTTGCTCCATCCAGTGTCGGCAAACCTTTCCAGACTTCATCTGATTCATCCCTAGTTTGGCCAAGGCGTAGAATAGAAACGTCTCCAAATTGTTCATCAGGGATAATCCTGACGGGCCCCTTTATATGGAGATCTTTTCGAACAGGCTCATCAAAGCGTTGACGAGAAAGAGAGTCTCGAGCATACGGCAATAATCTTCCCAGTGATGAACTCCCCCAACCACCAGCTTCAAATGAATGAAATCCACCAAGAAATCCAATGCTGGCTCCGTTCTCCACCAAAACACGAATCTTCTCGAGATCTTTTGGACTTATTGCATCAACATCGAGATCTCCTATGAGAAAAACCTTGTAATCGCGTGACAGTTCTTGCTTGAGACTTATCGGCCAGCGACTTCTATGAACAGAATCGATCCACTGAAAATCTATCTGCATGTCAGGACTGCTAGATAGTGCTCGACGCAGAAATCTTTGCTCCACACGTGGACTTCCCTCGAGATAAAGAACTCGCAAACCTCCATCAATCACTTCAACAAAGGTTGCGACAATATTATTTGTGAGAACAATTTCACCTTCTACCGAGTCGATCGCAAGAGCAAGTTTTCGTTCACCTAATGAATCGGCTGCCCAATCAAAACGAACTGATTCTTCTGTGGTGCTTTCGTTAGGCTTGATTGTACGTCTCGCAACCTCGGCCAACTCGCCATCCGCCTGTTCAACCAACAATCGCACAGTTACTTCACGGTCGGCAAGTCCCTCTAGCCGAACTCGACCAATAACCTCCACTGTATTGCCGAGAAAAACTTTATCTGGGGCTGTTAACCCTACGACAGATGCATCTCGTGCCTGCGCAGCGCCTCGAGACTGACCGTATGTAATTGCCCAAAGCGGAATACCTCGTTCTCCCAAACGACGTGATTCAGCCTGAGGTGGCAGATCATTTGGCGGGTAGGCGTGTTGACCTCCATCACTAAGCAAAACAACTGCGGTCAGCGGTTGTTCACCTACCGACCGTATAGCTGACTCCATTGCTGAACCAATTGCTGTTTCCTCAGAAGACGGGAGTCGCTTCCACTCACCAATATCAAGCGTCTCGATGTCTAAAGAAGCTTCTCTAGCTTCACGATCAAAAACCCATGCCCGAATGCGCATGCTTTCATTTCTAATTTCTCCTTCCGTGGACTTCATGGCGGACCGAAGCGTCTCTCTAAGGTACTCCCACCGTGTCTTTCCGTTTGGACTATCTGCTACATTCATACTCTCGGATGAATCTGCTAACACAAGCACCGTGGCAGGTTCCTGGAGTTGTCTTATCGAAACCATACTTGGCTTCAAAAGGCAAAACAGAAGCACTAGAAATGCAGCTGTTCGTAATGAAACCAGGGTCAACTGTCGGCCTGGTGACAAACGGCTCTTATCAGGAGCCAAAAAAAACAAGAGGCCAGCAAAGGCAACAGCCAATAATGTGACACCTAGCCATGTCCCTGTTGGATCAAAATGAATTGATGTTGTAGTAATAAGTAGACCATTCATAGTCATGATGAATGCTCCGTCTCAGAGCCCGGCCCTGTAGGTAGAGGAGGAGGTATACTTTCATCATTCGATCTCACTGGAACTGGTGGGGGTAAAATGGCTCCTGCGCCTCCATCCGCTTGAACACTCTCTACAAATGTCTCTGCCGCACCGGCTTCAGGTTCTGCCCCTTCGCGAGGCACATAAAACCTATTCGACATCCACCAATCCAAGGCAAGCAAGCCTGCCACTAACAGAAAAACCCACCCAGACAATTCTGCTCCGACCCGGTAGTTCATGACATCACGATCAAGGCTTTCAGTGTCGAGTACAATGCGTCGATCAACACCAAGCATGAGGGGTAGTTCTTCATTTTTGAGTCGTGAAAAATCAGTCGCTGCTTTAGGTAAACTCGCACTGAATCCTTTGACAAATCCACCTGCTTTTCCACCGGAACCAATTCGGTAATTACCGGGCTGACGAGTCGCAGACACAGCAATGGCTCCTTGCTGCTGATCAATGGCTACTGGAAACGTGTCGCCAAGTGGTGTTCGAACTGTAGCCGTTGGCAAATCATGACGCTGAAGGCGAAGCCTTGCAACTTCGCCTGACTTGATGTTTAGAGAATCTGGTGTTTCCACGACGTATTCCAAAATCTCATTCGCAAGCATTACAAATGGCCACGGTTCAAACCCCGTGGCGAGTTGATTCCAGGCCTGCGGATCATCTGCTGGCTGAGACACTGGGGTCGTGACAATCACAACTCTTCCCTTGTCCAAAACCCGCTCAAAAAGTGCAGGTAAGCCATTTCGATAATTGGCAAGCGAGAGTGTCGGTGACGAATACATATCATCATTTTCTGAAGTCGGCTGAAACTCCCAGTGACGAAACACAGGGAAATCCTGCCATGGCACCGAATCCCCAACGCGCCGAAAGGCAGACAGAACAGGATGATCCAGCGAGGAGGGAGCAAAATAATTTGAACGGTCTGGAGACCGCCATACTCGTTTGATTTTACCGCCGAGGACAGATTCACTTTCGGCTGAGCTAAAATCGACCGGTGCGCCAGCTGAAGGCCCCAGCCAAACAACAAGCCCACCTCCCTTACTGATCCACTCATGGAGCATTTCCCATGTACGCGGAGGTAGGGGTGGGGGATCAATCAGAACAATACTGCGAAAATCAGACCATGATGCATTGTCTAGATGATCGAACGTGTCCAGGGTGACAGTAAACTTACTGCGTCCAGCACTCACAAGAGGAAAGGGCGATATTGCTTCGACAAACGTAAGACCAGTTGTACCAACTGGTTCTGGAGCAGCCACCAGTACCCGTGTTGGTGGACCGACATCTACAGTAAATTCAATAGAATCATCTGCAGGGAGGCTATCTCCTCCCTCTATAAGAACCCGTCCTTGGTGAACACCAGGCTCCAAGCCATTAATCTCAAACCGTACTTCTTCATCGTTTCCGTCTTTCCAGACCACAGGTTTTTCTCCCCGGCGTACAAAGCTGCCTTCCTGATCCTGAAACTCAATAGCAACAGACCGGGCAGACTCTGGACCTACCCGTCGCGTTATTACCGAAACATTGAGTGGACTACCGACAGTTAGACGCTCAGCAGAAAGCTCAAGACTCTCAAGAATAAAATCTTGCGGATGCGTTGCTGATACATCAATAAAAACCAGATTGACATTTGGGTGGAGTGTATCCCAATCCGGCTGCACAGGCTGCTCCCAACCACCATGAGATAAATCCGTAAACACATAGAGTTCTTTTCGCCCTATGTCTGAACTCTCAAGCAGACGCACTGCATCATTCATGGCTGTTGCCAGATTGACCGAGGATGTACCAGCTGTCAGTCGTTCAATCCTATTTGCCGCAACAACAGCAGAAGCTGAAAAACTCGCCCCTCCACCACCAGTGTCAACAATTGCAACTTTGCTGTCTGGTGGAAGCTTTTCAAGCAGATTCGAGGCAATATCTCGAACATCATCGAGTCTTGTACGATTTTCTTCTCTCAACAACATACGCGGTGCGGTATCCACCACACAGGCAACAGCAACTGGACCTTCTTGGTCAACAATCCACCCTGTACCACGAAGAATCGGTCGAGCTAATGCTAAAACCAGCATGCAAAGAGTCAAAACACGTATCAGCAAGAGGAGCACATGCTGCAGTTTTAATCGACGCTTTTTCACCCGAGATCGAGCTTGCAGGAACCGCAGTGCCGGAAATCGGTGTGGCACGGGTTTCCGTCGCATAAGAAGATGCAGTAGCACAGGAATCGCGGCAACTGCCACACCACTCAGCAACAAAATGTTCAGGAAAGATAGGCCCATAATGGCAATAGTACTCGCTGAAGAATGGGAGTGTTTACCTAGGCTCGCTGCTGACGATTAATTAAGTACTCCATGAGAGCAGCATCGAAGGGCATGCTTGTATCAAGAGGAACATAATCGATACCCGCTTGTTGACAAATCTGCCTGTAGTGATCGCGAAACTCTTCGACACCGGTTACATAGTCACGACGAGCAGCATCAGCATCAACAACCATGCTCTGGCTACTTTCTGGATCTGTCAATTCTACCATTCCCTGAAAAGGGAATCTGACCTCTGCTTCATCAAGTACATGAAACAAAATGATGTCATGGTTTCGATGACGAAGACGAAGCATCGCATCACGAATCGCTGCTGGCTCCGCAAGCAAGTCACTAAAAATCATTAATAGGGAACGATGACGAAGCATCGCTCCTATCTGTATTAAACTGCCAGAAATTTCAGACACACCAGCAGCCTTAGTCTTTGACAAAAGGGAGAGGACTTCTGAAATCTGGCTACGCCTTGATCGTGCCGGCAAGCTTGCAGTAATTTTTTCACCAAAAACCATTAATCCACAGGGATCTTGCTGATGAACCATCAGCCAGCAAAGTGCTGAAGCTAGTGATATCGAATAGTCCAGTTTTGTGAATTGCTGTCTATAGGTGTACCCCATAGAACCACTCGTATCGACTACGAGAAAGCCTGTAATGTTTGTCTCAGCTTCATACTTTTTTATGTAATGTTTGTCAGTCTTCGCATAGACAAGCCAATCAATATCTTTCGGGTCGTCACCAGCCGCATACCGACGGTGCTCACTAAACTCAACCGAAAAGCCTTGGAACGGACTGGCGTGAAGGCCCTGCAGAAAGCCTTTCACAATAAACTTGGCTCGCAGATCAAGCCTCGCAATCTGCTGAACCACATCCGGCTTGAGATATTCTTCTACTGCGCGCGACATGCAGCTCTCATTTCACCAACGGGGGAACCGAGGGTTCCGGAACTTCTCGCAGCAATCTTTGAACAAGTGCTTCACTTGTAAGGCCCTCTGCTTGAGCCTGAAAATTTGTTGATATTCGATGCCTGAGCACTGGCACTGCAATCCGGCGAATGTCGTCAATTGAAACGCTGAATCGTCCATCCATCGCCGCCATTGCCTTGCCACCCTGTATTAAAAACTGACCAGCACGCGGACCTGCTCCCCAATCGACTAACTCTGTGACGTACTTCGGAGACTGCGGATCTTTGGGACGCGTCGAACGGACAAGCGTCGAAACATACTTAATGATGTACTCACTTACAGCAACACCAGCAACGAGTTTCTGAATATTTGTAATTGCTCTCCCAGAAAGCACTTTTCTAACTTCCGGACGCTCTGGTCGAGTCGTTGCCATCAAGATCCGCTCTTCCTCGTCAGCACTTGGATATCCCACTTTAATATTGAACATAAATCGATCAAGCTGCGCTTCAGGGAGAGGATACGTCCCTTCCTGCTCAACTGGATTCTGTGTCGCGATCGTGAAAAATGGATCTGGCAATGAGTATGTCTCTTGACCAACCGAAACCTCTCTCTCCTGCATCGCCTGCAGTAGAGCCGCCTGAGTTTTTGGCGGCGTCCGATTGATTTCATCTGCGAGCAGAACATTTGTGAATATAGGCCCCTCGACAAACCTAAAATTGCGGCGGCCTGACTCGTCTTCATCGAGTACATTCGTCCCTGTGATGTCTGAAGGCATTAAATCAGGTGTGAACTGAACTCGCTTAAAATCAACATCAAGAATTCTTGCTACAGTCGACACCATAAGGGTTTTTGCTAAGCCCGGCACCCCCTCAAGCAAGCAGTGCCCTCGAGTAAAAATCGCAGCAAACAACTGCTCGATTACTTCGTCTTGACCAACAATGATCTTTTGAAGTTCCTCTTGCATGAGTAGTCGATGCTGCGAAAATTCCTGCAGAACATCGTCGAGTGACTTTTGTTTTCCAGCAGTCGACACGAAGTCGTTTCCTTCCTTACGGGAATCATTATGGACATGGTGACAGAAGTGATAAAATTGGGTTCACTCCTCTACAAGTATCGGCCTTTGTGCCACCAAGAGGCAAACAAAACCATTGGCGCAGCGATAAGAAGGCAGGTGAGACATGTCTCTATCGATGACAATGCCGTAGAATCAGGTTCATTTAACAGGTACCTCTCCCTCATCTGGAAGGCTCCATGCATAAAATGTTATTGAGCGGTTACAGGAAAATTTCATGCGTTGTGTTGCTTGCTGCCGTTCAGTTCGTGTCCGCACCAGTTGCATTTTCTGCTGAAGACGAACTCCAGCCTGAGCAAATTAACAATGCGATAGAGCAAGCCAAAAAATGGCTTATACGCCAGCAGAGCCCGAACGGCACATGGAAGTCCGCCATGCGAACGGATGAGACTGTTGTGGGAGCAACTGCGCTGGTCGTGCTTGCTCTCGCCAACGCTGGTGTCGATGCTGATGAGCCTGCCATGAAAAAGGCACTTAGATGGCTGAGGGAACAGACGTCTAACGACACCTATTCGGTTTCACTTCAACCGCAAGCCCTTGCGATGGTTTCACCGAAGCAGGACTTAGCCATTCTCGAACGAAATACCCGTTGGCTTGAGGATCGTCAATCAAATGGTCCTGGGGTAATTGGTGGCTGGTCTTATGGATCAAACCGTTCGGGTGCTGACAACTCAAACTCTCAATTTGCTATTCTCGGATTACATGAAGCTCAACGTGCAGGCGTGCGAGTTAACTCTAACGTGTGGAAGCTGTCACAGAAATATTGGGAAGCTGCCCAGCGTCTGGATGGCTCATGGGGTTACACTACCGGGCAGAGTGGCACTGGCAGCATGACCTGCGCAGGTATTGCAAGCATTTGGATAACTACAGAACATACCAAGCAGGC
>PVBE012740115.1_pt1 | contig 16454 bp, 13 predicted proteins | sample 1631181 | NCBI WGS metagenome assembly PVBE01 (sample SAMN08397723, study PRJNA350692) | Marine metagenome, whole genome shotgun sequencing project. | isolation source: water | place: Pacific Ocean | collected 2012-04
ACGTCCTCGCCTTCATGAATGAGACGGGCGTTCATTCCTTGGCCAACATGGTCTGACTCTGTGGCGGTACCTCGAGGCCATCGAATTGCAACAGGCCCATCCTCTATTTTGAGTGCCTGGTCCAACATCACGGGCAACTCTTGAAGGGATGAAGGTGCGAATATGGTCATGCCCGGTACGCGTGCATACATAGCGATGTCGTGAACCCCATGATGGGATGCGCCATCGGGTCCAGTAATCCCGGCCCTGTCGATACAGATAACGACGGGAAGGCCATGCAACCCAATGTCGTACATCACCTGGTCAAAGCCGCGTGCCAAGAAGGTCGAATAAATAGCTACGAAAGGTCTAAGCCCTGCCTTGGCCATCCCAGCCGCTGATGTCAAGGCGTGCTGTTCAGCGATTCCAGTGTCGAAAAATCGGTCGGGGTATTGCTGCTGGAAAGGAAGTAACCCAGTAGAACCTGGCATTGCAGCGGTAATCGCTACAACGTCGTCGCGATGTTCAGCAATGTTCATCAAAGCTTGGCTGAACTCGGAGGTGAAGGTATTCCCACCCTTTGACGAAGAGTTACCAGTCACGGGGTCAAATAGTCCGATGTCGTGAAGGTGTTTCTCGTCGTCAGCCTCCGCTGGTGCGTAGCCGCGACCTTTATCCGTTAAGACATGCACCACTATCGGCCCATCTTCGTATGAAGAGGCGTCGCGGAAAGCGGATTCAAGTGCCTCGATATCATGTCCATCGATGGGTCCGAGGTAACGGACCCCAAGCGTTTCAAAAAAAGCCGGAGGTTCCCACATCTCACGCATCGCTGCGGCCGCCCCGGATAAGCCTCGCTTGACCTCACCTCCGAGGGGTAAGCGACTGAGAATACTGGTTACTGCTTGACGTCCTTTCACGTAGTTTGGTGATTGACGTAATCGAGACATGACAGTGGCTAGGCGACTAACCGTTGGCGCATAAGACCTTCCGTTGTCATTGAGAACAATGACAGCACGTTGACCGTAATGACCGAGATTATTTAGCGCTTCGAATGCCATACCTCCAGTCATTGAGCCATCACCGATGATCGCTACCACTTGTCTGTGTTCGTGGCCTGTTAGATCGAAGCCAGCAGTGAGACCTGATGCCCAGCTGAGCGAAGTTGAAGCATGGCTGTTCTCCACTACGTCATGCTCTGACTCTTCACCGCTGGGATATCCGGATAAACCATGACGTTGCCGGAGGCTCGTGAACTTGTTTGAGCGTCCAGTAACGATTTTGTGCACATAGCTTTGATGCCCGGTGTCCCAGAGAATTACATCTCTCGGCGACTCGAATACTCGATGTACAGCCAGTGTTAGCTCCACCGCGCCTAGGTTGGATCCCAAGTGACCGCCGGTCCTAGAAACGGCTTCAACCAAAAATTCCCGAATCTCGCTACAGAGTTCTTGAAGCTGCTCGTTATCAAGTGCACGCAGATCTGCGGGACTTTGGATTTTTTCTATGTGCATAGGGTGGTTACTAGCTGGCCGGAATACGGGTCACACTACCTGCTAAAGGCCGATTGACACCGCGGGTTAGACGACTCTTGTCAACTAAACCGGATTCTTGAGAGCCACCTGGCACACCCCATTCCTATTGCCAAGACAATTAGGCCCGCCAAACCGTCAATCCAATAGTGGTTGGCGGTGACAACAATGCCAAAGCTGGTCGCAACTGGATATGTCCACATGGCGGCACGAGTCCACCGAGATTTCAAAATTGGAATCAAAGCCAGGGCACACCATGCCGCCCAAGCAAGATGAAGGCTAGGCATAGCAGCCCATTGATTTGAGATTGCTTGCAGTGTCCCTGAATCGAATGACCAAAGACCTCCATGAACTGAGAGGGTGTCAACGAAAGTAAAACCAGTCATTGAGCCGCCGTAAGGGGGTGGTGTTGATAACAATCTGGGCGGCATGAGAGGAAATGCGGCGAAACCAATTAGCCCTAGAGCAGTGGTTATGGCGAGTCCCGTGCGATATCTCAGAAATCGTGCAGGGAACTTTCTAAATAAAAATATCCCGGTACCGATAGTCACGACGAAGTGAAGACTTCCGTAGAACACATTCCAGAACCACAAGAACCACCCCCAGTCAATGAAAAAGTTCTGGAGTTGCTCCTCGAAAAACAAACCGAATTTTTTTTCCAGATCAATGACTCGCGTAGCGTTGTCGGCTGCGGACGTCGTCGTCGCTGCGAATAAACCGTTCGAGCCGAACTGATTCCTGATTCGTGCATAAACCAAATAGAAACCAAGTACGAACAGAACCTCTTTCCACCAACGCTTTTTATCGGCAGCGGTTTCGAGCGATGTCAAAGCCCCCCCTCCATGTTTTGGCGGCGTGGGCCAAATATGAACGGCACCACCCCAGCGAGGCTTGCGATGAGAGTAACAGCGTAAGTTAGGAGCCCTAACACCACGCTCTGGCCGCTAGCAATGTAAGAACCGCCCAGAAAAAAGACTAAGGCTGCTTCTCTGACGCCCAGTCCGCCAATTGCGATGGGCAGTACCTGCGCAACAAAAACCATCGGGATAAATGCAAACCAAGTTGCTGTTCCTAGATGTATCCCAATGGAGTTAGCGATACATATGACCGCGACGATAAGACACCCCTGAAATGCAACAGCCACGGTTAGTAGCCGCATCATTGAACCAGGAACTTTTCGGTAAATCTTGAGACCCTGATGAACAGCAACCAGTGAAGCAGTCGCGCGGTTCTGGCCTTGGAGTCGACCTCCAAAGCGGGGGTGTTGTGCAACAAAGATCAGAACAGATAGCAGGGCCAATGTGCCTAGAGCCGCCGCTAGGGCAGCTGCACCTCTTCGACTAGACGCGAGGCTGGGATTCAGGATTAGGGCGCACAGAGTGATGACCGGTAACACCAGCCAACCAGTCAATCGTTCGATTACGACCGAAGCGAAAGCTTGCGAATGGTCGCGAATTTCGGCTCCCAGCCGGGTTACACGCAAAATATCGCCGCCCACGGTCGTTGGTAGGAAATTTCCTACGAATTGACCTGCCAAGAAATAGCCAAGCACCCTAGAGAAACTTAGAGTCGCGCCAAGTGTCCTACATACCTCGAGCCAACGAACTGAGGCCAGTGTGAATGCAGCCAGCGTGGCGGCCAGAGACCCACTGAGCCATAGCCAACTCGTGGCCTGCCACTCAGGCCAACGCGCTTGCAGATCATCGGCTGGAAACTGAGTTAGCAATAACGTCAACATGGCCGAACTTGCAACAATGCGAAGTCCAAGGGAGGCCTTTTTGGGCAAACGGAAGGAGTAATTCAGCTTCGAGAACACGAGAGATGGAAGACTAGGCCGAAGCTGCGGCTCTGAGAAGTCTAAATTGGCGTCGACCAAGGTACTGTGGCGCCGAATCTAACTCAGACTCAAGAGAGGTACATGTGAGCGTGACACCGCTTTCCCCGTTACTGGACCGAGACCTGATCCAAGACACTCTTTTCGAGGCGATGTCGAATGGAGGAGAGTGGGCAGAGGTTTTTGTTGAGGATCGGCAGAACGCTTCAGCCGACTTTGACGAGGGTCGAGTCGAAGCGATGGCGTCGAGTAGAGATTTAGGCGCGGGAATTCGTGTGACAGTTGGAGAAGTCACGGGATTCGCCCACACTTCCGACCTGACACGGAATGGTCTAGTCGAGGCAGCGCAAGCTGCTGCTGCTGTGGCAAAAGGAGGATCTCATGTTGACCCGATTGCTCTCAGCGGAAACGGATTAGCCGAAAGTAACGCAAGAATTTTGCCGGAATCTGTTTCCAAAATTCGCAAAGTTGAATTGTTGGAACGAACGAATACTGCTGCGCGAGCAGAGAATGCAGCTATTACACAGGTAAACGTTCGATATTCAGAAGGTCGCCGCCGGGTGCTGGTTGCAAACACCAACGGGCTCTTCAACGCTGATGACCAGACTCGTACGTTACTGTCGGTGAATTGTGTAGCGACCGGAGACCAAGGTTTGCAGACAGGACGAGAAACCGTCGGGTACACGGTTGGATTTGAACTATTCGAAGACCACGACGTCGAGGCCATGGCACGGAGAGCAGCCGCTCGGGCGATAACGAAATTGGCGGCACGCCCAGCGCCCAGCGGACAATTACCAGTGGTTATAGAACGAGGAGGGGGAGGAGTGCTTTTCCACGAGGCGTGCGGTCATGGTCTCGAAGCAGACCTCGTTAACAAAGGGGCATCAGTATTCCGTGATCGGGTTGGAGAACTCGTTGCCGCTCCTTCAGTCACATTGGTCGATGACGGGACAATGGGGGTCGAATGGGGCACCGTGGCGATTGACGACGAAGGATGTCCGACCCAGCAAAATGTTCTAATCGAAGACGGAATTCTCACCGATTACATGTGGGACCACCTACAAAGTCGTTCTGCTGGCAGGCCCGCATCCGGTAACGGAAGACGGCAGAGTTACCAACATTTGCCTATGGTTCGCATGACTAACACCTTCGTAACCAATGGGGAAGCCGCACCCGACGACATCATCGCAGACACCAAGAATGGGGTGTACGTCGCTCAATTGGGTGGCGGTCAAGTTAATACCGCGACAGGTGACTTCGTTTTCGGTATGACGGAGGCTTATCTCATCGAAAACGGTGAGATAACGGTACCCCTACGGGAGGGAAACCTGATCGGTAACGGCCCAGAAGTCTTGAAAAATATAGAAGTGATAGGAAACGACTTTGCTATGGGTAGCCCCGGCACCTGCGGTAAAGACGGGCAAGGTGTCCCGGTCGGAGATGGGCAGCCAACGCTCAGAGTTGCAGCACTAACTATTGGTGGTACCGCAAGTTGAGCGACACCACTGAACTTCCTGACCTAGCGGATGAACTCGTCTCACTCGCTCGCGAGAATGAACAAATAGAGGTTTGTGTATCAAGAAACCGTTCAACAACAATAAAGGCTTATTCGGGCGAGGTTGAATCGGTTCGCTCAGGAAAGTCTGAAGCTGTCGGTATCAGAATAATCGTTGACGGACAACAAGGATTTGCTAGCGCTGGCTCGCTTGACCGTAGGGTGGTGAGTCAAGTAGTTGAAGAAGCTCGCGGAAACCTGCAGTTTGCTGAAAGCGACCCACACCAAGGAATCGCTTTACCCGATGGAGTTGACCCCCCGAACCTTGACCTAGTCGACCCAGCCATTCTCCGTATGAGCGACGAACAGAAGTCATCGCTCGCAATCGAGCTCGAGCGGCGATGTCTATCGGCAGATTCGCGAGTGAACAGCGTACGGTCGGCAGCATGGTCTGATGGGTGGGGTGAATTCGCTTTAGCCTCAACAAGTGGCATATCGATCTACACCGAAGGTGGAAGCTGCTCGGTGGGCGTTCAACCTCTTGCCGTGGAGGGGAATGAAACTCAGATTGGCTACGCGGGAGATGCCGCTCGCCGACCCGATGTGCTCGATATAGATCGAGTCATCACTGAAGCGGTTGACAGTGCGACGGGAATGCTCGGAGCAACGAAACCAACTTCAGAACGCTTAACAGTGGTTTTCGAACCCGGAGTTGCTGCCGCCTTTCTTGGAACTGTTGTGGGCGCGCTGACAGGTGATCGTGTCATCAAAGGAAGGTCACCGTTTGCTGAACGGTTAGGTGAACAGGTTGGTGCCTCAATGTTGACGCTATTTGACGACCCAACAAATATTGATTCCTTAGGCGCTGACAATCACGATGGTGAAGGCCTGGCAGCTCGAAAAAATATGATCCTTGAAAACGGCGTCTTGTCACAGTTCCTACATAATTCCTATACGGCTCGCCGAGCAGGGGTGAGTTCTACAGGTTCGGCAGTTCGCGGTCCCCGTTCCACCCCAAATGTAGGCGTGCATGCCCTGTGTCTAGACCCAGGAACAGGTGATAGAGAAGCCCTGTTCGAAAATGTTGTCAACGGCGTATTCGTGCGTGGCGTGAATGGTTTACACAGTGGGGTCAACCCAGTTAGCGGCGATTTTTCAGTTGGTGCTTATGGGCACAAGATAAGAGATGGAGGACTAGCGGAACCGTTTAGCGAAGCGACGATCGCCTCAACTCTTCAAAGAATGCTTCTGGATGTAGTAGCAATTGGTGGAGATTTTGAGTTCTTGCCGAGCGGGTCAGGTATGGCATCTATCGCAATAGAGGATGTTGCGCTCTCGGGTATATAGCTCACTTAGGCAAATAAAGCAGGGCCGTTGATACGCTGCTGCCGTGCCTTCTTCGCCGAAACCGGAAGCGCTTGAGCGACACCCACACTTAGCCCAGCCTTGTCCTGAAGGCTGGGTTCGGGTGGATTTTCATTCACACACCATGTGGTCAGGAGATTCGACCACAACTCCAGAAGAACTTCGAGAGTGCGTCGCCGCATCAGGCATTGACGTTCTTTGTATTACCGACCACAACGCGATTAAAGGAGCGGTAGAGCTGGCTGATCTACTTCCGTGCCGAGTAGTTGTAGGCGAAGAGCTAAAGACGCATGCAGGCGAAATAATTGGCCTTTTTTTACAAGAACGGATACCGCAGGGGATCCCCCCGGCGCAAGCCGCTCGAGACATCCGTGATCAGGGTGGCATTGTTTACGTTCCTCATCCGTTTGATGAGATGAGGAATAATTTGAGGTCAGACGTCTTAGACGAGTTAGTTGCGGCAGATCTCGTCGACGGTATAGAGGTGCTGAATGGAAAGACGAGTTTGAAGAACCTGAACCAGAAGGCTGTTACTTACGCTAATGAACACGACCTAGCAATAGGCGCTGGGAGTGATGCTCACGTCGCTGAGGCCATAGGAGCCGCATATCTGGAAATGCCAGATTTTGATAGCCCTGAACAATTTCTGGATGCGATGCGCCATGGCAACCCCGTGGGCCACTACTACGACCCTCCAAGACGTTGGAGACCCCGTATTGTTCCATCAACAGCCGACTGATTATTTGTTTTCCTATCCACGGCTTCAACCATGCCAATTTTCCACGCAATCCTATTAGGTATCACTCAAGGTCTTACCGAGTTTTTGCCAGTCTCATCCAGCGGACATCTAGGAATAATCCCCTGGCTGTTCCGATGGAATGACTTTGCTGGCGACACGAGGATGGAAAATACGTTCGACGTAGCGCTTCACCTAGGGACGTTGATTGGATCAGTAACCTGTTTGTGGGGTGATGTCCGAACTTATTCTCGGGCCGGGTTTTTAGCGATAGTTAGGCGCGGAAGCTGGGATGAGGAAGCAAAATTTGGATGGTTCCTACTCCTATCAGCCTTGCCAGCTGCCCTAGTAGCGGCCCTTTTTGAGTCCTTCTTCCTGGCACAAAGCAACCGGATTGGTCTGATAGCGCTTGGATTAGTCACCTTTGGTTTTCTCTTGTGGGTGGTTGATGCACGGACCCAAAACGAGTCATCCACGAGTGACCTATCACTGTCGCGAGCTGCGGTGTTGGGTTGCGGTCAATGCCTGTCTTTGTTTCCTGGCGTTAGTCGTTCTGGGGTCACCATCACCATCGCCAGAAGGCTTGGTTACGGCCGGCCTGATGCTGCTCGAATCGCTTTTCTCATGGGTTTGCCAATTATTGGAGGAGCAGCTTTCTACAGGATGCTCGGGGTCGTTTCTGACGGCTTACCTAGTGGAATGTGGAACGCGCTTATCGTCGGAACCATTACTTCCGCCCTGACTGGTTGGCTCGCAGTACGCATAATGCTTCGCTGGGTAAGGACCCACAGTTACGCAGGCTTTGCCGCATACCGCGTGTGTTTAGCTTTAATGGTGGTGGCAGTGTTATTTGCTCGTTGAACAAACGTGAGCTACTGCGAACAAGAGCCGGGATTGACTGTCAGTCGCTTCCTAGTCCTTGGTTGTCTTTGATGTTTTGGAGTCAGAAGGTTTGTCCGCAGAACTAGAAGGTTTGTCCGCAGAACTAGAGGCTGAAGATTTACTTTCAGAGGAAGTACCTGATTCCTTAGTGCTTTCACTAGAGCCCGATGACTCTGAAGACTTGCTACCACCCGAGCGACTGTCGTTCTTATAAAATCCGCTGCCTTTGAAAGCTATGCCAACGTTGCCAAAGACTTTCTTTACATCCCCACCACAGCTTTCATCGGGACACGACGTGACCGGGTCATCAGAAAATGATTGACGCAGCTCAAACTGATCGTCACAAACGGTGCAGCGATATTGGTAGGTAGGCATGTTATGAGTTGGCTCCTGGCAGGCCTTAGAGGCCGACAGAAATTCTAGCGACGAGTAACGGAGCCGACACCTGCCAATAAGGAACGACAATTAGGTCTCATCGGCACTAGATTCCGGCTCATGATTCCGATTGAAGAGGCCCGAACCTATGTCATGGATCGTTGCGCGCCTCTAGCGGCTACCGCGACTGAAGTAGCTGACGCTTTAGGACTAGTTACCGCAGTCGATGTGACTGCGAAGGAATCACTCCCGCCATTTGCAAACACCGCAATGGATGGTTTCGCTGTCCGATCAACTGACCTGAGCACTATTCCTGCCCGGTTGCAAATCGTAGAAACGATTGCTGCAGGGCATAGCCCCGTCCGAGATGTTGGCGAAGGTGAGGCAAGCAGGATTATGACTGGAGCACCCATCCCCGTTGGAGCAGACGCAATCGTGATGGTCGAAAAGACTTCGGTCGATGGAAATATCGTCACGATCGAGACACAAGTTGACCCCGGCAACCATATTCGTCCTGCGGGTGACGACGTAGTGGAAGGCGACTTAGTTTTCCCGGCAGGTACACAATTGTCAGCTGGGCATTTAGGACTCCTTTGCAGTTTGGGTCTTCGCGAGATTCAGACATACCCACGCCTTCGAGTAGGGGTTATTTCCACTGGCGACGAATTGGTAGATGATGGGGGAGACTTAGCACCTGGGCAAATACGTGATTCAAATCGTCGAACTTTGCTTTCGTTACTCAGCGGAGATGGATTTGAACCCGTTGACCTAGGTCTCATTGCCGATGATGAGCTCGCCATCGAAACAGCCTTGGTTCAAGGCGCAGAAGAGTGTGATGCAGTCATCACTTCCGGTGGCGTCAGCATGGGCGACTTCGACTACGTAAAAGCGGTGCTCGATCGGATAGGAGAGATGAGGTGGATGCAGATCGCGATCAAGCCTGCCAAACCTTTGGCATTCGGCACGATCGAAGGTACCCCTATCTTTGGTCTCCCTGGAAACCCGGTTTCATCAATGGTGTCCTATGAATTGTTTGCCCGGTCAGGACTTCGTTCGATGATGGGGTCTCCTGAACCAATCAGACCAGTTATTCAGGGTGTGGCGGCAAATCCACTGACTAGACGGGCAGATGGAAAAATCCATTACGCGCGAGTATTGGCAAAACACGAAAACGGGAAAACACTTGTGTATCCGGTTTCAGGCCAGGGTTCTCACATGTTGGCGTCAATGGCACGGTCGAACGCCCTGGCTGTTTTGCCTGACGGTGAAGGGTGTGAAACCGGTGGACAGGTTGACGTCCTACTCCTTGACTGACATAAAAGTTGTTGAACAAGTGCCAACCTTGAAGCGTCGCTACCCTTGAAGCATCATGTATGAAGAAACCTCGGCTCAGGATTTAGTGGACCCATTCGGTCGCACAGTTCGTGACCTTCGTATTTCCGTAACTGACCGATGCAATTTCAGATGCCAATACTGCATGCCAGCAGAAGGAATGCAATGGCTTCCCCGAGAGGAGATTCTCTCTTTCGAGGAGATAGAGCGATTTGCTCGGGTATGTATTCAAGCTTTCGGATTCAACGGCATCCGCCTCACAGGAGGTGAACCGTTGGTTCGAGCACATCTCCCAGAGCTAGTGCAACGGTTGGCTCGCTTAGGTGTCGACGTCGCTCTTACCACCAATGGCGCCACACTGCGACTCCACGCTTCAGCACTTGCCGAAGCGGGCCTGAAACGAATCAACATAAGTCTTGACTCACTTCAGAAAGAACGGTTTTTGGAGCTAACAAGACGTGACGAACTTGACCGCGTCCTAGACGGAATCGATGCCGCAATTGATGCTGGTCTGAACCCTGTAAAGATCAATGTGGTCATGATGAGAGGAATTAATGACGACGAAATAATCGATTTCGCAGAATTCGGAAGAGAAAAAGGCGTGACTGTTCGCTTTATCGAATTCATGCCACTTGAAGCCGGAGACGTATGGAATGAAGGGTTAGTCGTCCCAGCGCAGGAAATCATCGAAACAATCGATCAGGCTATTCCTCTAGAGCCGGCGGTCCGGGGAAATGAACCAGCGGAGAGGTGGCGATATAGCGACGGCATCGGAGAAGTAGGGGTTATTGCTTCAGTAACCAAACCATTCTGCGGTGACTGTGACCGGGTTCGCCTAACAGCGGAAGGTCAATTCCGCACATGTCTTTTCGCTGTAGACGAATTTGATATGCGGGCTCTTCTCAGAAGCGAAGCTGGAGATGACGCGGTCGCAAAAGCTATCTCTGATGCAGTGGGAACCAAATGGGCAGGTCACGCGATTGGCCAAGTGAATTTCATTCGCCCCAAACGCACCATGAGTCAGATCGGAGGTTGAACAATGACTGGATCTGAACACTCAGAGCTAACGCATTTAGACGCATCTGGGAAGGCACACATGGTTGATGTGTTGGATAAGGATGTAACCCGGCGTCGAGCAATCGCGAAGTGTCGTATAGAAATGGACGCCACAACCGCTGCTGCCATCGGAAACGGAAAGCTAATAAAAGGTGATGTTTTGGCCGTAGCGAGAGTGGCCGGAATTCAGGCTGCCAAGCGAACTTCTGAATTGATTCCCCTCTGCCACCCTCTAATGATTGGAGCGGTTGCGGTCGACTTCGAACTAGAAGAAACATACGTAACGGTCATATCTGAGATTGAGACTCGTGATCGCACGGGAGTCGAAATGGAGGCGTTAACTGCCTGTTCTGTCGCCGCATTAACTATCTATGACATGTGTAAATCGGTCGACAAGAACATGGTGATAAGCGAATTAGCACTCTGGGAGAAGACCGGTGGAAAGTCTGGCCCCTACAGCCGGGATTAACTTCAGCAAGAACTAATTTCCAGTTAATGGAAATGAGGCATTGCATCAAGGGCACAGGGTCGTAATACTTAGTTGGCTGTATCTGGCCCTAGATGTTCTTGTGATTTAAAGACACCCTCACCTGTGTCGGAATGATCACAGCTATGTCAACGGCTAATCGACACGACGAAATATAGGAGGACAAGTCAACTTGACCGAAATCGTTCTCCTAGCACTTGCTCTTGTGTGGGCGATGGTGCTGGTACCCGGCTGGGTTCGTGCCTTCCTTGATCGCGGAGGCCGCCGTACTTCAATGGTGGCATGGCAACGACAGTTAACCACTTTGTCCCACTCATCGCCGGCGGCCGGAATGCCGGCACCGTTTGGGGCGCGCGTAGCCACAGTTGACCGGCGAGGGGTTTATCGGCGTCCGCGAAGTTCGATCCCTAACAACAGCCGCGAGGCAGCGGTGCGGCGTCGCGACGTTTTGCGTCTTTTAGCTTTGGGTTCGGGAATGACCCTTGTTGGTTGGGTAGCCGGGGGCCTTGCGATCGTTGGGGCGACACACTTGATTTTTGATGCTGTTCTCTTCTTCTACCTCGTACTTCTAAATCAGCGACGGAAAAAAGAGATTGAACGGCTCGCTCAAATTCACTATCTGAAGCCACAAATAGCTATAGCTGGAGAGCTTGCAGACGATGGCACAGGGCGAAGCGCCACCAAATAGCTTTAGGGGCCCGTTGGAGTCACCGCCTCAATCATCTACATCGACCAGTTTTGCTGTATCGTCCAAACGTCCCTATGGGGGTGTAGCTCAGTTGGTAGAGCGCTTCGGTCGCATCGAAGAGGCCAGGGGTTCAATTCCCCTCACCTCCACGTCAGTTAGAAAAATGCTTTGGTGTCGCCCTGTTGTGGGAGCTTCGCTAGGTGCTCTAATACTGCTTTTGTTGATCACAGGGTGCGCCGAGAGTTCTGCTGAACGTCTCTTTTCGGGGTTAGAGGTAGATCAGCCCCAGAGGATGCCGAATCCAGAGCTTATTGATACAGAGGGGCAACCTTTCGCGATGCGTGCGGATACGGAAGGGTCGGTGCGTCTTATTTACTTTGGGTTCACGTCTTGTCCAGATATCTGCCCAGTTCACTTATCTCAACTGAGTGACGTTTTAGATCGGCCTGGGATACCCCCCAACATCAGAGTTTTGTTCGTCACGGTTGACCCTGAGACCGATACCCCCGAAGTCATAAGAGCTTTCCTCGATCAATTCAACGCTGAATTCGTAGGTCTTACTGGAACGAAACAGAAGTTGGTTGAAGTCCAACGGCAATTCTCAGCTCTTGTGGCGTCACCGGCCGTAGATCAAAACGGAGAACTTCAAGACATAGGCCACGACGGACGAGTTTTTGCGTTTGCCCCAGATGGTCTCGGTAGGACCCAGTACCCGCACCCAACTCGACAGACAACATGGATGCATGACTTACCTATCCTTGCAACCCTCCGATAGCGTCCAGGTTTGAAACCAGTCGTGGTGAAAAGAAAGGGCTAATCCTTTGAGATTTTGGTGCTCAACGCTTGAAGAGCCATGGTCTTGGAGTTTTCGGGCCTATCCGGGAATATGGCTGGCAATGTTATGCCTGGTCATTCCGTACCTTGTTTTTCAAAGCAGAGCACCCAAAGGACTCAAAAACGAAAGATCTCAGCGCAGATTGTTTGTTCTAGGCGTAGTTCTTCTATGGATAGCAACCGATTGGCCCCTTGGGTTGTTAGGCGCCAGTTACTTAGCGTCTGCCCATATGTTGCAATTCCTCGTATACACGATGGCGGTGGCACCGCTTTTGTTATTAGGAGTGCCCGAATGGATGGCTAGACGAGTAATGGGCCACATGCGCCGGTATCGGGTCATGGGTCGATGCTCTCGGCCAGTTGTAGCTGGATTGTTGTTCAATGGCATGCTGATCTTCAGCCATTCACCCTGGGCAGTGGACAATTTGCGGGCCAGCCAATTCGGCTCGTTCGCCATGGATTTCCTATGGCTAATCGGTGGGCTTTTGGTGTGGGCTCCGTTGGCGTCTCCCATTCCCGAACATCGAATGACAAGCTACCCAGGGCGTATGGCCTATCTCTTTCTGGCGTTAGGCGTCATACCCGCAGTCCCAGGCGGTTTTTTGACCTTCGCCAGTTTCCCGCTCTACGCGACCTATGAATTGGCTCCCCGAGTTCATGGGCTAGGAGCTACTACCGACCAGCAGCTGGCTGGTCTGGTAATGAAGCTTGGAGGAATTCCAGTTGTTTGGGGCACTATTGCCGTTCTGATGTACCGGTGGAGTGAAGTTAGTCGACTAGAAAGCGCCGAAGCCCGGCGCCTAAGCGGTGTGATCCCACCATCGGATGATCTAGCTCAATCGAGCACCGACCCCGACCAGTAGACGACAGCCCAGACCAAACCAAAAACGACAACAACTGAAATCAAGGATGACCACACTGTGTAGCGTGGACCCAGCTTTCTGCGTGTCGGACGTCCGAACATGTCTTCATTCTGTCAGGCAAATTAGCCAGATCGGAATCAGCGCCCGATTCTGGTGCCTTCTCGTTCGCGAAGTGCCACGTTCACGCTCAATTTTTCTAAATGTTGGTCGAGCGTAAGTTGTCCCTGCGGAATTGGGTGCTGTTCAAAAAACTCGCCGATTTCTGTGAAGAGTTGGGGCGTGGATAGCGAACGAATACCACCGACCATCCTCGGAATTGAATTTTGAGGAAATTTTTTATTCAATTCTTGCCAGCGATCTCGAATTAATTCCCAAGCTATGACGCCATGACTTCGATGGCCCATCGCAGCCCCCAGAAGGTATGGGGCATTTTGAGTCCTAACCTCGTTCATGAAGAGATCGAGAGTCTGTTCAAAGAGTTCGCTTCCTTGGATTTCTAATAGCGCCATTAGGTAACGAACCTCTAATTGTGGGGTTGGCGCCTCACGGTAGAGAGCCACTAGTTCGGAATGGGTTTTTTCATCGCCTGCTGCTGCCACAACCCGAATAGCGGCGGCAGTGAGATTGGGTTCGGTGATTTGGCCAGTGTTGCTATCGAGGAATATAGATTTGGCTAGTTGCCGTACTGAGTTGTCGTTACCTGTCGTTCCTGCAGCAGCGAACAGTGAAGCACGTAACTCCCTGTCTAAATCAGGTTCTCCGTCCAATGGCTCTAAACCTAAAACGCCAAGGGCTGTGGTCGACAGGTCTCTAATTAGTACCTGCAACCGGGTGCGACCCTCTTCATCAGCAATTGAATGCAGATGTTCAAGAGACGAAAGCATGCGTTGCCAGACCGCTAGATCAGTTTCTGCTGCCAGGCCTGTAACCAGCGAGATATGTGTTTCAGCATCAATTTGGCCCGCGAGCACAGATGCCCAAGTGTCGTCGACAAGTCCGTAACGCTCGGACGGAGACAGTACGTCAAGGGCTTGAACCGACAAGGCTTGAAGGAGACCCGTGTCATAAGTAACGCGGTAAAAGCCATGGCCACCGGCATTCACTACGACCCAATCAGGTGCACCACCAAGATCAATCGTGGCCTCATTGTCTTCGAGGAGTAACCGACTTTCCACTTGAGTTGACCCGACCTGAGCGCGAATAATTATCGGAACGTGCCAAGAGGCCTGTTCTATGTCGGTATATCCAAACCGCGTCTGTTGGACTGTGACTCCTTGAGAAGACTTTTGAACAGAGATGACAGGGTGACCGCCTTGGAAGATCCATGTATCCATAGCAGCTCGGACTGGTACCCCAGTAGCTACTTCCAGAGAGTCCCAGAGGTCTGTGGTGGTCGTGTTGGCATAACTGTGGGCAGTTAGATAATGCTTGACACCGGTTCTGAATTCCTCTGGCCCCAAGAACTGCTCGAGCATCCGCACCACCGCAGCACCCTTTTCATAGGTCAAGACGTCATACATCGCTTCAGCGTCTTGCGGTGAAATAACCTCAAATTCGATCGGACGTGTAGAGGCCAGGGAGTCAGTGTCGAAAGCCGCTCCGCGCTCAACACAAAACCCGTCCCACCTTCGCCAATCAGGTCTAAAAGCATCCGTGGTTGCAACCTGCATAAATGTTGCGAACGCCTCTTTGAGCCATATCCCGTTCCACCAATCCATGGTCACCAGATTGCCGAACCACATATGCGCGATCTCATGAGCAATTACATCAACGATGCGAGTTAGCTCTGCCTGAGTTGTTCGCTCTGGGTCTGAGAGCAGGAGCGTTTCCCTGAAAGTAACGCAACCTAGGTTTTCCATAGCCCCGAACGCAAAGTCGGGCACGGCAATGAGGTCAAGCTTCCCTGCTGGATAGGGAATGTCGTAGTAATTAACCAGCCATTTGAGACTGAACTCACCAGCTAATAATCCAAATTTGGTTAGGTCGCCCTTGCCTGGAACGTGCACTATTCGAAGCGGTACCCCGTCAACGTCAATCGCTTCAGTTGCTTCCAGTTCTCCGACGATGAAGGCGACCAAGTAGGTGGACATGACCATAGTGTCAGCGAAGCGATCCTCACGAAGACCATTTTCAAGTTCAGTAGAACTGACTAATTCACCGCAACTCACAGTCATCAATGAATTATCAACACGCAACATCACACCAAAGGAGGCTTTTAAATCTGGCTCGTCGAAACAAGGAAAAGCCCTGCGCGCATTTGTTGACTCGAATTGGGTGGTGGCGATCACATGATCGATGCCCGCATCATCGCTCCAAGTTGACCTATAAAAACCCCGAAGCTTGTCGTTCAGAATCCCTTTGAAAGAGCAAGAAAGTCGCGCAGGTCCGGGCTGTAGAACAATGGGAAAGGCGAACTCAGCTCGCTCGAGGTCCTCATCCAAGACGATCGAGCTTGCCGGGACAGAGTCGCCTTGGTCAACTTGAACTTCTTCAATCTCTAGTTCCGCAGCATTTAGAACGATCGTGTCAGTCTCGGTTATGACTTCAAGTTCTATTACAACCCGACCATCGAAGGAACCGTCGTTCAAGTCAGGTTCCAGTTCGATCGAATAGTGCTTCGGCACCACATGTCCAGGGAGTCGATAGGGATTTTGCGCGGTCACAGGCCGAACCCTAGCGGTCTAATACAGACTTAAAGGGGTTGAGTCGCTAGGGTGCTTTGCAGTCCGTGAAGAAAAGACCTATGACCACTCCTGAATCTCAATTAGACCTTGATGTTGTTGGATTTGGTAACGCTCTTGTCGATGTCTTGTCTCACCAAGAAGACGAGTTCATTAATCAAATTGGTTCGACCAAAGGTGCGATGAACCTTATTGACGCGCAGCGTTCAGGAGAACTTTACGGGCTGATAGGAAATCGAGTGACGGTCTCGGGGGGATCGGCTGCCAACACTGTGATTGGGGTCAACTCCCTTGGAGGTACTTGTGGATATGTCG
>PVBE010937553.1_pt1 | contig 16453 bp, 13 predicted proteins | sample 1631181 | NCBI WGS metagenome assembly PVBE01 (sample SAMN08397723, study PRJNA350692) | Marine metagenome, whole genome shotgun sequencing project. | isolation source: water | place: Pacific Ocean | collected 2012-04
CTGATATTTTTCAGGTATTATTTCATTATATATCTCGCATATTTTATGTCTCTTATACATATTAAGATTAAATTCTTCTAGAGATTTTAAAGCCATAGTTGCTTGTGAATCTGGCATTCTATAATTAATCCCAGCGATCATCGCAGTCAACCACATCCCAATTCCTGAAACGCTATAAGCCAGAATCGTAAAGATCGAACCTACCCCAACAGCGAATGCTGCTACAGGCTTTCTACCTCTTAAATCAGATATCTTGGCCGCTATTGCAACACCGATTATCTGTGGGGTATGCGAGGCTAAAATAAACAAGCTTATTTGAGCAGCAGAGAACCCTCTTTCATCCCTTAAGAACTCATTCCTGAATTGGCTTGCAGGAGTCGCAAACATCAAGATTAGAAATGCAACAGTTGCTAAAGCAATAAATCGAGACCAAACAACCGGAGCTAGCTCAACAACTTCTCCAGAGTCTCGAACCTTTTGATGAGTGTAGAAGCGTTCACTTTCATTAAGTTGTGTTCTAAGCCATGCGATGACAGGAAAAAACACAAATGCGATCAGGAAAAGTAAACGCCATCCTCCTGTATGAATATCAGCTAAAGACAGTAGCCAAACAGGAATCCCAGCCCCTAGACCAGCTGTCAAAGTCAAAATTCCAGCTATATACGCCCGACTACCCTTAGGAGCAGCTTCGGCTGCCATTATTCCTACAAGAATACTTATCGCAGTAGCAAAGCCTCTTGCTACTGCCTGCGAGATACCCAGAGTCAGCATATTTGGAGAAGCAGCACTCAACAGAGTCATCGCACAGCCGCACCAAAGCGAAAAGATCAGTAACCTTTTCCGCCCGTACCTATCTGCAAGTCCAGCAATAAGGACGGTAATCAGTGTCCCAATACGAACAGCTGCGAGGAGAACTCCCTGTGCTCTATCGCTAGCTCCGAATTCTTCAGTAGCGAAAGTAGCAGTTTGACCAAGTAGTGCGCCCAAATAACCTGTAATTACCGCTGCGATACAGAGCAAACTTAATGCTTTCGTTGTATCACTATCGAAAATCTCTGGAGGCGCCCACCATAATTTATCGTTAGAAGATTCGGTTCTTTTTAAAAACCTACGAATAGGAAGACCTAAAAGTATGCGCCAAATTGGAGCGGAAATTTGATAGGTAAAAGTCTCGGTAACGTGAATCCCAGAAGACGAGGGAGTGACTTCAACAGTTCTTTCATAAAAGGTAAATGGGCCTTTCAGTATGGAGAAAGTAGAACTATCGACAGGCTGCTCCTTCAAGAGTGCATCATTTCGTGGAGTTAGAAGCTGGTTCACAGCGTCTTCTTCTAGGAAGCGAGAATGTTGAAAATGGGGCATAAGTACTAATCTAAGGACGAAAATCCAATAAAGATCGCCATAAAGTAGGGAGTATCCGTTCCCTCCGAGCATAATTGAAATGTGGACCGCATCCTCGTTAGGCCAAGTGGCCCGTTATCTGGAGACGTAAAAATCAACGGAGCAAAGAATTCTGCCTTGAAGCTCATGGCAGCATGTACGCTCGCGGAAGGAACGTATCTCCTTAAAGATGTTCCAAATATTGCCGATGTGGAATCAATGGCAGAGCTTCTTCGCTGTATGGGACTAACTGTCTCTGACGGCGGAAACAACCAACTGGAAATAACTAACCCTGGAGATATCACTCCCGAAGCTCCTTACGAGCAAGTAGAAAAAATGCGAGCATCAATAGTTGTTCTAGGGCCACTCGTATCTACTTACGGCAAAGCAAGAGTAGCTTTGCCCGGAGGAGACGACTTTGGGCCTCGCCCAATAGATATGCACCTCAGAGGTCTTGAAGCCCTTGGAGTTCGCTTTACCTCAGAACATGGATACATAGAAGCAGAAGCTCAGAAGCTGATCGGGTCTCGAGTAGTTTTGGATTTCCCGAGTGTGGGGGCGACCGAAAATATTATGATGGCTGCAGTCCGCGCTGAAGGGGAAACGGTCATTGAGAATGCTGCACGAGAACCCGAAATCGCTGACCTCGCTGCATTCTTAAATCGGATGGGGGCAAAAGTACTTGGAGCTGGATCATCAACAATCACTATCGAAGGCGTAGACCATTTAGTGGCTGTTGAACATACAGTAATTCCGGACCGAATCGAAGCAGCGACGTATTTATCAGCTCTGGGAATAGCAGGGGGAGAAATAAACCTTCTAGGCGCTCGTGCAGACCACATGGACATGCTGTGTCAAAAACTTGGTGAAATGGGCATGCGGATCTCTTCTGACTCCTCCGGACTTTGGGCCATGGCGGGCCAAGGCTTGCGATCTGTTGACCTTGCAACACTTCCATACCCTGGCCTTGCAACCGATTACAAACCCTTTCTAGTAGCGATGCTGTCAGTAGCTGATGGGGTAGGCATAGTAACTGAAAATCTATTTAGTGGCCGATTCCGCTACGTCGATGAACTCATTAGGATGGGGGCTGACATTCGCACGGAGGGTCACCACGCTGTCATCAGGGGAGTAGCCCAACTTTCAGGTGCCCCAGTACGTGCCCACGACATCAGGGCGGGAGCTGCTCTTGTTACAGCAGCATTAAAAGCCGAGGGTGAAACGGAAATCAGGGACCCTCATCATATAGATAGAGGCTACGAAGATTTAGTTGGAAAGCTTCAAAGTCTCGGGGCGAACATAGAGCGATCGATTTAAGTTGGGTTTTCATCAATATTTTTGTTACGGATTTTTGCACGCCTGTTCGCTATCGCAAGCAAGACCCAAATTACGGCAATTGGTGCAACAACCATAAGGATTTCATCCCATCCACCTTGATGGCCAAAAATAAATACTCTCAACACTTAAACGATAGTAACGGCTCAAAGATAAAAGTGCCTTACCGATATACGATGACCGGCTTCTAGCTAGGATATTGATGTGGGAATGAGTGAGGACTTCGACTCGGAATATTTTGAACTTTCAGGGATTCGTGGTGAATGTATAGATTTCGGTACTGCGAATCCAGTGAACTATACGGAAGCCATTATGACACCGTCAGAGTGTGAAAAAATCCGCATTAACGGAAAGCTTTTTCTCCCTGAGAGTTCAGAGCCTTCGCCAGCTGTGGTTATGGTCCCGGGAAGTCTCGGAGTTAGCGAGAATCACCTCACGCATGCTGAAACTCTTCTCAGCGAGAGAATAGCGGTATTTGTGGTCGATCCGTTTTCCAATAGAAGCGTTCAATCTACGGTCGCGAATCAGACCCAGTATTCATTTGCAGCTAGCGCTTTTGATGTCCTCGCTGCTTTACGTACAATACGAGAACACCCGCAAATTGACCCAACTCGAATCTCTGCACAGGGGCATAGTCGCGGAGGATCTGCAATTCTAACTGCAGCAATAAGGGCGTTTGCTGATCCCATCGTAGGACCGGAATGTGTGTTTAAAAGTATCTATGCGGTTTATCCATGGTGTGGACACCAGTTCATTACCCCATACGTAGGATCCACCAGAGTCCGCGCGATTGTCGGTGAAATCGATGATTGGCTTTCAGTCCAGCAGGTCCAATCACAAATCCAGGCAATTAATCTTTGTGGCGGAGATGCATCAATACGAATTATGGCCGGAGCATCGCACAGCTTTGATAAAGAAGAATTTCTCCATGAATTGCCTGACGCAAGTGTCTCCCCGAACGCACCCACGATCTATTTAACTCCTGATGGATCGATGATTGACCCCTACTCTGGCTCCGTCTCATCAGTAGAAACTGATAGGACCTACTTCCTCAAAGCTGTAGAGGCAGGGCATGGAAGGCGAGGAGCACATATTGGCGGTACAAAAGAGCAACAAGAGGCTTTCCGATCTGACATGCTTGCATTTCACAAATCCAATTTCTAGGAGCAATCTCCGACTTTAAAAGAATTGAAGAAGTTTGTTAGCTGAAAGAGCCGCAAACTCCAACGAGGTTCGTAACATTAGGGTTCTATGACCTCTGAGAGCTCGATGTCCACCAACCAAACCTGCTATCGGCATGCTAATCGGCCTGGTGGTGTCCGTTGTCAGCGATGTGACCGAAATATCTGCACTGATTGCATGATCACTGCATCCGTCGGCTTTCATTGTCCAGAGTGTGTCGGAAGCTCCAGAAGAGTCACCAGAACTTCACAAAACATATTTCATTTTGACCCGCTAGTAGTGAAAGTTCTAATAATCTCGAACGTGATCCTCTTCGTAGTTGGTATCGGTATGGGCGATGGGGTTCAAGGGCAAATAACTTCTGATGGATTGATCGTTCGTGGTGGATTGTTCTCGGGGTTTGACGATTGGTACCGTGTCATTACTTCAGGGTTTTTGCACTACGGTTTCGTGCACCTAGGTTTCAACATGTACGCCCTATGGCTTCTTGGGCCTTCATTTGAAAGGGCATTAGGACGGTTTCGCTTCTCCCTTTTCTACTTTGCCGCTGTTGCCGCTGGCTCATTTGGAGCAATGTTGTGGAGTCCGAACAGTCTTACCGTTGGAGCAAGCGGGGCGATATTTGGCCTACTAGGCCTTGCAACTATTGCGCAGCGCTCCAGCGGATACTCCATTTGGAAAAGTGGGTTGGGGATGATACTGCTGCTTAATTTTGTTTTGACATTTACGGTCTCATCCATATCTGTCGGCGGACATCTCGGAGGCTTTGTTTCTGGCTTAACTATGGGGTGGTTATTATTTGAGTTGCCTAAAAGAACAAAGATTCCAAAATATTTTCCCGAAACCGTAATTATTCTTCTCGCTGGCGCAGCATATATAGGAACTCTCGTTATTTCCTGATCACGAAATGAGGACGCTACCTTTTATTGGTAGAGTTACCCCATGGCACAGATTTTTATTCTAGTAATGATCGTTTGCCTGATTCTTCATTTCCGAACTCTGGCAAAACGTCGACGGGAATAAGTTTCTCGCAATGGGAATTCCTGCAGTTTTAAAGATCACGTTCTCTATGACGAAGAGCACCCGTCTTCAATTAAAGTCCTTAAGTTCTCTAAGTTCTTCTGCCATACGTGTTCAAGGATCTTTTTTCCAACAGGGTTCCTAAACGGTCTCCCATCCAAAATGGAAAGATCAAAGACTCCTCCCAAGTAAACGTAGTTCTCCGAGGGTTCAGCTCAAGCAAGGTAAATCGTCCCTTCCCGCTCACAAGCCCTTTGTGGGATACTCCTATCGTCTTACCCTCTACCCACTCAGTGATTTCCATCCGGTCAGTTAATTTGATAGGTCCGATTTGAGTTTCGCAATCGAAGGTCGTACCAACTCCTTGTCGGCGAGTCCCTGTGAAGTGAATTGAAACTGCATCATCCATCCAGTTCACATGGCTCTTAATGTCTACAACAGCATTCCAAACATCTTCAAGCGGGGCTTCGATTAACGTATCCACAGAGATCTCGGGCACTGCTTCATCTTAATTGTTGTTTCCGATCACTGCCCTGTCGGAGTATTCTTAATGTATGAACGAGAAAATAATATACCTCGACAATGCAGCTTCTGCTCCTATACGTCAAGAAGCAATTGACTCAATGATTTCGGTCCTGGAGAACTGTTATGGGAACCCATCAGGAGCTCATAAAATGGCACGAAAAGCTAGGCGATTAATCGATGATGCGCGTGACGTACTTTCGTTTGGTTTAGGTTGCGACCCGAAAGAAATCATTTTTACTGGTGGGGGGACCGAAGCAGATAATCTTGCAATTTTCGGAGTTCATGGCACACGCGGAGGGACTGTTATTGCTTCCTCAACTGAACATCATGCAGTGTTAGAACCAGTGCAGCGCCTGGGCGGGAAGCTTATTAGGGTAAGCGAAGATGGTTCACTGGATCTAGGTCATCTTTCTAGTCTTATGGATGAAGAAGTGAGATTAGTTTCGGTTGGGCTGGTAAATGGCGAAACGGGCGTAATTCAAGACTTAGAAAAAATTGCAGAGATAATCAAAAGTCAGGCTCCAGAAGCGCTTCTCCATACAGATGCCGTACAAGCTTTTCCATGGCTAGATGTTGCATCATCAGCAAAATGTGCAGATCTCATCAGTATCGCCGGCCATAAGTTCGGAGCCCCAAAGGGGGTAGGGGCGCTGGTGGTTCGAGAAGGAATCGAGATTTCTCCAATGCAGCTCGGAGGCGGACAAGAGCTAGGGATTAGAAGTGGAACACAAAATACTGCTGCGATTGTAGCGATGGCAGCCGCCGCATCAGTTACTGTAGCCGAACGCGAAAATACGGTAGAGAGAGTAGCCAAACTCCGAGATGCGCTTGCCGATAAGCTACAAGAAATACCTCACAGCTATGAAACAGGTGTGGAGTTAGAAAATGGAAAGGTGGATCGCTCAAATAAAATCGTCGGATCTTGTCATTTCTGTTTTGCAGGGATAGAAAGCGAAGCGCTGCTCTTTATGCTCGAGCAAGAAAATATACTAGCTTCGGCTGCTTCTTCCTGCTCTAGTGGCGCCCAAGACCCTTCCCATGTTTTAGCGGCGATGGGCTATTCGCGAGATCTAGCTGGCGGGTCATTGAGGCTTTCACTTGGCCATGCAACCACAAGGGAAGAGATAAATATTGCGATGGAAGCCGTCCCTAAATTTATAGAGGATCTAAGAAAGACCGGATCATGAAACCAAAGAGAAAGATACTAGTCGCAATGTCTGGGGGTGTTGATTCCTCAGTTGCTGCTGGCTTGTTGCAAAAGGAAGGATATGAAGTCACTGGCGTAACCTTAAAGCTTTGGGGAGGGCCGTCAGATACAGGTTGCTGTTCCGTTTCAGATGTGACCGATGCTCGACGAGTTGCTGACAACCTGGAGATCGAACATCATGTATTCAATTTTGGTGATGAATTCGAAGATCATGTTGTTGGTCCTTACGTCCGTTCCCATGCAGAAGGTTTAACGCCAAATCCGTGCATCGAATGTAATCGTCATCTTAAATTCGACAAACTAATGCGAAGGGCAAATGCCTTAGGCTTTGACCTGATCGCAACAGGGCATCATGCGCGGGTAGTAAAAAGCAATGAAGGTCTTGCTGTGGCGCGCGGGGCTGACTCTTCGAAAGATCAATCTTATGTTCTACATATGTTGGATCAACAACAATTGCGGCAACTTAAGCTTCCGCTTGGAGAAATGAAAAAAACAGAGGTTCGTGATATCGCGGCTTCGATGAATCTTCGCGTGGCAGGAAAACCCGATAGTCAAGATGTGTGCTTTATTAGCAACGTCAAGGGATCACGAAAGAAATTCCTAGAGCAGCGGATCGACCTTAGGCCTGCGAAGGTTCTTGATAAGGAAATGCGAACAGTCGGTCAAGTCGACTCTATAGAAATGGTAACAATTGGTCAACGAAAGGGGTTGGGCCTATCCGGGCAGGGAGATCCTAAATATGCCGTAGAGATAAATACAGAAAAGGCGACCGTTACAGTGGGGGAGAAGTCAGAGCTATATTGCGATACGACAAATGTAAAGGACCTGCGTTGGGCTGGTCTGCCGTACCCTGGAAAAGTAGAAGTCCAGACTAGTGCCCATGGCCGAACTGCTCCTGCAAGTATTACCTCTATGGTTGAGTGGGCTGAACCGCATGTAAGAGTAGCCCCAGGCCAATCATTAGTTTTTTATGATGGTGATTTAGTTGTCGGATCAGCGATTGCGCTATAGCTTTTGCGTATTTATGCTATTGGGATAGAACGACCTTGCGCCTCTGAAAAAACGATGCTTGCTAACGATGTAGAGATCACAAAAGATGAGACCGTTAACATCTCAGACTCTGAATTTGGTTTTCTACGCACAGCGATTTCTGCTTCTTCGTTAAGCTCCACTTCTACTGCGTGACCTAGACTCGCCATAGTTAAGTCTTCGGCATTTGATCCAACGAGAGCTAAACGAATTGATCTTATTCCACCTTTCTTAACGAGAAATGGGTCTGCAAGAAGTAACGGGTCATGGATGACTATTCCAGCTGGAACGAATACTAGCCACCTTTGGGCTAGTGCATGGAGCGAACGAAAAGCTACAAAGCTACAAATTCCCCCAAGCCCTGCGACCAAAACCCCTGCTAGCCATTGACTACTAGAGAATAGCAAAGGGGAACTGATAAATGTTATAGCTATACCAGCCCATGCCATGGGTATCGGTCCTAAGAGCATCGCACCAGGCGGCTTTAAAGGTATGCGAACTTCATTACCATATGAAGATCCATTAACAAACCAAAACCCAACTTGGGGCGTTATCGACAGAACAAAAGCAATTCCACCTAGGCATAAGGTGACGATACCTAACAAGGATGCTGGGGCTTCAAGAGCTCCCCAAATAATGATGACAACGTTCATAGCCGCCAAGACTCGGAAGGGAGTGAGTAAACTAGATAGAGGAACAAGAGACAAAAGAAGGCCCAAAGCCCAATAAAACCATAGCCCAATAGTTGCTGTAATTTGGACAGAGCGACTTGAGAGGCTCAACGCATTATCGAACATATCACCAGCAGTAAAAGGAAGAGCCAGCCATGCCATCCTCAAAGCCCATATACGGTAGTCTTTGGTCACATATTGATGTTTGCAGCCCAGCGGTGGGTCATGCCAATCCAATCCAAGACTTAGTGGTAGAAACCTGTGACAACTGAACCAGAAAAGCGAGCTAAAGAACTTCGGGATTTGATTAAGATCCACAATGCCGCGTATTACGATGAGGACAGTCCAATAATCCCAGATGCTGAATGGGATATGTTGATGAAAGAATTGCTTGAATTAGAAGAGCAATATCCCAACCTTCGCAAAGATGATTCACCCACTCAAAATGTCGGTGGTTCTCCTTCTAAGATCTTTTCCCCAGTAACCCATAGGGTTCCAATGATGTCTCTTGATAACGCTTTCGAGATTGATGCGCTACAACAGTGGAAAGAAAAACTTGAAAGAAAACTAGAAGGAGGAACAGAAATTGGGAATCTAGTGTGCGAACTCAAATTTGATGGGCTGGCAATATCCGTTCGTTATGAACAAGGCCGATTGGTCCAGGCTGCGACTCGTGGAGATGGACTTGTTGGAGAAGACGTTACTCATAACGTCTTAACGATTGCCGACATACCAAAGGTTATTCAAGGTGCGCCACCTGTACTAGAAGTACGCGGTGAGGTGTATCTGCGGAGGAGCGAATTTCGAAAGCTGAATGAAGAAGCGAAAAAAAACGACGGGAAAGAGTATGTAAATCCTCGGAATGCTGCTGCAGGCTCATTGCGTCAGAAAGACTCAAATATCGCAGCTACCAGAAATCTTTCTTTCTGGGCGTATCAGTTAGGTGAGGTTGCAGAAGGACCTAATCTCCTTTCCCACTATGCAACACTTAAGTTCCTCTCATCATTGGGGCTTCCAGTAAATAAGAACGCCAAGCTTGTCAGAAACACAGAGGGTGCCCTCGATTACATCAAAGAATTCCAAAAAGTGAAAGATTCACTCGATTACGAATTTGATGGGATTGTCATTAAAGTAGATTCTCTCGACCTCCAAAGAGAGTTAGGAAATACTGCGAAAGCTCCTAGATGGGCAATTGCTTACAAACTACCTCCTGAAGAACAGGTCACTACTCTTTTAGATATTGAAGTCTCTATCGGAGCAGCAGGCTCTGCAACTCCCTTTGCGCGTCTAGATCCAGTCTTTGTAGGGGGGGTCACTGTCTCAACGGCTACGCTGCACAATGAAGATCAAATAAAGGAAAAGGATGTCCGCCCTGGAGATAAAGTAATCGTTCGACGCGCCGGGGAAGTAATACCTGAAGTCGTCGGCCCCGTCCTTTCCGAGCGTCCTAAGAGCTTACCGAAATGGGAATTCCCGCAAAATTGCCCATCCTGCGGAGCGAAACTCGAACGACCTTCTGGAGAAGCTCGCCATAGGTGCAATAACTATAGCTGCCCCAGACAAGTCCGTGGCAGAGTGGAACACTTCGCCCAGCGTACAGCTATGGACATTGAACATTTGGGAGAACAGAGTATCGACCTGTTCGTCTCAAAAGGGCTAATCCAAGATATCGGTGATATTTATAGTATTGATTTTGAACTCGTGAGAACCTTTGAAGGGTTTGGAGAATTGTCAGTCACTAATTTGCGAGACGCTATCGAAGGTTCTAAATCTAGATCCTTAGGTAATCTCATTTTTGGGCTGTCGATTCCCCACGTTGGAAGAACTAATGCAGATTTGCTCGCAACTACCTTCGGGTCAATGCAGTCGCTAGAGCAAGTAAGTCACGATGAACTTCAATCAGTTGAAGGTCTAGGACCAGTGATAGCTACAAGTGTGTATGAGTTTTTCCGGTCACCTACAACTTTAGTGGTGCTTGAAAAGTTGCAATCCGCAGGAGTTAATTTCCAAGGGCCGGAAAAAATCGAACTAGCACAAACTCTCATCGGAAAGTCAATCGTAGTAACTGGCACTCTTGAGAGATACAACCGAGACGAGGCTGCTGCAGCAATCAAAAACAGAGGGGGAAAGTCACCTGGAAGTATTTCGAAAAAAACTGATGCCTTAGTTGTCGGAAATAATCCCGGAGCTTCTAAAGTCGGGAAAGCAGAGGATCTAGGGGTCCCAACTATTAACGAAAATGCATTTGAAAAACTTTTATCGACCGGAGAGGTTCCTCAATGAGCTTTGATGCTAAACCTGCATATGGTATTTCGACAATACTTTGGGATTTTGGTGGGATCTTTACCGGATCGCCCTTTTATGGTGTAAACGAATATGTCGAAAGTCTTAATTTGACTGTTAAAGACATTACAAAGTTGGTTCTTGGATATGGACTTTCAAATGGAGACCACCCATGGCACAGACTCGAGCGGGGGGAGATCACCATGGAAGAAGCTGCTCAAGAGATTCTCAAAGCCATAGAAGATGAAGGAATAAATGGATTCGATATCGAAAAGTTCTTCAAATCAATAAGTGGGAGACCAGAACATGCAGACGAAATGTACGAAGGCGTTCGAAGATTAAAGGCGAAAGGGAAACGTCAAATAATCGTCTCAAACAATTTTCGCGAGTTCTCTGGAATCTGGAAGACTATGCTCCCAGAAGGCTTATTCGATGGCATTATCGACAGCAGCCAGGTAGGCGTACGGAAACCTGACCCGGCCATCTTCCACCTTGCATTGAAGCTAGGGGGAGCTTCTCCAGAGACAGCAGTTTTCCTTGATGACTACGAAGAACATATCCAAGTAGCAAATTCGATTGGGATCAGAGGAATACTGGTTGGGGAAGACCCAACCGCGGCACTAGCAGAATTAGAGTCATTAGTCGGCTAAGAGCCCTTTACAATGCCGTGAAGCACCATTCAATTCTCTGCCGTGATGAAGGGTCTGACAAGGGCCAGAATTCAGCAACGACACAATTCCGGCCACCTAACAACTCTGGGACAGCTCTTCCATCGAGAGGTTGAAAAACAAAACGGTTCAGTGTCGAGCTAAACGAGCCACCTGTGCCAGCACTCTCACGAGGGTTCTCTTCGCTCCTGAGAACATTTATCTGATCGGGCGGAATCGGAATACCATTAATTGTTAATTGAGCGTCATATCCGGAAGTGAGGTCTATGCCCACAGCACTCTGGCGCAAGACTTCGGAATTTGCCTCAGGGATTAAAGCTTCAATAGCGGGATTTCCTTCAACTCGTATATCTCCCGAGTCCTGCGTTGAAAGAACTAGGGCAAAGATTACCAAAATTATTCCCAAGGTAACCAAGGCAGGCCCGAACAAGCGTGAGAATTTGGACCTTGCAGTTAAAGTATTTAAACGCTGGGTTTCCATATCAATATTGTGCCCTATTTAGTCAAGTTTTATGACGAATTTCAAACTTTGATGCAAATTCGCCAGACACTGAATACGCTTTACCAGTGGCAAATTCACTCCCTACCGACTCCGGAATCGTTATTGACGGCCGATATCGCCTGATTGCCCCATTGGGTATTGGCTCAGGCGGCCAAGTGTATCTAGCGGACGATATACGACTCCGAAGGCAGGTAGCCGTTCGCGTCATCCAAAGATCCTATGCAGATGACCCTTCATTTTTAGAACAATTTTGTTCAGAAGCGGAAAAAGCAACTGCCTTAGATCATCCAAATCTTGTACCTGTGTATGACTGGGGGGAGAAAGAACTTCCATACGTTGTAACGGAGTACCTTTCTGGTGGAACCTTGCGAGAACTCCTCGACACCGTTGGGAGTGTTAGCCCCTCTCAAGCTTTACTCATAGGCATCGAAATTAGTAAAGGGCTTGAGTATGCGCATAAACGAGGGGCTATGCACTTTATGCTGAAACCCGAAAACATTATGTTTGATTTCGAATCGAACATTCGGATAGTGGACTTAGGAATAGCGAGCATTTTTTCTGGACTCGATATGCCTGAATCCGAAAAACAAATAAAAGAACAGTACCTCTCTCCTGAACAGGTTCGTGGGCGAAGGAGTGATCAACGAAGCGATATCTATTCACTTGCAGTTCTTCTCTATGAATGTGTTGCTGGAAGTAACTTAACGGAACAAAGTGAAGCTATTGATGATGGCAACTCATTAGGGAAACAGCTTGACCCAGACCCAGAAATATTTGGGAGCCTAGCACTTCCACTAGTACGAGCTTCAGCGGTAGACCCAAATGAACGTCCCACCGCAGGAGAAATGCTTCAGATTTTGATGAAGGCCACAGCTAGTCAAAGCCGACCCGAGCCACTTCCAGTTTTAACAGGGTTGGAAGTAGAGAACTCCATCTCACTACATGAAGATCCGACGCTTGTCGATCTCATAAAAGCTCCGGATAATGATGGGAGGTTTACTCGCCTGATTAAAAAAATACGAAGACGAATAAACCGTTGGGTCTGGCTGGTACTTATGCTTGCAGTCGTTCTAGGGACAGTAGGAATCACATATTTAGCTTCACAAGATAACGTCGAAATCTCATCAAAAGTTATCCCTGAAGTAGCTGGAATGACTGTGGAAGAATTTACTGAAAGCATCGGAGACTACTGGAACCCCCAAGAGGCCTTAGATCGTCTTGATGGGACACTCCCCGGAACTATTCTTCGCACCGAACCTGAGGCAGGCCAATTGCTCGAAGAAGGAAAGGAAATAACCTACTTTGTTTCCCAAGGACCTGAGCTGCGACCAATCCCAAAAAATCTTATAGGAATCAAGCTTAGTGATGCCGAAGCGCTCCTTTTAGGAGCTGAACTATCTCTAGGAAAAGTGACAGAAGAATTAAACGAGGATTATCCGGCAGGGGTTGTTATTTCCGTATCTGCTCGAGAAGGGGAAATCCCGACAGGGACTCCTGTGGACCTAATCGTTAGCCTCGGACCGGTTCTAAGGACGATCCCCGCAGATTTAATTGGCGCAACCTCAGAAGACGCTCAAACCCAACTCGTCCTCGAAGGTCTTCAGTACCAGGTAGTTGAAATATACGACGAAACTATTCCAGAGGGGGCAGTTATCTCTGTAGAGCCAGAATCTCTAGCTCAGGTCCTTCGAGATACAGTTGTTGAGCTTCGAGTTTCGCTAGGTCCGGCGATTGAAGAATAGTTAACTCCAACCAAAACAAGCTGATACCCAAGTCTTTTCGCTTGTAGAATGAGTTTAATGACTGAACCAATATCAGAGAAAGAAGTTGCTCACGTGGCATACCTTGCCCGTCTTCGACTATCAGATGAAGAACTCCAGCTTTTCACGAAGCAACTAGGGGCAGTTTTGGAGCATGCGAAGGATGTTGAAGCTCTTCAACTCGATGGAGTAGAGCCTATGTCTCATCCTTTGCCACTTGAAAATGTAACCCGAGAAGATGAAGTAGATGAAATGCTTGACAGAAAAGAGGTGCTAAATCAAGCACCTGCAATAGAGGATGGAAGATTCCAAGTTCCTCAGATCCTCGGAGAGCAACCGTGAGTTCCATAATCCCAGCTACCTCTCTAACAGCTCAAACTATCGCTGAGAAAGTTCAGAGCGGTGAATGGACAGCTCTAGAGACTCTTGAAAACTACTTAACTCAAATAGCGAAGTCTGATGCGGAGATTCATGCCTTCAATACTGTCCTCGAAGATGAAGCTCGAGCAGCCGCTAGGGCAATAGATGAACGCGTTGCGTTAGGTGAGGATGTCGGGCCATTAGCAGGGGTGCCCGTCGCAGTTAAGGACAACTTATGCACAAAGGGAATGCGTACAACAGCAAGTTCAAAAATTCTAGAAAACTGGAAGCCTCCGTACGATGCGACAGTCGTCAAGCGACTCGCGGATGCCGGAGCCACCCTGATTGGTAAAACAAATATGGATGAATTCGCTATGGGTAGTTCGACAGAAAATTCTGCCTTCGGTCCAACACGAAATCCTCACGACCTCACCTGTGTTCCTGGAGGTTCAAGCGGAGGAAGTGCAGCAGCAGTCGCGGCTGGTTTCTCTCCAGTTGCTATTGGTTCTGATACTGGTGGGTCTATCCGGCAACCGGCTTCACTTTGCGGGGTTGTAGGTGTAAAGCCAACATATGGAGGAGTATCCCGTTACGGCCTTCTCGCCTTCGCCAGTTCATTGGATCAGGTTGGGCCCTTTGCAAATACCGTTAGGGATGCAGCGATTGTTCATGAGGTTATCGGCGGTTATGACCCGAAAGACTCAACAAGTATTTCTGAACCGTTTCCTTCCTTCCTTGACGCTATAGAAGATGGTGTGGAAGGTCTCAAAATCGGAATTATCAGTGAACTAATGGGCGACATAGACGGAATCAGTTCAGAGGTAATTCAAAAGACCAGAGAAGCTGCAACGCTCTTGTCAAAGAACGGGGCTTTGGTTGAAGAGGTATCCATCCCAGCATCGTTATATTGCCTATCCGCGTACTACCTCATCGCGCCTGCTGAAGCTTCAAGTAATTTGAGCCGTTATGATGGCGTACGCTATGGCCTCAGAGTCGATGGGGAAACTCTTGCAGAGATGAACATCAATACAAGAACTGCAGGATTTGGAGATGAAGTTAAGCGAAGGATCATGCTTGGAACTTACGCTCTTTCTGCAGGATACTTCGATGCCTATTATGGAAAGGCGTTGAAGGTCCGTCGTTTACTAGCTCAAAATTTTGATGAAGTGTACTCGAAATATGATGCGCTTCTTTCACCAACGTCTCCTTGCACTGCATTCAAATTAGGAGAGAAAACTTCAGACCCTATGACAATGTATGTCAATGATGTATGCACGATACCTTCAAACCTTGTAGGTCACCCTGCGATTTCTGTTCCCTTTGGTTCCGGTAGTGACGGGATGCCGATAGGTGTCCAAATTCTAGCTCCGCCAATGCAAGAAGCGCTTATGTATCGTGTAGCTTCAACTCTTGAAAGCGCTGAAAAATGACCAACGCCGATTTAAAGGATGGTTGGGAACTTATCGTAGGTCTCGAAGTGCATGTAGAACTCGGGACGGCAACGAAACTCTTTTGTGGATGCATCAATCAATTCGGAGATGAGCCAAACACAAATATATGTCCGGTCTGCCTAGGATTACCTGGTTCTCTTCCTGTTGTAAATGAAAAAGCTGTGATATCAGCTATGCAACTGGGAAGAGCCCTCAACTGCTCAGTAAACCGGTCGGTCTTTGCCAGGAAGAATTATTTTTACCCAGATATGCCCAAGGACTACCAAATCAGCCAATACGACCAACCAACAAATACAGATGGTTATCTAGATTTACCTAGTGGAGTAAGGATAGGGATTGAGAGAGCTCATATCGAAGAAGATACAGGCAAAACAGTGCACATCGGAAGCACTGGAAGAATCTCAGGATCAGATTACTCGTTGGTTGATTACAATCGGGCTGGAGTTCCCCTAATAGAGGTCGTTAGCCACCCAGAGATTCGAACCATTAACCAAGCAAAAGAATATGTCGAAGAACTCCGAGGTATTCTTCTCGCTTTAGGAGTCTCCGACGCAAAGATGGAAGAAGGTTCAATTCGAGTAGACGCAAATGTCTCTGTTCGGACGACAAATGAAGACGGACTGCGAACGAGGTGCGAAATAAAGAATGTCAACTCACTTCGTTCACTAGGACGAGCCATAGAGTACGAAGCAAATCGTCAGATTGACCTTTACGAAAACGGAGAGAGCCCCTCCCAAGAAACACGCCACTGGGATGAGAGTGCTGGTAGAACCCGTTCTGGCCGCTCCAAAGAAGATGCTGAAGATTATCGTTACTTTCAAGAACCAGACCTGGTTCCTCTCAACCCAAATTCTGAAATAATTCACATGATTGATCAAGGTCTTCCAACCTTCCCTTCCGAACGACGAACACAGCTAGCAGCTTTAGCAGATATGGATATTGCGGAGATCGCACTGATAGTTGAACGAAGTCATGACGACTTCGCTTCAGAAACCATTAGAGCTGGAGCAACACCACAAATGGCCATCAAACACCTGACCAATAACCTCTCCGATGGACTGGGTAAACTCACCCCAGAAG
>PVBE011423588.1_pt1 | contig 16453 bp, 14 predicted proteins | sample 1631181 | NCBI WGS metagenome assembly PVBE01 (sample SAMN08397723, study PRJNA350692) | Marine metagenome, whole genome shotgun sequencing project. | isolation source: water | place: Pacific Ocean | collected 2012-04
AACTAATTATTAACTAAGATGAGTGCCTTAAAGAAGATCGGAAACATGATTGTAAGGTATGAGGTATGTAGAAGTTATTAGTTGTAGTTCTGATATTATGTTATTTCATTGAAAATGCTCTAGATTGGGACGGCCAGGCGGCCCGGTTTCGTGCCATCCCACCCGATAGCCAAGAATGACGTGCATCTCTGGTTTCTTCCCGATGGGGCGACAGAGATAGAGCGGCTGTGCGCGGCGGGGGATGATCTGCTGTCGCCCGATGAGCGGCAGCGCTATCAATCCTACCGGCATTCCGGCCGGGCGAAACAATTTCTGCTCGGGCGCATTCTGATGCGGCGCGGCCTGGCCGCCCATCTGGCCGCGGACGCCGCTGAGCTGCGCTTTTCCCATGGCCCGGCCGGCAAGCCCGAGCTACATCCGGCCATCGCCGGCGGGCTGGTTTTCAGCCTCTCCCATGCCGGGTCATGCGCCGTGTTGGCAATCGCCCGTGGCGAGCGCATCGGCGTCGATTTCGAGATGTCGGGCCGCGCTTCAACGGTTCTCGGCATCGCCCTGCAGTTCTTTTCGGATGCGGAAAAGCGCCAGCTTGAGTCCCAGGGCGCGGCGGCGGCGCAGGCCATCGCTCTTTGGGGCCTGAAGGAAAGCATCGTCAAGGCGAGCGGAAGCTCCATCTGGCAGGGCCTCTCGGCGGTGCGCCTGGCGCTCGACGGCGCGCATATCGAATGGCTCTCCGCGCCGCCGGACGGGCGCGCGGCCAACTTGGGTTACTCCTGAGCGGCCGCTATCAAAGCGATCACGTCCTCGCCCTGGCCTTGCAGCGAAAACAGCCGATGTCCGAGGAGCAGAAAATTCATATCCACGGCCTCGGCAATGAGCCGGCGGATGCCGGCTGTTTGAAAATTACCAGCAGCTCATCACCGCTCAGGCTTCCGTTTCGAGGTCGAGCGGATAGATCGGCCGGCGCACCTTGGTAAACTCGAACAGGCTGTTGTCGGAACTCGTCACGCCGACACCGTCGCAATTGACGACATGCTTGGTGATCGGCATGAAGGCGGCGCGAAAATGAAGCCGTGATTTCAGGACGATATATTTCATCGCCGCCGGTTCAATGCCGACGCATTGGAAAACACCGAGATCCCAGGGCTCGAAATTGCGCTCGATGACGATGATCTTCACCTTGCCGGTGTCGAGCACCGCGGTGCGGCCCATATGGGCCTGCACGCCGGTATAGACCGGCCCGCGAATTGTGAAGATTCCGTCCGACAGGGTGCGCACCGTTCCGCTGATTTCGAGCGGCTCGCCGGTGCGCCCGATCGACGGCATGTCCAGCTTGCCGCCGAGCGCCAATGTTATCGTCGCGCCGACACCGGCTTCGATCATTCGCGCCACCGCCTCGGCGTCGCGGATGGCGCCGACGGCGACATCCACGAGCCCCTGACGGAGAACCTCGGCGACCACCGCCATGGTGTCTTGCGTTCCGCCCGAGGCGCAATTGTCGGCGTGATCGACCATCACCACGAGCCCATCGCCGCCAAGCGCCTTGGCGGCGGCAACCGATTCCGCGAGCGGCTTGCCCTGATAGACGAAATCGGCGCGCAGCGCCCAGGCATCGCCCAGCAAATCCTCGCACACCGCCTCGGCCCTGTTTCGTTCGCCGTCAGCCATGGTCACCACGGAGAGGCCGGCATCGCTGAAATCGGCGAGCGGAAAGCCGCCGAACACGGTCGCCGCGAGAAGTTCGCCATCTTCCGCCGCGCGTGCCTTGTCGATCAATTTCCCCATCGGTTCGATGTCGGTCCTCATGCACAGGGTATGCGGCAGCATCGGCCGCTTGCTCCACACCAGCTCGGGCTTGGTTTCGCCGCTGATCGCGCCCATCAAAATCCGCCCGACGCGCTCGCCCGTCTCATACATATCGATATGCGGGTAGGTTCGGTAACCGGCGATGGCGTCGGCATTGTCGGCGATCGCGCTGGTCATGTTGGCGTGCAGATCGAGCGCCACGGCGATTGGCAGATCCGGCGCCACGGCGCGGATGTCGCTCAGCAGGGTCCCCTCGCCATCATCGGTCGCCTCGCTCACCATGGCGCCGTGCAGGTCGAGAAAGAGCGCATCGCAGCCCGCCGCGACGGCTTCGCGGATGATATTGTTCATATGCCGGTAAGCGTCCGCCGCAACCGGGCCGCTCGGCCAGGCCTCGGCGGCCAGCGGGGTGACGATCTCGGCGCCCGCCGCCTCGGCGATATCGATAAAGGCGGCAAACGGCGTGTTGGTGGCGCGAAACCCGTCCATGGCCGCCTGCCCGTAGAGCGGACCGTCGAGGCCGAAGCTCTCGAGCGGCGTGGCGACCGGGGAGAACGTATTCGTCTCATGCTTCATCATGGCGATAACAAAACGCATATTCATTCTCCTTCACTGCCGATGGGCGGATCAAAACCGGGAACGGCAATTATAATTGTCAGGCCGGGAAAGGTAAGCCGATGCGCGCCGCCAAATCCCGTGGAAATAATATGTCCGACCTGCTTCATGAATCTGCGCACGACGGAAGAGGATGTCGACTTCATTCTCGACAGAATCGTTGAGCCGAGATCGGCGGCATGATGGCGGGTTGAAAATCTTGCCAATGCGATAACGCCCAGCCTGGACTCACGCCTGGTCCGTGCTTACCCTGCGACGGTGAATATGAGCCCGACGGAATGGGCGGAAGGGGGACCAGTGGCGGTTGAGATCGTAAAATCGGTTTGTCCCAAGGACTGCTTTGACACCTGCGGCATGCTCACCCATGTCGCCGACGGCAAGGTGGTGCGCGTCGAGGGCGATCCGGATCACCCGATCACCAAGGGGTTTCTGTGCGGCCAATTCCAGCATTTCGAGGAGTTCGTCAACCACCCTGACAGGCTTCTGTTCCCGCTCATGCGCGACAGCAAGTCAGAGCCCTTTCGCCGCGTCGGTTGGGACGAGGCGCTGACGGCGATTGCCGACCGCTTTGGCGATATCATCGCGGCCGAGGGCGGCCAGGCGATCCTGCCCTATTCTTATTTCGGCCACATGGGGCTGGTCTCGGGCGGCTTCGCCGAGCGCCTGTGGAACCGGATGAACACCAGCCGCGTCGGCCTCGAGATTTGCGCATTGGCCGGGGCGGAGGCCTTCATTCGCGTGTTCGGCCTGTTGCGCGGCTGCGAATCCTATCATCTGGACAAGACACAATGCCACGTCATTTGGGGCAAGAACCCGATCGCGACGAGCGTCCACAGCCATGCGATGACCAAGAATATTCACCCGACCATCGTCATCGATCCCTACCGCTCGGATTCCGCGCTGAGCGCGGATTTATATCTGCAGCCCAAGCCCGCGACAGATTCGATGCTCGCCATGGCGGTCATGCGCATCCTGATCGAGAGGGAGCAAATCGATAAGCGCTTCGTCGCCGAGCACACCACCGGTTTCGAGCCGTTGCACGACAAGGTCATGTCGATCTCGCTCGAAGAAGCCGCCAAGATCACCGCCGTCCCGGCGTCGCAAATCACCGAGTTCGCCGAACTCTACGCCGCCAACCGGCCGGCATTGATCTCCATGGGGGCGGGGCTGCAGCGAAATCTGAATGGCGGCGAGATGGTCTCGGCGATCTGCATGCTGGCCGCTGTGGCCGGCCAGGTCGGCGTCGCCGGCGGCGGCGTCGTTTACGCCAATCACGATTGGCGGATGAACGACATCAGCCATGGTGAGCTGCGCAGCGACGGGCCGCAGCTCCATAGCATGCTCAAGCTCGGCCAATCGCTGACCGCCAATGACGATATAAAAGCGCTCTACGTGTACAACTCCAACGCCGCCGCCACGACGCCCAATCAGAGCCTGGTTTGGCGCGGCATGGCGCGCGAGGATCTGTTTACCGTCGTGCACGACTCGTTCATGACCGACACGACCGAGCGCGCCAACCTGGTATTGCCCGCCTGCACATATGCCGAGCATGCCGACCTTCACCGTTCGCACTGGCACGAATATGCCCAGATCAACAATCCGGCCATCCCGCCGCTCGGTGAATCGCGCTCCAATTCCTCGGTGTTTCGTGAAATAGCGCGGCGCATGGGCTATACCGAAGAATGTCTGTTCGAGACCGACGAGGAAGTGATTCACGACCTCCTGAAAGGAACGAATCTCGATTACGAGGAGCTTAAACGCGGGCCGGTGCTCTGCGAAGACGCACATCGCACGAGCTTCGATGACGGGCGTTTCCCGACCGCGAGCGGCAAGCTCGAGCTGATGGTTCCGACATATTCGCCGATAGAAAGCAGCTCGCGACATGGCTATCGTTTCACCACGCCGAAATCCCGCCATCTGCAATCGAGCCAGGCCTTCAATCTGCCACGCAAATTCGCCGCGGTGCGCGAGCCGTCGGTTTTCGTTCACCCCATCGACGCCGCCAATGAAGGCATCGAGGATGGCGAGCAGGTCAATCTGTGGAACGAAAGGGGAGAGGTCGCTCTCATTGCGCGCCTGAGCGAGCGCGTCCAACCCGGCCTGCTGGTGAGCTACATGATCAGATGGGGCGCGAACGCCAACGCGACCACGCCGGACGAGCCGGCCGATTATGGCGGCAACTCGACCTTTCACAGCAATTTCGTCAGCATCTCGCGACGCGCCTGATCGGGCTTGAGAGCGCCACGGCGCCGTAAAATCATTATGTTTTCGTCGCCATAAGGCTATGATCGCTGTGGGGTTGCAGGGCCTCAGAAGATATCAAACGAAACGCATGGGAGGATGATCGATGATGCACGGCATCAGACGACAGCTATCGACCGCACTGGTAATTATCTCGCTCAGCGCCGCCGGGCTTACGCTGCCGGGTGGCGCCAAGGCCGATGAAACGCTGTTCGCCCGCCTCGGCGACGGCCTGGCTGTCTCGGCCGTCGTCGAGCAGTTTACCGCGAGAATTCTCGATGACGATCGCATCAGCACCCGCTACGCCAACACCGACATCGAGAATTGGCGCGGACATCTGAGAGATTTCGTCTGCTCGGCGACCGGCGGAGGCTGCGAATATAGCGGCCGGGCGATGAAATCCGCGCATGCGAGAATGACCATCCGCGACGATGAATTCGACTGGACGGCGGAGCATCTCATCGCCACTCTCAATGATCTCAACGTGCCGGCGCGCGAACATCAGGAGCTGATGACGGCGATCGCCTCGCTGCGCGATCAGGTCGTCGGCTGGTGAGCCCTTGGCGGCGGCCGTCGATGGGGAACGACGGCCGCGACCGCATGACGATCAAGCGCAAGATTGCCGATCTGGGACAGCCCGGAGACCCCTGTGGCATCGCCTTCGACAACGAAAAACTCCATGTATTCGACCGCGAGACCGGCGCCGCGTTCTTTTAAGGCAAGACACCGCGCGCGCCGCCGTTGACACCGGTAGCGCCTTTCCTTCTAATTGGCGGCGCCGCCACTTCTTGGCGGGCGGCTTCACATGGTGCATTGACAATCACGAATCAGTCGGTTGGCGGGCGAATGCCAGGGTACGCGGGCAGGGGCCAAATCCGGCAAAGGCAAATGAGTTTGAAAGCTGACAATGCCCACTGAAAATAGGGTTATCAAATTCACTTATGACGAGTTGATGACGGCTCTGTTCAGGCATAACCGTTGCAGTGGCGGGCTCGATCAACCCGGCATGCCAACGAAAATCGAGTTGTTTCATGACGGCAAAATCACCGCCAGACTGCACATGTCGCATCAGGACCCGATCACATGTGACGCGGCTCAAATAGCGGCGGCCCCGATTTTATTCTGTATCAGGCAAAAGATTCCGCTGCCCAAGAATGCAACGAAGTCCATCCATGTCGAGGACGATAATATAGTGCTCTCCTTGGAGTCAGGAGACCGCTCAGGGTCACAAACGCCAGCGTGAAAGACCGCCTGGCGGTTGCCCGGGCCTGCTACACAGCGAACCGGTCGGCCTCTGTTTGAGGGACCCGCCAATTCAGCCGTTTTCATCGAGGGTCTGGTGCACTTTCTCGGCCAGCTCTCTCTTGTTGTATGGCTTCCCCTGCCTAAGGAAAGGCTAATTATGGGGCGCTACAATAAAGCAGCTTTATTGCAGGGGGATTTCAGGGAAAAAGAGAATGGTTACAAATTGTTGCAAAAGCGGGATCGTGCCGGGCGCGCCCTAAAAGCGGAAATCGTCTACTTTTACCCGGCAATCATCGTAGGAAATGGTGACTGAGCGGCGGTACAGCTCGCCGAGCGTCAATTCCGAGATCGGCTGGGCAAAGCTCGCCGGCGCCTCCAGGCAATCCTCGAATATCCGCGTCACCACATCGGTCATGCGCTGACAACTGCTGTGGTAGAGCAATGCCTTCCCTTTGTGCGACATATCGGGCGTGATCACGACATAGCCGCATTTCATTTGCAGGCGCTCGACGGCGGCCAATTCATTCTCCTCGCCGAGGAAAAGAATGTTTTCCCGAATCATCTCGCATTGCCCATCCTGGTGCTGGCACTCGACGGAGAAGTCAGTGCGATTTTCCCTAAATTGGTCCATCCAATCCTCCAAAAATCGGTGATTTTGGGGGTTCAAGGCCCGGCGAATTCGCCACATCGGCGCAGGCGCGAGATTATCGCATATGCGTCGCCCGATCCAGAGAATCGGCCAGGGGGGCAATCGGCGGGCCTTTTTTGATTGATGTCAATGTGCAGATCGCCAACTCCGGCGACATTGTGGCGCTACCCGCAGGATGCATACCCCATGGGGCTTCAGGAATTGCTTGATATCCACGTCTCTTGCTCGGCCTTTCCGTCGCGCGGCAAACATCGAAGGGTGAATCAATGAACAGGCGCGCCAGCCAGGTTCCGTCGAAGAAGGCCGGGCGCAAGCGCAAACCCGGCGGCGCGAGACGCGGCGAGCGCCGGCTCGATCCCGAAGTCGAGCGCTGGTTCGCCGCCTCGGGCGCCGCCTTTCCATCGACGCGCTCCTCGATCATCCCGATGCTCCAGGCGGCGCAGGCGGAACTCGGTTATCTGCCCGGCGATGCCATGCAGGCGATCGCGCGCCACCTCGCCGTGCCGCCGGCGCTGGTCGAGGGCGTCGCCAGTTTCTACGCCCAGTTCCGCTTCACAAAACCCGGCCTGCACCGCGTCACGGTTTGCACCGGCACCGCCTGCTATGTGCGTGGCAGCGGCAAGCTTATCGAGGATATGCAGGCCGATCTCAAGATCGAATCGGGCGAGACCACCGCCGACGGTTTCCTGTCGCTGGAATCTGTATCCTGTTTCGGCGCCTGTGCGCTCGCTCCCGTTGTCACCCTCGACGACAAGGTCCTGCGCCAGCAAACCAGCACCTCGATGAAGCAGATCATTGAGAATATTCCTGGCGCCGACGCCAAGGAAGAGCGCGAATGACTAAACTCGCGCTCCCCGCCGAGCTTGAGGCGTTGCGCGCCGATCTCGCCGCCTCGTTCGACGCCGACAAGCCGCGCGTCATGGTGTGCATGGGCACCGGCTGCAAGGCGTGCGGCGGCGACGATGTTCTCGACGGCGTCGAGAAGGCGCTGAAGCAGGCAAAGCTCAACCGCGAGGTCGAATTGGTGACCACCGGCTGCCGCGGCTTCTGCGAGAACGGCACGCTCGTCGTGCTGCGCCCGGCCGGCACGCTGTATTGCGGCGTCGGCGCGGACGACACCGCCGATATCATCGGCAAAACGGTCAGCCACGGCGAGGTGATCGAGCGCCTGCTCTATGAGATGCCGGGCCGTGTCGCGGAGATGCCGGGGCAGCGCATCGCCGCCGAGGAGGAAATCCCGTTCTACCGCCACCAGAAGCGCATCGTGCTCGGCCTCAACGATCGCATCGATCCGTCGCGCATCGAGGACTATATCCGCGAGGGCGGCTATACCGGGCTCACCAAGGCGTTGTTCGATATGGAGCCGGGTCAAATCATCGACGAGGTGCGGCGCGCCGGCTTGCGCGGGCGCGGCGGTGGCGGCTTCCCGACCGGACAGAAGTGGAAACTCTGCCGCGCCGCCGAGGGCGGTGTGAAATATGTCATATGCAACGCCGACGAGGGCGACCCGGGCGCTTTCATGGACCGCTCGCTGCTCGAAGGCAACCCACACTCGGTACTCGAGGGCATGGCGATCGGCGCCCGTGCCATCGGCGCATCACACGGCTATATTTATATTCGCGCCGAATATCCGCTCGCCATCGAGCTGCTGCGCAAGGCGACCGATCAGATGCACGAGCGCGGGTTGCTCGGCGACAACATATTGGGCTCGGATTTCTCCTTCGATATCGTCATCAAGGAAGGCGCCGGCGCATTCGTCTGCGGCGAGGAGACGGCGCTCATCGCCAGCATCGAGGGGCGCCGCGGCATGCCGGTGGTGCGCCCGCCATTCCCCGCCATCAAGGGGCTGTTCGGCAAGCCGACCAATATCAACAATGTCGAGACCTGGGCCAACGTGCCGCACATCCTGGCCGGCGGCGCCGAGGAATATGCGGCGTGCGGCACCGAGACCAGCAAGGGCACCAAGATCTTTTCGCTGGTCGGCCAGGTCAACAATACCGGCCTCGTCGAGGTGCCGATGGGGATGTCGCTGCGCCAGCTCGTCTACGAGGTCGGCGGCGGCATCAAGGACGGCCGCGAGCTCAAGGCGGTGCAGTCGGGCGGCCCCTCGGGCGGCTGCATCCCGGCCCATATGATGCATCTGCCGATCGACTATGAATCGCTCGCCGAGGCCGGCTCGATCATGGGCTCGGGCGGCCTTGTGGTGATGGACGAGACCACCTGCATGGTCGATCTGGCGCGCTACTTCGTCACCTTTACCGAGAATGAATCCTGCGGCAAATGCGTGCCGTGCCGCTTGGGCACGCGGCAGATGCGCCTTATCCTCGACGCTATCTGCGAGGGGCGCGGCAGCGAGGAAGACATCGCCCAGCTCGAATCGCTCGGCCGGGCGGTCGGCAAGGGATCGCTCTGCGGCCTTGGCCAGACGGCGCCCAACCCGGTGCTGACGACGATCAAATATTTCCGCGACGAATATCTCGCCCATGTGCGCGACAAGCGCTGCCCCGCCGGGGTTTGCGAATCCCTCTTCGTCGCGACCTGCTCCAACCGCTGCCCGAGCGAGGTCGATGTCCCGGCCTATCTGTCGCTGGTGGCGGAGGGCCGCGACGAAGAGGCGCTCAGGAGCCATATGGAGCGCAACCCGTTCCCGTCAATGTGCGCGCGCGTCTGCCCGCACCCATGCGAGAAGCGCTGCCGGCGCGAAGACGAGGACAGCTCGGTAGCGATTCGCGCGGTGAAGCGCTTCATGGTCGATTCGGCGACCGAGGTCAGCGTGCCGGTGATGGAGCGCCCGCCCGAAGAGCAGCGGAGCGTGGCGGTCATCGGCGCCGGCCCGGCGGGGCTGACGGCGGCCTATTTCCTGCGCCGTCTCGGCCACGAAGTCACCGTCTATGAGGCGATGCCCGAGCCCGGCGGGATGCTGCGCTACGGTGTCCCTTCCTTCCGCCTGCCGCGTGAGGAGCTTGAGCGCGACATAGAGCGCATCACCAGCATGGGCGTGAAAATCAAGTGCGGCGCCGCGATCGGCAAGAAGCCCAGCATGGCGCGGTTGCGTAAAGACCATGACGCCATCTTCGTCGGCAGCGGCGCCTGGGCCGACATGACGATGGGGGTTGTGGCTGAGGACGGGAGCGGCGTCGCCTCGGGGATCGAGTTCCTCAAGAATGTCGAGCTTGGCCGCCAGGCCCGGATCAGCGGCGACGCGGTCGTGATCGGCGGCGGCAATACCGCGATCGACGCGGCGCGCACGGCGCTCAGGCTGGGGGCCGAGAGCGCCACCATCGCCTACCGCCGGACGCGCGAGGAAATGCCGGTTCAGCCCGACGAGATCAGCGAGGCGGTGGAGGAGGGCGTCAGGTTCGAGTTTCTCGTCGCTCCGCTCGAGGTCATCCGCGACGCTGCCAAGGTGGCCGTGGCGATCAAGCTGCAGCGCATGCGGCTCGGCGATTTTGACGATAGCGGGCGCCGGCGGCCGCTGCCGATCGAAGGCGATTTCGTCGAGATCGCGGCGGCGCATATCATCCGCGCGATCGGCCAGAAACCGATCATCCCGGTCGGCGGACCGCCGCTTACCAAATGGGGCACGGTCGAGGTCAACCAACTGTCGCTGGCGACCGGGAGCGAAGGCGTATATGCCGGCGGCGACGCCGTGCTCGGCCCGGCGACGGCGGTCGAGGCGATCGCGCATGGCCGCCAGGCGGCCGAGGCCATCGAGCGCTACCTGCATCCGAGCAAGCGCGCGCGCTTTCCGTGGAACGCCCCGCGCGCCCTCGACACCGCCTTCGATCCCGCCGCCGCGCCGTCGAAAACGGCGCGCCTCGAGGCGCCCAAGCTGGCGCCCGGAGAACGCAAATCCAGTTTTGACGAGGTCGAATTTTCGCTCTGTGCCGCCGACGCGCGTCTCGAGGCGGGGCGCTGCCTGAGATGCGATTTCGGCAAGAAGCTCGTTGCGCGCGATGGGGAGCAGCCATGTTGAACATGACGATCGACGGGTGCGCGGTCACGGTCGAGGAGGGCAAGACGGTGCTCGACGCCTGCCGCGACGCCGAGATCTACGTGCCGACTTTGTGCGACGATCCAGAGCTCGAACCCTACGGCGCCTGCCGCCTGTGCATCGTCAAGGTCGATGGCATGCGCGGCCTGCCCACCGCCTGCACCACGCCCGCCGCCGAGGGCATGAAGGTCACCACCGATGACTCCGAGATTCTCGAGGTGCGCAAATGGACGGCGCAGCTGCTGCTCTCCGACCATCCGCTGGACTGCCTGACCTGCGCCCAGTGCGGCGATTGCCGGCTGCAGGAGATGGTCGAGCATCTGGGGGTTCGCGAGCGCCTGTTGCAGCCGATGGAGCGCGCCGCGAAAAGCGACGATTCGAATGCCTGCTACATCATCGACATGCAGAAATGCATTCTCTGCGGCCTCTGTGTGCGCGCCTGTGACGAGGTTCAGCATCTCGGCGCCATCGATCTGGTGAAGCGCGGCTTCGCCAGCGCCGTCGAGCCGTTCGGCGGCGGTGCGATCAAGGATTCGATCTGCGAATCATGCGGCGAATGCGTCGAGCGCTGCCCCACCGGAGCGCTCACCGCGCGGCAATATCTCAGGCCCGAGCGCGAGGTCTCGACCGTCTGTCCCTATTGCGGCGTCGGCTGCCGGATCATGCTCGGCGCGCGCGGCAACACCCTCGTCGGCGCGCGCGGCGACGCCGAGGCGCCGGTATCGCATGGCCGCCTATGCGTGAAGGGAAGGTTCGGATCGTTCGAATTCGTCTCGCACCCCGAGCGCCTCAAGACGCCGCTGATACGCACCGCCGACGGCTTTCGCGAAGCCTCCTGGGACGAGGCGCTGGCCGTCGTCGCCGGCGAACTCGACAAATACCGCGGCGACGCATTCGCCGGGCTGTCCTCGGCCAAGGTCTCCAACGAAGACAATTACCTGTTCCAGAAATTCGTGCGCACCGCCATGGGCACCAACAATATCGATCATTGCGCGCGGCTCTGCCACTCTTCCACCGTCGCCGGGTTGGCGCAGTCGTTCGGCTCGGGCGCGATGACGAATTCCGCCGATGACCTGATGAAGGCCGAGGTCATCCTGGTGACCGGATCGAACACCACCGAGAGCCATCCGATCATCGGCCTCAATATCCGCGAGGCGGTGGCGCGCGGCGCCAAACTCCTGCTCTTCGATCCCAGGCAAATCCAACTGAGCCGGATCGCCACCGTGTGGGCACGGCAGAAGCCGGGCACCGACGTGGCGTGGATCAACGGCCTCATGCATGTCATCATCCGCGACGGCCTGGCCAACAGCGAGTTCATCGCGGCGCGCACCGAGGGCTTCGCGGCGCTCGAAAAACTGGTCACCGATTATACGCCCGAACGGGTGGCGGAGATCACCGGCGTCGCGGCCGAGCTTATCGTCGAGGCGGCGCGGCTTTACGCCACGGCGGAGCGCGCCTCGATCGTCTATTCGATGGGCATCACCCAGCACACCACCGGCGTCGACAATGTGCGCTCGCTGGCCAACCTGGCGATGATCACCGGACAGATCGGCCGCCCCGGCACCGGCGTCAATCCGCTGCGCGGCCAGAGCAATGTCCAGGGCGCCTGCGACATGGGCGCGCTGCCCAACTATTATCCCGGCTACCAGATGGTCGGTGACGGCGAAACCCGCGCCAAGTTCGAGAACGCCTGGGGCGTCGCGCTCTCCGATACGCCCGGCCTGACGGTGACCGAGATGCTGCCGGCGGCGCTCGACGGCAAGATCAAGGCGATGTACATCATGGGCGAGAACCCGGTGCTCTCCGACGCCGACATCACCCATGTCGTGGAGGCGCTTGAGAATCTCGAATTCCTCCTGGTGCAGGATATCTTTCTCACCGAAACGGCGAAGCTCGCCGACGTCGTGCTGCCGGCGTCCGCCTATGCCGAGCGCGACGGCACCTACACCAATACCGAGCGCCGCGTACAAATCACCGAGCCGGTGGTGGCGCCGCCGGGCCAGGCGCGAAGGGACCGCGAGATCATCTCTGATATCGCCGCCGCCATGGGCCATCCGATGACCTATGCATCGACGGCTGAGGTCAATGACGAGATGCGCCGGCTGACGCCTTCCTACGCCGGTATTTCGCATGCTCGCCTGGAGGCCGGCGCGCGGCTGCAATGGCCGTGCCTGTCGGACGACCATCCGGGCACGCCGATCCTGCACCGCGAAAAATTTACCCGTGGCCTGGGCCAGCTCCACCCGGCCGAATACCGGCCGGCGGCCGAGGAAACCGATTCGTCATACCCCATCGTGCTGACCACCGGGCGCATGCTGGAGCATTACCATACCGGGACGATGACGCGGCGCAGCAAGGCCTTGCACGGCCTCGTCCCCGGGCCGTTCGTCGAAGTAAACGGCATCGACGCCAAGAAAATCCGCGTGCGCGACGGCGACCGCGTAACCGTGACCTCGCGGCGCGGCTCGATAACCCTTCCCGCCAAGGTGGGCGTCCGGGTGGACAGCGGCGTGCTGTTCATCCCGTTCCACTTCTGGGAGGCGGCGGCCAACGTTCTCACCAACCCGGCGACCGACCCGACGGCAAGAATCCCGGAATTCAAGGTCTGCGCCGTGCGCATGGAGCGCGCCGGAAAATAGCCCAAGGCCGGCGCTTCATGCGGCCTGTTCGGAAGAACGGTGAAAAAGAAAGAAAGGCCGCCCGGGAGTTGGTGCCTTCCCGGACGGCCTTTCAGCCGCTCAACCCTCGGCGTCCCGGGGCTATTATGTAGCCGCCGCGCCGCGCCTCGATTCGCCTTCGCGTTATAAAGCGGCGATGAAATTATCGATGGTGCCGCGCATGCCTTCGGATTGTTGCGACAATTCGTTCGACGCTTCCTTGATTTGCGTCGCCTCCTGACCGGATTCCTGCGCCGCCCGTTGCACGTTGCTCGAAATCTCCTGCGTCGCGGCGCCCTGCTGTTCGACGGCCGAGGCGATGGTGGTGGTGATCTCGCTGATCTTGCCGATCGTCGTGCCGATGCCTTCGATCGCCGAAACCGATTCAGCGGTCGCCGACTGAATGGCGCCGATCTGGTTGGCGATATCCTCGGTCGCCTTCGCCGTCTGGTTGGCAAGGCTCTTCACTTCCGATGCGACGACGGCGAAGCCCTTGCCCGCCTCGCCGGCGCGTGCCGCTTCGATCGTCGCGTTCAAAGCCAGCAGGTTGGTCTGTCCGGCGATGTCGCTGATCAGGTCGACGACCTCGCCGATCTTGTTGCTCGCCTCCGACAGGCTGCGCACGGTGTCGTTGGTGGTGCGCGCTTCCTCCACTGCGCCTTCGGCGATGCCCGACGATTGCGCGACCTGGCGGCCGATTTCATCGATCGAGGAGGAGAGCTGCTCGGCGGCGCTGGACACGGTTTGCACATTCACCGTCGCCTGTTCCGACGCCGCCGCGACGACGCCGCTCTGGCGGCTGGTTTCCTCGGCGGTGGCGGCCATCGCCTCGGACGATCCCAACATTTCGGTCGAGGCGGCGGAGACGGCTTCGACCATGCCCTTAACTTCCTCGGCCAAACTGATTTGTTTGGTGACGACGCTCCACGTCACCATCGGCTTGACATAGCGGCCCTGGGCATCGGTGATGGCGCTGACCAGCAGATCCAGCGTCTCCTCGCCGAGCGCGATCTTGGCATTGAAGGGAAGATTCTTGGCATCGCGCAGGATGCGGTGCTGATGCTCCGCATCCTTATGGAATATATCGATGCTGGAGCCGAGGACCTCGTCGGTGGTGCAAGGCAGCAAATGCTCGATGGTCCTGAGGGTATTCAGGCTTGTCTCATTAATGTAGAAAATCTTGAAGTCATCCTTCGGGTCGCACACCATGACGTTGACCGGCATGGCGTCGAGCATCAATTGCAATTCTCTAATCTGGCCTTCGGCGCCGACTTCGTTGGCGTCTTCGGGCGTCTTCGCGTTTGCCTTGTTGCGGCGGTTGAATTTAGCGGTGAGGCGTCTCAGCATGGCAATATACTCCTCCAATGACAGGGCGACGTGCGGCGTGTAATGCCCAACGGATAGCGCATTAAAAGCGGTAATAAGCAAAAGCCAGGGCATCCTGCCGCAAAATCGTTAACCAATAAAAAACGCAGCAATTTAGTGGGTAAATACGCCATCGCCCGGCCCGATGCCGGGCCCGTCGGGCGCTGCCGAGGGGCGCTCCCGAGGCGGCGCTTGCGGCCGCCTTTCGGCTCGACTTCGCCCGGCCGGCAACCCATACTCCGGCGCGCCATGCTCCCGCCTGCCATCACCGGGCCGCCGCCATCCCGCGCTTCGACATTCGCCCTGCTGTCCGCGGCATGACGGCTTGAGTTCGCTTAGATGCTAGAGAGCGCCGTCTTTTGGGGCGCGTGGTGCGCGCTTGCCTGGGGTTTCTCGGATTATTTCGCGCGCCTCGCCGGGCGCTCGGTCGGTGCCTTCGCGGCGACCTTCGCGGTGATGGCGATCGGCGCGGTGCTGATCGCAGCCATCATGGCGGTGCGGGGCGAGCCGATCGACTGGCGCCCGGACGGCCTGCATTGGCTGCTGACGATCGGCGGCGGCACGACGATCGGCGCGATCCTGTTTTACTATGCCGTCACGCACGGGCCGGTGTCGCTCGCCGCGCCCATGGTGGCCTGTTACCCGGCGGTCGCGGTGCCGATATCGGTGGCGCTCGGCGCCCGGCCGGATCCGATGATTTGGGGCGCCATGGCGATCACCCTGGCCGGCATCTGGCTGGTGGCGCGAACCGTCTCGGCCAAGGGCGGCGATGCGGCGGCGAAGGAATACACCCCCGCCGCGATCCGCCGCACCATCGTCCTTTCGCTCGCCGCCGCCGCCATATATGCCTCCTCGCTCACCGCCGCCGACCGCGCCATCGAGATGTACAGCCCGATGCAGACCGTGCTCGTGGTGCGCCTCGTCGGCGTCGTCGTGCTGACGGCGGTGCTGTTGGGGCGGCGCGAGCGGGTGCGCTTTCCACTGCGCGCCTGGCCGGTGCTGGCGGCGTTCGGCGCGCTCGATACGCTCGGCCACCTGTTTCTGTTTTTCGGCCTCGAAACGGCGGACGGCGAATACGCCATCGTCGCCAGCGTCGCCTATACGGCGGTGACCGTGCTATTGGCGCGCATCTTCCTCAAGGAGCCGGTCTCGGCTCTGCAATGGGGCGGCGTCGCGATGGTCATCGCCGGCGTCGCCATCCTCGGATTGCTCGGCTGAGGCGTGTTCTAGTCGGTGCGGCTGGTAACCTCGAGCAGGTGGTAGCCGAACTGGGTTTTGACCGGCCCCTGGACTTCGTTCACCGCCGCCGAGAACACGACGCTGTCGAATTCCTTGACCATCTGGCCCGGCCCGAATTCGCCGAGATCGCCGCCCTTGCTGCTCGACGGACAGCTCGAATGTTCGCGCGCCACCTCGGCGAAATCCGCGCCATCGGCGATCTTTGTCTTCAATTCTTCGCAGAACTCTTCGCTATCAACCAAAATATGCCGTGCGCTGGCTAGGGCCATCGGAAATCTCCGTCTGTTTCGTTAGTGGGGATGGGTGATGATGCTGTGAACCGAATATAGCTGAGCGGAACCTGCGTGAACAGAGCCTCGACCTCAGCGATTGGCGGACCCGAGAAAGACTCTCCCAAACGGCACACCCCCCGGAATGCGTCTAGCATGTCTGACGTCAGCGCCTATGGGACAAATTGAGGTAATTGTCTAACGGAGGATTTCTGGCTCATCGTAGTGACCGAAGGGAACGAAGATGAGACAGAAATCAATGAGCAAGAGCGACCCTGCGGAGAGAGCTGTTCGGGATATTCGCCGCAAGACGCGCAAGCAGTATTCGGCTGAGGAGGAGATCCGGATCGTGGTATCGGGCCTGCGCGGCGAGGAG
>PVBE012596495.1_pt1 | contig 16453 bp, 12 predicted proteins | sample 1631181 | NCBI WGS metagenome assembly PVBE01 (sample SAMN08397723, study PRJNA350692) | Marine metagenome, whole genome shotgun sequencing project. | isolation source: water | place: Pacific Ocean | collected 2012-04
GCAGGTTCAACGCACCCTTCGAGGCAGCAAACCTCCGCGATCTGCATTTTGCGAAGTTACCGTCGTGGCTTCGCCGACTGCGTCTCAAAGAGTGGCAAGCATTCCAGTTCGGCAATGACCGCTACTTCTTCATCGCGGCGCTCTTCAACGCCAAGACACTGGCTCTCGCGCAGCTCAAGGGCTTCGACTCAGAGACGGGCCGTCACTTTCATTTCGAAAAGCGTATTCCACCATGGAAACTTAGTCTGGCCCAAAGCCTCGGCGACTCGGTCAACACGTACGAGTCCAAGGACTTGGACATCGTCATGCACAACCGCCTTCGGAGCGGCGAGGTCGAACTGACGATTCGGGCCGACGCGACGAGCGCCGGCGACGGAGCCGCGAAAGAGCCCGTCCATGTCAAACTTCGCGCACAAGCCGCGAGCCAAACGCCAGAAGTGGTCTGTCTACCGCTAACCAACGGCGGCGCGATGTACAGCCATAAGGCGCTGATGCCCGCCACGGGCGTCATCGAGATCGCCGGCGACACGATCGAGATGACCGAGGGCAACGGTCACCTCGTGATGGACGATCACAAGGGCTTCTACCCCTACGTGATGAAGTGGAATTGGGTGACAGGCGCGGGCCGTGACGGCGACGGAGCGTTGGTCGGTTTCAATCTCACACAGAACCAGAGCGCAGATCCGGATCGCTACAACGAAAACTGCCTCTGGCTCGGCGGAAATAAGAGCCAACTCGGCGCCGTCACGTTCGAGCGCGAAGGCGTCGGCAAGGATGCCGAAGTCTGGCGAATTCGCGACCGCGATGGCCGCGTGCACGTCGACTTCCATCTCGCCCTAAACGACGACGTTCGTATCAACGCCGTCATCCTCGAGAGCCGATACCGAGGCCCCTACGGCCGCTTCTCGGGCCATATCGTGGACGACGACAACAACTCCATCGATGTCGGCTGCTGCCTGGGCATGGGCGAAGATTTCTACCTAAGGACATAAGTTTCGGGCCGCGCGGGTATGCCAGGGCGAACGCCTCTAAAACTCTCTGCAAACGCCGGGATGGGGCGCGGGAGCGGGGGGGGGACGGCCTGGACGTCAGTTTCCTCCAGACCACCGGCGTTCTCCGCCGCGTCCAGGCCGTCACGAGGTGCGATGCAATCGGACACAATGACAAAATTGTTACGGTTTTGGGGATCCATTCCCGATGTTTATCGTATGGTCCGCCATCTCTGTTCCCTCAACCACAGGTACCTGAATATGCTTTCAAGAAAATTCATTGCGCTCGCACTTGCTTCCGTCGCCTTTTCCGCATCCATTAGCGCCAGCGCGCGACCGAGTGACGACAACTACGACGACGACTCCTACGAGGAGCACGACGACGAATCCAGCAACTCCAAACTGGATCCGGTGCGACTCGAAGCCCTCATCGGCTACGGCGTTCACACCGAAGACTCGGATATGAACGGTTTTGGCGTCGGCATGGGCATCCGTGGCGGCTACGTATTTAACGGCGGGTTCTACGCGGGCGGCACGTACGTGCGTCACCTCGGTGAGACCAAGAGTCTCAGCTTTGGCCCCACGAGCATCGACATCAACGCCTACATCGACTACTTTGCCGCTGAACTCGGCTACGAGATCCCCACCGCGAGCAACATTGCCTTGCGCCCCTACGGTGCCCTCGGCTCTGCCGGAGCGCACGCATCGGTCGGTGATGAAACTGAGTCGTCTGACCGTGAGCTCATGTTCATGCTCGGCTTCGACGTATCGGCGGCCTTGAGCAAGCACGTCTATATCGGCGGTGACATCCGGTACTTAGACATCATCGAGCCAGAAGTCGGGGGCATCGCGCTCTTCACTCGTATCGGCGGTGCGTTCTAAGTTTGCATAGGTAAGGCAGCGCGGCGGGACGAACGCTTACGCGACGTTCCGCGCGCGTGGGCCAGCGCAGCGGTCGCGTAATCGCCTGCGTCGGCACGTGGTTTCGCATCATCGCCGAACCCAGCAGCCTAGGACTGCCATGTGGAAAGCTAGAGAGAGTTCCTGGGAGTTGCGAGTGCGTCCGTGAATGTCCAGAAGGTCTCAAGAGTTACCTTCTGTGACGATGGGGCACTCAGGCACGCATTCGGAGCGGTAAGGGCTTGCCTCCACAATGCCGGTCTCGAAGCGCCTGGCGCGTGACGCGCGGCGGCTGACGCGTGACGCCTAATCCGTCAGATGATCAAAGCCGCGCGGCGCGGGCTCGAGCTTCCCCGCGGCGGTCTTCAGCACGACTCCGGATCCGGACTCCACGTGCCCGATGACCCGCGCGCCGTTCGCGCCCTTCGCGCCGCGCGGGCGGCGCTTTGCCGGCCCTGTGGCGAGCAGCGCGTAGTCTTCGCCGCCCGCGATGGCGAGCCCGAGCGCGGACGTCCCAAGCCGTTCGGCCGCGAACCCGAGCGCCGGATGAAGCGCGGCGCCGAGCCGAACTTCATCGATCACGATACGCACCGCGCTGCTCTCGGAGAGATGCGCAGCGTCGCCGCCGAGTCCATCGGAGATGTCGATGGCCGCGGTCGCACGCCCGGGCAGCGCTCGGCCCGCCTCGAGTAACGCAACCGGACGTCGCCAACGGCGCACGCACTCACCGAGTCGCCCGCGCGAAGGGGCGACGTCCGTACCGGCGTCTCCGCGCAGCAACCTCAGTCCCGCTCGCGCCAACCCCACGTCGCCCAAGAGCCAAAGCTCGTCGCCAGGCCGCGCCCCGGAGCGCAACACGGGCTCGTCCACGGAGCCAAGCACCGTCGTCGTCACCTTGAGCCCATTGCCGCGACTCAAGTTGCCGCCGACAAGCGGGCATCGCAGCGAGTCCGCGGCCGCCGCCTGGCCCCGCGCGAGCTTCTTGAGCTCAGACTTCGAAAAAGCGCTGGGCAAGGTCACGTGGCAGAGCGCCGCGACGGGCGTCGCGCCCATCGCCGCCAGATCGCTCGCGGCCGCGTGAAGCGCCCGCCATCCAACATCTTCGAGTGGGAGCCAGCGCCGGTCGAAGTGCACGCCCTCCTCGCTATCGTCGATGGTCCAGACGAGACGCTCGTCTCCGACGCGGATGACGGCGGCGTCGTCACCGATGCCCGTCTCCATCTGGGCGCGGCCACGTCGCCGCCCGCGCCCTGTCCTCCGGGCATGCCCGCGCCGCGTCCCGGTGCCGATGCCGCTCTTGGCACCCAATACCTCGCTGAGTAGAGCGACGGCTTCGCGTTCACCCCAGGGCATCAGCGCATCATCCCAGCTAGTCTTCGCAGGGCAGCGTCACCACGAAGATCGCGCCGCGCGGCTCGTTATCGTCGATACGGATAGTCCCACCGTGGGCCTCAACCAATCGCTTGACGATGGAGAGCCCAAGCCCCGCACCGCCCACCTCCCGGGTCGAACCGGAGTCCACCTGGTAGAATGCGTCGAAGATCCGCTCCTTCTCGGCGCTCAATAGGCCTACGCCCGTGTCGCGGACGCGAATTTCAACCGCCGACTTGCGGCAGCCGAGCAAGACCACGCCGCTCGCTTCGTCGAGGCTCGGATCGATCTCGGTAAGGGTCGCCTCGATGCGGACGCTGCCGCCCGGGGGCGTGAACTTGATGGCATTCTCGGTCAGGTTCAGAAGCACCTGCCGCATTCGGTCGACGTCGGCGTAGACCGTTGGGACATCATCCGGTACCGCGGCCTCGAGCTTCACCTTTTTGCGAATCGCCGTCGGCTGAAGCGTTGAGGCGACGTCGCTGAGCAGCCCGCCCACGTCCATATCGCCGCGGCGAAGCCGCAGCGTACCGCTCTCGAGCTTCGTCAGATCGAGCAGGCGTTGGATGAGGCCAAGGAGCTGCTCGCCCTTATCGTGAATCGTCGTCACGAACTCGTTCTGCTCCTCGGCGAGTGGGCCAGCTATCCCCTCTTGCAGCATCTCGCTGTAGCCGATGATCGACGTCAGCGGCGTGCGAAGCTCGTGAGAGACGGTCGCGAGGAAATTGCTCTTGAGTCGGTCGAGCTCCTGAAGCCGCCGGTAGGCCTCTTCGAGGGTGGCATTCTTCTCCTCGAGTTCGCGATAGCTATCGCGGACTGCGGCGAGGTGCAGCGAGCTGGTCAGGAGCGCCTTATGCCCGCTGAATAGAATCAAATCGAGGGCGCCACGCAGATGACGCGTGATGAGATCAATCGTCTGCTCGTGAGCGCGCGGCAGTGCCGCCAGGAGTTCGACCAGGAGCTCTTCTTCCATCCCTGGATCGAGCTTGAGCAGCGCTTCGGGGACGGTCTTTACGGTCGAAGGCACGAAGGGCCCGAGAATCCATCGGCCGAGCTCACGGCCGTCGAAGCGAATCGGAACAATTCGGTACGATGCGCCCGTGATGCACCGGCGCGGCACTTCTTTCTTGCCGACCGGGTTCGCGGCTTTCACGTCGGCGACGACGCGCTGTAGCGCTACGTTGGCTCGGGGGAAGCGCGACAGGTAAGCGTAGATTTCTGGCTGATGCCCGATATCGGCGAGCAGCGTGCCCGCCTCGCCAAAGATACGCACAGGGATCCCAAAGAGCGCGAAGAAGCTCTGCGAGAGTTCCGTGAGCCCTTCGCGATCGACGAGATCTTCGAGGGAGAGCTCCTGCGCGAGCGTGAGCTCGTCGAGCGACCGGTCGTCGCCAACGGAGATACTCATCCCGGCGTCGCCTCCGGCCTGAGAACGTCCACGGCACCGCCAACGGCAGTCGCCAGCACTTCCGACATCGGTCGCTTTTCGCCCAGCCGCGCAGCGACATCTGCGAGGAAGTCTTCGATGTCGATGCCTAGCTTGCTTCGCAAGTCGTGCTGCGCATCGAGCGCGCCCATCGTGAGGTGCAAGAGTCCGAGAAACGACTCCACGACGCCGAGGCCCTGCGTCGCGACGGCCAGGTACACGGGCTCGCGGCCTCGAGCGGCGAGCTCAGCGATCTCTTCCTCGGTCCTGATCGCGTCCAAGTCCCGCTTGTTGAATTGGATGACCAGCGGCATCTCCCTGAGCTGGAGACCGTGCGCCTTGAGGTTCCGCTTGAGATCGAGGAAGGACTCGGCGTTGGGATCTTTCTGAGCGGTTTGGGAGTCAGCGATGAATGCGACTCCGTCGGCGCCCTGAACCACCAACCGCCGAGTCGATGCGTGGATCACCTGCCCGGGAACCGTGAACACCTTGAGCCGAACCGAAACGTCAGAGCTGCTGCGGAAAGTGAGCGGCAGAAGGTCGAAGAAGAGCGTTCGATCGTCTCGCGTCTCGAGAGTCATGAGGCGCCCGACCGCCTCAGTCTCGGACGCTTGGTGCAGCGCGCGTAGGTTCGTCGTCTTTCCGCTGAGCGCAGGTCCGTAGAAGACCAGCTTGACGGTGAGTTCACGAGCCGAAAAATCGAGCTGCACGAGGGTTCCTTCCGAGGCGGGACTCGAACTTGGCTGTCGCCCCGCGTCCGGAGAGTCTAATACAGCGGACGCCGGCCCCGCGACAATGGCGCCGTAACAGTTTGAGTGGAATTTCGGCTTATCCTGCGGAAGAAGTCGCGTTGAGTCACGCTTGGCCCCAGCGTTCTCGCGCTTCGGCGATGGATTCGAGGACCCGCGCCTTTGCAGGACCGCCAATCAAGGCGCGGCGTTCGACGGCCTGTTCCGGGTCGAGGGCGCCACGGATCGCCGGATCCGCTAGGGCGGGATGGGCGGCAACAAGCACGTCGTCGGGCAGCGCGTAGAGCTGTACCCCGCGCTCTTCGGCCTCCCGAACGAGCGCACCGACGATCCCGTGCGCCTCGCGAAAGGGAACGTCTTGCTGAACGAGGTAGTCGGCGAGATCGGTCGCGCATACATGCCCGCCCTCGAGCGCCTTGCTCATGGCTTCGCGATTGTACGTCGCCGTGGCGATCGCGCCGGTCAGCGCGCGGACGGAAAGCGTGGCGTCCTCGAAGGCATCAAAGACGGGGCGTTTGTCCTCCTGCAACTCACGTCCGTAGCCGTACGCGAGGCTCTTTTCGAGGACCAGCAGCGTCGTCGCGTGGCCGATGATCTTCGCCGCCTTACCGCGCACCAGCTCGGCGACGTCAGGATTCTTCTTCTGGGGCATCATCGAGGAGCTGGTCGTAAAGTCGTCGCTCAGACGAATGAATCCGAACTCGTAGGTGGACCAGATCACGAGCTCTTCGCATATCCGCGAGAGGTGCACGCCGAGAATCGCCAACACCGACACGACTTCCATAAGGAAATCACGGCTGGCTGTGGCATCGAGCGCGTTGCGCATCGGATGGGAGAATTTGAGCTCCGCCGCGATGGCGTGGCGATCGATGGGGAAACCGGTACCGGCGACCGCACCGGCTCCAAGCGGCGACTCGTTGAGCCTGGCCGTCGCGTCCAAGAGCCGACACCGATCCCGCCAGAGCCCCTCTTGCCAGGCCATGAGGTGCAGCGAGAGACGGCTGGGCTGTCCGCGCTGAAGGTGCGTGTAGGCGGGCATGAGGGTGTCGATCTCTTCTTCAGAAACGTCGACGATCGCTGCAGCGAGTTCCTCGATAGCCTGAACCGTCTCTTGAGCGTTGCGCCTTACCCAAAGCCGCAGATCTGTCGCGACCTGGTCGTTGCGCGAGCGTCCCGTGTGCAGCTTGCCGCCCACGGCCCCGCAGATTTCAGTGAGCCGCGCCTCGATGTTCATGTGCACGTCTTCGCGACGCGGATCCCAGACCATCTCTCCGCTTTCGATCTCCTGCTTGACCTGGGCGAAGCCGTCTCGAAGCGCTTGCGCTTCATCGGCGGTCAAAATACCCGCCTTTTCCAGGCCACCGAGATGAGCGAGGGAGCCTTGGATGTCCTCCCTCCAGAGTTCCTTGTCCACATCGACGCTCGCGTTGAGCGCCTCCATCGCAGCGTTGGTGCCGGGGGGCAGGCGTCCGCCTCGGGCTAGGCTCATGGTTCTTTCCTCAGATCCTTGTTCGGGAATATTGGTGGACTTGATTCTGTCATGCAAACCGGCCGAAGACCGGCTCGAGAGTGCCTCGCTCCAGGGAGTCGAGGCGACGGTAGAAACGGCGGTAGTCTCGCTCAGGGACCTGCCCGACGGGAGTGCGCATCGCAAAATCGGTGATTCGCGTCGTTGCGAAGCGCAAGGCAACCATCGCTCCCTCCACGGGCAGCGCGTCCGCCTCGAATCGCTCTATAGGCCGAACTCGAGTGTACCCCTCAAAAAAAGCTGTGACGAAGTCGACGTCAAAATCATCCCCAAAACACCAAGCCATGACACAGACCATGATGTCGTAGGCGAAGGGACCCATCGACGCGCTCTCGAAATCCAGCAGAGCCGCGATCTCGCCGTCTTGCCAGAGGACGTTGTCGCGAAATAGGTCACCGTGCACCACACCGCTTGGCAGATCGTCTCGACGCAGGGCAGCGAAAGCATCGAGGCTGCCGCGAATGCGCTGAACGTCGCGACCGTAGATGTCGCCCTCTTCGATCTGGATCCAGCTGAGGCGACGGCGCAAATCCTCCAGCTGAAAGCGCCCCCCTGGGAGCGGCGTCAGTTGGGGGGAGAGGGCGTGAATGCGCGCAAGGGCGGCCCCTAGTTTTCGGCACGCATCAACGGTCACCCGCCCTTGACACAGTATATCGCCGCCAACCCACTCGTAGAACGCGACGGGCTTTCCAGTGAAGTCAGAAAGCCAGGCGCCCTCCGCAGTGGGGTGAGCTTTGGCGACCGGCAGGCCCGCTGAGGCGAGTTCCGAGAGCAGCTGAAGCTCGGCCTCCGCGCCGCTCTGGTCCTGTTCTTCGTAGATGCGCGCGAACCACGTCTGGCCGTCCGCGGTGGTGACCGAAAAGTTCGAGTTTACGGAGCCCGCATCGAGGGGCTTCACAGCAACCACGTCCAGCCCGAACCGCCGACCAAGGGTCCGTACGTCTTCTAGGGGAAATTCAGTGAGGCGAGCCATCTAACCCATCAAACTACATCAACAACCGGCGCCGCGCCCGCGGCGTGGTATCGTCCCATTATCGGCCCGGTGCTGTCAGCGCGGGTCGGCAAAAAGCTGAATGCGGGAAATCTACGGACATACAACAGGCTTAGCCCCCCGCGCGAAAAAAGCGCTCGAGCGAATCTACCGACGCCGAGTGCCCCTCGACCAGATTGCCACCCCCGAGTTGGTGCGCAGCCTGGCCGAAGCGTCGGAGGAGACGAAGCGCCAGGTCGGCGTGCTTGTGCACCGCTCGGGCGAGGTGGACGCGGTGATCGTGGGCACGGCGACGGGGCTCATGCTGCCGGACATCGGACGCCTGCGCGCCGCGCAGGGGCGGTTTCGCGCCCTGAGGCTCGTGCATACCCATCTCTTCGGAGAGGATCTGACGCGGGACGACCTCACGGACTTGACGCGGCTTCGTCTCGATCTGGTGGCAGCGGTCCTGCTCACGCCTGAGGGCGAACCGCGGGCGTTCACGTGGGCCCACAACGTCCCCCACGCCAAGGGAGAAGCGCCCAAGTACGAGATCGGCGGCCCGATCCCGTGGGGGCGTCCACAGCCCCACTTCGGCAACCTCATCCAGGCCCTGGAGCAAGAGTTCTCCGGGCTCGGCCACCACCGCACCGTCGAGGCCAAGGACGGGCGCGCGATCCTCATCCACGTCGGCAAGCGCGGCCCGGGCGCCTCGCGCGAAGCAGACGCGAGTCTCCGCGAACTCGCCAACCTCGCGCGCTCGGCGGGGGCCGAGGTAGTTGACGAAATCACCCAGCTTCGCGAACGCATCGATCCCAAGTTCGTGATGGGCAAAGGCAAGATCGACGACGTGGTCATGCGCGCTATCGACCTCGACGCGCAAACGTTGATCTTCGATAGGAATCTCACGCCCGCTCAAATCAGCGGCGTGGCGGCGCAAACCGACCTGAAAGTCATCGACCGGACGCAGCTCATTCTCGATATCTTCGCTCAACGGGCGGAGACCAAAGATGGCAAGCTGCAGGTCGAGACCGCCCAGCTCAAGTACGCGCTGCCACGGCTAGGAACACGCGACGACGCGCTGAGCCGCCTCACGGGCGGAATCGGCGGCCGCGGCCCGGGCGAGACGAAGCTCGAAATCGGGCGTCGCCGCGCTCGCGAACGACTGACGCGGCTCGAACGACAGCTGCGCGATCTCAAACGTCAGCGCGCCGAGCGCCGAAGGCAGCGGCGACGGGGCGATACACCAGTCGTTGCCATCGTCGGGTACACGAACGCCGGCAAGAGCACGCTGCTCAATACGCTCACCGGCGCCGGTGTTTTGGTCGAAGATCGGCTCTTCGCGACCCTCGATACACGCGCACGGCGGCTCTATCTGCCGGTCGGCGCCAACGTGGTGCTGACGGATACGGTCGGTTTCATTCGAGATATGCCACCGGACTTATTCGCTGCGTTCCGGGCGACCTTCGAAGAAGCGGCGGATGCCGACCTACTGCTCGAACTCGTCGACGCCTCGGATCCCGAGCAGGCCAAGTACATCGAAACCACACACGAACTGCTGGAGAAGCTCGAACTCGACGGCATCCCCCGGCTCCGGGTCTACAACAAGGTGGATCGGCTGAGCCCCGCCCAGGCGGCGGCGTTTGCGAATGAAATGGACGCGGTCACCGTCTCCGCCCTGCAGAAGGATACGACCCGCATCTTGCTCGGCGAGATCGAGCGGATGTTGGCGGGCTCGGGCGCGCTGGTCCTCAATACGCCGGAGCCGGCCGACGTCGGACTCGGCGTGGCAGCTAGCGAATAACGCCCCCCCGATGCCAGATGCCGGATGCCGGACGCCGGGTGCCGGATGCCCGGCGAGGTAGGGACTCGGCGCGTTGACGTCGTGCTCGAGCGGCAGACGATGTATTGATCGGAGATGTTTGGAGTGGCGCCAAGAGCGCAAAAGGCGCTCTTCTTCTGCGCAGGCATCGCCGCGTGCAGCGCATTCGGCTGCGCGACGACGCAGTATCGGACCGTTTGGCTGAAGCACCTGGGCGAAGCGGAGTTGCCAACCGCGTCGGAGCGCGATGTCGCGGTCTATCTGAGCGAAGATCTGCTGGAGTTTGAGCTGCAGGCCGAGGAGAACATCCTGGACTGGCGCTTTCCGGAAATGGGGCGCTCCGTTGCGCGCTGGTTCGTAGCCGATCTTCGGGAGCGTTTCGCGAACGTGGGTCGGATCGATATCTTGCCGAGCGAGGCGTCGGAGCGCGACGACTTCCCGATCATCGTCGACCTGCGGGTCGAAGACGTCGAGTGGACCGGGGAGAGCGGCTTCAACGACACGCTGACGGGAAAGGTCCGGCTATCGCTGACCGTCTACGATTCACGGGGGGCCGAGGTGCTTAGCCGCGAGGTCGAGGGGGTAGCGACCGACAACCCGGTGGGCTCTACCAACCAAGCGGAGGGCATCGCCCGGCTGATCTCGCTCGCCGCCAGCAGCGCAACGCGAAACGCCGCCGCCATTGTTGAAGGCCTGCACATCGACGCCGCCGCCCTGCCCCCGTTCATCCCGATCAACGATTGGAAGGATCTGCGCTCGACCGCGCCCCGCGACGCAGCGGCGCTAGTCGCCGAGTCGCCGATATCTGACGGAAGCCTCGACATCGGTTCGGCGATGGTGGGTCAGAACGGCTTCAGACCCACAGGCAACGGATATTTCGATATTGGCCTTCGGGCCGTGCAGCGGAGCCGTTCGGGCCCTTACCTGGGGGCGCTACTCTCGCTGGGAATTCCGAGCAAGGATGACTTCCACCCCTTGTCCCTGCCCGACGTGGGCTACGGGCTCACCGTGATCGGAGGCATCGAACCCGACTGGAAGTACTTCGCCCCTTGGGCCGAGGCCGGACTCGGCTTCGGGGCGCTCTGGGGAGGCGGTGACCGAGCCGTGGGGCCCGAAGGGTCTTGGGCCGTCGGATTAGACTTTCCCTATGATAATCAAGGAATTCGACAGGCGTTCGGCTTCTTTGGTTCCGGCAAGGCCGTCTACGACATCGGGCTCACAAGCGGTAAGTACGTACCCCCCGACCGCTGGCTCTACTCGTTCGCACTCGGCGTTCGAGTTCGCATCTCCTTGCCGATCCACCAAGTCGCGGCACCAAAGAGCTGCGCGCCAACCTGCTCGTATTACGATAGGTAGGCGTGGCGCCGGACGACCCCTACTTGCGGCTCACGATCCTATCCGTGGTTACGATCTCATCCCAGGCCGCCTCGTGCCCGTCGTAACGCACCAGGAGTTCGTCGACGGAAATTACCTGAAGCACGGTCGCCGAGTACTTCGACCCGCGCCACGTCACGCGGAGTTTGTCGCCAGCCTTGTGGGGCCGCGGCGTGCGCACCTTCTTCGTTTTCGTCTTATCGCCCGAAGCTTGCGGCGCATGAGGCGCGCGTGTCGGTTCGGGGGCCGGTTCGTCGGGGGCGAGCGTCGTGCGGATGCGATCCGCGGTGACCTCTTCGTCCCAGCGTTCGTCGTACCCCTGGTAGTGAACTCGATAGCGGGCGCGACCGGTGATCTCGGTCACGAAGGCCGCGTACTCTTCGCCACCGGCTTCGACCACGACGCGATCGCCGACTCGGTAGCGCTGCGTGCAAGCCGCAGTGAACGGCCACGCGAGCAGCACGGCAACCAGAAGCAGCAGCAGGCGGCGCCCGGGTGCGACGGATGGCCGGCGCTGACTCACGAAGACGACCGCGCGCCGCCGCCATGTCCCAGCTTATGCCAGCCGAACCGTTCGCTGATGCCGCGATCCGCGAGCCAGCGCGTCGTCCGGTTTCGAGTCGTCTTGTACGCGTACTCGAGGATCTCCCGGCGGGCGGCGAAACTCGTGGGATTGTGCATAAAGAGGATAGCGTCGCTCGAGTCGGGTTCGATGACGATGACTTCCGACTCGGAATAGGTCGCGCGAACGCGTGAGACGGTTTCTTCCAGCATCGCCTTCATTCCGATGCGAATCGCCTGGTTGGCGACCCACATGTAGCCCTTGTCTCGCACGCTGCCCTGCACTCCGTGGCCGGTCGGCACTCGGTCCGCATCGACGGGCACCATGGGATTGATGACGAGGACGATGTCCGGCTTTTCTTCCGCCGCATCCTCGACCATCTGCACCTGCACTGCGCCCGCATCGATGTAGTGGCGGTCGCTAACGCGCACCGGGGAGAAGAACGGGGGAATCGCCATCGACGCGGCGCACGCGCGGGTGACGGGCACTCGATCGTGCCCCTCGCTGCCAAAGACCACTCGCTTACCGGAATCCAAATCGTGAGCGATCACGCGCAGCGGGCGCGGCATCCGTCCAAACTGGTTCGGAATACCGCGACGCACCATGAAGTCCGAGAGGAAGCGCTCGTAGTTGTCGAGGGAGAAGACGCCGGCGGGCAGCGAATCGTAGAGGCGGTCTAACTCCCCCCAGAGCTTCGCCGGCGAAGGCGCGGGACCGCGAGTGAAGAAGCTCGAGCTGCCGTGTCGGAAAGCCTGCCAAATCGTGCCCAGGACGCGGCGCCATTCCCCCGAGTCCATACGCAAAATGTGGTTTCGCTCCAGAGGAAAATACGTATCAGCGGGATCGAGAAACGCTCGGTACAGTCGCTGCACGGGCACCCCGCCGGCGAGCGCGGCTGCCACGGACGCGCCGGACGACGAACCAAAGTAGAGGTCGAAGCGATCAGCCTGCATCCCCTCGACCGCGTGCTCGAGGGCTGCAAGTGCTCCGATCTGGTACATCGCGCCGGTGATGCCACCGCCCGGTAGGCAAATCGCGACTCGCGGGGGTCCCTTTGGGGTCGCTTTGGTTTTGGTCTTGGTCGCGGTTTTGGCCGAGCCCTTGGTCGGGGTTTTGGTCGCGGTTTTGGCCGAGCCCTTGGCTGCGGTTTTGGTCGCGGTTTTGGCCGAGCCCTTGGCCGCGGTTTTGGTCCTGGGTTTCGCCGAGCCCTTCGCTGCGCCCTTCGTCTGAGTCTTGGCCATATTAATCCTCGCGCCCCTCTAGAGATAGCTGACGGTCACGAGGATGCGGCTTTACACCTCGCTTCATGACCGTATCCTGACGGAAACTATCTAGCGTTTCCGGGAAATCGATATTGTAGTGCAGCCCACGGCTCTCGTGGCGCCGCTGCGCTGAAGCAATGATGAGTTCTGCGACAGTGGCGATATTGCGCAGTTCGAGCGAAGGGCGCGTTACCAGGTGCTTCCAGTAGTACTCGCCGATCTCCTCTTGGAGCAGGGCAACGCGACGCGACGCGCGCTGAAGTCGCGCACTGCTGCGCACGATCCCAACGTAATTCCACATCGCCCGCCGCAGCTCGTCCCAATTGTGCGCGACAATGACCTCTTCGTCGCTCGGTACCGCCGACCCGACATGCCACTCCTGCACCTCGGGGAAAGGGTGCGTTCGGAGTTCAGGGAGCAGGCGAGCGAGTTTGTTAGCCGCCCGACGAGCAAAGACAACGCCTTCGAGCAATGAGTTGGATGCCAAACGGTTGGCGCCGTGCAGACCCGTAAAAGCCGTCTCGCCGATGGTCCAGAGCCAGGGCATGCTGGTGCGGCCGTGAAGGTCGGATGTCACGCCGCCGCACATATAGTGCGCGGCAGGAACGACGGGGATCGGCTCGCGGGTGATGTCTATGCCCAGAGCCTTGCAGCGCTCCGTGATATTCGGAAAGCGCTCCTGGATAAACGACGCGGGTTTGGCCGTGATGTCGAGCCAAACGTAGTCGGAGCCCGTCCGCTTCATCTCGAAGTCGATGGCGCGCGCCACCACATCGCGAGGCGCCAAATCGGCCAACTCGTGGTGCTTAGGCATGAACGCCTCGTTCGTGCTGGGAAGCCGCAATACAGCCCCCTCGCCTCGCAGCGCCTCCGTCACCAAGAAGCTCTTGGCGCGCGGGTGAAAGAGACACGTCGGATGGAATTGATAGAATTCCATGTTCCCGACTTCAGCGCCCGCGCGGTACGCCATAGCAACGCCGTCGCCCGTCGAAATGTCAGGATTAGAACTGTAGAGGTACACCTTCCCCGCCCCACCTGTAGCGAGAACGGTCGCGCGGGCCAGGTAGGTGTCGACGGTCCCGGCCTTCTCGTCGAGCACGTAGGCGCCGGCGCACATGTCGGGCCACCCGAATCGGCTCAGTGAGATGAGGTCCACCCCCATATGCCACTCGCGGAGCTCGATATTGGGGTGCGCTCGCGCCGCTTCGAGCAACACGCGCTGGATCTCCAGACCGGTCGTGTCCCCCGCGTGAGCCACCCGACGTTTCGAATGCCCGCCCTCGCGACCAAGATCGAGATCGCCGCTTTCAGCGCAATTGAACTCAGCCCCCATGTCCAGCAGCGACCGGATCGCCGCGGGGCCCTCGCGCACGCATAAGTCGACGACGAGGTCATGACAAAGACCAGCGCCTGCTCGACGAGTATCTGCCGCGTGGCTTTCAAAATCGTCGGTCGGCGCGAGAACCGCGGCAATGCCACCCTGGGCACTTGCGGTAGCCGTATCGTCGGCCGAACGCTTGCTCACCACGACGACTTGGCCGTGCTCGGCCGCGCGCAGGGCGAACGTGAGCCCGGCGATGCCGCTTCCAAGCACGAGAAAATCAGTCTGCACTGCCATGGCCAGGGGCTCTCAGGTTGGCGCCGAACCTAGCATAGCGTGACGGCTTGGCTGTAATCACGCCACGCAACGCCCGAATTACAACGCTTTCGCCTCGCCCGGCACGAGCCGGCGCGAGCCGGCGCGACCGGGCAGTCCGCTCACCCGGGAACTGGCGAAAAGTTAGCGACACTGAAAGTGCCGGCGCGATTGACGCAGCGCGCCCCACTCGCTAATCAATCCGCGCCCGCAGGAGCGTCCGGCACTCCGCCCCCGCCCGGCGTGGCGCATCACACCCCAAAGGAGATCCTCTCGTGAAGATCTTGGTACCGATCAAGCGGGTCGCCGACCCCGACAACGCAAATAAGGTGAAGATCCCCGCCTCGGGCGAGACCGTCGAAACGACGGGACTCGAGTGGAAGATCAACCCCTTCGACGAATACGCTCTGGAGACGGCACTACGCCTCACCGAGAACGGAAAAACCCCGAAGAAACGCGATGGCGAGGTTGTCGTCATTACCTTCGGGCCGAAGGAGTGTGAAACCCAGCTTCGCTCGGCGCTGGCGACCGGCGCCGACCGCGCCATTCGCATCGAGGCGGAGGATGACCAGCTCGACGGCGGCCTCGTCGCCGCGGTGTTGCAACAGATTGTCGATGCCGAGAAGCCCGACCTGGTGCTGATGGGCAAGCAGACGGTCGATGGCGACTCCAACCAGGTCGGTCAGGTCCTCGCCGAGGGCCTGGATTGGCCGATGGCGACGTTCGCGGCAACGATCAAAGAGGAAGACGGCGGCCTGCTCGTCTCCCGAGAGGTCGACGGCGGCATTGCGACGCTACGCGTGAAATTCCCGGCGGTCGTCACCGTGGACCTCCGAATCGTCGCCCCGACTAGCGTCTACTCGCTAAAGACGGACGCGGCCTTCAAGTACAACGATGGCGTTCGCTTCGCGGCCCTCCCGGCCATCATGAAAGCGAAAAAGAAGCCCCTCGACGTCAAAGCTCTCGCCGACGTGGCGGGTGGCGCGACGCTCTCATCCAAGTACGTGAAGTTCGAAGCACCGCCCACGCGCCAAGCAGGCGTCACGGTTCCCGACGTCCCTGAACTCATCAACAAGCTCGCCACAGAGGCGAAAGTCATCTGAATTAGGAGCACCTGAACATGGCTAACGCACTAGTTGTCGCAGAATTTTCCGAGGGCCAGCTCAAGAAGAGCACCCTCTCCGCAATCACCTTCGCCAAAAAGGCAGCCCCTGCCATCGGCGGAGCATTCGATATCCTCGTCATTGGTGGCCCCGGCGCCAAGGGCGCAGCCGATGGGCTCGCCGCCTACGGCGCGGGCAAGATCCTCGTTTGCGAGGACGCATCGCTCGAGCACTACGTGGCAGAGAACTTCGCTCCGACGGTCGCCGACGTGGGCAAGGATTACAGCCTCGTCGTCGCCACAGCCACGACCTTCGGCAAGGACCTCATCCCGCGCGTCGCGGGACGTCTCAAGGCGGGCTACGCGGCGGACTGCGCCGACGTAAGCGACGAAGGCGGAGCGCTGACATACAAGCGTCCGATGTTCGCTGGAAACGCCTACGGGTACGTCCAGCTCACAACGCCCGTGCAAACCGCAACGGCACGCCAAAGCGAGTTTGATCCGGCAGAGGAGAGCGGCGGAGCATCGCCCGTCGAGGCCGTCGCCAAGTCGGGAACGGGCGAAGGCGCAAAGCGCATCGAGTTCGTTTCGCTTGAGCAGGTCAAGAGCGAGCGACCGGAACTCACGGACGCTTCCGTCATCGTGTCCGGTGGCCGCGCGCTGAAGGAGAAGTTCCACGACGTCCTCGATCCCCTCGCCGACCAGCTCGGCGCCGCCATCGGCGCGAGCCGTGCAGCTTGCGACGCCGGGTACTGCCCGGGC
>PVBE010886234.1_pt1 | contig 16452 bp, 7 predicted proteins | sample 1631181 | NCBI WGS metagenome assembly PVBE01 (sample SAMN08397723, study PRJNA350692) | Marine metagenome, whole genome shotgun sequencing project. | isolation source: water | place: Pacific Ocean | collected 2012-04
AGCTCTTGACCGAGATCGCCCCCAGCGTCTTCATCCGCCGCACGTGCCGGAGCGCATCCTCCGGTGAGTTCACGACCGCCGCGCTCTGGCTGGAGGCGCCGTACAGGATCATCCCCGTGGAGAAGACCCGCGGCCCCACGAGGCGGCCCGTCTCCACCATCTCGCCGTAGGTGAAGACCTGGTCGCTGAAGGCGGACGGGTCGTGCACCGTGGTCACCCCGTAGGCGAGGTTGGCGTAGTACTGCCAGTGCGCCTCCGGCATCACGTCCATCGCGCTGAAGTGCAGGTGCGCGTGCACGTCGATGAGGCCGGGGATGATGGTCAAGCCGGTGCCGTCGACCACGTGCACCTCGGGACCGAGCTCCTGGGTGCCGTCCGCCGCCACCGCGACGATCCGGTCTCCGTCGGTCAGCACCGTCTGCCCCTCACGCACCTCGTCGCCGTTCATGGTGATGACGCGGGCGTTGGTGATCGCGATCGAGGCGGTGGGCACGAGCCGAGGGACTCGGAGATCGATGGGCGTCGACGTGGACGGGGGGACCTGCGGCTCCTCCGGAGCCTCGGCCTCTTCGCCCTCGGGCGGCGTCTCGGACTCGGCCGCGGCGGCGGCTTCCTCAGCGGCGAGCCGAGCCCGCTCCTGGCGATCCTCCTCCCACGCGATGACGTCCGCGAGCGCGATCTGCCGCAGCTCCGGCCCGTTGCCCCAGGTGACGCGCCCCGAATCCCAGGAGAAGTCGGCCCAGTCGCCGGTCGCCTCGGTCAGGCGCCACGTCGGCACCGGGCCGCCGTCCTTGGCCAGCCCCAGCGGCCCCTGGCCGGCCTGCGGGAGCCGGGCGAGCCAGACGTGGTGGTCCTCGTGGAAGGCCGCCCACCGGCCGTCCGGCGAAGTCACGATGTCGCTGGCCAGCGGCACCGTGAGCACGTCCCGCCGGTCGGTGCCGTCGCGGTTGATCGACACCAGCGCACCGTTGGCGGGCATGTGCGGCACGTCCGAGCCCCGGTCCTCCGGGAAGAGGATGCGGGCGCCGTCAGGAGCGAACCTCGGACGCGCGCCCCGCTTGCCCCCCTGCGTCGCCGTCACAAGCGCCGTCTCGCCCGTCGCGATCGTCATCGTGATCACGTCGCTCCAGAGTTCCCACGCCAGCGCCTTGCCCCGCACGTGCGAACCGCTGCCGCGAAGCATCACGAGCTCCCGCCCGTCCGGGCTGAACGAGGGGTTGCTGTACTTCGGTCCGACCTCGCCGACCGTGCGGCTGCGCCCCCCCCGCGCCGGGATCACGCGGACGGATCCGCCGACGGAGTCCTCGAAGGTGACGTAGGCGATCCAGCGTCCGTCGGGCGACCACGCGGGGCCGAATTCGTTGACCGCGTCGCGGGTCAATCGCTCGGGCGGACCGTCCGGGAGGTCCATCCGCCACAGCGAGCCGAGGGCCCCGAACACCAACGTGCTGCCGTCCGGGGAGACGACCGGCCAACGCACCAACTTGCTGGCGACTTCGTCCGCCACGGGGGAGCGCTTCGGTCGGACCGCGGCGGTGATGCTCAGGTCGACCGAGGCGACAAACGGGATCTCGGTCCGCTCGCCCGTCTCGACGTCCACGATCCAGAAGCCGCCGCCGGCGGTCAGGAGCAGGCGACGGCCGTCGTCGAACCAGTCCATCCGCGGGTACAGGCCGTTGACGGCGAACCCCTCCTGCTCGTCCGGGTCGAGCCAGTCACCGATCCGCCGGAGGCCCCCGGTGTGCAGGTCGAGGATCTCCAGCGTGGTCGTGGCGCGCACCCGCCGCACCACCGCGAGGTGGCGCCCGTCCGGAGACGGCGTGGGCCGGACCGCACCGCCCCCTTCGCCGGTCACCGGCCGCTGCTGGCCCGTGGTTCGGTCGTACCGGCGGATCTGCCAGATGCCCTGGTTCGGGTCGCGGTTGTAGGAGTACCGGGGGCCGCGGGCGCTGAAGTAGACGAACCGACCGTCGGGGGAGACCGCCGGCTCGGTGGCGCCGCCCAGCGCCTCCTTCTTGGTCAGCTGCACGCCCGCCCCGCCGAGCCGGTGGTGCATCCAGATCTCGTGGATGCCGATGGAGGAACGGTCGGTGAACCGCCGCCGCGCCACCACGTACTCGCCGTCCGGGGTCCAGGCCGGATCGCTGTACCGGGTCGCGGGGTCGGAAGTGAGCGCCCGGGGGCGGCTCCCGTCGGCGTCCATCAGCCACAGGTGCCGGTTCCCGCCGCGGTCCGACGCAAACACGATCGTCGCCCCGTCGGGCGAGTACCGGGCGTCCCCGTCCCAGTCGGTTCCGGAGGTCAGCCGGACGGCCTGGCCGCCCGCGATCGGGAGCTCGTACAGATCGCCCAGCAGGTCGAAGAGAAACTTCGTTCCGTCCGGATGCAGGTCCACCCCCATCCACGTGCCCTCGGAGGTCTCGAACGAGACCTCGTGGACGGGCGGCGCCGGCAGGGGCTCAGTCGGCGGTTCATCGGCCGCGATGGCGACGCTGAAGAGGATGGCGGCGAGGGCGAAGACGGCGGGGCGGGTCATTGCGCGCGAGCATGGGCGCGCCCTTACGCGCGCGTCAAGACGCAGTGAACCGAGCGGGAACCCTTGACCGAGGGACGTGGTCCCTGTAATCAACCTCGCCCCTCCGTGCCCAGGGAGGGCAGAATCGATATTGTGAGCATCATCGGATCGAACGACGCAGCCCTCGCGGCCCGGCTCCTCGGAGCCGGGGTGGTGCTGTGGTGCGCGCCGGCCCTGGCGGCCAGCGGCGGCCCCGACGCAGCGGGCTACTCCTGGCTGGACAGCACGGAGCCAAGCGGTCCCACGTTCAACTACGAGATCGACAACGGCGCCGAGCCCCTGACCCTGTTGGACGACGGCGTGGAGACGGTCGACCTGCCCTTCGGGTTCGTCTACTACGGGACCGAGTACAACCAGATCGACGTCCACGCCAACGGCGTGCTCAGCTTCGGCTCCGCGGAAGCCGCCTCGCACAACCACGACTGCGCGGACCTGAGCCCCGGCCTCGGCGCGCCCGCGTTGCTCCCCTACTGGACCGACCTGAACCCCGAGGACAACGACGCCGTCGGCGTGTTCGTGTGGACCGGAGGCGACGCCCCGAACCGCATGTTCGTGGTCGAGTGGTATGCGATCCCGTTCTTCAATGTCGAGGGCGCCATCACCTTCGAGGTGAAGCTCTTCGAGGGCACCAACGACGTCGAGTTCCACTACCTCGATCTGGACGTCGACGACACGGTCGAGCAGCCCAAGGACGACGGCCAGGCCTCTGCCATCGGCGCGGCTCAGAACGACGCCGGGCTGCTGCTGGTCTCCTGCAACACGGACGCCGTGGTCGGCAACGGCGTCGCGATCCGCGTCGTCGCCCCGGAGTGCCCGGACAAGGACGGTGACGGCGTCAGCTCCTGCGACGGAGACTGCGACGACACCAACCGCGACACCTTCGAGGGCGCCGAAGAGGTCTGCGACGGCCTCGACAACGACTGCGACGGGAACCTCCCCGGCAACGAAGAGGACGCCGACGACGACGGCTTCCCCACCTGCGCCGGCGACTGCAACGACGCCGACGAGACCCTCACCCCCGAGGACGCCGACGAAGACGGACACAGCACCTGCGAGGGGGACTGCGACGACACCGACGGGGACATCAGCCCCGACGATCGCGACGGCGACGGCACCTCCGGCTGCGACGGCGACTGCGACGACACGGACCCCGAGCTCAACCCCGACGACGCCGACGATGACGGCGTCAGCACCTGCGATGGCGACTGCGACGACGAGGACAACTCCATCCGGCCCGGCCTGGACGAGTTGTGCGACGAAATCGACAACGATTGCGACGGTGAGGTGGACGAGAACCCCAACTGCGCGGGTTCGGACGACGACGACGACGACGACGATGACAGCACCCCGGTAGGGCACGGAATCCCCTACGGCTGCATCCTCGACTGCAATCTGACCGCCCCCGGCAACGACTCGGCTGCAGGGGGCACACTTGCCCTGGCACTGCTCCTCGTTGCAAATTGGGGTGGGCGGAGAAGGCGAAGGGAGGACGTGCGATGAAGCTGCCCTTCCAGCTTGATCGCTACACACTCGTCGAACTCATCGGCGCGGGCGCGTTCGGACAGGTCTACCGGTCCGAGGTCCGCGGCGACATGGGCTTCGTGTCGGACTTCGCCGTGAAGGTGCTGGACGCCAACATGGTCGCGTCCAACCCCAACGTCGCCCGCCAGATGGCGGACGAGGCCCGCCTGCTTTCGCAGCTGGACCACCCCAACATCGTCAAGGTCATCGACTTCAAGCACGAGGACCACGACGTCCTCGGCGACGTCTACTACATGGTCATGGAGCACGTCCGGGGGGTGGACGTAGCGGACATCGAGGAGCGCATTCGCGACCGGAACGGGTCCATCCCGGCTACCGCGGTGCTGCACATGGGGCTGATGGTCGCCGACGCCCTCGCCCACGCCCACCGCATGGTCGGTCGGGACGGCCAGCAGCTCTCGATCGTGCACCGCGACCTGAAGCCGCAGAACCTGATGGTCAACTTCCGGGGCCAGGTGAAGGTCCTGGACTTCGGCATCGCCAAGGCCCAGGACGACCGCCTCGCGGCCCGCACCCAGGAAGGCCAGACCAAGGGCACGGTCTTCTACATGTCGCCCGAGCAGCTGACGGGCGACGAGCTCGACGGCCGCGCCGACATCTACTCCCTGGCGTCCATCCTGTTCGAGTTGCTGCTCGGACGCCGCCTCCTCGACGTCGAGGTCGCCACCCCCGCCGATCTGGCGCGGGCGATGCACACCGCGTTCGAGATGGACATCGACAAGCGCCTCGCGGAGCTGCGTGCCCACCTCGTGGCGGGGCACAACGGCGAGCTCCCCGAGGAGGCCATCGACGGCTGGATCGCGCTGCTGCGAGCCGCCCTCCAGAAGGATCCGCGCTACCGCCCCGACAGCGCCTCGGTCTTCTCCGAGCAGCTGGAGTGGCTGCGCGCCCGGCACCCCGCGGCGATGGACCGCAACTTCTGGGCGCGGGAGGCGGGCGAGGCCCGCGAGTCCCTGTCGGGCCCCCAGGCCGCGATCATCGAGGACCTCCCGGACTTCATTCAGCACGTGAAGGGGACCCCCGCTACGGGCGACTTCTTCGGCATGGAGAGCGGCTCCGTAGCGGACGAGGAGATCCCCGCCGCGGCGGCTTCGCGCCCGGAGATTCCGCCGGCCGAGGTGCCCGTCACCCGCGCCATGTCGGTCGTCTCCGGCACGGTCCGCGCCTTCGGGTCGGACGCGGTCCGGCAGCTCGGCGGCTACCAGCCGCTGCAGCCCCTGCCCCCCATCAGCGGCGGCGACGTCCACGAGATCGATCTCGTGGAGGCGGGCCTGTCGGAGACGGGCGACGCCCCCAGCGTGGCCCAGACCCTGGAGACCGAGGCCCACAAACCGGGCTCCCGCGTCGACGAAGAGACGACCGTCGAAGGCGGCATCGAGAACGACCGGACGATGCCCTTCAAGGTGCCGGCCGAAGACGACAAGACGATGCCCTTCGTGGCTCCGCCGGAGCTGAAGAAGAAGGCCGCCCTGTCCGCCGGCGTGCAGTCCGCCGCCAAGCCTCGCGCCGCGTCCAAGAGGCGCAAGAAGAAGGGGCCGCCCACCCGCCTGCTCATCGCCGCCGCGCTGCTGATGTTGCTGATGGTCGTGCTCCTGAGCGCCCTCGTCATCGGGAAGCTGAAGGACCGCGGGACCCCGCCGGAGACCGGCACGGCCACGACGGCCATCCCGGTGAAGCCGCCGACCAAGCCCGTCGCCACGCCCGCCCCCACCCCCGAGCCGGCCGTCGAGGCTGGAGCCGAGGGCGAAGGCGAAGCCGAAGCCGAAGGTGGGGGTGCCGTCGCGGAGGGCGAGGGAGCCGCCGTCGGTGAGGGCGAAGGCGCCACGGAGCCGGAGACGGCGGCAGCGGCCCCCGAGCCGACCCCGGCGCCCGCGACCCCCAGGGTGCGGACCGAGCCGTCGACCCCGAAGCCCCGCCCCACGCCGTCGGCGCGACGAGAGACCACCTCGACGACCGCCGCGTCCGGCTCGGGCACGAACACGTCCGCGGCGGACGAGACCGGCATCCTCCACCTCAGCGCGCGGCCTCGCTGCCGGGTCGAGATCGAGGGCAAGGCCTACGGCACCACGGACGAGACGCGGCGGGGCATCCGCCTGCCGCCGGGCACCTACAAGGTCCGCTTCGTCTGCGACGACGCCGAAGAGTGCTCCGGGTTCAACCGCCGCTCGGGGAAGAAGACCCTCCAGGTGGAGGCCGGCAAGGAGACCCGCTACCTCGCCGACTTCTACGCCCTGAACTCGAGGAATTAGCCTGATGCGCCGCCGACCGGGACTCACTGTTCGGTGGGGGGTGAGCCTCGCCGTTGCGGCGCTGCTCCTCCCCGCGTCCGCGGCCGCTGACATCGTCGTGCACGACGGCGGCGTCTCGAAGGACCGCGACGCCGCCGAGCGGGTGCAGGCCCGCACCGGACAGCCCCCGACCCTGGTGCTCGCCGACGACGTGCTCGCCGGCCCCAGCCGCATGCTGGTGGGGGGCGCCGAGCTGGAGCGGTGCGGCGGAGCCCCGGTGACGCTCGACGTCGCCGCGAAGCTGGACGCAGCCTCCGAGCGGGTCCTCTCCTTCGAGCTGGCCAAGGCGGAGGAGTCCCTCGCCGTGGTCGAGACGCTCCTGCCCTGCCAGGAGTCGCCGGTGCCCAAGCGCGATCTGGCGCGGCTGTCGTTCCTCGCGGGCGCTGCGCGCTTCGACCAGGACGACGTGGTCGGCGCCGCCACCGCGATGCGCAACTCCGTCGCCGCGGACCCCACGTTCGAAGGCGAGCGCGGCTTCCCCCGCGATCACATGGACCTGCTCAGCCAGGTTCGCGAAGAGGCGGCCGGCGAGAAGCCCGCGCGCCTCTGGGTGTGGGGCGCCGCCGGCATGGCGGAGGTCTACATCGACGGCGAGCTGCTCGCCCATCCGGGCCAGGACGGCGCCGTGCTGACGCCCGGCCGGCACCTCCTGCAGGTCTCGACCCAGCACGGCCTCACCGGCATGTGGATCGACGTGCTGTCCGAAGCGGTGCTGGTGTGGCCGGGAGCCGGCCGCGCGATCTGGTCCGACGGGGGACGCAGTGCCGGCGGCGAGCAGGCCCTGCGCCTGATGATCAGCGACGAGTTCGGCGGCCGCGAGGGCGACGTGCACGTGCTCCAGTACCGAGGCCGGCGCGGGCCCGTCGCGGCGACCTACCCCGGCGACGGGAGCCCCCGCGTGGCGTGGCCCGACAGCGGTTCTTCGCCCAAGGCGGAGCGCAAGCCGAAGGCCGAACCCAAGCCGAAGACCGAGCGCAAGCCCAAGGAGGAGCCCAAGCCCAAGGCCGAGCGCACCCCCAAGGCCGAGCCCAAGGCGGCCACGGGTGGCGCCTTGGCCGGTCGTTTCCGTGTGGCGGCGACCTTCGGCTACCAGTTCGCGGCGCCGACGTTCAGCTACGCGATGCTCGGCATCGACTTCGAGGCGCGGGTCATCGGACCTCTGGTGGTCGGCGCGTTCGTGCGCCCGTCCTTCGGCGGCGTGCACGACTTCCCCGTCCCCGAGGGCTCAGCCCCCGTCACGGGCCCGCTGTTCTTCATGCCGTTCGGCGTGAACGTGGGCGTGCGCAAGGCCGGTTGGCTGTCCCCCTGGGTCGCGGGCGCGTTCCAGTACGCCTACAACCGCGACGGCCTGAGCGCGGGCACTTCGCTGCTCGGCTTCATGGTGCAAGGGGGCCTCGACATCGCCCCCGGCGACGGGATGTTCATCATCCGCGTCAACGGCGAAGGCGGCCTCATCGGCCTCCACTTCAACGCCCGCCTGGGCGCCGGCGTGGGCCTCCGCTTCTAGACCTCAGTCGCCGTCCTGGGCGACGACCACGAACTCCACTCGGCGGTTGTTCGCCTTGCCTTCGGACGTGCGGTTGGTGTCGATCGGTCGGCTCTCGCCGTAGCCGACGGCGACCAACCGGTCCGGGTCGATCCCCGCCTCCATCAGGTACCGCATCACCGCGCCTGCGCGGCGCTCGCTGAGCCCCTGGTTGGCGGCGTCGTTGCCGTCGCTGTCGGTGTGGCCCTGGATCTCGACCCGGGCGATGCCGGGGTAGGCGATCATCACGTCCCGCACCGCGTCCAGCACCGCGTAGGAGCGCCGCTTGATGGTCGCCTTGCTGGTGTCGAAGTAGACCTTCTCGAGGATGAAGATCTTGGTGACGCCGCCCTCGTCGCCGATCTGCACCAGCCCCTCGTCGGGGCAGCCGTCCTCGTCGTCCACCGCGTTGATGATCTCCGGCTGGAGCGGGCAGTCATCGTCCACGTCCAGGATGCCGTCGCTGTCGTTGTACGGGTCCGGGCAGCCGTCCTCGTCCTCCCAGCCGTCGGGATCTTCGGGCTGGATGGGGCACCCGTCGCGGTCATCGGTGAGGCCGTCACCGTCGTTGTCGGGGTCCGGCACGCCGTCGCCGTCTTCCCAACCGTCGCGGTCCTCCGGAACCAGGGGTGCGCCGTCGTCCACGTCGAGCACGCCGTCGTCGTCGTTGTCACGATCGGGGCAGCCGTCACCGTCCTCGAACATGTCCACGTCCTCGGGCTCCGCCGGGCAGGCGTCGACGCGGTCCGAGAGCCCGTCGCCGTCACGATCGCCGACCCCCTCGGGGGCGACGGTCAGCGCCGCCCAGACCCGAATGTCCGGCGAGCCGAACCCCTTCGTCAGGCCGGGGCCGATGCCGAACGCGACGGCGATGGGGGCCTCGGGGTCGAAGCGCGCCCCGATGCTGATCTCCATCGGGGTGTGGCGGGCGTCGAACGGATCCAGGCCGAGCTGGTCGAGGGCGACGGGATCGATCACCGTGGCGCCCATCCACTCGGCCTGCACGGTCCACGTGCCGTCGCCGATGGGCACGCCGAGGCCGACCGCCCAGCGAAGCTCGTCATCGGGCTGGAGGCCCAGCAGCGGCTGCCCCCCGATGAACCCGCGCGCGCCGAGGTTCACGTCGAACAAGAAGTGCTTCCAGCGCCGGCCGAGGGCGAAGTTGATGTCCAGACCAGCGGAGCCGGCGCCGATGAACTGCGCCCGGCTGCCCGTCGGGATGACCAGCTGCAGCTCGCCTGACAGGTTCACCCCCTGGTCCTCCTGCAGCAGGATCTGGCCGGCGATGCCGACCCGGAGATCGCCGATCCCGACGCGCTTGCCGCTGCCGCCGAGGGCGGCAACCACCGCCTGCGTCTCGGGCGAGCTGGGCTGAAGCTGGAGCACGGGCAGACCGAGGCCGATCCGGAGGCGCCGAATCGGAGTCCAGGCGGCCCACAGGTCGAATCCGACGAGGTGGTCGACCACGCCGATCCGCCGATCGAGGCCCTCGAACGAGCCCAACTCGAGCGGGTTGCGGGCGTAGTTGAGCGACAGCGCGATCCCCCACCGGCCGGCGTCTCCCAACTCGGCGTCGCGCACCCGCACGAACTCACCGACCTGGAGGGCGGGGTCGAAGCGCTGAGCGTCGATCTTCGGGGTGTCGAAGGCGTTGGCGGCGGTGGGGAGCAGCAGCGCGAGCCCCAGCAGCAGCCCGGCGGAGCCGCGGGCGAGTTCCCGGCGGCGGCGCAGGCCGAGCAGGCCGGCGAGGAGGAGCAGGCCGAGGGACAGCGGCGCGGCCGGGCTGGAGGCGCTCTGGCTGCAGCCCTCGCACCCGCCGGAGCCCTGGAGCACGTTGGGCTCGAAGGGACCGGTGCCGATCTGACGCTCGAGCTCGTCGCTGAGGCCGTCGCCGTCGCTGTCGTCCAGGGACGCGTCGTCATCGTCGTCGTCGTCGTCGTCGTCAGCGCGCTGGTGCAGAGGGCCGCCTCGTTGCCGTCCAGGAGGCCGTCGTCGTCGGTGTCGTCGTCCAGCGGGTCGGTGCCCGCGATGGTGACCTCGAAGCCGTCGGGGGAGTTGTCGTCGTCCGTGTCGGAGTCGTTCGGATCGGTGCCGTGGGTGTTGACCTCCTCGCCGTCGTCCAGCCCGTCGTTGTCGCTGTCGGCGTCGGTGGGATCGGTGCCGTACAGGGTCGTCTCGTCCCCGTCGTCCAGGCCGTCGCCGTCGGTGTCGGCGCTGCAGGGGTCGGTCTCGCCGGGGTCGATGAAGTTGTCCCCGTCGAGGTCCTCGGCGCCGTCGGGCAGGCCGTCCCCGTCGGTGTCGGAGCTCAACGGATCGGTGCAGCCCACCACCTCGAGGCCGTCGCCGAGGCTGTCGCCATCGGTGTCGGGGTTCAGAGGGTCGGTGCCGTGGCTGTTCATCTCGGCGCCGTCGAGCAGGCTGTCGCCGTCGGTGTCGGGGTTGCTGGGGTCGGTGCCGTGCGTGTTCGACTCGTCGAAGTCACTGAGGCCGTCGCTGTCGGTGTCGATCCCGGAGGTGTTAGGTGATCGACTCGTAGTCCTCGGCGTTGTCCAGCGTGCTGAAGATGGTGCCGGCGCCGGTGTTCTTGTCGATGGCGACGAGGGCGCCCGCCTCACGCGCGCCCCAGAGCTGCCCGCTGGGGTCGAAGCCCAACCCCTCGATGCTGTTGAAGCCGATCGAGCCGAGGTTCGTGCTCGCCCCGGTCGCCTTGTTGATGGTGATGAGGATGTCGCCCCCGGAGCCGACGAGGGTGGCGTACAGGGTGCCGGTGGAGGGGTCGATGGCGAGGTCGTCGACGTCATCGCGGCCGCCGATCTCGGGCACGACCACGTAGTCGTTGCCGCCGCCGAAGGCGTTGTTGATGTGGGCGCCGGTGGCGATGTTGATCTGGATGAGGAGGTCCGCGTCGCTGCGGCGCACGGATCCGTACAGCGTGCCGTCGAGGTCGAACGAGAGGCCGTCGACGTCGTCGAAGTCCTCGTTGCCGTCGGAGCCGTCGCCGGAGCCGAAGAGCCCGATCGAGCTGTACTCCCCGGTGACGAGGTCGATGGTCCCGAACTCCTCGTCGTCGGCGGCGTACATGACGCCGGTGATGGGATGCAGCGCGGCCGCCTCGATCCGCTCGGTGCCGGTCCCGGTGCCGACGTCGGTCTCGTTGGTCGAGGCGTTCGGGTCGGTGAAGTCGACCAGCGTGAGCAGGTCGTCGCCGCCGTTGGCACCACCGCCATCACCCACCGCGTAGCAGTGCGTTCCCACCTGGGCCGAAGCGGGGGTCAGCCCCCAAAGCGCCACGATGCAGCTCGCGGCCGCAGCAATCATCCACTTGTGCATGTGTCCCTCATCTACGGGTGCCCTCGTCCCCACGAGTTCTCCCGGCCCGTGTCGCAACCTACCAAAGCTTCGACGGTGATTCGACCTCAACGGCGTCGGCGGACGGCCCAGGGAAGCACCAGGAGCGCCAGAACGGCGCCCGAGCCAGCACCGCCGGCCACGCTGGAGGCGCAGTCGCACCCGTACGGCCCATCGCCCGCCTCGAGGTCCGCTCCCGTGCCCTCGACGGGGAGCACGACGAAGCGGCTCAGCGGCCCCCAGGGACCGACCTGGCCGGTGGCGTCGGTGGCGCGGGCGGCGGCGGTCCAGGCCCCGGCGGGGACCTCGACGTCCACGGTGGTGGCGCCTTCGGCGTCGCCGTCGGGGATCGTCAGCCCGGCTCCGGACCAGAAAGTCTCGCCGTCGGGATCCGAGGCGATGCTGATTTCGTAGGTCAACGCGTCGCCTTCGGGGTCGTCGGCCGGGGCCCAGCGGATCTCCAGCGCCGAGCCGTCGACGGTCGCGGTGTCTTCGGGGGCGAGGATGCGGGGGCCCGACGGGGCCTCGTCGGTGGCATCGACGACGAAGCTCCAGACCACCCACGCCGAGGCGCCGCCGCGATCATCCTCGGCGCGGGCCCGGGCGGTGACGGTCGCGTTCTCGGGGAGCGCTTCGGTGACGGCCGCGGTGGCTTCCCCGGCTTCGACCGCGACCGGTCCGAGGTCCTCGCGGGAGTCCGAGGCGAAGGCCGGGTCGAGGTCCACGCTGAACACGACGGTGAGGGGGTCGCCATCGACGTCCTCGCCCACCGCCACGATCAGGTCCGGCAGCGCCGTCGAGACCTCGGAGCCGTCCGTGGGCGCCACGACGGTCGGGACCGGAGGCGCGGTGTTGGACACGTCCACTTCGAAGAGGGCCACGTCGCTCCAGTCGCTGGCGCCGCCGCGGACGTCGGCGGAGCGGGCGCGCCAGGAGAACTCGTGGTCCTCGGCGAGCGGGTCCCCGGGCGTCGCCAGCCAGGTGCCGTCCTCGGCGAAGCCGTCCCCCACGACGGGGACAAACGCCGACTCGGTCTCGTCGACGAGCTCGATCTCGACGACGAAGCTGTCGCCCTCGGGGTCCGCGCCGACGGCCACGACGAAGCCCGGAAGGGGCGTGTCGACGGTGCTCGCGTCCGGCGACAAGGGGGTCGGAACCGCGGGCGGATCGTTGGCCTCGTCGACGAAGAAGGGGGAGACGATGCTCCAGGCTCCGGAGACGCGGGCGTCGGCGGCGCGGGCGCGCCAGAAGTAGCGGGTGTTCTCAGCGAGGGTGCCGGTGGGCGTCCAGGCGGTCTCCGAGGCGCCCTCGGCGATGCCGTCCTCGGAGTCCACCAGCACCGTCAGCGCTCCGTCGGCGTAGACCTCGAAGGCGTAGGTGAGCACGTCGCCGTCGGGGTCGGTGGCGTTGGCGACGGTCAGCGCGGGCTCCGCCGTGTCGGTCGACTCCCCGTCGATGGGGAAGGTCGGCGCGGGGGCGTCGGGCCCGCCGAAGACCTGCGGATCGGTGCCCTCGAGCCACTCGTCGCCGTTGGAGACGCCGTCGGCGTCGGGGTCTCCGAGGCTGTCGTCCAGCGTCGGATCGAGGCCGTTGTCCAGCTCCCAGCTGTCCGCCATGCCGTCGTTGTCGTCGTCTTCGAAGGCGGTGGTGACGACCCAGGAGAGTTCGTCGGTGCCGCCGTCGCCGTCGCTGACGAGCGCCCCGAAGGTGACCGCGCCGCCGAGCGCCTCGTCCAGGCTGGGGTTCCAGGAGAAGGTCGCCGTCGACGGATTGAAGGTCGCGCTGGCGGGGGCGGACTGGGCGATCCAGACGAGATCGGGCTGGTCCGCGGGCACGTCCGTGGCGGCCAGCGAAGCGCTGTACGGCGTGCCCTCCTCAGCCGCGGTTCCGGGGCTCGAGGAGATGCTTGGATCGAGGTTGGCGACGACCGTGTCGACGTCGGTGGAGGCGCTCCCGCCGTACGCATCGGTGGCGGTGATCGTCGTGGTGAAGGTGCCGTCGTCGGCGTAGGCGTGGCTCGCGCTGACCAGGTCGAGGCCGCTGTCGTCCGCGGAGCTGTCGCCCCAGTCCCACGTCACGGTCACCGGATCGCCGAGCACGTCGGACGCGGTGACGGAGTAGCTGCCGGACTGGGCCTCGTCGCGGGTGCCCGGGGAGCTCGCCAACGTCAGCGAGGGGCCGGGGTTGGTGACTTCGATCTGGGCCGTGTCGGAGGTGGAGCCGCCGTCGCCGTCGTCCACGGTGACGGTCACGGTGAAGGTGCCGGGCTCAGCGTAGGTGTGCGACACGGACGTCAGATCCACGCCCGAGTCGCTCGTGGTGTCGCCCCACGCCCAGGTGTACGTGAGGGGGTCGGCGGCGCCCGCGGGATCCGTCGCGGAGCCGGTCAACGAGGCGCTCTGCCCGAGCACCACGGAGCTGTCGCCGCTCACCGAGAGCCCGGTCGGCGGCAGGTTGTTGATGGTCACCGGGACGGTGGTGGAGTCGGTTCCGCCCTCGCCGTCGTCCGCCGTGACGGTGACGGTGTAGGTCCCCGAGTCGTCGTAGGTGTGGCTGGGAGCCGCGCCGGAGCCGGCCGGCGAGCCGTCGTCGAAGTCCCAGCTGAACGTGACCGAGTCGCCGCCGGGGTCGCTCGCCGCGGCGGTGAACGCGACGGTGCCGGGCTCGTCCGCGGGGCCATCCTGCGTGGCCGACGTGATGCTGGGGTCGGCGTTGGTGATGGTGACGGTGAGTGAGTCGGTGTCGATCCGGCCGCAGGCGTCGGTGACGCGCAGGGTCACGGGCACCGAGTCGGGGCCGTCCAGCGATGCCGCGCTGAAGGTCGGCGCGTCGCCGGTGGCATCGTCGAAGGTGCCGTCGTTGTCGAGGTCCCAGGCGAAGGTCAGCGGGCCGAAGTCCCCGGCGTCCGAGTCGCTCGCATCCAGCGTGGTCGAGCCGCCCTCGGCAACGCTCACGTCGTCGCCGGCGTCGGCCTCGGGATCCTCCGTCACCGTGGCCAGGAGCATCTGCGCGAGCCAGAGGCGAGCCTCGTCGTTGGCCGAGCCGCCGGGCTCCAGTTCAGAAGGGAACAGGGTGGTGACGATGCTCCCGCGATCGCACACCTGGGCCCCCACGATCTCACCCGCGGTGTCGACCGCGAAGGTGGTGCCGGTGGCGCTGAGGGTCAGCCCCGTGACCGTCGCGGGGAGGTAGACGACCGCGCTGAGGCCGGCCAGCGCGGGGTGGGCGGTGTCGGTGGAGGGGTCGGCAAAGTCGATGTCTCCAGCGACCGTGACGCCGGTCGAGCCGGCGACGGGGCTGTATCCCGCCGAAGCCCACCGTCCGCCGGGCAGCAGGCCCGGGTCCAACGGGCTCCCGACGACCACGCCGACCCCGGCGTCGACCGCGTCCGCGAGCACGTCGCCGAGGGCATCGGCGTCGTCCCAGAGCGGCGCGAAGCCCCACACGAGCACGACGTCGTGCGCGGTGAGATCAGCCAACAGGGGGGCCGCTGGTCCCAACTGCTCGGTGACGTCGCCGGCGGCGAAGAGCCCCGTGGCGACGAGCGCATCGGCCGCGTCGGTCACCTCGGTCGAGGAATCGGAGCCGAGCACGAGCACGGTCTCGGCGACGGCAGGGGCCGCGAGCAACCCCAGGAGGACGGTCGCGATCAGGGTTCGGCACAGAAGCACGGGTGTAGGATAGACGTGATGCGTCCCACGATCCTGCTGCTCCTCCTCACTGTCCTCGGACTCCCCTCGATCGCCGTCGCTCAGGCCGACAAGGTCTGGATCGACTGCTTCCACGGAGATGCCTTCCCCACCTTCACCGAGGAGTTAGCCGACTTCATGGAGGCGATGGAGGACGCGGGCGCCAGCGAGGTCCTGTTGACCACCGAATTGGGCAGCAGCATCAACGACGGCACCTGGAAGCTGCTCGTGATGTGCCTTCCCCACCTTGAGGTCGCGCCGAGCCCCGACCTGAGCATCTACCTCAGCGGCTTCCTCAGCGGAGGTGGACGGCTGGTGCTGCTGGGCGACAACTCCGACGAGGTCGTCTTCAACTTGCTCCTGGCGGAGGTCCTCAAGTCGATCCCCGACCAGGATCTCGTGCTGAACAACGACCAGTTCTACGGAGGCTGCGACGAAAGCCACCCGGATGCCCAGCCCGTGCCGGACGCCCTCACGACGGGGCAGGGGGCGTGGCACATGGCCAACGTCAACTCGGTCTCGGGCGGGGACCCACTGCTGCAGTACGAGGCGCCGGACGGCTCCACCAAGACGCTGGCGGCAGTGGCACGCCGGCCGGGAGGCGGCGACGTTGTGCTGTTCGCGGACGTCGAGGGGTTCCTCATGAACTGCGCCGTCGTGAACGATGGCGACCCCTACTTCGACTGGGCCGACGATCATCGGCCGCTGTGGATGAACCTGTACGGAGACGCGGGCGCCGCGGTCGACAGCGACGGCGACGGCTACGACGCCTCCGTCGACTGCAACGACACCGACGCCTTCGTCCACCCCGACGCCGACGAGGTCTGCAACAACACCATCGACGACGACTGCGACGGCGACATCGACATGGCCGACTCGGAGTGCGAGGAGGGTGACGACGACGACGACGACGACACCGGCTTCGGCGACGACGACACGACGCCGTTCGACGGCGGCCAGGGAGATGGGTGGGGCAACGACGCGGGCTGCTGCGCGGCCAGCTCCTTCACCGACGGCAAGGCCGGGGCGGGCGCTTCGCTGCTGCTGCTCCTCCTGATCGCGACGATGCGTCGACGGCTCTAGCGAGCCCCCTCAGAGAACCTCGGGCAGCCGCTCGATGCCGACCATGCGCACGGCCGGGGGAAGATGCCCCGCGGCTGCGGCCGTCGCCTCGGCGACGTCGCAGGCCAGGACCACGAAGTCACGGGAGCCGTCGGTCAGCACCTGCCACGCCTGCGGGCTGGCGGGCGTCGGCTCGGGCTCGGGCACGAGTTCGAGGGCAACCGGGACCTGAACCTGCGCCGGTTGGGGCGCGACGCGGGCACGCCGCGGGCGCGTGAACTGAGCCTTGATGCTCGGGGCCGCGGACGCCTCCACGGGAGCGGGGATCGCCGTCGGCTTGGTCACCCGGTTCGCCACGCGGCGACGCACGGGGGCGTTCGGATCGGACTCCGGCGGTGCTGACAGATCTCCTATGGGCGGGGA
>PVBE011929276.1_pt1 | contig 16452 bp, 31 predicted proteins | sample 1631181 | NCBI WGS metagenome assembly PVBE01 (sample SAMN08397723, study PRJNA350692) | Marine metagenome, whole genome shotgun sequencing project. | isolation source: water | place: Pacific Ocean | collected 2012-04
AGAGTTGTTTTTCGCTTTGAGATCGGATCATAGGTGCACGGTTTTCCATGGTTGACGGGACTTTTTCGTGCACTATTATACCTGAAATATCATATATTCCATAATAATATCAATGGCTTATAGTTTATGAGCAGACTCTAGTTAGATTCATCGGATGGGCTACGAGGCGCCAGACACCCAGTTGGGCGCGACCGAATCGGCGAATACCTGTGAGAAGGTTGTCCGAGTCAGCGTGAACTGCACGTTATGTCCTGGACCTATTGTGATGGCACAACAGGATACCAGGTCCACATTCCGTCATCGGCGCTTCTGCATTCCTGTGGGTAATACTCGACTCCCACGGCTTCCGGATGCACGTGGTATTCGCTGTGCTCATCACACCATCTCTTGACCTCTCTCTGCTCCTCAAGCACCAACTCTCTGGGAGTCGCCTTGATCTCGACATGGTCTGAAGCCGGAATACTCCTGTATACTGAGTCATCAGGAAGATCCTCCGGGATTGCGCTCATTTCATCGACGTGCCTTCCGACCATATACGTGCAGGACCATATTGTGTCTCAATGTGTGATTCGAACCGAAGGTGGTAACCATTGGGATCTTCGACCGTGTATTCCCTGATTCCCCAAGCCTTGTTCTCAATCTCTGAGACAATGTTGGCTCGGTTGACCTTGTGCATTTCGTATATCTCGTCAATTCCCGGCACACAGATCATCACCTGCTGACCGTGAGCAGTCGCGGCTAACGATGGGTTCAGCGTCAAAAATAGTTGACATTGGTCGGCCCAGAGCATGGCCTAGTCCGGTCCCGACGTCGTGTCATCAATCTTGAATCCAGGTACGTCACGATAGTACTCAGCAGTCGCCTTCACATCAGCGGTGGCCAACACAGGCACCACCGCCCAGAATCTGGTTTCATCTGTCATCATTTGGTCACTGTGTTAAAGGCCCTCTCATTCTTCTTCGCCCAACGTGAAACTAGCTAGTAGCAGCGACCAGGCCAAAACAAGCTCAATCATGAGTTTCGTGCTCTGTGTTATCAGAATCGTATGCGCGAGACCGCCTTCAGATTGCGCTGGGTGAAGCATTCTGCCCGTTGTTCCAAGACCACAGACTTCCCAAGTTGCAAAAGCGAAGAACAAGATTGAAGCCAGAAACAGCGTTCTTGTCGTCTTTGTAGTTAGTGCCCTGTCCCGTCCTAGTAGCGCCATGGATATCGCGATGACAAGTATGCAACCGAAAATGACATAGAACCATGCACCTGGCTGTGGCAACGACGGCCATGACCACACGGTAAGCCAGACCAAACCGAGACCGGCTAAGTGAATGGAGTATAAGTTCTCGCGAATCGAATAAGCACAAGCAAGAGCAAGAGTTCCAAGCTGAAAGGAATACATCCAAAGAATCGTTTTGGTGGCGCCGACGAGCACATCAAAGTCGAAAGTGTTGCCAGCCGCAGAAGTTCCTCCTCGCTCAATGAACCTGATATAGCCGGGCAGAGCAATGTAGTTGCCTAAGATGGCGTATAGAAGCAACAGGAATCCGCAGCCGACAAGCCAGGGGTTGAAACCGCGAAGTCTGTGGTCAGTCACGTGACATATCCCGGAGTACGCGCTACCAATCTCATCGTTTGCACGACAATAGAGGGTATCATACACAGGAAACTGGTCTCGGCACTGCTGGATTCTCCAGTCACTCCTTGGCATCTGACATCGTCTTGGCAGAGAGCTCGCCGACGGGTTCGGGGTCGTTTTCTGTAATTCCCATCATCTGCATCAGCCTCGGTGACAGCAGCTCATACACGTCGTTGGGAACATGAAGGTTGGCGGTAGACTGTTCGTGCAGGGGTCTCATGAACTTGCGGTTGTAGTGAAAACGCATTGCGTACCGGGTACCCGGAGCGATGCGCCGCCCGCCACAGTGCAGCACCCGTGTGTCGGTAAGGATGCAGGTGCCCGGAGGCGAACAGATGGCCACCATTCCGGGTTCAGCGTCCACCAGCTGCAAGAGGTCGGCACCCTCGTGGTAGCTGGTGGCTCCGCTCGCGGTTCTGTGCGAGCCCGGCACGATGTATGTGCCGCCGTTGGCAAGGCTGAAGTCGGTGTAACACCATATGATGAGCGATCCGAATGGGTATGGTGGGTAAGGCATCGGCATGGCAACCTGGTCAATATGCAATTCTTGCAGCCCTCCTCCTTCGTGGACAATGGACCCGTGAGCACAACCCAGACCGAAGCCTTCCCCCATGACTTTGGTGAGCAAGCGATCCACCAGAGGGCCTTTTTGGGCGGCCGACTCCTTGAACTCCACTGCGTCGCGGAACAACGCGCCTTTGAGTACCAGGTTGTTGACAAGCTGACCACGGTCGTTAGAACTCGTCATGATCGAGACATTGAGCTGCCGTTCAGCGGCTGCCTGATCTACCAGCCGGTCGACCTGCGCTTTCACCTGGTCCGACGACATGGCGTCCTTGACCAGGCAATAACCCCAGCGAACGTAGTCAGCCTCCAGCTGCGCCTCGTCAGAGCTGGGCTTCGGCAAGTAGTCAATACCGCTGCTATCTCGAATCTTTCCAGCCTTCATGCGCTCCTTGGACAGACCTGAAAGCTGCGTCAGCATCCTCATCGCAGACCTGGAGCTGGTGGGCGAGTGCCCGTCGGCGTACACAATGCCGCGATCCATGCCGGTTTGCCACGTGTCGGCGGACGACGTCGCTTTCTGACACGCGCGCAGCTGCGAGAGCTCTGCCCGTAGCTGCGCATTCTCGTCGCGTAGCCGCGCAACAGCTTCGTCCCGATCTGCGACAACCGGCAGCTTTTTGGATGCGGACGAACTCTCGTCTTGCTTCGTCGTCTTTTTCTCTTGCATGGTTTCCTCTCGATATCTCGTCTGTTTGTACTTGTTATGTGACACTTCTCTTCGAAGCTATTTTGATGGCAGCGAACACCTGCGTTACCGGCAGGTCTACAGCCTCTTGACTCTTAGATTACGATACCTGACGCCATCCTTCTCACCTTGCAGACAGATCTGTCCGGTCAAGAAGCCGCCGTCCTCAAACGTTAGTACTTCGGTACCATGCAGCCGGACAGTCACTCGTGGGCCAGTCGCCTCCACATGAATCTGTTGCCAACGTCCCAGCACGAATTGTGCATCACCCCCATATGGTTTGGGGTTGACAGGAAAGTGGATGTGGCCACGCCCGGAGTCGTCACCAACCACATCAATATCCAGTTCATAGCCAAGTTCCCAGGAGCGGATTGCCGTTTGGTTGCCTCTGATCTGGATTCCGCCTTCACCCCTCCCGTCAAACAGGAACTCTGCTTGCAGCTCGAAATCGGTATATGGCTCCTGATAACAGACTATGCTTCCATAGCCATAATACTCGCCCTCTGCCATCGTCCAAGCCCGCCGCTCTTCGTATCCCACAGCGGCGTGCCACTTGGGCAACAGATCAGTAGACAGCAGGTCAACCCATTCACCACGAAAACCAGGGTTTGCGGTGCAGCTCGTTAAGGACAACACCAATGAACAGCACATCAGTACGATTGACGTTCGGATCGCCAGTGGCATACGGCTCCTTTCTTGATTGTCAGGTGCGTCACCGCCAACACTACACTCCCCAAGTCGTTATTTTCAACACAACGTAAGGGGCAACACTTAGCAACAGTGTCCCGTTTCTATACTGTTTAAAGACATTCAGGTAGGCGGACTTGATTTCATCCGTCGTGACATTGAAAAAACGTGCCGCAACATTTCGGATTACCTGTCCGCGCAAAATCAGCGCAAGCATAAAACCAATGTTGATTAGAACACACCAACCAAAGAAAGTAGTAAGAGCACCAATATCGTTCAATTCATTCTCCTTTGTCTACGAGTCATTGTCTTTACAGCTTGCCCCGTATGCACCCCTCTCCGCGGTGGCAAGCTGCGTAGGAGTTTGCCCGAACGACCGAGGGGAGCTACTTTAGCTGCATGTTATGTTGCGACCTGTAGTTCTTTGAAAGCGGAGGAAATGACCCTCGTAGAAGACCTGAGCAATAACACTACCAGAGCGCTGGCTACGAACACATCGGGCCAACCAGTGCCCAATAACCAGACGGCCCCTGCCGCGACAAATACGGACAGATTGGTCGCGATATCGTTACGTGAACACTCCCAAACCGAACTCATATTGATATCTTCATTGCGGTGACGCCACAACAAACCCAAACACAACGTGTTGGCTGCGAGGGCAACCAGACTAAAGGAACCCATTAGTTGAAAAACCGGGACTTCAGGGAATAAGAGCTTGTGCGCAATCTGCATAGCTACGACGATAGCCGCTGTCAGAATCAAGACACCTTTAAAGAGGGCGACCTTGGCTTTCTCGGTGCCCCCACTCGCGACGACCATCAGGCTTAGCCCATAGGTAAGTGCATCACCCAGGTTGTCCAGGCTGTCTGCGAACAAAGCTGTGGATTTCGCGAATTGCGCAGCGACAACGATGACCACAAACATGACAGCGTTGATGGCTAGAACTGCCTGCAACGTACCGCGCTGACTTTCCCTCAGTGCTTCCACCGCACAATCGTTGTCACAACATCCGCTCATGCAATACCTCCGATAGCTATGTCTAGTCGAGATATTTCCATGTATCCGCACCGTCCAGCTTCCGTACTCGTGGCCTTGAATCCCATGTTATGTGGCACTACTTGCCCCCCTTTCTGTGATGCTCACAATATTACCATCCGGATCCAGGTATCTCGCTGTTGTGCCCCAGGGTTCTGTACGAGGTGTCTGCAGAACTTTGACTCCCGCAGCTACGACATTTCTGTGAACTTCATCAAAGTCGTCTATATGAAAGCCGATTTGCAGCGCTGTTGCGACTGGTCGTTCTGGCATTCTTGACGGGTAAAGCGCGAAATGTATGAAGGCACCCTCGGTCCAGGAATACGCCGCATGTGCTCCTCCGTACCAAGGATCGTTATTTTCAGAATCATGGGATTCATCTCTTAGTGGTATGCCCAGGATTCGACGGTAGAACTCCAGTGAGCTCTGCAGATCACTCACACTCAAGGCAACAAACGTCAATCTCGGATCTTCACTCACAATAGCCTGCCATACAACACCTAGTTAAGTGGCGCGAACCCTTCATGTTATGCGGCCGACCCGTGAATCGGATGTTCTCGCTTCCTCTCTACACCATCTTCACTTGGACTAATGTACAGAATGTTGACATTGTCGGTAGCCGTCAGTTGATGCCAATGACCCTTCGGAACAACGAATAGCGAGCCCTCCTCCAATAGTTCTGTCCAAGAATCAACTGGAGACTCAAGGACTTCGATCTGCACTTCCCCGTCCGTTACAAGCAGCAGTTCATCGCCATTGTTGTGCTTTTCCCATGGCGAGGATCCGGCCACGAATCGTCCGATGCCAATTGATCCATCGTCGAAAGAGCCCAGCGATTCATTCGACCGCTGCGACAACGCCGTAAACGCTTCACGAATGCCAGCAACATCATACTTCTTCATGGGTCAACCAACTCCTCGGACGCGAAACGCCTAGTTGAGCGGCAAACAGTTCGACGCGCAAGCAGCGAATGGGCGCCCGGGCGAATGGAATGAGCGGCTTCGACGTCATGTTAGCCGACTCTCGCACGACCTATTCTCCATCATTCTCATTGAGTTGAGCCGATATTGATCTGGTTTTTTCCATTACCATTTCACCGGTATGTTGGGTTGTCGTTGTTTCTATGAGGGCGATCAGGCATTCGTTGTTGCAGACTGGATTGTGCAACTTCCCACGAGGCACAACATGAAATTCGCCCTTCTCTAGCTCAACAATGTGATCCTCGTACTCAATTCTAAGTCTGCCGGCCAGAACTAGAAATAGTTCATCCTCCGCATCATGTTTATGCCAAGCTAGATCACCCTTTACCTTCGCAACCTTGACGTATTGGTCGTTTACCTGCCCAACGACTTTGGGCGACCAGTAGTCATCCAGGCTCCTCGCTTCTTTCTCAAGATTAGTAACCATTCGCAACAAGTTCCTAGTCGATCGTCAGCGAACCAGCACTCCAAGTGCAGCGCTGATATCTTCTGCAATCATCCGCCGTTTACTCTTCTCGATGAAGAAACTCGGGCCCGCTTGAAGGTATGAAGGAAAGACCCGAGTCTTCCGCAAATAGTATTCGCCATTTCTGATTTTGTACGTGGATCCGGTTGGTATCGCCTTTCCTTCACCAAGTCTTCCTGAAATGTAGTTTAGAGCCTTTATCGCCACATCACCCATTAGGAGGATCGCTCTGACATCAGGGAACAACGCCAACTCCTTCTCCAGCAACATTGAGCACTCCTTGATCGTGCCGGCCTTGACACCATAGGTGGTCTTCCCACATTTCACGGCAGTGGTCAAATAGACTCCCAATTCCACAATGTCGCGAACTGACGAAACGTTCGCACCAGCATCCTGAAATGCTTGTACTGTCGTTGTCTGAAACAGTGGCTTACCATCTGAATAGTAGTAGTCCGCCAATTCAGTTGGCGTAACTTCAGATATTAGAACTATCTTGATCTTCTTCGAATCAAGCTCGATGCCGGGTACCAAATGACACTTGTGATTTACTTCGGTACAGGGAAACTCGGCACACTTCACCCAATCGTTCACACGTATTTTGCGACTCTTCACCGTAGGATTCCTCGAGATCTAGTCGTATAACGCCTGATCAAGCGGCCAGCGACATCGTGGCTGGTCCGTGCGTTGAAGTGTGGTTTTCGTTAGTAAGAATGTCTTGACTCAAAGCATAGAAGTACGTGCGCGTTCTGGCTCCAGCCCTGGCCAAATCGGGAGACAATCTAGTCCGAGTCCGTTCTGATCTGATCCGGCTGATCCACGAGGGTCCACTTCACGCCGCAGATGACCATGGCATCGAACTTCCTGTAGGCGCCGGGGGCCGCCCACAGGTCCACGCCGACAACGCCGGTCCGGTCGCCGGGCTCCGGCTTGACAAACCTCATCGTCTGTCCGCCTGCCAACCTGAGCGTTGTGGGTTGCGCCGGGTCGATCGAGCACCCTGCACCGAGGCCATTCATCCACCTCTTGCAGACCTCCTCAGGATCAACGCCACGCGGCGCGATTTCAACAGCCGCGAAGCCGGTCGTTACACCCCCGTGGCGTCGCGCGTCAACGCCATTCTGCCACCTGTTTCCGGCCGGGAAGTACGCTCCTTTGTTCTTTGGAAAATCGCCATGGCCAGGCCAATTCTCTTGAATCTCAGCGAGAGTCCCAAAATCCCTCGGGTCGAACTGAACGTTCACGCCAGAAACCGTGCCGGGGTTCTTGGGCAGAGGCTCGCCCAGCACGTAACGCCCCGACTCAACACCGGCGAGGCCTGAGCCCGGCGAGCCAGGACAAACATTCCACTCCCCTGCAACGATTCCTCGCCCCTCCCCCTGGACTGACATCGACCGCGATGCCACGGCAACGTCAGGTACCTGCACGATTGCCATGTATCCACAGTCACCGTTGCGCTCTAGAAGCTTGGTTTGGGTCGTGGAACGCTGCCAAGCGAGGTCTGTCGGGCAAACCGTTTCGAGAAACGAGTCGCCCAAGCGGATGTGTGTATTGATGAGATTCCCACCTGCAGCCATTCGAGGATCCTGAAAGACTACGGGCGCATCAAACGCCGTAGTCATCACGCTGGACGTCCACTCCAGGTCCCGTGTGAGCAGACAGATCTGACGAAGGCGCAGTACAGGATCGGCCATCACACAGAGCCCGCAGCCGGCACGCGCAGGCAGAGCGTCCTGAAACGACGGCAAGGTGTCAAGAACGATTCATACGGAAAACATGCGGGCATTTATGTCTACTCTTACTGTATCTAACATCTTACACATCCTAAACGACTAATTGACAGCTATCAGTACATATGTAAAACAATGCGCAGTTGATGATTCTTTCAGAATAACTTGGTCCGCTAGCCTTTCTTGCGTGGGGTAGTCATCAATGGTGATTCTCGACGCCATGTTAGCTTGCGCTTGCACTTATGCTCTGATGAGCTTCGGCTTTATTAGCGACGAGTTACACAATCTTAACGATACGCCATCACAATGCGAGAACGGTGGCCCCCAGGAATCGGAAACTTCATCAGGACAACAATAGACCAGAACCGGCTCAATTGAGCCGCCATGTGACACGATCAACGCTTTGCCGTTCTTCGGGCATCGTTGAGCAATTTCTAACCACGTCGCCGTGTCAGCTACTGCCATCTCGGCAAGTCTATTATTGCTGGAATGAACACGTTTACTGAATTCTGAAAATGGATTCTGCCAGCTCCACTGTTCATGATGCTCGAATTCGCCAGGAACGTAGGTCGTCGCAAATTCAAACGTATCATCAACTGAGCAGCCCATCGCTATTGCTGTTTCAACGGCACGAGGCGAAACACTTGTACAGACATAGTCAAAATTCCCTAACCGTTTCCCTACTTGCTGTGCAAGGTTGATCCCTTCCGTCGAGAGATGTGACCCTCTCCCACGCTCTTTACCTTTCTTGGTGTATGAGTGTCTCATCACGAAGAGCTCAACATCTGACACGTTTGGAACCTAACACCAAGTTAAACGGCCAGCGGCAAAGCCGATTGTCCCAACGACCAAAGGGAGTGGCTTAAGCTTCTGCACCAGTGCCTCCTTTCAAGTGGGATTCTGTTAATGAAGGATCTTTCTGCTCAGATTCCAATTCAACCACCAGATCATCCACGAGATTTCTGAACTCTTCGGAATAAGCCAACTTTCCTTGCATCCAAACATCGGTGAATCCGTTGGCCCGTAACGTGGTTATCTGAAGCGAAAAGCACTTTGCCTTCCACAAGCTTTCGTCGAATACGTCTGATTTATGGTTCAGATAGTAGCTCTCATATATGTGCAGGTTCGAATGTAACAGTAAACTAGCCTGCCTCAACTCAATCGGATCTAGTTCGTCAAAGTTCTTGAACGCATCCCAGTTCATGGCCAAGTACCTAACAGTTAGTTAAGCGACCACCGAAGGTGGTCCCAATGACTGAAAGGGACGGCTCGAACTTCATGTTAGGCGCGCCGGTCTTGCTGGTGATAGTAAATCGAGATGGTCCAAAACCATAAATGCGGCTCCAGTCTCTGTGATTTCGCCTGATCGGACAATTTCAATGAACTCGCTAACTGGGACCGTAACTACTTTAATGCCTTCATCAATTTCACTTTGGTCTGGTCGGGGCTGAGATACCTGCTTGCAGCCCTTGGCGTAGAATACGTGACGAGTAACTCCATGCTCCGCTGCTATGAAGTGACTGCCGACTTCTACGATGGATCCTTCATAGCCAGTTTCTTCAAGCAGTTCGCGATGGATAGCATCCATCAATGATTCACCTGATTCAGGGACGCCAGCAGGCAACTCCTTTAGCCGACGATCTTGACCAAACCGGTACATCTCTACAAGTATAACGTGGTCTGATTCATCCATCGCTACGACACTTACAGAATGAGTGTCGGGATTCACAATTTCGTAATGCTGTACCCCACCGTTCGGGTGTTCGACCTTTCGCCAAATTACGTTGAGCCAGCCTCGGTGAAGCTCAACTTCGTCTACTATGATTGCTTGCCCGTTCATGTCTGATGCTTCTGCCCTTCATAACGCCCCAACAAAGTGCGCAGCGCTTTGTTGGTCTGACTGCACGCGCTTGTTATGCAATTGCCTGTATGCTCTCTCGATACAATAGTGACTTTCATACTGTTGCACTTACTATTGAATGAACGTGGAAATCTCTTGAAGTGTGTGGCGCTTTATATCTGGAACCTTGGCATCATCTGCCGGATAGCCGCACACTAGTAACACGAACGGTCGTTCGTACGATGGGCGTTCAAGAATTTCACTTAGGAATTTCATCGGGCTGGGGGTATGGGTAAGTGTTGCCAGGCCAGATTTGTGCAAGGCTGTTATCAGAATGCCGGTCGCTATTCCGACTGACTCGGCAGTATAGTAATTTTTCTGCTTTTCACCGGATTTATCAACAGTGAACTTTTTCAGGAAAACGGCAATTAGCACGGGTGCTTTTTCCAGAAATGGCTTTTTTGCATCTGTCCCCAGTGGCGCAAGTGCTTGCAGCCATTCATCACTGGCACGGAGTTCGTAGAATTCCCGTTCTTCGATCTCAGCTGCTTCACGAATACGTTTCTTCACCTCAGAATCTTGAACGACCACAAAATGCCAAGGCTGCATATTCGCACCACTGGGTGCAGTACCTGCTGCCTTGAGTGCATTTTCCAGAACAGCTTGCGGTACATTCTGATCAGAGAAATCTCGAATAGACCGTCGTCGAGACATGAGTTGAAAAAATGTCTGCGATTCTTGTTGCATGGATTCTTCGTCCAGTCTCTTGAAATCCAGAGGAATAAAGTCCGCAGATTTAGTCAAGGCCCGCTCCCTCGCAATAAAGAATATCAAACTCATTCTAAGAATTTTGTTCTACGGATACAAATTGCACAACACCCAGTTAAGCGGCCGACAGATCGGGATGCAAGCGCCGAGATGGCGGTCTGAACGAACTAAGTGAGGGACTTGAACTGAATGTTAGGCATCCGTTCGGGCCTCCTCGACCCATCCGAGCAGATTTGGCGTTGCCTCATTCTTGTGTGAATCCCATCACCATACACATAGTTCAGTGTATTTCACTCGGTGCTGGATTCTCCAGGTTTTTCACACATGATTTCGTAAAGAGATCTTTACTGGACTCGAACCACTCTGCGCCGCCCGGGTTGCAGTTGCAGGCCCGGCGACAGGTAGCCACGTCCGAGCGAATGAAATGAGCAACTCCAACTGCCTGTCAGGCGCATTAGCCATGAGACTATTCCTCCTCCACAAATGATTCAGGTAGTGGAGGGACATGACCACCTGGAACTTTGGTCTTTCCGTCAAATATCTCGACCTCAAGATCAAAGATGTCTATCCCATCAATGCAACGAGCATTGAGTGTTATGAACTCATGTGGCCAAGTTCTATACATCGGTGTTCCGCAGTTTTGGCACCAGTGGTATCCCTCGTTTGCGAATCGCCAATAGTAAGTACCCATTCCCGTACTTGGGGTGGCCAACCGTACAGACTTTGTCGGAACTGTCCACAGATACAGACCCCATCTCGCGCAAGTAGAACAATTGCACTGCCGAAGCCCTTCCAGCTTCGCATTCACTTCGAGTTTAATAGCTCCGCAATGACAAGATAAAGTACGAATCACGGTCGTCAGTCCTCTGGATGGTGCATAACACCCGAATCAGCAGCGCAGTCGGACTACCATAACAAGATGGTCGATCCAAGAACTCTGCAGCGCCTCGACTTGCCTTTAAGATCCCAAAACTAAGAAAGTCCGCATGAACTACTCCGCCTTCAGACGCCCCCTCATATCAGTGTACGCAGTTTCAATTAGATTCATCAGAGCAGCGGCATCAACTTCACGATCGGGCCTGAGTTTGACATGGCGCATAAACCTGCCAGTCCCCTCCAGTAGGCAATCTGGATCGGCAATCTCGGCGCCACGAAAAAACCCGACATTGACGTGAGCCTTGAAGGCGTTAACGTAGGCAAATGCCGCGTCAGCTATACATACGGTGGGATGGCCATCATGCAATAGCTCTCTAACATCGTCGCCACAGTCGCGCATGACCCCAAACCAGTGTTGCGCGATTGCCCCCAGTTCGCCCGCATGCTCATGCATCCAAGCCTCGATACGCGGATCTCGCCTGACGGAACTGGGGAACCTCAGGAGTTGACTCATCGCGATTTCATTTCGATGCTAGGCCCCAAAGCTGGAATCTCATTTCTCGCGGCTCCCAGACGCGAAGCGGCGAGTAGGCGGTCCGAATGAACGACGCGAGGAGCGAGTGACTTGGACTGTATGTTAGGTGCCCCTGCCTTACAATACCGAAGGCCTTTATCTGCCAACCGTGAAACCTGATCTTTGGTGTTGAGGTACCACCGGTCACAAGGCAAATACGGCCGTCCCAGGGAGCGACCGGGGTCGCGCACGACCGACCGTGTTCAACCACTTGTTATGCTGCTGATTCACGGTTTACATCCCAGCCAGGGAAAACAAGCACCGCCGGATGGCACTTGAGGGCCTTTGCCAGAGTCTTCGCTCTCTCAACGCCTAGGTTTATACGGTCACGTTCAATTGCCGAGATGGTCGATTGTGGTATTCCAGTTTGCTTAGCCAGTTCATTCTGGCTGAATTCCTGTAGCTCTCTGATGATGCGAACCGACTCCCCCGGCGAGACCTCAACTCGTCTCTTAGCCTTCCTGAACTCGCTCATGATGACTTCCTCCGGTAGTCGTGTGGATTTATTTCAAGAACTTGAACCAACAGGCGCTTACCATCGACGCGGTATATTACTCGATATTGCTGGCTCAATCGGGACGAGCGATGGCCTTTCCATTCACCTCTGAGTCCTTCATCCCGAAATCCCCTAACTAGCCGCAGTCCGGCCGGACCAGAGATCTCGATAATGTCCTTCCACTTCTCGTAGCGCTTAAGAATCTCAATGGGCAGTCTTGAGACCTGTCTGTTTACGCGACGATGCTCATATATCTCCCACATACCACAAATAGTATATATACCATTTTCGGTATGTCAACAGTAGTCAGCATAACGCCCAAATCAGCGGCGCAGCTTTGCTGCGTCCGACTGCATCTTCTTGTTAGAAGCCGATCTCTCAAGACGTTCTGCAAGCCAAATCTTGATGATGGACTGCCTGGTGACTCCAAGGCGAGTGGCCTCCTTGTCTAGGGACTCGATCATCCAGACCGGGAAGTCCACGTTCACTCTTTTCTGATCTCGCATTGGACGGCTTGCCTTGGACACGTCAAGGTCAGAACTATTATCTTTACCTTCATCGAACTTCCTATCGAGACTCTTAGCTTTCATATAACTCAACCTCTTCTGATCGAGATCGACGCACTGAGATGAATCGGACGGTCCTATCTCTGTACGTAATGATCGCTGACCAGTGCTTCTGCTCAATCTGGCCAACTACAAGGAATCTGGGCTCATCGCAAGACTGGCTGACGGTTCGCGTAGGCATCCAACACCTGGTTAAGCGACCACCGGAGGTCGTCCGAGTGAGTGAAACGAACGGCCTGAAACTTGTGTTATGTTTGACGCTAAGCTTGAGCTTCACTTGCGACAACGGTAGCTTGATACCAAAGACTGGACTATTAATCGTCATCGTCAGCCTCGCGAACTTCCTGTCCAAAGATGATCTCGATGCCATTGATGTCGCGCAACGCGAACTCTCGCAATCCGTAGGGTTGATCAGCGAGGTCTCTTGTTATTTCCGCACCTCGGTCAACCACCTCGTTGTGGTATGCACTCACGTCCTCTACCAAATGAAACAGATGGATCCCCGTTGGGTTTTGATTGTCTTTGACGAGGTGAATTGCGGAGTTGTCTCGGCGGATAACAGAATAATAGCCATCACCATAGTCGAGGTGAAATCCAAGAACATCCTGGTAGAACGCAGCCGTCGCTAAGGGATCGCGAACATGCAGAACGGGCGCGCCTTGAAGTAATCTCGTTGGGCTCGATGTCTTACTGTGAGGGAGCATGCTGTCTTTCCTGGGAGAATGTGTGAGCGTGCCAGACCACATAACACCTAGTTAAGTGGCCGCCCGCTTGCAGGCCGCCCGAACGACTGGAAGGAGCGGCTTGAACTTCATGTTAGGCGATGCCATGGATCAATTTCTTTTTGAACGCATCACTGGCATTGTAGAAATCTCGCTTTACTTGTGGTATTTCGTTGAGCCGGTGCATAGCAGTACCAAAGTCACAGTTTTCTAGACCACCAGTTGCTTCAATCCAGTATTCAAGGTGAAAAGCATAGTCGGTCATTGAACCTAGCACTGAGCGATTATTCGTCTTTTGAATGCTCATATCTTGAAATATAGATAGCGAGTAATCAATTGAATTCTGGGAGAATCCCTCAAATCGCATTGCCTGCTCCAGGGCATCATGGAATACCATCTCTAAGGAACGAATCTCTGACTTCGATACCGGTGGAGTTACACAACAGAACAGTGTTTCATCAGAACAGAAAAGTATGAGTTTCTTTCGATCAACCCAAATTAGGTTGACATGCCAATCGTTGCCATCCGAATCAATATTCTCCTCTGGCTTCACACCCAACTGGTCAAGGACCTTTTTGGTACAGCGAAACGATGGCATCTCAGTCGCCTAACACCAAGTTGAGCGGCAAACTGCCAAGCAGTTTGTCCGAAGGAGGAGCGTAGCGACGACTGGCTTAAACTTCATGTTATGTGGCCCGTCTGATCCTTTAGATCTCATCTAGACGCCTGGATACGCTGGTGCCCCTTCAGATGCATGGATTACTATAGAGTACCCTGTAGGATCAGGAACCACATGTAGTTCCATTCCCACTAGATCACCAGAACGCTCACTCACTCTGAAGCTACTGAAGAACCCAGTGATATCACTACAAAAACTGTTCATTGGCACCGTGCACATCAGGCAGGGGATTAGAAGACCGAACCTCACCGTTTGGTACCTAACACCAAGTTAAGCGGCGTAGTCGTTCTGGCGGCAAAATTGCGTAGCAATTTTGATGACAGGTTGCTACGTCCGTCTTCAACTTCATGTTATGCGTCTCTCGATGGACTCTTTCACTATCATCTTTTAATCCTATCATTTCAATTCGGACCTGAGATGGGCGCGGATCAATTTGATCCGTTCTTCATAACCTGCTGTGGAAAGAAACACTTCATGGCCTTTCAAGCCTGGATCGATGGGGCGATGGGGGGGCCTCATCCGTGAAATATCTTGGGAGAAGGTGGGTATGCAGGTGAGGAATAATATTGCCAAGGACATTGTAGTTCAATTTGTCTGCCTTGAAGGCCTTCTGTAATCCTCGCCCCACCAAAGCCAGGTCGTTAAAGTACTTTGCCCGTTCGTCGGCCGTTAATTCGTAAGGTTCGATCACATGCCGATGACACATCAGGACACAGTAACCTTGCGCGTACTGGTTCTTCTGGAGAAAAAGGCGGCTGAACGATAGATCTGCAATCATAATGCCATGTTCATCTTCCGCATTATCTAACTGGATTAGCTCACACACTGGGCAATTTTCACCCCTAATTAGTGCATCCCAATTCTCCGCTTTCCAATTTTCAGCCATCTTTCATGACTCTAGCGTTGCGTGGCTTGACGCATAACACCTAGTTAAGCGGCCGCCTGCTTGCAGGCGGTCCGAGTGAGCGTATGCGAACGACTTGAACTTCATGTTAGGCGACGTTCAGCCGGCGTACCTCGAAGTCCTCAGAGCTCTGCCTGGCTTGCCAAAGGTCGTACTGCATCTGCTGGTTCAGCCAGCTCTCTGCGCTGGTACCAAAGGCTTTGGAAAGTCGGATCGCCATTTCTGGGCTAATGCCGGCACGTCCATTTACAATGGCCGAAAGAGTCTTTCGACTCACTCCGAGGGCCTCGGCTGCCTTCGTCACAGAGATCTCTAGGGGTTCCAGACATAGTTCCCGAATCACTTCCCCAGGATGGGGTGGGTTATGCATGCTCATGTCAGTGGTAGTCCTCGTAGTCGATATCGTAAGCATCGAGATCCAGGAATCTAAATGTCAGCCGCCAGTTCCCGCTGACGGAAACAGACCAAGTTCCTTTACGCTTTCCCTTTAGTTCGTGGAGCGCCAAACCTGGGAGATTCATGTCCTGTGGATGAACTGATCCATCCAATCTTCCCAAGATCAGGCGCACCTTGCGGGCATGCTCGCTCCTAATTCTGGCGGTGCTTCCTGTCTCATAGAAACGCTGAAGGCCGCGATGCTTGAATGATTTTATCACTCACTGAAGTGTAACCTATGTAGTTACGGGTTACAAGTGGCCTAACACCGGCCCGCGTGCATGCTCATGTTAGGCATGGTTGATGTTCCTCTCACTGGAAATGTAGTCCACGAACCGCTGCGGATATATCGATGCGCCCACATCATCCCACCATTCCATGGCGTTGGGGTTTTGAATCAGCAGGTCAACAACAAGTGTCTTGGTGGCATACTCTCCCATCAAACCGAGATCGCGCTGAACCCAGTCTGCATACGCAGCGACCCATTGGGCTGATAGGTGTGTCCTGTGACGAATTCGTTCTTCCGGCGAGAGTTCCTCTCCGGCATCAAGCTTTGCCTGTATAGAGGGCCAATAGGGCGAATCTCTATCCCAATAGAACATTTGAATCCTGAGCTCACGGTTAGCTTGGACCGCGTTCAATGTGTTCGTTTTGACACCGCTTCGCACCTGAATAGAGAGGTGGTTCGGTATTCCTGGACACGAATTTATCCAAGATAAGTGGATCCCTGCTCTCGGTTTGAGGGTTATCCACGGTCACGCTCATCTCCCGATGAGCTTGAGCGTGGCGGTGGGTAACCCGGACTTCATTATGCC
>PVBE012435598.1_pt1 | contig 16449 bp, 23 predicted proteins | sample 1631181 | NCBI WGS metagenome assembly PVBE01 (sample SAMN08397723, study PRJNA350692) | Marine metagenome, whole genome shotgun sequencing project. | isolation source: water | place: Pacific Ocean | collected 2012-04
AGATTTGATACTTATTGATCTCCTGATGAACCCCAGATTAGCTGACGCCGCAATTACTAAGTATCCGGTACGACCTCCGAATGCCAACGATGACCCGGCAAGCAGAATAATTCTCTGGGCACAGAAAAGATTTATCGACGACAATGCAAGGCGTATTGAAAGAATAGGGCGCAGTCCTTCGATTCTTTATGAAATAGGTGATCCCTACAAATATGAAGGAAGCGCGGAAGAAACAGATCAGCAATCTTCTCTGGACCTGGCACCTCCCACTATGGCCTCCCGGATGCCGCCAAACCGTCCGCCTGTTTCCGAGTCCACGCTGAGCAGCGCAAATCCGCTTCAGTTCGCAGGAGCGTCCCCGCCCCCACAGCAGTTCGCGGCAGCGTCCCCGCCCAGCGGCGCACCAAACCGGGAGACCTTAGCGAACTTGGACCAGCTTGGGATACCTCTCTTCGCCAACAAGGGTGGCCTAATAAACTCAGGGTCCAAGGGCATCATGTCCATTGGCTGTAAGCCGCGCCAAATAGTTGCGTGAGCCACTACACCAGCCATTTCCGGGCCTCCTCCCCCAATATATGATCCGCCACCGAAATCTTATCGCGTAACGCGCCTACGATTTTCTGGTCTACCGTGTTGGGCGCAACCAGATCGATATACGTGACCTTGTTGGTCTGCCCTATGCGGTGCGCGCGGTCCTCCGACTGCAATCGCAGCTCCAGGTCATAGCTGTTGCTATAGTAGATGACGGTGGCTGCCGCCGTCAGCGTCAGCCCATAGCCGCCGGTTTTGGGGTGCCCCACGAGGAACCTTGAATCGGAGTGACAATCCTGGAATGTTTCCACGATATGCTGTCGCTCGTGACCCGGAGTTTCCCCGTGGAGCGTTGCAACCGCTTGTACGCTGAAGCGGTCGCGCAGGGCCTCGGCAATCGAGCGAATGTCGCGCGACCATGTCGCCCATATGATTGCCTTGCCCTGTATCTCGTCGCAGATGTCCAGAAGCTCGCCGAGCCGATTGGACGGCAGGTCGTGAACCTCTCCCTCGTCATCGGTCAGATGACCCAGGCAGATTTGCTGAAGCCGCAAGATCTGCGTCAACACATTCTTGGTCGTCGCAAATTCCCCGCTTTCGAGGCGCGCTAGTGCCAGCTCGGACATTTGTCCATATGCCGCCTTTTGCTCGTTCGTCAGCTCGACGCGACGCAGCATGTAGACCTTATCCGGGAGGTCCAGGCAGTCTTCTTTACGCACACGATAGGAATTAGCCTGGAGCTTCTGCGTCAGTTCGTCCAGTCTGCGGAACCCGACAATATGGTCGAACGAGTGCGAACCCAGCACGCGGCGCTCGACCACGGCGTAGCGACCACGAAAAGCGTAGAAGCTCCGGAAGCCAAGAATGCCGGGGTCCAGAAATTCCATTTGGCTGTACAGGTCCATCGGGCTCTTCGTCACAGGAGACCCGGTCAGGATTCGCTTCATCGTCGCGAGGTTGCCGATTCGACAGATCGCTTTCGTTCTCTTGGCGCGGCGGTTCTTGATGGTTGTGGATTCGTCTACCACCATCAACGTGCGGTGTTTGCCCACGAAGAACTCGGCGATTTCCACACCCTTTCGCGTGCTGAGCGCCTCGACGTTCATCAGCAGAACCTTGAGTTCGCTATTGGCACCCCGGCTAAGCTCCTGAAGCTCCTTCCGCTTAGCCTGAGTCAGGCTGGGATTCCAAATGACAATCCTCCGCTGGATGCTCGGAGATAAGTGCCTCTCGATTTCCCCCGGCCAGTTGGTGACCACGCTCTTCGGCGCGATAACGAAGAGCAGGTCGATACGCTTGTCCAGGAAATTGGAGGCGGCGGTGTCTATGACGACCTTGGTCTTGCCGGTCCCCATGTCCATGAGCAGGGCATAGCCGGGAAGCGCCACGCTTGCCTCGAACGCCTTGCGTTGGTGTGCATAGGGTTCAGAAAAAAATTGAAAAGCCACCAGATTTCCCTTGTCATCGAAGGATGAGTCCTATATATCTGCCGCTGGTGGTCATGTCAACCATCGATGCATGAACCGAGAAAAGGGTGAACGATGAATGACTTATTAGAAGAGATGGCGGGTGACCGGGGAGATGCCCCATCGGGAATCGACCAGCTCCAGGGCGGTGCCCTGGACAAAATTAGCCGCCTCGCCGGAGAGGTCACGGCGTTGGAGCAAGAGGTGGCGGATGCCGAGTCCGTGTTCAAGGCTAAACAGAAGCAACTGAGAACGATCACCGACGAGCGGCTCCCGGAAGCGCTGGAAGATGTCGGCATGGAAAAGGTTGTCATGCGCGACGGCAGCGAGATCGCGGTCAAGCAGTTCTACTCCGCGTCTATCCCCAAGGACAGTCGCGAGGAGGCTTTCGCGTGGCTCCGGGCCAACGGCTTCGGGGATCTAATCAAACTTACTCTCTCCGTGGTGTTGGATCGCGACGCGGCGGAGGAACAGGCGCGCGAGCTAAGAAGCGCGTGTCATGCGCTCGGGCTTTCGTTCAACCTCGGCGAGAAGGTGGAATCCGCCACCCTGCGCGGATGGCTCCGCGAACTCGTAGAGTCGGGCAGCACCGCGCCAGACTCCATCACATCCTTCATAGGCCGCAGGGCCGTCCTCAAGCGAAAAGGAAATTGACATGGCAAAGGCAGTAGCGAAGCGCAAGAAAACAGAAGTGGCCGTGCTGGACGCGGACGCCTTCGTCCAAGCGGCGGGCCAAGGTGTAACTGATCTGGGCGAGGGCGATCTCGCCATGCCCATGATTAAGTCCTTGCAAAAAGTCAGCCCCGAGCTAGACGACCACGCCGACGCCAAACCCGGCGACATCTACAACTCCGTAACCCAGGAGCGGGTCTCCGGCTCGGAGGGAATACGTGTCGTCAACTGCGCCTACTCGCTAACTTTCATTGAGTGGGAGCCTCGCGGCACGGGAAGTGGCGCTCCATTCGCCATCTACTCCGCTGGTGACAAGCTGCCCGCGACAGAGCGCGGGGAAGATAACAAGGACTACGTGGTTGACGGCGGTGGCCGTTATCTGGAAAGGACCGCGCAGCATTATATACTGGTGTTCGACGACGAGGGGATGACCCAACAGGCCCTCTTGCCCATGAAGTCCACGCAATTGAAAAAGAGCAGGCAGTGGAACTCGGCCATGAAGGCCACCAAGATGCAAGATTCGAGGGGTGCCCTCTTCGTGCCGCCAAGGTTCAGCCACATTTGGCGTCTAACCACGGCGCTAGAAGAGAACAAAAACGGCTCCTGGTACGGCTGGGCCGTGACAAAAGAAGGAGTCATCAAGGACCCGGCCCTGTACGCCGAAGCCCGGCAGTTCCACGAAAGCATCGTAGCGGGTCAAGTCAAGGTGCGGCATGTCCGCGAAGAGGACCGCACCGACGACGACGAAAACATACCGTTTTAACGGGGGGTGAGGGGAGGGCACTCCTCCCCTCAACCTGTTCCAGATGCCTGGCACAAGCACAGAACGATTCGCGCGCCTATTCCCGGGACTTAACCGGGCATATGGGGCCGTGGACTTAACCGGACGAGACCCCTCCGGCAAGCAAACCGGAAAGTATAAATTCGTCCACGAACCACGGACCACGGCTACGTTTACCGCGCACCTCGACGGTACATCGTCTATCGGCGTTGTCCCTATAGACGAGAAGAACGAGTGCCGGTGGGGGGCGCTCGACATCGACCGCTATCCCCTGGACCTCACCTCCCTCGTCGCGCGGCTCGACAAGCTGGCGCTACCGTTGGTGGTCTGCCGTAGCAAATCCGGGGGAGGACATCTATATCTCTTTCTCACCGCTGCCGTGCCAGCGGGAAAACTGCAAAATCGCCTGAAGGAAATAGCCTCGGAAATCGGCTACGGCGATTGCGAGATATTTCCAAAACAAATCAAACTGGTACTGGAGCGCGGCGATAACGGCAACTTTCTGAATCTGCCATATTTTGACGCCGAGAACGGCCTGCGATACGCCATAAAGAATGACGGCAGCGCCGCCACACTGGACGAGTTTCTCGACTACGCAGAATCCGCAGCCATCTCAGAGGACCAGCTCGACACCCTCCTCACGCAACCATCAACCGCCGTTGACGGCACGCTGCCGGACGGGCCACCGTGCCTTCAGGCACTGATCCGACAGGGGTTCCCCCAGGGCACGCGAAACAACGGCCTCTTCAACCTTGGCGTCTACCTCCGAAAGGCCTTCCCTGACGACTGGGAAACGCGCATCTTGGAGCACAATCAGACGATCATGGAGCCGCCCCTTGACCTTCCAGAGGTCAATGTCGTGGCCACTCAACTAAAAAAGAAGGACTACCAGTACAGGTGCGAGGACCAGCCGGTACGAGGCTACTGCAACAAGGACCAGTGCCGAGGCCGGAAGCACGGTGTCGGCGGCGGTGCCAACACCCCGACCGTAGCCAACTTGCGCAAGTATGGGCACGAGCCGCCGCTCTGGTTTTTGGACGTAAACGGCAGTCCCGTCGAATTAGACACCGAGGGCCTTCAGCGCCAGAATCGCTTTCAGTTGCTTTGCCTGGAGCAGATCAACTACATGCCGCGAACCATGACCAGGCAGGCCTGGGAATCTCTCATCAACGTGCTGCTGCGCACGATGCTAGATACTGAGGGTGCCTGCATCGCCGCCTCGGAGGATACGAGCCTTCGCGGCCAGTTCTATGATCTGCTGGAGGACTTCTCAACGCACATGCAGTCCGCCATAGACAAAGAGGAAATCCTGCTGCGCCGCCCGTGGACCGACGAGGAAACGGGCCGCACTTATTTCCGGCTCAAGGATTTCGAATCCTTCCTCAAGCGAAACAAATTTCTTGACTATCGATCAAATAGGATTGCGCAACGTCTCCGCGACATTGGCGGGGAATCTCAACGGTTCCGAATCAAGGGGAGAATTGTCCGCTGCTGGTCGATTCCCGCGTTCGCGAAGATTGACGGCGACGACTTCGAGACCCGCTTCCATGATGATGAGGTGCCTTTCTGATGAAACCGCATGACCCCACGCTTTGGCATGACCTGCTGCGGGAGCTTCGCAAAGAGGCGCGGCTCACTCAAAAGGAGTTGGCCCAATACACCGGGCTATCGCAGCGCACTATCGCCGACTACGAGAATCCCAAGAGAGGGCGGCAGCTCTCCATCAACAAGGTGGAGCGCATCGTCGATACCCTTGGCTATGACCTCGACATCATTCTGCGAGCCGACTGATGTTCAGGTATTTTGGCCCCCCGGGCACCGGCAAGACAACGCGGCTACTGAACCAAGTAGACGACCTACTACGCGGGGGGATGGCACCAAACGACATTGGCTACTTTGCGTTCACCCGGCGGGCCGCGCATGAAGCCCGCGACCGGGCAGCGGCGCGCTTTAATCTAGACCCCAAAAAGGATCTGCTCTATTTCCGCACCCTACACAGCTTGGCCTTCCAGGTCCTGGGGATGACCTCGGCGGACGTTCTGAATCCGGCGAACCTCAGAGAATTTGGTGCCGAAACTGGCATCGACCTGTCGAGCAGCGGCGCGGAGAACATTGCAGACGACGGCTTCATACTGCTGAAAAGCAATGACCCAATCATGCGCGCCATCGACCTCGCGCGAAACTCGCTGCGCGGAGAGCATTACGCTTACAACGCCATTGAGTTGGAGATGCCATACTACGAGTTCACTCACATCTATACCGAGTACCAGCGATTCAAGGAAATGCACGGCCTGAAAGACTTCACAGACATGATGGTGGCGTTGTCGAAGAAGCCGGAGCGGCTGCCATTTTTCCGGGTTGTTTTCCTGGACGAGGCGCAGGACTTAACGCCGCTACAGTGGACGGTCGCGCATCATCTAGGCGACCGCGCTGACCGCATGTTCGTAGCCGGTGACGACGACCAGGGGATTTACCGGTGGGCAGGTGCCGATATCAACCGCTTTATTTCACTCCCCGGCGGGTCTGACACACTGACGCAGTCCTACCGGATACCGAGAACGGTCCACAGGCTGGCAGAGACCGTCTCCTCGCACATTCGGCACCGGCAGAAAAAGCACTGGCTACCGCGCGCCGCCGAGGGGTCCGTGCACAAGATTTACGATCCGCATACTCTGGATTTTAATGGTGCCGAGTGGCTGATCTTGGCGCAAGCGAACTACATGCTAGACGAACTCTCGGAGCGCCTTGTTTCGACGGGCCAGTATTTCGAGCGACGGGGAACTGCCTCGCTCAAGGCCGACATACGCGGCGCGATCAGCTCCTGGACACATCTGCACGAAGATCCCGCACACGAGCTTTCGCACAAAGAGGCCGTGAACCTATTCAATCACATTTCCAGCGGGGAGAAGCTGGCGCGGGGGGCAAAGAAGCGGCTCTCCTCGGCGAACGAGCAAGACCTCTTCAGTTTGTCAACACTGCGCGAGCACTTTGGACTGAGAACCGAGGCCGAGGACTGGGACGTAGTCCTGGACCGAATTGGCGATGAGGACCGAGCCTACGCCACGGCTCTCCTCAATCGCGGCGTGAACCTGTTCGAGCCGCCCAAGATTAAGCTAAGCACAATACATGGAGCCAAGGGCGGAGAGGCCGATAACGTACTAGTCTATCTTGACCTATCAACACGCGCGCTCCAGGAAATGGAGCGGCACCCAGACGATGCTCAGCGCGTGCTATATGTTGCCATTACCCGCGCCAAGGAGAACCTTGTGCTCAAGATGCCCGACGACGCCCAACGAGGATGGGCGCTATGACCTCGCACCTTCACGCCGTGCCAGATTCCGTTTGGGGGCCGCACCGGACACCGGCAACGCGGGTCATCATCGAAAGCCCCTTCGCCGAGAACCCTAGCGCGCCCGACAGGGCGCATCTCGCCTACGCCAGAAGATGCCTCCGGGATTCCCTATTGCTTGCCGAGGCACCTTTCGCCCCGCACCTACTGTACCCCCAGGTACTGGATGACGATGCGCCGTTCCAGCGAGCGATTGGTCTACAACGCGCCTTCCGCTGGTACGCGGTCGCCGACCTATGCGCCGTTTACACCGACCTGGGGATCTCGGGCGGCATGAGGCAAGGCATTGAATACGCAACAAAAATTGGACTTCCAATCGAAGAAAGGAGCCTCAACGATGACCGCGAACCACGCTAAGAAGGCACTCCAAGAAGCGGGTCGCCTGATTGAAACGTCTCGCGCCAACAGCTACGGGAGCGTCGCCAAGAATCACGAGAACATCGCCAGATTGTGGGACGCCTATATGCATAACAAGCACCGCATCACTGCCGAGGACGTGGCGAACATGATGGAGCTGCTAAAGATTGCTAGGCGAAAGCTCGGGGTGCTGCACGAAGATAACTACATCGACGGGGCCGGATACGCCGCAGTGGCCCTGGAGTGCGCCCAGGCCGAGGCGGAAGAGGATGCTAGGAAAAGAAAGTGAAAACCAACTTGAAGCGACCAACATGGGGAGTGAAAACGGAATGGGCACCAGTCGAAGAGCTGCCAGAAACCCCGTCGAGCATAAAGGAGATCGCAATCGACTTGGAGACGCGCGATCCACGGCTCAAGACCCATGGGCCAGGATGGCCGACCGGGCATGGCGACGTGGTGGGGATCGCGATAGCATACGAAGGGTTCAAGGCCTACCTTCCTTTTGGCCACGAGGGAGGCGGCAACCTCGACAAAACCATCGTCCTACGATGGTTTAAGAGAGAGATAGCCAAGCACCCCGCCGACAAGATCTTTTACAATGCCAGTTACGACGTTGGCTGGCTGCGGCACCTTGGCATCAAGCTCTCCGGGAACCTAATAGACGCCATGCTGGCGACGCCGCTGCTCGACGAGAATCGGCGCAGTTACGCACTGAACGAGGTTGCTTACGATTATCTTGGCAAGATGAAGTCTGAAGCGGCGTTGCGGGAGGCGGCGCAGGAATTTGGCGTTGACCCCAAGGCCGAGCTGCACAAGCTCCCCGCGCTCTTCGTCGGTGAATACGCCGAGGCCGATGCCCAACTTACCCTTGAACTGTGGCACGTCCTAAAAGCGGCGCTGACCACCGAAGACCTATGGCCGATTTTCGAGCTTGAGCTTGAAGTGCTGCCGATCTGTATTGAAATGACCCTGCGCGGAATCCGCGTTGACCTCGACGCCGCCGAGCGGTTGAAGCAGGATTTCGCTAAACAAGTTCGTGGCATCGTCCGGGAGATCAGGAAGGAGACCGGAGTGCCGGTCGAGCTGTGGGCAGCGGCGTCCGTGGCGAAAGCCTTCGACAAAATCGGCATCAGCTACGGGCAGACCCCGACCGGGAAGCCTTCTTTCACAAAGAATTTCCTGTCGCAGCACGAGCACCCAATCGCGCAAAAAATCGCTCACGCCAGGGAGCTGGACAAAATTGGAAACACCTTCCTGGCAAGCATTTTCCGGCACGCCCACGCGGGCCGTATCCACGGCCACATTAACCAGTTGCGCGGCACCCGAGGTGGCACCGTCTCCGGGCGCATCTCCATGGCCAACCCGAATCTCCAGCAGATCCCGGCGCGCAATCCGGAGATGGCCAGGAAAATCCGAGGACTCTTCGTGCCAGAAGCCGGTGAGCAGTGGGCATCGATGGACTTCGACCAACAAGAACCGCGCATCCTCGTGCATTTTGCCAGCCTCACGAACCGTGGCCTAACGGGGTCCGACGCCTTCGTCCAGGCCTACCGCTCAGACCCTACAACCGATTTCCACCAGATGGTGGCCGACATCGCGGACATTCCACGCAAACAGGCCAAGACCATCAACCTCGGTATAATGTACGGCATGGGTCAGACGCGACTGGCGGAGACGCTCGACGTGTCTCCGGCCACGGCGAAAAAGCTGATGCAGCAATACCATCTCGACGTTCCCTTCGTGAAAGCCCTGATGGACACCGTGCAGAGGCGCGTATCAAACCCCCTCAAAGGTGGATTTGTACGCTCGCTCCTGGGGCGTAAATGCCGCTTCGATCTCTGGGAACCGAATCTTTTCGTCAGTGCCAAGCCGCTGGCTCGCGCCGAAGCCCTGGTGGACTACGGCGACAATATCAAACGCGCATACGTTTACAAGGCGCTAAACCGGTTGATCCAGGCCTCCGCTGCCGACCAGACGAAAGCCGCCATGGCCGCAATCTACCGCGAGCGGGGGGCCATCCCGCTGGTGCAGATTCACGATGAGCTGGCTTACTCTGTCCCGGAAGTGACCGTGGCCCGTGACCTCCGGAAAATCATGGAGGACGCGGTCGAGCTGGAGGTGCCTACACCAAGCACCATCGCCGCCGGGCCGAGCTGGGGTGCCTTGACCAAGGTGGAGGAATCCGATACCCTCCCAGAGCGCGAGAATGAGGAAGAGGAGAATGAAGAATGAACCCGAGAAAATGGAAATCGGTGGTGGTACCAATCAGCGTGTACCGCTACCTGCGCGAGAGAGCGCAGGTGAATCATCGAACGATTGGCGGCGAACTGACCCATTGGGTGGAAAAGATGCAGACCGAGACGGAGGAAGCTGCATGACGACCCCTGTCGTAACCATTGCTGCGTTCTACCTGATCGTGGCGCTGTTTGCCCTTGCTGCCTGACCGGCGGTTCCACGTAATCTACGCCGATCCACCGTGGTCCTTCCGCGCCTGGGGGCCGGGAGGCTATGGCCGCTCGCCTACGCGACATTATGACTGCATGACGCCAGCCGATATCTGCGCGCTGCCCATAGCGGACATTGCAGAGGCCGACTGCGCGCTGTTTTTGTGGGCTACCGATCCGATGCTGCCCGATGCCTTGCGCACGATGGAGAGCTGGGGCTTCCGGTACCGCACCGTGGCCTTCGTATGGGCGAAGCTAAATTCTCGCGCACCGGCCTCTGGCTTCAGCGCTGACGATTTTGCCATTGGCACCGGCTACTGGACCCGCGCAAATCCTGAAATGTGCCTGCTCGGCACGCGAGGAAAGCCGCAGCGGGTCTCCCGCGCCGTGCGCCGCCTGGTGATCGCCAACCGGCGGGAGCATTCGCGTAAACCCGACGCCGTCGCTGATGGTATCGTCGAGCTTATGGGCGACGTTTCCAGAATTGAGCTGTTCGCCCGAGAGAGCCGCGCTGGCTGGGAATCCTGGGGGGACCAAGCCGTGAAATTTGACACCCGCAAGCCGCTACCCTAAGATGCTAATAGGGGCCCTATAGCGACACTTGATCTGCCGCTGGTGGTCATGTCACCAATGGGCTAGGCTAGGGCAGCCCTCCCTGCTGCGCAGTGCCGCCGGGTTCCTGCGCAGTTCGCTGCTCCCTCGCGGTCAGGCTGCCACGCAGCCTGACCGCCTTTGTATGAGCCGAAAGCCATGGCCAAATCCGATACAACCGTCTATGATAGACCGTCGCCGACCAAGCGGCGGGGGAGACCATATCCCCTGAACGGACGCAAAAAGCTGGGACCAAAATCACCATGGAGATTTTTGAAAAAAGCGCGGAGAGGTCAGGGCTGACCTGCACGATTTGCGAGGCACCAGTTGACCCCGAAGAGGGTGGAATCAGCGGCTTCTTTGGCTTCGCCCCCGTCACATTCTGCGCCTGGTGCCACGCCGCAATGGTCGAACTCGTAAGCCAGGGTTGTCCGCAGTGCGGAATCGGCGACGACACCGCAGAGCCTACCCTGAACTGATCCGCCATTGACTTCCCCCGGGCCTTCGGCAGAAGGTATGTGAGATTTATCCGACCAGGAGCACGCCATGCACTTTTTACGACGCCTCTTCCGCAAGTCTGCCGAAGCCCGGATCGACGAAACAGAGCAGCAAGTGGGAGGCGCGGCTCGTGGACCACGGGCCATGCACCGACGCCCAGAGATTCCAGGCAAGCCGCGCATTTGCCCGCACTGCCACGGCAACGGCTACATTTTAGAATCGGCTAGAGGCGGCGTGCACGACTGCACGATCTGCGACAGCCAAGGAGAGATTGTTTTTCGACCCGACTTCCCGCTGGACTGAGGCCATGCGCAAGAAGCTGGCGAATCGCCGTCCAAACGTTACGAGAGTTTGGGAAGGTCTCCAGGACCGCTATTACATCTCGTTTGGTGTAGACATCGACGAACACTGCGCCGCCAGGGAGGTCTTTATCTCCGGTGCCAAAATCGGCTCCGATCTCGCTGTCCTGCTCGACGATGCAACTGTCGTTCTTTCCCTCGCTCTCCAGCACGGCGTCACCCTGGACACACTTATCCACAGTCTCAGCGCCACCGACCACACGGAACCGCCCGATGGGCGGCGCTCGGTCTTGGCGGCTGCGGTAGGCCTGATGGCCGACGAGCGACGGCGGCTGAACGGTGCCGCCGGGCCATCAAAACCGGCAAACCCCCCCTCTTCTTCAAAGGCACTGGCGGCGGCTGCCGCCGGGAGCTAGCCCCCAAGCGGGGTTGACAGGCCGAGTGGCGCTCGGGCAGTATGCGATGCAGCACATATGAAGGAGGCAGTGACCATGAAGCACGCACCACGGGCCAAGGAATTGGCCGATTCTCTCTGCCGAGACCTGGAGGCTCTGCTGGAGGGCGACATCTGGACCGTGTCCGACGACACCATCGACGCGATGCTTGATGCCGTCCGCGAACTCCAAGAGCTGGCAGCCGCCGGGGGAACGGACTATGCCCCTGAAAAATAAGCAAAAAAGCGGCGATAGGCCTTAATTTACCAAGCCCGTTGCAAGACACATTAAGGCGTCAATTGGGATGACGAAGCGAAGCAAAGAGAGGATAGGACAGGATGACCGCCGACGAAGCCGAGCGCGCGGTGCGCGAGTGTATAAAAGTGTCCAAAGGTACGATGCCAGTTGATATTGTGGTCGCCGACGAGAGCCAAGCGCAGATCGTGCGGGCGGCCCTGAAGGGCAAGCGCAAAGCCAAGGTCATTGGCGTCAAAATTGAGGAGAAGAAACGACGCGCGCAAGGCGCGCCGTATCGAGGATGCTGACAGCGAAATGGGCGGCACGCACCCATGCTTTGACGCCATCGAAAGAGAAGAGGAGGACGCGAGATGCTGACTTTTCAAGAGGCTAAACGTATGACCGCCAAGGTCATTGGCGTCAAGGTCAAGGCGCAGATATGAGCAGCCTTTCAATTACCGGCATCGATATAGCAGTTCCCGGGTGGTGGGGCCAGTGCCACCGCTGCGGAGCGCAGATGATCCAGGGCGGCGACCACGACGACGTTGACGCCGACGGCGTCGAGATCATCATCTCCAATTTCCACTGCCCAAACTGCGAGTCCAGTTGCGAGTTTGCTTGGTTAGTGTCTTGGGACATGGACAACGCTGACGCCACCGAGCCCAGCCCTGGGGCGTCGGAGGCCAAGACGGCTGTCCTCACCTACGGCGCTGTCCAGCAGGAGCTGGCCCGCGTCCGCAAACAAGCCGAAGAGCTGGCCTCGGCCAAGGGCCGTCTGGCGCGAGAGGCGACAGAGCACCGCGTGCGGCGGCAACTTGCCGAGAAAATCCTGCGAAAGCTGGCGATGCCGCAGCAGCGGGTGAGTCCACTGCGGCATCAGCGCTGGGTGCGGAGCACAATCGCCGCATTTTTCGCGGGTGATATCCATGGCGCTTCGCGCCGGGCCGATCACCCCCGGGCTACCGGCGCGTGCAGTCACTGCGACATCAACCTCTACGACGGCAGGGTGCCGCACCCCAAGGCGATGCCCTGCAACGTACCCGGCTGCCCCTATGAGAAAGAACGAGACCAGCTTACAGACCACATCCTGCTCAGCCTGGCCCGCTGATGCTGCCGGTGGTCCTCGTCTCATGGGCCGACGCCGCTCACCCTGCCGGTGATTGGGTGTCGGTGGAGGACTGCCGCACGGCCACGCCAGCGCTTATCCAGAGCGCGGGGTTCTTGGTCAGCGAGACACCCGACTGCATAGTAGTTGCCTGCTCATATGACGGCAGCAACGTCTCCGGAGAAATGACTATTCCAACCGCACTGATCTCGCGGCGCGTGGTGCTGCGCACGGGGACGCTAGACGACGGGGATGTCCCCTAAACGATAGGGTAGCGTTTAGGGGGAGTGTTTACAGATTCCCTACACCAGAGGTTAGCGTGCCGCTGTGCCACCTGTGCCACCTGTGCCGCTGTGAACACTATAGTAGCGATTTTGCTATTTTATTTTTTTTTTTTTCTTCAGTTATATGGTGGCACAGGTGGCACAGGTGGCACAGTAGAGCTAAAATATTGCTATATAAGGATTTTTCACCCTCGCTGCCGTGCCACCACTGTGGCCCGCACATATCGGTAGTGTCACACTTTTGGCGTTAATCTGGGTGCATTTCCCCAAATTTTCCTATTTAATACCTGAGACTCACTGGCCAGGACAAATCGCATGGGCACTTACCGAGAGTTTTTAATCCTCGGCGCCGTCACACTGGTGGCACAGCGTTGAAACTAATGGATAATCGGGCATTGGAGGCGGATTTGGGCAAGAAAACCCCACCGGTCAAAGCGGTGGCGACGCGGGGGCCAAACCGGCGTCTGACACGCCGCCAGGAACTGTTCGTGAAAGAGCTGGTGGCCAATGACGGTCTCATCACCATGCGCGAGGCTGCCATCCGCGCGGGGTATCCCGCCAGGAGCGCTCACTCCCGCGCCTATGAATTGACCAACGCGAACCACTGCCCGCACGTCGTGGCTGAAATCCGCCGTTACCGAGACGAACTCAACGAAAAGTACGCGGTCGGGTATAAGCGCCATGTCCGCGATTTGCAGAAAATCCGCGACCTCGCGTTAGACAATGGCGCTTACTCTGCCGCCGTGCAGGCGGAGTACCGGCGCGGTCAAGCGCAGGGCGACATTTATGTGAGCAAATCCGAGATCCGAACCGGCTCTATCGACCAAATGAGCCGCGCCGACGTGGAGAAAGAGCTTGAGCGAATCCGAGGAAACTTTGATCCGATTGTTGACATCACTCCAGTCTCCGTTGCAATCGTCGAACCAGAAGGCGAGGAGGGCAGCGAAGCGGGAGAGCGACCTGTGGCAGAGGATGCTTCGGGGGCTGAAGAAGACGGGGCGAAAAATTGAAGCCACGCGGCTGGAGAGCTGGTCCACGCCCGGCGTACCCGATGTCATTTTTTGCGGGGAGAGTGGGCGCTTCTCTCTGGCAGAGCTTAAAATTAGCCGCTCACGCACCGGCCCGCTGCGTCTCTCGCCCCATCAGGTTGCGTGGCATAGTCGCCATGCCCATGGCGATTCTTTTCTCATTGTGCGCGATAGCGCTGACGATCTTTGTGTGTATCGCAGCGCCGCTGCTGTTGATTTGCGCATGGCTGGCCTTGACGCCGTTGCGCCTCTGGCTGTTTTTCCGCCGCCGCATGATTGGGAGGCGCTTTTTCGTTTGATCTGCCCAGCGTGACGGGTATTATACATATAGTCTTACAACAGAGGAGCCACCTATGGACCAGTTCACCGACCTCGTGCAAAATATCATCGAACGGCTGGCCCGGTGGCTGGACCGCCGCCCGGGCTAGGCTCAGCGGAGTCCAGATTCTGCGGGCAGCGCCGGGACAAAATGGACAGTTCGTTTTTTCTCCTCGACGTATGCCAGTCGGATGCCTAGTCTTTTCTGCAATTTGGACCGTGGGCGATAGCAGCGACGGTCGCGGCCCTCGCGCCGCCGCATCCGGTCAGCCTTGGCGTCGAACAGATAAACGCGACCGTCGCGCCCGATCGCTGCTACATCTACCGGCCCGTGGGCACCCGCTGCCACAAGTACTGCGGCACCGGCCCTGATCAAATGCTCAATCAGCACGGTCTCGCACACGTCGCCTAGTACGTGGTCTGGGTGGCGCAGCTGGACACGCATCATTGCCGCAGTTTAGCGTCGTTTTGGCGGCGTGCAAGTTGCGGCGGCTTTGAGTGGCCGAGGGCGTGGTTATCGATTAGTTGCGGGTTCTCGTTTTTTCCCAGGACAGTTCGTGCCCGGCGAGCATGTCTTGGTAGTCCAGCATGATGCCGAGACTTGCCCGCTGCCAAGCGATGCGCCGCGCCTTGGCACGGGCGCTGGCACTTGGGTCTTTGGGCTTGGGCTTGGACTTCGAAACGTCGATGTCCGGCTTGGTCACGTTGTCTGAGGTCAGTTCCCAGACCTCGGCGACCCTTGCCCGGCGCTTCACCCGCTTGTCTCTGATCGACACGATCTCTCGTATGCGGCCACAGGTGTAGCGGCGACCGCTGACCAGTTGCCAGTGCCAGCCCGCGACGATCAGGAAAATGCGTCCAGGTGTGCGGTCTGCCTTGGACATCTTGAGCCAGCCAGCGAGGGTTGGCCCGGTTGTCCTGCTGAGTCGGACACCGGGCTCTTGCCACCGGGTGGCCGTGATGTTGCAGGCCTGGAGAGCGTCGAGCACTTCGTAAGTGTGAGCCCCCTTGATCGTTTTTCGACCGTTCTGCTTGCGGATCAGCCTCGCGGCTTCTCCGGTCGTCAGGTTGGTCAGTGCCGATATCGCGGAAGGTCCGCAATACCGGTTTGAGTCGTTGCCATCAGTGATGGCCGTCAGCTTGAGTTTTGCCATAGGTCTCCCTTTCGGATGGCCGAGGGCCACTCAAAGCCGCGCTCTATTCACGATGTCAAACAGCGTTCTGTACTGTCTAGAGTCTGAACTACAATTATGTCGGAATTATGGCCGGTTCGTGGCGAAAACTTGCTTATTTCAAGTCGGCCTCCGAAATTGCCTCAAAATGACCTTATTTCTGCCTCATTCCCGCCACAATTGCACCCGACGGTGCCTCGACGAAAGGAGACAGAAATGGAAAGAGAAATAATTTTAGACGACTTCGATAAACGCGACTCGGAACTTATATCGGATTTGGTCTACGAGGCGTTGGTCGATTTAGGCTACGAGAATATCTCGGCCTTTAACTGGCAGATAAAGGTCAGCGCGTCGCTCGACAACGCCCAACTACATTCTCTTGATACGGTGCCTCGACGAAAGGAGATACTATGACGAAAGCTTTGCCTCATCGCCAAATCGGCTCTGCATACGATGCGTTCTGCCAGTGTTACTCTGCGCTGCTGGCTGCCGGTGTGACTCCGGCAAACGCTGTCCGAGCCGCCGCCGCGCATCTGGTGCGCGCGGCGTTTGATGCGCTGCCCGGCGCGGCGGCAACGTCGGTGATTCTGCAAGCGATTCAGCACCGGCTCTCCGAGTGCGACGACGACAGCGCACGGGAGCCCGCCCCAGCAGAGCAGATCGCGATGTTACAGCGCAACGTGCGCGAGCTTCAAGAGCAGTTACAGCAAGCGCACCGCAACGTTGGCGGCGCTTGCACTGATATGCACTGCTCTTTCCGCTTGACTCCCCCCCCCGCCTAGTCTACAGGGGTAGTCTCATATCGTAGTATATCACGAAGGGAAACGAAAATGGCGAATCGAACAAAGATCCATCCACTTGTCGCGCGGGGTATCCAACAGCT
>PVBE012489030.1_pt1 | contig 16446 bp, 13 predicted proteins | sample 1631181 | NCBI WGS metagenome assembly PVBE01 (sample SAMN08397723, study PRJNA350692) | Marine metagenome, whole genome shotgun sequencing project. | isolation source: water | place: Pacific Ocean | collected 2012-04
CCACGGCGCTCGCCACCATCTCTGGTCTCTGAGGCCGCCCTGGTCCACCGCCCAGGTGAGCAGCTTCGAAAAGCGCAGGCGCGTGGAGCTGCCGGGCGGATACCGCTCGTGGCTGCAGGAGGTCGCGGCGGGCGGCGCCGGGCCGGGCTCCGGCCTGTTCGAGCCTGGCACGTGGGACACCGGGGCCGGCCCGAAGAAGTGGACGGCGCGGCAGTTCGGCCCGCTGGGCAAGGCGTGCCCGCACCAGCAGCAGGTGGAGCGGCACCGCGGTAAGGCGCCGGGGTTGCTCCCGCTGTGCGATCTCGGCTGCGGCCAGATCGTGGGGCTGGTCACCGCGGGTCCGCAGCGGGGCAAGATCTGGCTCGACGCCCGCCGCGACTGGGGGGGCATGCAGCCCGAAGGCGACCACGACTTCCTCGGCTGGATCGAGCGCTGGCTGGGCGAATCCGAGCGCAGCGCGCGCGATCCATGGAGACCGCCCGCGAGCCACCCCAACGCCCCGGACCGGGTGATCCAGGCGGCTGATATCGTCGGCGAGGAGGCTGTGCAAGAGCTCGTGACCTCGGCGCGCGCCAGGTTGCTGGATGGTCAGGATGTACCGCAGGGCGGGCTCGGGGGCTTTTCGCTTCGCGGCCGGTACCCAAGCTTCGATCAGGGACCGGAGCTGAGGGCCGCCCTCACCGGGGCGCCCCTGGACGGCGCGGATCCCCTGTCCCGGGCCTTCGCCAGGGCGCTGGCCGAGGGCCCCTGGGTGGGGGTGGAGTTCCCGGGGCTGTGCCGCCTCTGGGTGCGCCAGACAACCCGCACGGAGTTTCGCGATTACCTCGGGCGGCCGTGCTGGGTCGGCGAGGACGCCCTCGCCTGGACCGTGTCGACCCTGCTGCCCTCTCCGCTGCCCGAGGTCTCCTGAGCCGCGCGCCCGCCTTGCGATACGCCCCTGGCCAGCGGCGCTTTCATGGCAATCCGGCGGCAGCGACGTGTCTGGCCGTCAGCCCCGCTTCGCCTGCAGCTTCCGCCGAATGGTGACGCCGAGGAAGGCGAGCGTCGCCACGAGCGAGAGCAGGACCATCCAGTCACCCAGACGAGCGTAGATCGTACGGGTCCCTTTCACGGGGACGTCGGCGTACATCGTGTGGGCACGGGTCGTGGCGTGTTCCATCCCGGCGAGCAGGCGCCCCTGGTAGTCGAACGCACCGGAGAAACCGTTGTTTGTTGCGCGCAACATGGAGAAGCCGTTTTCGATGGCGCGCATGGACGCCATATAGGTGTGAAATGGGGAGATCTCTTTCCAGTCTCCGGCGGGGACCAGGAGCAGATCAACCCCTGCCTGCCCTGCTTTCTGGATTAGCTGGGGAAAGTCCATGTCGAAACAGATCGCCGCGCCGAGCCTGCCGTAGGGCGTTTGCAAGGTCGGCATCACCTTCTCGCCCGGGACCGTGATCCGCTGTTCCATACCCGGGACAGGGATCACCTTGCGATAGCTCCAGGCGATATGCCCATCGGGGGTGAGCAAGACAAACTTGTTTTCGACCATTTTCTGCTTGGGGGTCTTGGAGAGGTCGTGGTGCAAGAAGACCCACATGGCCATACCGAGATAGATCTGGTGGCGCTGGGCGAGCTGTTGCCCTCGCTTGATAAAGGCCGCCTCCCTGGCGCTGGTGACCGTCCCCAGTGCCTCGGCCCAGAGCACGATCTTGGCCCCGGCCTTTGCGGCCTGACGGGAGCGCGCCAGCAGCTCTTCGTTGACATCGATGGACAGGGCGAAGAACTTCTTCCAGGCTGCCGCGTCCAGGTCCTTACCCGTGCTCAACATGGGCCAGATAATGGACCAGGACTCCTTGCTCTTCGGGGACAGGATGGTGGCCGCCCTCCCAGCACCAGGATCGCCGCGATGACAGTAAAAAAGATGCAGGCGTTGCGCCGTATGGAGGGCCAGGAGAATTCCCGCTCCCAGGCCCAGTTGACCACGGATGCCGACCAGAAGAGCAAAAAAGTGATGCCCCACAACCCGGTCACGGAGGTGAGTTGCAGCAGCGGGAGCTGGTTGAACTGGGTGTAGGAAAACGATCCCCAGGTGCCGAAGGGGTTGCCCTGCGCGCTGACGTACTCCAGCACGACCAGCGCCGCGGGCAGGGCCAGGGTCGAGAGGAATGAATCGCTGTAGCCGCGCTGCCAGCGATCGAAGAGGAAGGGCAAAAAAATCATCGCTCCCCCGATGACGAGGGTGGCCAGAAACACCGGCAGCGGCTGAGGGACCATGCCGTATGCAGCGAAAGCGCTGGCCACGCAGACGCCCGCCACAGTGACAAAGTAGCCGCGAAACAGTGGCTGCGTGCGCATGAAACGCACCAAAAAAACCGGCCATAACCAAGCAGCCGCGGGGACCACCCAGCGCCCCGCACAGAAAAGGAGCAACCCGCACCCCACAGCCAGCCAGATGTACGATCTGTTATCCCGGGGTAACGTCGATGATGAGGCTCTCGAATCGGCCATGCTCTGCTCCCTCGCCTAACTCTCTGTTCCTGATCCTGAGTCCAGCATTCTTAGCACAGCATTTGCCTGTCCGTGAGCCAGCCCTGGCGGCGCATCCAGGCCACGGTGTCCTGGAGGCCCTCGCGCACGTCGCCGTAGCGGTAGCAAAAGCCGGTCTGGCGGCTCTTGTGGTTATCCAGCCAGTAGGATGAGCTGACGTAGGTCGCCGACTGGATCTCCATCACGCGCACCCGGGGGACGCCGAGGGTTCGCTCCAGCCAGGTCCAGCCATGGGCCGCGGCCAGCATCAGCAGGCGCAGGTGCCGCTGTTTGACCAGGGGCACCTCCCGGATGCGGCGCCCGCAGAGCAGCGCGATGTAGTGCAGAAACTCCGCGTAGGAGATGATGCTGTCGTCCACCACGTTGTAGTCCTGGCCCAGGGTGTCGGCGTGGTCCGCGGCGAAGCAGGCGAAGCGGGCCATGTCCTCCACGTGCACCGAGGTGGTGATGAAGTTTCGGGCGTCCGCGGGGATGGCGGGCAGCAGGCCCTGGGCGATGGCGAGGATGATGCCGCCGTGGCCGTAAGCCGAGCCCGGTCCGTAGATCGGCGCAGGGCGCACCACAGTCAGCGGCAGGCCATGCTGTCGGTGGGCGCGCCACATCATCTGCTCCTGCTGCCACTTGGTCACCGAGTAGGGGTTGACCAGGTGGGTGCCGGTGGGCCCGTCGGCGCGATCCGGTGTATTGCGTGGCGATGGAGAATCCTCGGCGAAGGGCACGTTGACCCTGGCCCCGTCGGCCGCGGTGTACGGCTTGCCGAACACGCCGCAGGTGCTCCAGTGGATGAAGCGTTGCAGGTCGGCCCCCAGGGCGGCCTCGAGCAGGTTGCGGCCGCCGTCGACGTTGATCCGGTGCAGCCGCTTGAACGAGGCGCTGTAGTCGTAGAGCGAGGCGGTGTGGAAGAGGTGGGTCACGGGACGCGACAGCAGCGGCCTCAGGCTCGGCGGGTCCAGCAGGTCCGAGGGCACCAGCTCCAGGCCGGGGTGTCCCAGGTCGAGACCGGCGGCCTGGCGTACGCGCCGCAGCCCTTCGTTTTCCAGGGCCGACGAAAGATCTGTTCCGATCACCTGTTGCCCCGCCTCCAGCAGCTCGCGGACGAGGTACGAGCCCGAGAATCCAAGACATCCGGTGACCAGGTTCAAGCGATTCATGGCGACCTCCGAGACCACGATGGTATCACGCGGGACCGGTCAGGGGCCTGTGCCGTTCCCGGTGGCAGGGCCAGCGATGGGGCGCATCACAGGGCAACCTCCCTTGCCTCGCCGCAACGGCGGTTGCCCGGTGGTAATTCCCCAACGAGATCCATGTCTTGGCGCTTTCGGCGCCCTCAGTCGGGGCAACTATCGTGGCTCGCGGCCTTGAACACACTTCCTGAAAGCACCGTAATCATTGATCATTTCTCGCGATCTCTGCCGGCACGGGATTTGCTGTGATCGAGGGGTGAACAACCCAAGGAGGACTGATGACCATGCAACCATCCCCGTGGAAGGGGGACCTGCGCCGGCTCGCCCGGCGACTGGCAGCCGTATTCGTCGGACTGCTTCTGGCAAGCGCTGGCCCGGCCGGCGCGCAGAGCAGCACCATGATCCGCGTCAACAAGACCGTGATGGGCACCGGTGGAGTCATCCGCAACGTGCTCAAGACGATCAACGTGGTCTACGACCCGTCCAGGGATCAGGTCTACGTGGCGGGCACCCTCACCGGGCACGTGGGCGTGGTGAGCGCCACCAAGGGCAAGATGGTGAGCACTTATTACGTGCAGGACGACATCTACGACGGCAAGCGCGGCGTCTGGGACAACACCAACAAGGTGCTGTGGCACGTCAGCTCCGGCGGCGAGTACATCTACGCCTCGGACCCCCACGCGGCCCACGCTTCCACCGCCCGGCGCCTGGCCGTTTTGTCGATCAAGGGCTACCTGGCCTCCTGCGCTCAAAAGCTCGGCTTCACCGCTGCGGCGCCGAAGCACCCGATCAGGGGGCACGTCGTGGTGCCCTCCACCGGCCACCTCTGGGTCGCGGTCCAGCTCGCGGAAAATGACGCCACCAGCCACCGTCTGCTGGCCTACCGCCTGCGCAATACTGGCGGCGGCACCCATGTCATCGAGCTCGTGGGCGACTGGGCCACCGGCAGCAACGTGGATCTGCGGTGGGCCCCCAGCTGGAGCAACAGCACGGCCTCGAGCGCCACGGGGGCCCTGGCCGCGCTGGTGCGTGACCACACCGCCAACACCAACAAGGTGGTCTTCCTCGACGTCTCGAGCGGCGCGCCGGTCATCGACCACACCTTTCCCGTGCCGCTGCTTCACCCTTCCCGGGGGGTCAACCACCTCGACATGGCCGCGGGGGCTGTGCACGTGCGGGCCGCAAGGAGCTCGGGCGGTTCTCGTACAACGCCGCCACCGGCGCGTGGAGCACCACGTTCCACGTCAACCTGACGCGGCACAACGAGGTGCGGCGAATGCGGGTCCACCCCGTGACCAACAAGATCGCCCTGCTCTACCGGCGGGACGAAAACTACATGAAGACGGGCACGCTGTCGTCGCCGATGGCGGTGCCGTACAAGGCCTGGCTCGAGGTCAGGGATCCGGCCACCGGCGCCCTGCAGGCCACCTGGGACGCGGGGGTGGAGTCTTCCTTCGTGGACGCCGTGACATCCACGGCCCAGGATGACCACGAGTGGGTCATCGGCTCCTCCGGACACGCCGAGGTGCTCTACATCCCGCGCAGCGCGTCGGGGTCGACCAAGCACGTTCGCGTGGGCACCTCGGCCGAGCACGTGCTGCTGCCCCAGGCCGACCACAGCAAGATCTTCTCCCTCGCCCGGCTGGGCGGCAGCAAGCTGGTTGTGCTGCCCCAGAGCCCCACCGCCACGGGCACTCATCACGACACCGGCGTGGTCGGTTACTGGCCCTGCGGCATGGCCCAGGACTGCCAGGGCAGCTACCTCTACGTGCTGAGCCACCTGGACCGCACCTTCCGCGTGCTCAACGCGCCGCTGCTTGCCGGCGCGACCTCCAACAACCTCTCCAGCGCGCTGATCAGCAGCACGCGCCTGCCCGCGGTGTCTCACGGCAGCGCCGGCGGCACACTGGACTACCAGGTCTCGGACACGGTCTCGGCCCTGGCCTCCTCGGCCGATGGCACCATGCACCTGGCGCTGTTCAACGAGCTGGGCGAGGCGCACTTCGTGGAGACCAGCGGCGCCTCCGTGACGGTGAAAACCAGCATCAGCCTGCTGCCGCTGGAGATCGACGGCGGCCCCGGGCGCATGCAAGGGGCCGTGGGCCAGTGCGGCACCGACCGCGTGGCCTTCATCTATGAAAAGGAGTCCACAAAGCTGCACCGCTACGTGCGCGGCACCAGCGGCTGGACGCACACCGGCAGCACCACCGGCTACCCCACCGCCAAATACGTGGAGGCCTACTCTCGCAACGGCCTCTTTTTCAATCCTTACGACTGCACCGTGTCGGTCTACGACCAGGTGTGGGACGCCAGCGCCGCGGTGCCCACCACGTCCTGGCCCATGGCCAGCTTGATTGGATTTCCTGTGGGCGCGCGGATCATCGCGGCCCGCTCCGCCAACCGCCTCTATGTCCAGGATCTGGACAGCTCCAAGGCAGAGCTTCTGGAGGACGTGAGCAAGGTCGGCACGATTTACAGCACCAAGGGCCGCCTGACGATGTTCGCCAGCGACGTGATGAAGTCGGGCAACGCCATGCGCGCCGGCAGCGGCGGCACCTGGGAGGGGGCCTTCTCGGAACCCCACCTGGGCAATGTCCACTGGTACACCGGCCTCCCCTGAGCCTGACGAATCCTGCCGCTGATGTACCTGCTGCGTCCTCGGCCTCGGTCAATTCTTCTTGCAGTATACCCGGTTTATGACTGAGCCCTTGCAATAGCCGCAGGCGGTGGAGCAGGACTTGCTGACTTCGCTGTAGCCCGAGGGGCAATAGCCGCCGCAGACGTAGAGGAAGGGACCGGTGATCAGACGGCAGAAAACGCTGGTGTAGCTGTACTGATAGCAGTGGTTGAGGGTGCTGCATCCGATCTTGCATGAGCGGCTGCTGACGTAATACCCCGACGGGCATACGTATCCGCAGACGCTGATAGAGGCGCCGCAGGTGGGCTGACAGTTGAGCTGGTTTTTGGGGGGGTAGGAGCATATGCCGCAGCTTTTGTTGCACACCCTGCTCTTGACGTGGTGCCCCGGAGGGCAGTAGGAGCCGCACACTGTGTGGCTCTTACAGGTGGTGCAGACGTCGCACGACGAGGGCCAGGTACAGCTGGACGTGCACTTCTTCGCGCTGCACGGACCGCAACCGGACGTTTTCGTGGTCCCCGGCTTGCAGCCCTGGCCCGAACAGGCGCTCCAGCTGCCCCAGACGCAGGATGAGGAGCAGGTGCGGCTCTGTGTGCCGCAGTTGCCGCAGGTTCGGGCCTGGATCACGCCGGGGATGGTGCAGTTGCCGTAGGCGGTGCAGGCCCCGTACGCCCCCCACTTGCCGTTGGTCAGGCAGGTGCGCGTCTTCTGTTCACAGGAGGAGCAACCGCCGGATGAGGTGCCGGTCTGGCCCGGCGTGCACTGACACGCTCCGCAGTCCTGTTTGCAGGTGATGCAGGTCTCGTTGCCTTCGCAGACCTTGTCGCCGCACACGAGCTTGGCGCAGCTCCCGCCGCTGCAAATCGCGGAGACGCAGTCGGTGCCGCTGGCGCAGTTGTTGCCGTCGGCGCACGGGGGGCAGTCGCCTCCACCACAGTCGACGTCGGTCTCGATGCCGTTTTTCGCCTTGTCCGTACATGTCGCCGCGGCGCAGGCTCCTGCCGCGCAGACCCCGGTGACGCAGTCGGTGCCGGCCAGGCATTGCTGCTTGACGGTGCACGGCTGACAGGTCCCACCGCCGCAGTCGACGTCGGTCTCGGCGCCGTTTTTGACGCCGTCGGTACAGCCGGACGCCGCGCACTTGCCGTTGGTGCACACATCGCTGTTGCAATCCGACGCCTTGGCGCAGGCCAGCTGCGGGGTACATGAAGGGCAGGTCCCGCCGCCGCAGTCGATGTCGGTCTCGGCGCCATTTTTGACGCCGTCGGTGCAACCTGCCGGCCCGGCCAGTTCGCGACCCTGGTCCGCCGGTGAGCCGTCCACCTCCACCTGGGGATTCTTCTCCATGCAGGCTGGTAGAACAAGAAACAGCGCCAGCATGAATACTACAAGGTTGGGGATCGAAGACATGTCCTCTCCAACTCGTTGCGTTTTGCGTGACCCCCGCGGCGCTGGGAAAAGTGTAGTTAATATCTCGTATGAATGAAAGCGCTGGTCATGCGAGCCCGGCCTCCCCTGAGCTTGACAGGTTGGCTTGCGCGGCGCCGATTTATCTGGCACGCCTAACATCAACTTCAAGGGCGAGCATCCCCGGCAGGAACCACGTCATGTCTAGCAGAATCCTCAGAGTCCTGGACCCGGTCCCCAAACACGCCTGCGCCCCGGCCCTCGGGCTGATCTTGTTGGCGGGGTGCGCTGCCAGCTCCGGCGTTGAACGCCGAGCCCCGGCGGTCAAGGCCCCCGCCGCCACGGACCAGCCCCGGCGCGCCCGCGCGGTGACCGCCGAAATCCAGGCCGGCATTGAACGGCACATCGAGGTGTCGAGCCGGGCCAACGGCGGCTTCTTTCATCTCACCTTCAAGGGCAAGACCCTGCGCCTCAAGCTGGTGCGCGTGCACATCGAGTACCTCGCGAGCCTCGGCCCCCGGCGAAACTTCGCCTGTGTCGACCTGGTCGATACAGCCGGGGAGGTCTACGACGTGGACTTTTTCCTCAGCGGCCCGCCAAACGACATGACCGTGACCCAGGCCACGGTGCACAAGATCAACGGCCAGCCGCTCTACGCCTGGGCCCAGAAGAAGGACCGTACCTGGCATCGCGTCGCCATGGACAAGGCCTCCGCCAGGCTGCGGGGGGTTATCAAGGGGAAGGACGCGTTCGAGTTCGTCTACCAGGTAAAGCTGCCGAAGATGACCGCGCCGGCCCGCATCTGGCTACCCATTCCGGTGACAGACCGATTTCAAACCGTCGAGGTCAAGTCCATCGAGGCGCCTGGCAAACGCACGATGCTCCAGGTACCGCGGCACCGCAACAAGGTCCTGATGCTGGACCTCACGCCCCGGGACAGCGACCGCGCGATCAAGATGCGGTTCGCGGTCGTGCGCAGAGAAAAAGCCGCCTACGAGGAGCCGCTGCCTGACAAGAGCGTCTACCTCGGGCCCGATGCGCTGGTTCCGATCACCGACAGGATACGCCGACTGGCCCGGCAAGCGGTGACGGGCAAGAAGACCGATCTGATCCGCGCGCGGGCGCTCTACGATCACGTCATCGACCGCATGAGCTACAAGAAGGTCGGCAAGAACTGGGGCAAGGGAAACGCGCTCATCGCCTGCGACAGTCGATCGGGGAATTGCAGCGAATACCACGCCTATTTCATCGCGGTGTCGCGCGCGGCCGGTATCCCCGCGCGCTTCGCCGTGGGGGCGGCGATTCCCTCTGCGAGAAACGAAGGACGCATCGGCGGGTACCACTGCTGGGCCGAATTCTATGCGGACGGTAAATGGTGGCCCATCGATGTCAGCGAAGGCGACAAGTACTCCAACCTGTCGAGCTACTACTTCGGTCATCACCCGGCGAACCGCATCGAGCTCAGTCGTGGCCGAGACCTGGTGGTCAAGCCCGGGCCGACCTCTGGCGCCATCAGCTTCCTTGCTTATCCGATGCTGGAGGTGGATGGGAGGCCGGTTCGGATCAAGCCGAAGTTCTCTTTCATTCGAAAGAAGCTGCCGTAACGCATCCCCCCATGGAGGGCCTGCGCGGCCCTGAGCCTGCAACTCGTCGTTGGCAGCGGCTATCTCAGTAGCCGCCAGCGCGCCAGCCGCTTCCACCCGCGGCCGGAGCTGAAGCCCATGAATACAATGGCTTGGACGTGGCACGTGGTTTGCTGTTAACTATGGTCAGATGAACCGAAACTCCTTTCTGCCCATTGCCCTGACGCTCACCGCCGCCCTGGCCTGCGCCTGCACCCCAGGAAAGCTCACCGGCCCGAACCCCTACCCTGACAACCCCGGCGGCGACGCCACCGCGCCCCCCGCGGCGGACGGGGCCCCACCCATGTACCTGGATGGTGGGACTCCGCCGCCGGCTGATGGAGCCCCGCTGGCTCCCGACGGATCACCGCCGCCGGCCACGGACAAGGACAAGGACGGCGTGGCCGACAGCAAGGACAACTGCCCCGCGGTGCCCAACTCCGGTCAGCACGACTACGACAAGGACGGCAAGGGCGACGCCTGCACCAAGCAAGACGGCACGGTGGCCCACCCCCTCATCATCCCCTATACCGACGGACACCTGGTCTACACCGACAGCCGCGACACCAAGGTCTCCCCCTCCGACGCCATCGACGCCTATCCCCCAAACAACGCCAACGAGACCGGCAAGGAGTACATCTACGCCTTCCGCCTGGACAAACCGACGCGGGTGGCCGCGGAGGTCAGCGCGCCCGAGTTCAAGGGAGCCGACATCGACGTGCACCTGCTGTCGGCGATCAAGCCGCCCAAGCTGGTGGTGCGCCACGATCTGGTTGTACACACCACGCTGTCGCCGGGGGTGTACTACGTGTCGTTGGACAGCTTTCAGGGCAAGATGGGGCGCTACACGCTGGACGTCACCTTCCGCCCCAGGACCGTGCCCGCCGCCGACACCTTCAACGCCTACGTGCTCAAGGCGGTGGCTCAGATCAAGGCCAAACACGGGCTGCTGGGATACGCCGCCGCCGCCCTGACCCACAACATGCAGTACGGCTCCAAGGGCCTGGTCAAGGCCAGCAAGCCGCCCAAGACCATGTGCGTCGCCGCGGTGATGGAGGTCATCCTCACTGCGATGCAGATCTACGCCAAGGAGAAGGGCAAGCCCTCGGTCTTCGACTTCTTGCCCGTCAAGAGCTTCCAGAGCCTGGCCTCGGGCAACCTGCGGGCCCACCTCTGGGTCAGCTACAAGATCAACTCACGGGGCAGCGCCGACGCCCTGCGCCACTTCGGTATGGGCATGACGGTGCCCTTCAAGGAGCTGACGCCCGGTTCGTTTATCAACCTCAACCGCACCACGGGCAGCGGGCACGCGGTGGTCTTTTTGGCCTTCATCGACATCAACGGCAAGGAGTCCACCACCTGGCACGCCAACGTCGTCGGCTTCAAGTATTTCTCCTCCCAGGGAGGCTACGCCGTGGGCGCCGGCGGTTTCGACTATCGCTACGCCGTCTTCTCCAAGTTCGGCTCGCCCAAGATGCCCTACAAGCGCGACACCAAGGTGGTGCAGAGCGAGGACCAAAAGTTCCTCAACACCGGCGTGATGTACGCCCCGCACCGCTGGCTCGCCACCAGCTGGTCCAAGCCCGCTGCCAGCCCGTCCATGCCGCCGAGGCCCGAGGTCTTCTCCACCTTCGACGCGGCGCGCTTCGACGGTCGCACGGTGGACGACGTCCTGCCGGTGGGCACCGGGGCCCTGCGCCGCGCGAAAGAGGCCTCGGTCAGCGGACCATGATCGTGCCCGACCACCAGGGATAGTAGCCCTCGTGCTCTGAGCCATTTTCGCCCCAGCCGATGCGCAGGGCGGTGGCGCTGCTGCCCATGCTGTAGATCTTGCTCCCGCCCTTCCAGGGGATGGTGCAGGAGGTGCACTGCTTGCGCGTAAACCCCTCCTTGCAGAGGCTGGTCAGCGGGGCCGAGGTGGGGCCGAAGGCCACGTCGCCGTGGTTGCTGTTGTTGCCCTTGGTCCAGGACTTCCAGGTGCTGTTGGCGTTGGAGTAGCAGGTGTCCGAGGTGTAGCTGCCGCTGGCGTTGGCCTTACTGACGAAGCTGTTGAGGAAGAAGTGGGTGAAGCCCGACTTGAAGTCGAAGGTGTAGTGGTAGATGTGCGCCCCCGACCCGTCCCGGGTGTAGGGCCGGTGAGAGCTGTCGATGCCCGCTGTGGGCGCCTTCTGCACGGCGACCATCGTGCCGCCGAGGTAGAGGCGGGCGATGGTGGGGGTGATGGCGGTCCAGCCGCCGCCGCTGGTGGTCATGTCGCAGGTCGCCGAGAAGGACGCGGCGCTGCCGGGCTGGATGGTGTAGGTGCCGCTCTTGAGGGAGGAGTCTGCCGCCAGCAGCTCCTTGCAGCTGTAGCCGAAACGGCAGGTGCCGCCCGCGGCGCAGATCCCCTTGGCGCAGTCCTTGGCCACCTTGCACTTTTTGCCCACGCCGCAGCCGGTGCACGCCCCGCCGCAGTCGACGTCCGTCTCCTGGCCGTTCTTTACCTTGTCGGTGCAGGTGGGGGCCGCGCAAACGCCGCCTGTGCAGACACCGCTCGTGCAGTCGGCGGCCTTGGAGCATTTTTTGCTGTCAGCGCACCTGGCGCAGCTCCCGCCGCCGCAGTCGATGTCGGTCTCGGCGCCGTTTTTGATCTTATCGGTGCAGGAGGGGGAGGCGCAGATGCCGCCGGAGCAGACGTTGCTCTGGCAGTCGTTGGCCGCGCCGCACTTGAGGCTGTCGGCGCACTTGGCGCACGTGGCGCCGCCGCAGTCGACGTCGGACTCGGTGCCGTTTTTGATCTTGTCAGTGCAGGTGGGGGCCGCGCATTTGCCGGCGGTGCACACGCCGCTCTTGCAGTCGGAGGCCTTGCTGCAAGCCTTGGTGGCCGCGCAGGTGGCGCAGGCTCCGCCGCCGCAGTCGATGTCGGTCTCGGCGCCGTTTTTCACCGCGTCGGTGCAGCTGGGGGCCACGCAGGCGCCGGCTGTGCACACCCCGCTGGTGCAGTCGGTGGCCGCGCCGCAGGTCTTGCTGTCGGCGCACTTGGCGCAGGATCCGCCGCCGCAGTCGATGTCGGTCTCGGCGCCATTTTTCACCGTGTCGGTGCAGGTGGGGGCCACGCAGGCGCCGGCGGTGCACACCCCGCTGGTGCAGTCAGTTGCCGCGCCGCAGGCCTTGGTGTCGGCGCACTTGGGGCAGGCGCCGCCGCCGCAGTCGGTGTCGGTCTCGGCGCCGTTTTTCACTGTGTCGGTGCAGGTGGGGGCCGCGCACTTGCCGGCGGTACACACGCCGCTTTTACAGTCACCGCCTGCCTTGCAGGCCTTGCTGTCCGCGCACTTGCCGCAGCTCGCGCCGCCGCAGTCGGTGTCGGTCTCGCCGCCGTTTTTGATGCTGTCGGTGCAAGTGGCCGCCACGCAGACGCCCCCGCTGCAGACGCCGCTTTGGCAGTCGGTGGCCTTGGCGCAGACCTTGGTGTCGGCACACTGGGGGCAGGCGCCGCCGCCGCAGTCGATGTCGGTCTCGGCGCCGTTTTTCACCGTGTCCGTGCAGGTCGCCTCCTGGCACGTTCCGCCCGTGCAGACGCCGCTGATGCAGTCGCCGCCGGCCGAGCATTTTTTTGTGCCCTTGCACTTGGGGCAGGTCTTGCCGCCGCAGTCGATGTCGCTCTCGTCGCCGTTTTGCTTGCCGTCGCTGCAGGTGGGGGCGGGCGGCTGGTCCGGGATGAGCATGTCCGGGATGATCATGTCCGGCGCCGGCTTGAGGTCCGGGCCCGGCGCCGTGTCAGAGGTCACCGTCGAGTCGACGCTGGAGCTGTCCACGCCCTGATCTGTCTCTCCGGGCGGGGTGTCGTCGTCGCTGCAGCCCGCGACCAACAGCAAGGACAGCGCCAGGAACAGCGGTACAGGAAAGGTAGAACTACGAGACATGGAATTCCTCCTAGTTGCCGAACAGCCTGGACCAGACAAGCCGGCGCACCTCATGGTGGCCGCGGTTGTTGGCGTGGGCGCAGTCCTTGTAGAACCACAGGCTCGGGTCGGCCGCGTTGTAGTACGTGTTCTTCGGGTTGCTGTGGTGGAACCCGTGGCCCAGAAACCGTGCGTGCTGGTCGGCCATGATCACCTTGTTGGCGGCGGCGAACTTGGCCAGCTCGCCGTTGAACAGCGCCAGGTTGCCCACCACCAGGCCGCCCACGATGCCGAACTTGAGGATCGTCTAGCAGAAGCCGCTGAGCCCGCCCTTGTTCGGGATGTTGCCCATACCGTCGGTGGGGTCATAGATGTTGAGCATCACGATGGTCACCGTGCCCGGAAACTTTCCCTTGTTGGCGAAGTGGGCGGCGATCTGTTTGAGGTTGGCCGTGGCCTTCTGGGCGACGGCCGCGGGCATGAGCATGGTGGTCACCGACTCGTTGAAGTCGTTGCCGCCGGCCGACATGACCACCAGCGTGTTGCCGACGGGGTTGCCCGACACCGACTTGGCCTGCTTGAGGATCTCGCTGGTCTTGGCACCGCTTTTGGACTTGTCCACCACCTTGATCCCGGGGAAGAGGGTGGACAGATCCTTGCCCTTGTGGGTCGGGTAGAGCAGGTCGTTGTTCTTCACCAGCAGCGCCTTGTAGGAGTTGCCCGCGGAGGCGTAGTAGCCCGCGGCGTGGGAGTCACCAATGTTCACCAGCAGGGTCAGCTTGATCGGCTTGACCGGGGCGGTGCCGGCGTCGGGCTTTTTGACCGGGCCGTCGAGCTTTTTTGCCGGGCCGTCGAGCTTTTGGGGTGGGCCGTCGGGCTTGGGCCCCTTCTTGTCGGGGATCAACCCGCGGTCGCGAAAGCTCATGCCCTCGCCGGGGGCGGCGTCTGCCACAGGCCGGCTGTCGGCCCCGGTGGACTGCCCCGCGCAGGCGAGCAGGAGGAGAGTCAGGGACAGGGGGTAGAGACGTCGCATAGGTAGATACTACCAGCTAACCGCTCAGAGCTCGTAGCAGACCTTTATCTTGGCCCCGTGCTTGGGGTAGGGCTGCTTGAGGACCACCTGGTTGATGATCGGGTCGTGGGTCCAGGCGGTGCTGGGCTTGCCGTCGATGGTGACCTTGATCGAGCCCTTCTTCGGGGTCTTCTTCAGCAGCAGCTTGCTGGTGGCCGTGGTGGCCTCCTGGGCCAGCTGGGTGAAGAGCGAGGCCCAGGCGGCGCTGCAGATGTGGTACTTCAACCCGCCGGTCAGGGCGCTCAGGGCGATGTAGTGCTTGCCGTCGTCGGCGGCGCAGCCCTTGTCCTTGAGGGCCACGATGCTGTGGAACTTGTAGTCGCTGTAGCCTGGCCGGGTCTTGAGGAAGGCATGGAAGGCGGTGGCGCCCACCTTCTTGGCGTCGTCGTCGGTGACCGCCACGAAGCGCCGCACGCTGCCCTTGCGCATGTGCTTTTCGATGGTGCCGATGTGCTGGATTATGCGGGCCAGGGCGTCGTGGCTGTCCACGTGCTGGTCGATCTGCTTGAACCGCGCGCTGTCGGCGCAGTTGGGCCCGGCCAGGGGCTGGGGGATGCAGATCTGGTGCTTGTCCTTGTCGTAGTAGCGGCTGGCCACCAGGATCACGCGGTAGTCCGCCTTGGCCTTGCTGATGTAGCTGGCGAAGAGGTTCATGTTGGCGCGCACCGAGCTGATCTCGCCGCCCATGGAGCCGGACTGGTCGATGACCCAGACGATGTCCACGGGCCGGGTGTTGGCCCCCATGGTGAAGTAGTCGCAGTAGCCCACTGTGGGGCACTTGAGGTCCGCGCCGCTGCAGTCCTGGTCGATGCCGTCGTCGCAGACCTCCTTGCCCGGCAGCACCGCGCCGGTGCACTTGCCCCAGCGGCCGAACTCATCTGTGGGCTCGCAGGTCTGCTTGCCCTTCTTGCACACCCCCTTGACCTGGCCTGCCTGGCCCGGGTAGCAGGCCTGGGTGTCGCCCTTTTTGCAGGGGCAGTCCTCGTCGACCTTGCCGTCGAGGTCGTCGTCGAAGCCGTTGCACTGCTCGGGCTTGGACACCGGCAGGTCGGCCGCCGGGGTCGTGTCCGGCGTGGGGGTCGTGCTGCCGTCCAGCACGGGCGGGGGCGGAGGGCCGCCGTCCTGGCGTGGGTCGTCGTCCCCTCCGCCGGCGCCGCCGATGGATCCTCCGTCACAGCCCGTCGTCAGGGCGAAGGCCACGAACAAGCCGAGCAGTATCTTTGTCATCGGTACCTCCACGGGATCCAACATAGCAAGAGCAGGGCCGTTTTGAACAACTGAGCGCTGCCCCAATGATTCCGGGGCGTAAGCCCGCGACGTCTCGGTCCGATGGTGTCAGTTGACCCCGGCAGAGCGTGCCCCATGGGGGGCGATCCCCCACCCCCTGGTGGGCTATACTCGCCTCATGTCACCCCCCAAGTGGACCCAGATCTCCAAGCACCCTTTCCTGCAGACGCCCTGGTACGACATCTCCCACGACCGGTACGTGCGGCCCGACGGCGACCTGGGCGACTACCACTACCTGGACATCCCCGGCTCGGTGATGATCCTGCCGGTGTGCGACGACGGCAGGCTGGTCATGGTGCGCCAGTTCCGCTACCTGGTGGGACGCACCAGCCTGGAGTTTCCCGCCGGCGGCATGGTGGACGACGACGCCGAGGCCAACGCCCGACGTGAGCTACGGGAGGAGGCTGGCCTGGAGGCCGGGACCTGGCGCCGGCTGGGAGCGTTCGCGCCCTACAACGGCGTGTCCAACGAGGTGTGCCGGGTGTTCCTGGCCGCGGATCTCGTGCAGGTGGAGCCGGAGCCGGAGCCGAGCGAGGAGATCGAGGTGGTGCGCCTGCCCGCGGCGGACCTCCCCGAGATGATCCGCGACGGCCGGCTGTGGGACGGCATGAGCCTGGCCGCGCTGCGGTACTACGAGCTGTTCGTGGAGCAGGAAGGAAGGCAGGGCGGGGGCTAGCGCCTTGAGCGGTTTGCGAACGAATTGAGGGCGCCAAGCTCTGCGTTGAGGGTGTGAGGGTGTGAGGAAGTAAGGCTTTGGGTTTGCCGCTCCCTCACCCCCTCACCACTTCACTTCCTCACCGGGCGATCTACCCATTTGCATTTC
>PVBE010858088.1_pt1 | contig 16445 bp, 21 predicted proteins | sample 1631181 | NCBI WGS metagenome assembly PVBE01 (sample SAMN08397723, study PRJNA350692) | Marine metagenome, whole genome shotgun sequencing project. | isolation source: water | place: Pacific Ocean | collected 2012-04
AGACGCCGGGCGGTCGCATCCGCTCCCTTGGCTTACCTCGTATTAACTCGGGCGCTCTCTTTGTTTGTTCCCTCAAGCGCCGGGCGGGGGCATCCGCCCCCTTGGCTACCTCGTATTAACTCGGGCGCTCAGTCGCGCAGCCGGAATGCAAGGAAGTGCATTCCGGTTGGTGGTGCCGCTTGGGCGAGTCATTTTGTGATCCGCCACCGTGATTCTTTGCTAACCAGTCATGAACACGTCATAGCGTACTGTCTTGCCGCGGATTTGATGCGAAGGCGGCGCCAGGCCTGGCATCGCTTCGGCGCGTAGTGGCCATTTCAGCACCACTCGTTTCGATGCCGCACTGAGCGCTACCTGCATGAGATCGAGCGCGTCCGCATCGCTGCCGACGATGGCGCGCAGGAGGCGCATTTCCTTTTTTACCAACGCGCTGCCGCGGCTCGGCGGGTGCATCGGGTCGACCATCACCACTTCCGCCTTCAACTCCGGCAGCAGCGTCTTGGCGTCGCCGAGTATGAGCGTCATGCGGGCGACGGTTTCGCCGGGCGCGCCGCCGGCATCAGAGGCGCGCGTCATGGCGTCCCGCAACAGGGCGTGGATTTCGGGCGAGCGCTCGATCAGCGTTACCTCGGCGCCGAGAGACGCCAGCACGAAGGCGTCGCGCCCGAGGCCCGCCGTGGCGTCGACGATAGATGGCGTGCGGCCTTTGCTGAAGCCGGCGGCGCGCGCCAGTGCCTGTCCGCGCCCGGCGCCGGCGCGCAGGCGGTGGCCGACGGCGCCGCCGGTGAAATCGCAGGTCAGGCCGTCCGTCGCGCTATTCTCCCTATTCAAGCTCTCTTCCCCCGCCGCCACAGCATTTTGAAAATCCGCCCGTCGATCGCCGCCAGGCCGATGCCGATCACCGCCATGCCGATAAAATGATTGGCTTGCAGGCGCTCGGCGAGAAACGCGGCGCCGAGGATAATCGCGCTCACCGGAATGAGGAAGGTCACCAGCAACAGGTTGGTGGCGCCGGCCGTCGCCAAAATGCGGAAATAGAGGACATAGGCGAGCGAGGTCGAGAGCAGCGCCAGGCCGGCGATGGCGAGCCAGGTGGCGGTGCTCGGCATGTCGAGGCTCCACGGCCGGTCGACCGCCAGCGCCAGCGGCAACAGCAGCAGGCTGGATGCGGTGATCTGGCCGGTGGCGGTGGCCAGAGGCGTCACCCCCATGCGCTGGAAGCGGCGTCCGAACACGGCGCCGAAGGAATAGAACACAGCCGCGCCGAGCAGCTCGACATGGGCGAGGAGAGCGAATCCAAGGCCGTGCAGGGCCTCGGAGCCAACCAGGATTGCGACCCCGGCGATGCCGGCGGCGATACCGGCCAGCCGGCCGCCCGAGAGGCGCTCGTCGGAGGTCATGAAATGGGCGACGATAACGGTGAACAGCGGCGTCGTCGCCAACAGGATCGAGGCCAGGTCGCTGGCGACATGGCTCTGGCCCCAGGCGATCAGCGAGAACGGGACGAGGTTGTTGAGAAAGCCCATGGCGAAGAAGGCGCGCCATATGGCGGCGCCGGCGGGCATGCGCTCGCCCATCACCCGGAGCGTGATATGCAGCCCGAGCGCCGCGATGGCGACGCGCAGGAATACGATTGTGAAGGTCGGCAGCTCGGTCACGACGATGCCGACGAAAAAGAAGGAACCGCCCCACAGCACCGACAGGATCACCACCATGCCCCATTCCCTCGGGGTCATGGATGTGTTGATAGCCGGGGATATGTTGATCGCCGGGCTCAAGATGCATCGCTCGCGAAAGTCATCAGGCAAGCTACTTGGCGGCGCGGCGGCGGAGCAACCCGGTTCTTGCGGGCGTCCCGAAAGATGCCTTACGCTGGATAACAACAACACTCCAAACAGGGGAGAAAGCGGATGAGCGGCGCGGTGGTACCTCACAAGGTCTATTTTACCGGAGAGAATTCCTTTTTATGCCTCAAGGCCGAAGAGGGCGGCGCGCAGACGACGACCTGCACCCATTGGCGCGGCCTGATTTCGCCGGCCGGGCCGGGCCATGTGCTGTTTCTCAAAAGCGATGCGACGGACGGCGAAGTTCGCGCCTATAGCGACAATGAAGGCTTTGCGCGCTTCATCCAGACCATCGAGGAAACCCTCAATCCGGACAGTTTCGCCGACAAGAGCCTGCCTTTGATCGCCGCCAAATTTTCCCATTCCGGCGATATCGGCTCGACCTTCACCGAGACGATATCTTACGCCGGCGGCGATATCGTCATGCGCTGGAGCGATATGGGCGAGCCTTTCATGCTGGCCGCCGCGCCGGAAGACGATATCGTCGGCGATTGGGGCGTCTATAGCTGCCTGACACCGGCGCGAACGGCGGTGCTGGATGTCGCCGGCCGGCGCGCCGCCGGGAAAACCTACCCGAAAGAGATGGCCGGCCATCCGAGCGGCATGTCCTGCCTCGCCTGGTCGGAGACCTGGCTGCGTTGAGGCGAACCGGCGGGGGAGACGAAAGATGGCGGATAAGAAAACGGTGATGGAGAATTTCGTCGCGCTGCTGGTGCCGCTCGGCCCGGCGCGGGCGAAACCGATGTTCGGCGGCTACGGCATTTTTCTTGATGACGGGATGTTCGCCAAGATCTCGTCCAAGGGCGTCCTCGCCCTCAAAGCCGATGATGAAAACCTGCCGGCCTTCGAAGCGGCGGGCATGCCCAAGGCCGGCAAGATGCCCTATTACGAGGTGCAGCCGGCGGATCTCGAGGACGGCGTAAAAATACTGGCATGGGCGCGCTCCTCGGTCGAAGCCGCTTCGCGCCAGTCCAAGGGCAAGGGCAAGAAGAAGAAAAAATGATTCCTCCCCGCGTTCTTCATCTCGGCATGCTGTTTACCGTCGGTATCAGCTACAGCCTGCTGTTCTCGATCAACAAAATGTCCGCCGAGGCGGAGCTGCCCTATGTCGCCTATGTGTTCTGGCATTCATTGGGCGGCGGGCTGATGCTGCTGGTGCCCTGCCTGTTGATGGGGCGCAGCACCTGGCCGCAACTGGGTTGGCTGCATCTGCGCACCTATCTGGTGTGGGGCGGCCTCGCCATCGCCGCGCCGATCACGCTCCTCACCTACGTTTCGCCCAATCTTCCGGCGGCGGTGATGACCATGATCCTGGTGCTGGTGCCGCTCTTCACCTATCTCTTCGCCCTGCTCTTTCGCATGGAGCGCTTTCGCGCGCTCAGCGTGCTGGCCTTGTTGATGGGTCTCGGCGGCGTGCTGCTGGTCATCGTGCCCGGCACCAGCCTGCCCGACGTCGATGCCGCCGGCTGGGTGCTGCTGGCCCTGCTGGCGCCGGCCTGTTTCTCGCTGGTCACGGTATTCGCCGGAAAATTCCGCCCGCCCGATGCGCCCTCGGCGACGCTTGCCTGCGGTTTGCTGTTGGGCTCGGCGCTGCTGCTGGTGCCGGTGATGTTCGGCGCCGGCCAGCTTTATCTGTTCCCCGGCCCGTCGCTTGAAGGCGATCTGACGCTGCTTTACGCCTCGCTCCTAAGCGTCGTGATATTCTATGTTTTTCTCGAAATGGTGCGCCTCGCCGGGCCGGTTTTCGCGACCCAGCATAATTACATCGCCGTCCTTGCCGGCTTCGGCTGGGGGCTGCTGTTTTTCGACGAGGCGCACAGCGTTTATATTTGGGGCGCCACGGCGCTGATGTTCGCCGGCCTTGCCATGCATACGCTGAGCGCACGGCGCGCCGCCCGCGCCGAGGCCGGATAGGCCCGGCGGCCTATTCCTTGCGCATTTTCTTGAGCTGTTCCTCGAAGCGCTCGCAGGCGTCGCGGATATCGACGCGCGGCGTAAACCAGACATAGTCGAAAGGCAGCAGCTCGCCGTCGAACGAGGCGGCGTAGGCCGGCGCCTCCTCTTCGCCCTCGAGCACCTCGAGGAAGGCGAGGCTGGCGACCGAGCGGCCGGGCGCGAAGCGGGCGAGATGGAAGGGCACGGCGCGGTCGTTCCGCGCATGGCCGTTGCCGGCGATCAATATGGCGCCGTCGGCGCCGGCGGAACTCAACTCGCGCGCCATATGCGCATCGCGGGCGAATTGGGCGAAGGCCATGGCATCGATCGTCTCCTCGACCGCATAGCCGCAATGGGCGGCGTCGATCGCGCTGCGTAATTTTTCCTCTTCGGCTTCGGGCAGCGGGCGATCCAGTTGCAGGCCTTCGATGCGCTCCGCCGCCGCGCCTTTGATGCCGGATTGCGCCAGGGCGCGGGCTTCGCTTCGGCGCATACTGACGGCGCGCAATTCAAGGCCGGCGCGCAGGCCGGCTTCGGCGACGGGCTGGTAAATCGCCCAATCGGGCCAGCCGGATTCACCCCAGCCGACCGTCTCGCCGATCCCCGCCGCGTCATTGGGAGACTGCGCCAGATGTTTGCCGAGCGCCTCTCCTTGCGTCATGTCGAGCATCTCGAAGGCGAGCAGCGGGCGGCGGCCGGTAGCGGCCAGGGCGGTGACGATCTCGCCCTGCAACAGGTGATGGTCGGGATTGTCATGCGTCTCGCCGAGCAGAATGAATGCAGCCGGCGCCAGGGCGGCGATCAGCTCGGCGCGCTCGATGAAGCGGGCTTCGGCGCTGATCCAGATGCGCCCGACCAGCGGATGGTCGCGGTAATGTTCGGCCTGCCACGGCGACGGCGCGGCGCAGGCGCCGAGCATGATCAGCACCGCCAGCAGGGAAACGGAAGCGAAAGAGCGTTTGTCATTCATCTCCTAGAGATAATAAAGGATCAGGCAAATACCGAGAAGGACAACGATCCACAGTGCCGCCATTCCGGTGCTGCGCGTGCGCGCCAGGATGCCGGCCGGGCCGTAATGCCGCGCCGCCGCGTCGAGCAGCCAAGCGCCGCCGCGCCCGGCGATACGGGCGCCGTTATCCTCGGCTTTTGTCCACGCGTTATCCGCCCGCCGTGCCATGCCGAGGCCGAGGCGGCGATAAAGCCAATCCGCATCGAGATTGAGCGAGCGCAGCTCGGGCGGGTAGAGCCCGGCAAAATTAAGCCAGGCGAAGGCGAGGGCCGAGAAAAACAGCAGTTGCAACTGGCTCAGCACATGGTCCGCCGTGTAGGGCACGTAATCCACCTGCCACGGCAGAAAGCCGTAGAGCAGGCTCGGGAAAACACCGATCAGAACGCAGAGCGCCGCGCTCAAGCCCATGGCGAGCAGCATGTTGAGCGGCGGCTCGCGGGTGCGGATACCGGAATCATGGGCAAAGAAGGCGAAATAGGGGATCTTGATGCCGGCATGGTGGAACACCCCGGCGGAGGCGAAGAGCAGCAACAGCCAGACGATCCAATGGCCCTCTTGCGCCGCCGCCACCATCACCATCGATTTGCTGACGAAGCCGGAGAACAGCGGAAAGGCCGAGATCGACGCCGCGCCGACGATACAGAGGCCGGTGGTGACCGGCATGGTCTTGAACAGACCGCCGAGCTCCGAGCCGTTGATCTTGCCGGTCTGGTGCAACACCGCGCCCATCGACATCAGCAACAGGCCCTTGAACAGCACATCGTTGAAGGCGTGGCTGATGGCGCCGTTCAGCGCCAGCTCGCTGCCGATGCCGATGCCGACCACCATGAAGCCGACCTGGTTGATCAGGCTGAAGGCGAGAACGCGCCTGAGGTCATTCTCGATCACGGCGAAGAAGATCGGGAACATGGTCATGGCGACGCCGATATAGATCAGCACTTCGGTGCCGGCGAAGCCGCGCGCCAATCCATAGACGGCGACCTTGGTGGTAAAGGAGGCAAGGAAAACCATGCCGGTCGGCGTCGCTTCCGGATAGGCGTCGGTGAGCCAGCTATGGACCAGGGGAAAGGCGCATTTGATGCCGAAGGCGGTGAAGATGAGGATGCCGGCGAGCGAGCCGAGACCGATGGCATTGAAGGCCGGCGAGTCGGTCTCGGAAATATGCAAAAGCGCGCCGGCGAGGAGCAACAGGCCGGAGGAAATCTGCACCGTGAGGTACCTGAGGCCGGCGGCGCTGGCTCTCGGCGTGCGCCGCGCGAAGATCAGAAATACCGAAGCAACGGCCATGATTTCCCAGGCGACGAAAAGCGTAATCAGATCGCCGGCGAACACCGCGCCGAGCGCGCCGCCGGCATAGATCAGGGCCGAGACCTGCTGCATGCGGTCCCTCAGGTGAAGGGCGTAGAGGCAGGCGAGGAAAGTCGCGAGGTGAAACAGGATACCGAACAGCAGCGCCAGCTTGTCGGCGCGCACCAGCTCCAGGCGAATGTCGAACAGCGCCACTTCGAGGCCGCTACTCTCGGCGACGTGCCACAGGTTCCAGCCGCCAACGAGCGGCACCAGCATCGTCAGCGCCGGGCGCAGGCGGCCCGGCGCCAGCGCCACCAGCAGCGCGCCGGCGAAGAAGATGAGGGCGGGCGGCAGGCTAGCGGTCATAATAATCTTCCCGCCGCATCACCAGCCTGCGCAGCAGTCGGGCCGCCAATACCAGCGTCACACAGGCGACAAAGCCGTAGAAACCGTAAAAGCCGAACCAGCCCTCCCAAGTGAAAAGCTCATGGCGGTGGATGACCAGATTGAGCAGCAGCAAGAGGATGCAGACGGCGAGGAAGATGCGCACCATCAACACCAGATTCTTGCGTTTCTCGATCCAGGTTTTGTTGCTCATGCCGCCTTCCTCACAGCCCGACCAGCGGCCCGAGCAGGTCGAACAGGAATTTCGGATAGGCAAAAAGCGCCACCGAGCCGAGCGCGGTGATCGAAATCGCCACCAACTGCAGCACCGGCGCCTCGGCGATTCCGCCGCTGGCCGGAAACGGTCGCGCGCCGGTCGGGAAGAAGGCACGCACAACGATGGGCAGGAAATAAAGCGCATTCAACAGCGAGCTGACGAACAGCACGGCAAGCAGCGCATAGGCGCCGTCGTCGAGCGCACCCAGCACGAGATAATATTTGCTCCAGGCACCGGCGAAGGGCGGCAGGCCGATCAGCGCCAGCGAACCGATGGCGAAGGCGGTCATAGTCACCGGCATGCGCCGGCCGATGCCGTCGAGCTGGCTGATTTCGGTCTTGCCCGCCGCCGTGATGATGGCGCCGGCGCAGAAAAACAGGGTGATCTTGGCGAAGCCGTGCATGGCGATATGCATGGCGCCGCCCATCACCGCATGGGCATTGGCGATGGCGGCGCCGAGCACGACGTAGGAAAGCTGGCTCACCGTCGAATAGGCGAGGCGGCGCTTCAGATTGTCCTGGCGGAGCGCGATCAGCGAGGCGATCAGGATGGTCGCGCCGGCGACGTAAAACAGCCAATCGGCGCTGGCGAAATCGCGTACCGCGTCGAGGCCGAAAATATAGAGGACGATCTTGACGATCGTAAACACCCCCGCCTTGACCACGGCGACGGCGTGAAGAAGGGCGCTGACCGGCGCCGGCGCCACCATCGCCGCCGGCAGCCAGCCATGAAAAGGCATCAGCGCCGCCTTGCCGACGCCGAACACATAAAGCACCAGCAGGACCGCCATGACGGGCTCGGAAACGGCGCCCATGAGAATGCCGCCGGTGCGGAAATCAAGCGTTCCGACCGCCACCCAGGTCCATAGGATGGCGAGCAGCTGGAGCATGATGGAGGTGGAGAGCAGGATCGCCAGATAGCGCCGGGCGCCCTGGCGCGCCTCCTCGGTGCCGGTATGGGCGACGAGCGGATAGGTGCTGAGGGTGAGCGCCTCGTAAAAAAAGAAAAGCGTCAGCATGTTGCCGGCGAAGGCGACACCGACGGCGCCGGCCAGGGCGAGCGCGAAGCAGATATGAAAGCGCGTCTGGTGCGGGCCGCCATTGGCGCGCAGATAGCCGATCGTATAGATCGTGGTGACGATCCACAGGAACGAGGCGAGCAGGGCGAAGAGCATGCCGAGCGGCTCGACTTCGAAGGCAAAAGCCAGGCCCGGTGCGAATTCGAAGAGGCTGATGGCGGGCCGCTCGCCGGCCATCACCGAGGGCGTGAGCACGGCCACCACAGCAAACAAAGCGCAGGCGGTAATCAGCGAGGCGGCTTCGCGGAGCAGCGCGACGCGCCCGGCGGCCCAAATTAGAAAAGCGCCGCCGACGGGGATGGCGAGGGCGAGCATAATGAGCGCGCCGCCGCTCATGCCGGGGCCCCGAGCAGCATCTCTGCCGCGCGCTCGGCGACGCTGACGGTAAGTTCGGTATGAACGCCGAAATAGAGCGAGGCGGCGAGCAGAATCCAGACCGGCAGCAGCATCGTCCAGGGCGCCTCGCGGGGCACCGGTGCATCCGCCGCGAGCGGGCGGAAATAAGCCGCTTCGATCACCCGCCCTACATACACCAGGGCGATCAGCGAGCCCATCAGGATCAACACCGCGACCGGCCAAAGATCGGCTTCGAGGGCGGCCTGCACGAGATACCATTTGCTGACGAAGCCGGCCGTCGGCGGCACGCCGATCAGGCCCAGCCCGCCGATGATCAGCGCCGCCATGGTGAACGGCATGCGCCGGCCGAGGCCATTCAGGGCGCTGAGTTCGACCGAGCCGGTGCGCAACATCATGCAGCCAAGGGCCAGGAAAATGCCGCCCTTGATCATGGCGTGGTTGAAAATATGCAGGATGGCGCCGGTCAGCCCGCTGGCCGAGGCGAAGCTGATGCCGAGCGCCAGATAGCCGATCTGGCCGATGCTGGAATAGGCGAACAGGCGCTTCAAATCGTTCTGGAAAATGGCGACGCCCGAGCCGACCAGGATGGCGATCAGCGCGAGCGGCATGAGGATTTCCATCAGCTGCATGCGCTCGAAGGAAAATTCGACGCCGAACAGGGTGAAGACAAAGCGCAGCAATACATAGGCGCCGACCTTGGTCGCCGAGGCGGCGAGAAAGGCGGTGACGGCGGAGGGCGCCTGGGCATAGGCGTTGGGCAGCCAGAGATGGAGCGGAAACAGCGCCAGCTTGATCAGCACGCCGATGGTGACGAAGGCGAAGGCGGCGTAGATCGGGCGCATGTCCGGGACGTCGGCGAGGCGTGCCGAGAGATCGGCGAGATTGAGGGTGCCGGTCATCATGTAAAGGACGCCGATGCCGATCAGCAGGAAGGCCGCGCCGATGGTTCCCATGATGAGATATTGAAAGGCGGCGGTGCGCGCGCGCCGCGATGGCCCGAGCGCGATCAGCACATAGGAGGCGAGCGAGGAAATCTCCATGAAGACGTAGATGTTGAAGGCGTCGCCGGTCGCCACGATGCCGAGCAGGCCGGTCAGCGCCAGCAGATAAACGGCGTAGAACAGATTGTGCCGGGGCGCCGCGATCTCGCTGGCGACGCTGCGCCGCATATAGGGCGTTATCACGGCGGCGATGGCGGTGATCACCAAGAGGACGAAGCAGTTGAGCGCGTCGAGCCGGTATTCGATGCCGAACGGCGGCGCCCAGCCGCCGAGGCGGTACGAGATCACGCCTTCCGCCATGACGTGGATCAGCAGCAGGATCGAAATCGCCAACAGCGACCAACTCAACAGGGTGGTGAAGGCCCAGGCCAGGTTGGGCCGGCGCAGCAGCACGCAAAGCGGCGCCGCCATCAAAGGCAGCGCCACCTGCAATATCGGAAGGTGGCCGGCGCTCATGCCGGGCCGGGCCCGGCGGCGCTGTCCTCGGCTTGAATTTCATCCTCCTCGACGGTGCCGTATTCGCGCTTGATGAGGATGGCGAGCGCCAGTCCGACGGCCAGGGTCGAGACCGAAACCACGATGGCGGTCAGAATCAGGACATGCGGCAGCGGGTTGGAATAGACGCTATAGGCGGCGTCGAGGATCGGCGCCGTGCCGCCGCTTACCTTGCCGATGGTGATGAAGAGGAGAAATACCGCGGTCTGAAAAAGGCTGAGGCCGATCAGCTTCTTGATCAGATTGTGGCGCCCCGCCACGGCGTAGAGGCCGATCGACGCCAGGGCGATGGCGGCCCAATAATTGAAATGGGTGAGGATGTCCATTGCCGCCGCCGCCCGCCCGCCTCAGCGCCGCCGGGCAAAGCTGAAAAAGATGATCATCATCACCGCCGCGACCGCCATGCCGACGCCGATTTCGATGATCAGAATACCGATATGGTTGCCATGCACCGCCTCATGCGCGAGCACGCCATATTCGAGGAAACGCCCGCCGTATATGAGATTGGCGACGCCGACCCCGGCATAGAGCAGCACGCCGAGGCAGGCGATCGAAACCAGCACCACCATCGGCGCCACGCGGCGCGCCGTGCCGACCCCGAAAATGATGGCGTAAAGGATGAACGCGGCGGCGGTGATGACGCCGGCCTGAAAGCCGCCGCCGGGGCCGTAATCGCCGTGCATCTGGACGTAAAAGCCGAACAGCAGGATGAACGGGATGAGCAGCTTGGCGATCACCTTGAGGACGAGGAAGTCGCTCACGCCGAATCCCCCTTGGCTGGGGTGGAGGCGCTCTCAGTGGCTCTGCGCCGGCGCCGGCTGGCGCCTGAGAGCAGCACCAGAACGCCGATGCCGGCGGTGAAGATCACCGTGACTTCGCCCAGCGTATCGAAGCCGCGATAGGCGGCGAGCACGGATGTCACGACGTTGGGCACGCCGGTCTCGGCCTCGCCATGCTGCAGATAATAGGGCGCCACGTGAAGCTGCGCCGGGGCATCGGCTCTGCCGAAAGCCGGCATGCCGAGCGTCGCGTAGACCAGCAGGCCGGCGGTGGTGAGCGAGATGGCGAGCGGCGCCCATGGCCGGGAGCGGGCGCGCTTTTCCTCACGCCCGGTGAGGGCGATGGCGAGCAGCATCAGCACCGTGGTGACGCCGGCGCCGACGGCGGCCTCGGTAAAGGCGACATCGACCGCATCCAGCACCACCCAGAGCGCCGCCATCAAGAGGCTGTAGATTCCCAATATCATCGCCGAGGCGAGCAGATTGCGCAGCCACACCGCGGCGATACCGGCGGCGGCGACGAAGACCAGCAGGATTATGTTGAGATAGAGGTCTATGGCTCGCCGTCCTCGCCGCGCGCCTTGTCGCGCCTCTTTGTCCACGGTTTGAGGCCGTCGAGAAGCGCGGCATGGGCCAGCGCGTGGGTGGCGACCGGGCTGGTGAAAAGCAGGAACACGAAGATCAGCACCAGCTTGACCGCGACCAGCCAATCCACCGATTGCAGCACAAAGCCGAGCAGGAGAAATCCGGCGCCCATCGTATCGGTCATTCCGGCCGGGTGCATGCGGCTGAAAAGATCGGGCATGCGCCAAATGCCGATGCCGCCGACGAGCACGAAAAAGGTGCCGATGGCGATCGAGATCCAACTGAGAATGTCGAGGATCACGATTTCTTGTCCGCGCTCGGGCGGCTGCGCTTGACGTAGCGCAGCACGGCGATGGTGGCGACGAAATTTATCAGCGCGTAGAGCAGCGAAATATCGAGGAAGTTCGGGCGCCCGGTGATGAACCCTATGACGGCGATGAGCAGCACCGTCTGGGTGCCGATATTGTTGACCGCCAGGATGCGGTCATAGACGGTCGGCCCGGCGAAGGCGCGGGCGAGGGCCAGGACCATGGCGGCGATGAGAGCGGCGGCGGCGGCGAGAAGCATCACGGCCCGCTCTCTGGTGCTTTGCCCCGCCTGGCCGGCTTGGCCCCTTTGGTCTCCGTGGCGCTGACGCGGCGGTCCATATCGCCCGATTTCAGGTCCTCCATGGCGGCCCGGGTGAGGGCGTGGACCTCGATTTCGCCGCCGCTCACATCGGTCGAGAGGGTGCCCGGCGTCAGCGTGATCGAGTTGGCGTATATCACCTTGGCGATATCACTGCGTTGGCTGCTGGGCACGCGTTCCAGCACCGGATCGATGTCGAGGCGCGGCGCCAGCACCTTGCGCGCGACGGTCAGCGACCACAGCATGATCTGTCCGGCCAGCCACAGCCAGTAGAGCGGCAGGCGCCACACCGGGCCGAGGAAATCGCGCTGCTGGTCGAGCAGGTCCATGCGCAGCGTGATGGCGACCGTGACGGCGGCGCAAACGGCGCCGGCGATGAGGAGAAACGGAGTGAAATGACCGGACAGCAATATCCAGGTGCCGAACAGCACCGCGAACAGGCCGAGCGCGTGCAACAATTTTTCCTCCGCGACGGTGGCTTCCGCGAAACGCCCATGGTCCAAGGATATTGGCTCGATTCGCGGCCCAATTATGCCTTTTAAACGGGTCCTAGACCACACGGATCATTCGAGGACGGTGGCGTAATCCTCGACGGCGAGGGCTGCGGGGATCAGGCCCTGCTCGAACATGAAGTCGGCGAAGCGGGCATAGCGTGCGCGGTCGAGGGCGGCGGGGCGGAGCGCGAAGCGCGGCAGCGTATCGCGCCAGGCGCGGCGGTTGAGCTCATCGTCCAACTCGCCGCGGCCGCGGATAAACAGCGCCCAGCTCTCGTCCGGGTGATTGACGAGGTAGCGCACGCCGTCCTCGAGGGCGTCGGTGAAGCGGCGCAGCACTTCGCGGTCCATGCGCTCCGGGTTGGCGATCAGGATCAATTCGTCATAGCTCGGCACGCCATGTTCCTCGACGAAGAAGGCGCGGCCCCGGTAGCCTTCGATTTCCAACTGGTTGAGCTCGAAATTGCGGTAGGCGCCGATGACGGCATCGACCTGCCCGGCGAGCAGGGCCGGCGAGAGCGAGAAATTGACGTTGACCAGGGTGATGTCGTCGAGACCCAGACCATGGCGCGCCAGCATGGCGCCGAGCAGCGCGTCCTCGAAGCCGCCGACCGAAAAGCCGACCTTGCGCCTCTTCAGATCAGCGATCGATTTCACCGGCCCGTCTTCGAGCACCAGCAGGGTGTTGAGCGGCGTCGCGATGAGCGTCGCGAAGCGCGTCAGCGGCAGGCCCGCCGCGATCTGGACATAAAGCTGGGGTTGGTAGGAAACCGCGATATCGGCCTTGCCCGCGGCGACCAGCTTGGGCGGATCGTTGGGATCGGCGGAGGCGATTATCTCGACCTCGAGCCCATGGCGTGCGAAATAGCCGCGCTCCGCGGCGACGAAAAGCGGCGCATGGTCGGGATTGACAAACCAGTCGAGCAGCAGCGTCAGCTTGTCGGCGGCCTGGCTGCCATGGACGCCCAACAACATGACGAGCGTCGCCGCCAGCACGGCGTGGCGAAGGGCCTGGCCGCCGCCATTGAGCGCCGGCCGGGCCTGATCCTGCTCGACATCATGATGCCCAAGATGGACGGCATCGAGGTGTGCAGGCGGCTCAAGGGCGATGCGTTGCTGCCCTTCATACCGATCATCCTGGTGACCGCCAAGGCGGAGGCCAAGGACGTCGTCGCCGGCCTCGAGGCGGGCGGCGACGAATATGTAACCAAGCCGGTCGACCAAAAGGCGCTGGTGGCGCGCGTCAAGTCGATGTTGAGGATCAAGGAGCTGCACGACAAAACTGAAGAGCAAGCCGCGCGTATCGAAGCCGACGCGGCCCGGCTCGCCGGCTGGAACGAGAGCCTGCAGAAGCAGGTCGCGCAGCAGGTCGCCGAGCTCGACCGCGTCGGTCAGTTGAAGCGTTTCTTCTCGCCGCAGGTCGCCGACGCCATCGCCGCCTCCGGGTCGGCGGACCTGATGGCCAGCCACCGCCGCGAAATCACCGTTGTGTTCTGCGATCTGCGCGGTTTCACGCCCTTCGCGGAGACCGCCGAGCATGAGGACGTGATGCGGGTGCTGCGCGAATATCACGAGGCGGTGGGCCCGCTGATCTTCCGCTTCGAGGCGACCCTGGAGCATTTCGCCGGCGACGGGTTGATGGCGATCTTCAACGATCCGCTGCCGTGTCCCGACCTGGCGGCGCGCGCCATCCGCATGGCCCTCGCCATGCGCGCCGAAATGGATGGCTTGATCGAACGCTGGCGCAAACAGGGCTACGAGCTCGGGCTCGGCGTCGGCATCGCGGACGGCTACGCTACGCTCGGCCAGATCGGCTTCGAGGGCCGCTTCCACTACGGCGCCATCGGCTCGGTGCTGAATCTCGCCTCGCGCCTGTGCGACGCCGCCGACGCCGGCCAGATCCTCCTTACCCAGCGCATCCACGCCGATGTCGAAGACCTCGCCGAGGTCGAACCCGTCGGCGACCTCGATCTCAAGGGCTTCGCCAAGCCGGTGCCGACCTTGAACCTGACCGCCTTGAAGGAGGGTGCGACCTGATGCGGGCGTTGCCACTGCCTGCTCGAGTTAAGGTGACAGTATATTTAATTGTTCCGAGCGCGCTCAGGAACCCACAAAGACTCTTGCAAACGGCACACCTCCGGAATGCACTTTCTTGCATTCCGGCAAGCGCGACCGCGCGCCCGAGTTAATACGAGGTAGTCCCCCAGGGAGTCATGTGGGGCGGACGCCCCCGCCCGGCGTCTGAGGGACCAAACAAAAAGCGCTTTCGCGCTTGGTTCGCCCCTTCTCCTTAGGCCCCTCTTCCCCGCAGGTTACCCCATGGGGAAGAGGGACTTGTCACGCGCCGCGATCGGAATTAGGTGTACTGTCAGCTTATTCAAAATCAGCGGAGAGGCGATATGAAGGCCGGGTGCAAAGGGTTTCGCCGGCGGAGAACGGGACTCCGATGGGCGTTGGCGCTTGGCCTTATTTCGATTTGTGCCACGGCGTGGCTGGCGGCGCCGCTCAGCGCCCAGCAGGAACTGCCGCTCGAGGAATTGGCCATCGAGACGGTAGCGGGCAAGCGGCTGTTCCGCGTCGAAGTGGCGCGCAACCAAAGCCAGCGCGCGGTCGGCCTGATGTGGCGCCGCCAGATGGACCCCGATCGCGGCATGCTGTTCGATTTCGACGTCGAGCGCCAGGTCACCATGTGGATGCAGAACACGCCGCTGTCGCTCGATATGCTGTTCATCGCCGAGGACGGCAGGGTGGCCTCGATCGCCGCCCATACCACGCCTTTTTCGACCGAGCGCATCACTTCCGGCGTGCCGGTGGGCGCGGTCCTCGAACTTCTCGCCGGCAGCGCCGAGCGCTTGGGTATTGCGCCGGGCGACAGGGTGCGGCATTCAATGTTCGGCGATCCGCCGTGAACCCGCCCTGATCCCGCCGTGATCCCTGTGGGATCGCCGAACCTGTCGAAACCAGCCGAGCGACGCACGCCATGCCGATAGCCAAAGCCGCCGCCTTTATAACTGCCGCCCTCTTATGCGCGGCGCTGGTCACCCTGCCGCCGGCGGCGCCGCTATGGGCCGACGAAGCCGAAGACGCGGCGGAAGAGGCGGCGCGGCTCAAAACCCAGTTGGAGCATTTCATCAAGACCGGGCGCTGCGTCAATTGCGACCTCACCGGGGCCCAGATCGGTGCCGGAAAACTGAGCGGCGCCAGGCTCACCAACGCGGCGCTCACCGGCGCCGATCTGGCGGGCGCCGATTTGCGCGGCGCCGAGCTCGCCAAGGCACAGATGAGCGGTGCCGATCTCTCGGGCGCCAACCTCGCCGGCGCCAACCTCAAAGGCGCCGACCTGTCGGAGGCCAATCTGAGCGACGCCAATCTGCGCGGCGCCGACCTGACCGGCGCCGACCTCAGCGCCGCCACCCTGACCGGCGCCGATTTCTGGGGCGCCGAGATTCGCCGCGCCGACCTGACCGAGCTCAAGGTGGAGAACACCAAGGGCATTACCGAGGCGGAAGTCGGCAGCTCGGGCAAGATTTCCATCTTCGACCGCTGAGGCGCGCCGGCGCCGGGCCCGGCGCAAACAAGCGGCTGGATTTTAGCCGGCGAAAGCACTGCCTAGCATTGGATCGGGGCGTGGCGCAGTCTGGTCGCGCACCTGCTCTGGGAGCAGGGGGTCGGAGGTTCAAATCCTCTCGCCCCGACCAAATACATAAATATAATCAAATAGATACTAGAAATTCGCTCCGGCGGGTTTTTTTCTTTTTCGGCTCAAGGGTCCACCAAGAGTCCACATTTGACCCAAATCCGGTCGAATCGTCCTTTTTTTTGCACGGGCCACCATTAGGGGGCAACGGGAGTACAAAAACTTGTCCCGCGTTGCCCCCTCCATTCTGAGAGCAGATGCGTCATTTTGCTTCCCAAGATAGCGGGGCGCTGCGCTGACGCGCCCCAAGCAAATTGAAGGGAATGCGCGTCATGGTCGATTTGACATCAATGAGAATACTGAGGTGGCGGGAGGTCGCGCCGATTATCGGCTGCTCCCGTATGACCATCGCCCGCATGGAAAAGGCGGGCACCTTCCCGCAGCGCATACGCATCGGGAATGGATCGGTTGGCTGGCTCGAACACGAAGTCGAAGCATGGCTTGCCCAGCGCATGGCGGTGGCAGCGATGCAGCGCGCGCCGGCAAGACGCGGGCGCGGCGGTGGCGGCAACTGGGCGACGGGGTGGCGCTAATTCACAGCATCAAAATCGACATCGATTTCGCCCACGGATTCCGACGGCACAACGGCCAAA
>PVBE010141346.1_pt1 | contig 16444 bp, 11 predicted proteins | sample 1631181 | NCBI WGS metagenome assembly PVBE01 (sample SAMN08397723, study PRJNA350692) | Marine metagenome, whole genome shotgun sequencing project. | isolation source: water | place: Pacific Ocean | collected 2012-04
AGTCGCTAGCGCTGACATTTCCCGGCTAGTGGGTGAGGTGGAAACCAAGTTGCAGGATATTGGCAAGTTGGAGACATCCAGCCGAGTTGTGGGCGACATTGTCATAGAGGGGCTGAAATCGCTGGATCAGATTGCGTACATTCGTTATGCGATTGTATACCTTGGTCTGAGCGATTTGCAGGCAGTGCGAGCTGAAATCGACAGGCTGTTGGCATAATAATCTGATTGGAGCGTAGTACTGATGCGGACAGAAAGGCAAGTGCCTGAAACAAGTCTTCGGGAGAGCGCCATACGGACGGAACCCGACATTGAGAATGATGCCCACCTGCGGCCAGTGACTAAACTCACCGATAATGCGCGGGTGGTGCTCGAAAAGCGCTATCTGCGCCGGGGTGATGGTGGTCAACCGATTGAGACCGTAGAGGAGATGTTCTGGCGCGTGGGTTATAACGTGGCTCTGGCGGAAAAGGAATTTGACTGTGATCCTGACCCGGTCGCGGAGGAATTCTATGACCTGCTGACCAGCCTGCGGTTTCTACCGAACTCTCCGACCTTCACCGGGGCCGGAACGCCGCTGGGGCAACTGGCAGCTTGTTTTGTGCTGCCAATCTCTGATGACATGGGGAGAGATTCGGCCGGCATTTTTCAGACTCTGCGTGACGCGGCGCTGATTCAGCAGACTGGTGGGGGCAATGGGTTCTCGTTCTCCAATCTTCGACCCAAGGGCTCCGTGGTCAAATCATCCGCCGGTGAGGCAACCGGGCCAGTGGGATTCTTGCGCGTGTATGACCGCGCCTTCGGTGAAATCGCTCAGGGCGGCACTCGCCGGGGCGCCAACATGGCGGTGCTGCGTGTTGATCACCCCGATATTCGCGAATTCATCACCTGCAAGGTTGACGAGAACCAGATTACCAATTTCAATATCTCCGTCGGGGTTACGGACGAATTCATGCAGGCGGTTCAGGATGATGCGCTCTTCGACCTGCACTGCCCACAGAGCGGGGAGATCACGGAAACCGTTCCGGCGCGCCAGCTGTTTAGCATGATTGTGCAGCACGCTCATCACAACGGCGAGCCGGGCATGCTGTTTCTGGATGCTGCTAACCGGCAGAACCCGCTGTTGCATTTGTACCAGCTGGAGGCCACCAATCCGTGCGGGGAGCAGTATCTGGGCCCGTACGAGAACTGCTGTTTGGGGTCCGTAAACCTGGCCCAACATTGCGGTGCGGATGGAGCAGTGGATTGGGAAAAACTGGCGGCCACCGTGCAGTCATCCACACGCTTCCTCGATAACGTGGTGACGGCCAACGCCTATGTTCCTGACGTGCCGAAATTGCGGGAAACTGCACTGCGGGCGCGCCGCATCGGCCTTGGCATCATGGGACTGGGAGACCTGATGTACCACGCCGGCATCCGCTATGGCTCACCGGCAGCCGAGGAGTTTGCCGGTCAAGTGATGGAGTTCGTGCGCTTTCATTGCATGCGCGCCAGCGTTGATCTGGCCGCGAAGCGCGGGCCGTTTGAGGCCATCCGCGGAAGCATTTACGACCCGGAAAACTTGAGATGGACGGCGCCGCAGCCGCTCAATTCCTACAACATGGACTTCGGACGCCCGGCGCTGGATTGGAGTACAATCACGGGCGGAATCCGGGAAAACGGCATCCGTAATGCCGCCCAGACCACCATCGCCCCCACCGGCACAATAGCCACAGTGGCGGGCTGCGAGGCCTACGGGTGCGAGCCGGCGTTTGCGCTGGCATATGTGCGCCATGTCAATGACAATGGCCGCGACCTGGCGCTGGAATACACCAGCCCGCTTTTTGAAAAAGCCCTGATTTCAGCCGGTGTCGACGCACAACAGCGCGGTGAAATCATCAGTCAGGTATTGCAGACAGGTTCGTGCCAGCAGGTCGCTGTCGTGCCGAAGGAAGTCCGGGAGGCTTTTGTTGTCTCGCAGGATATTACCGCAGAACAGCATGTGCGCCTGCAGGCCTGCCTGCAGGCGTTCGTGGACAACAGCCTCTCGAAAACCTGCAACTTCCCCGCGGACGCCACCGAAACCGACGTGGCAGAGGCATACAATCTGGGCTGGTCGCTGGGCTGCAAAGGCCTGACGGTGTACGTCACGGGAAGCCGCAAGAAGGTGGTGCTGGAGACAAAGGATACAGCTGCCGCGAACGAAGCCGGCGTGCCGGAGTCGAAACAGCTTTTCCCCGAATCGAAGAAACCGCGCCCAACGCGATTGCGGGGCTCCACCTATCTTGTGGATACGCCGATGGGCAAATCCTATGTGACCATAAACGAAAACGGTGACAGCGATCCTTTCGAGGTTTTCATCAGCACAGCCAAGGCCGGCAGCGAGACATCGGCGATATCGGAGGCGATTGGACGGCTGATTTCCTACGTGTTGCGCATTTCCTCCCCGATTATGCCGCGTGAGCGGTTGGAAGAAGCGGTGCGTCAACTGGAAGGAATCGGCGGCGGGCGCTCGCTGGGTTTCGGGCCCAACAGAGTGCGCTCCTTGCCGGACGGGGTGGCGCGGGCGCTACGCGGCTATCTGAATGATAAGGCGGAAAACGATCTTCCGGAGGGATTGCACTCGGAGGAAGGCCAGCTCTCGTTTCGCTTTGGCGCCCTGTGCCCGGAATGTGGAGAGGCTGCGGTTGTGAATGAAGAGGGCTGCCGCAAATGCTACGCTTGCGGCTTCAGCGAGTGCTGAAAGCCCCGTAGCGCCACCGGCGCACCAACACTCCGAAACTGTTGCGGGTTGGGCCTGCAGTCGTGGGCTCACCCCGTTTGCGTTTGTGGGCGCGGTCTCACATCCATCAGTTGGCTGGCAGCGCGACGAATTCGAAGGTGATATCGACGTCGTTTTCGGCCTCAATCATGCCGGCCACCGCCGGCGGCTCGAACCCGAAATCCGTCATCTGCACGTGGGCGGTCGCTGTTCCCGAAAGCCGCTCTCCCTCCACGCCTGCACTTACCGCGAACACCGTCGCGTGGATGACATCACGCACCAGTAAATCACCGGCAACTTCAAAATCGAGAACATCCCCGGATGCGTAGCTCTGCGGCAGGTCGCGCAGTTCGGTGGGTGAGAAGACCGCTAGCGGGAATTTGCTGCTCTGAAGCCAGCGGTCGCGGATGGCCTTGTCGCGGCGCGCCTTGTCACTCTGGAAGGCGCTGATGTCAACAGTGATTTCCCCCACTATGCTTGCGGCCGGATTCTCAAAGTCAACCATGATTTCGCCCGACACTACGCTTGTTGCCGCTACGGCGTAAGCGTAGCGATTGCCCTGACCGAGGAAGGTCTCTCCCACGCCGTAGGACACGGTCGACTGAGCCGGGTCAATCACGAAGTGAGTGGGTCCGGACGCGGCCGCAGGTGCAGCGGTCGATGGAACCGGGGATGGGTTGGCCGGCGCCGAAGTTGGCTTGGGCGCGGTTGTGCTGGCGGGCGCAGGCGAGTCGGTGGGCTGTGGGTCCGCTGCGGGGGTGAATGTGGCAGTCAGTGTGGGGACTTCTGCGGCGACCATCGTCACGGCGGCCGTGCGCTCAGCCGGCATCACGGCTGACTGCTGCTGGGCCGCGGACGGCGTGCATGCCACCGTGATGAGGGCCAGAAACAACGCTATCGATGCGCCGATGCGAAACCGGCGGTATGCCATTGAGAACATGAATTGATTATACACGTATGAGTCACCACGTCTCTAGATTGGGCGTATTATATCGCCCTCGAATGAAGATTCTGTGAAGGAACCCCGTCCAGAAGTTTGAGCGGTGCGACAGTTCACGCATCGTGTGGCTAAAGTTCGGAACGTACACGCGCTGCGGTGATATAATCGCCGCGGCATATGGACCCTTTCACCCCGATATTCCTGCTTCTGCTTGGTAGCGTGGCTGTTTTGGTGGGTCATTCCCGCTCGGTGCGAGTTTCCGGGGTGACGGCCCTGGCGACCACCTTTTTCGCTGCAGGGGTGACGTTGCTGCTCGGGTTCCGCCTGCCGGCTGCGGTCGCGCTCTCGCGCTGGCAAACTGATTCACTGTTTGGTGGTGCGTTACGACTGACGGCAGACGGGGCGTCATGGCTGCTGGCGCTGGCGTTGCTGCTCGCGCTGTTCTCCGCCTGTCTGATCGGTCTTTCGGGCCGAACGAGACGGTCCGGGCGTCATCGCGCCGGCAGTCTGATGGTGGTTGCCTGCGCGCTCGTGGCAGTTTTCGCCGACAATTTGATGACGCTGGCGATAGCGTGGACCGCCCTCGACGTGGTGACCTTTTTCTCGCTGGCGTTAGCGCGGGGCGAGAAGCGGGTAGCCGCCGAATTCACCATCGGCCTCTTGGCGGCCGCACTTGTGCTGGCGGCGGCGCTAGTGGGCGCGCAGGCCGGTGTTCCGGCTGGGCTTAGCGGCGGCAAGCTGCCGGCCCAGAGCGTTCTCTTCTTGGTTCTGGCCGCTATGTTGCGTCTCGGTCTCTATCCTGTGCATGTGGGCGCCAGACGGATTCTCGGGCCGCGCTGGCGGGAGATTGAGAGCATTACGAAGCTGGCCTCCATAGCGGTCGCGGTGAACCTGCTAGCCGTGCTGGCGTTGCAGGCGCAGGTGATGCCGCTGCGCGGCTGGCTGACTTTGGCGGCACTAGCGGGCGGACTCGTGGGCGGATGGAAATGGTACTCGGCAAGCAACCCGCGAGAGCAATTGACGCACATGCTGCTAGCTCAGACCGCCGTGATTGTGCTGACTCTCCTGTGGGGCGGCCAGTGGGCAGTGGCCGGAGTTATTGCACAGGGGTTGTCTGTGCTGCTCGCCGGGACGGTGCTTTCGCTTTACAGAGGCGACGTGGCTATGGGCCACAGCCTGGAGTTTAGCCCGGTGGTAGCGGCGCTGGTCCTCGGTGGACTGCCGTTCACGGTGGGGTTTGTGGGCGCGCTGGCGCTGTATTCCGGTTTGCTTCAGGCTGGCGCCTGGGTACCGGCGCTGCCGGCGGCGGTTGTGATTCAGGCGATGCTGATAGCGGGTGGATTCCGCCTGGCGCTTTTCCCCGGGCCGGGGCCACCGCAGCAGGCGCCTTTCGCGAAAGCAGGCTACCTGTTGGGACTGGCGATGCCTTCGGCGACGGGCGTGCTGGCCGGCCTCGCTCCGGATAGGCTGGCTGCGCTTCTGGGAGCGGCGGAATTTCCGGGATGGGCGGGTATGCTCACTCCGGGAGGGTTAACAGCCCTGGGCAGCTCGCTGCTTGCAGCCGGCCTAGGCGTCGGCCTGTGGTCTTTTTGGGGGCAGCTGCGAATCCGCGGGGCGACAATTCCTTGCCTGACTCTGGTTTCTGTGGTTGAGTTGCGGTGGTTGCACGCGGCGGCGTGGACACTGTACCGTGGGTTTGCTCGCGCAATGCGCGCGGGCGCTCTGGTGCTGGAAGGGCAAGGCGGTGTGTTGTGGGCGTTGGTGCTGGTGATTGTCGTGTGGTTGGCGCTGGGGGGCTGACGTGCCGGGCGCAGCGGAAATAATCGCTCGGCTGGCGTTTTGGGCCGGGGCGCCGGCGGTGTATGCGGTGTTTATCTCGGCGGCGCTGCTGGTGATTGCAGAAGACCGGCGCGTGCTGGTGTTTGCGCTGGCGACGCAATACCTGTTCGTGGGATTGCTTTTCACGCACGTTCTCGCCCCGCAGATTGCCGGCATCAAAATAACCGCCGGGTTGGTGGTCTGGTTGATTGTTTTCTTTTCGGCGCAGCAGGCAGGTTGGCGGCCTGCTGCTGAAAGGCTTGGCGGGGCCGGCGTTTGGGTAATCGGCGCACGCGTCCGATTTCGAGTCTTCGCGGTTATCTTGGCGGCGCTGATTGGATGGAAGCTGGCTGCGCCCGGGACGCTGCCATTCCCTGTTGCCTCCGAACATGTGACCTTTGCCGCGCTGCAACTGTCATGTCAGGGATTGCTGCTGCTGGGATTGACCGACCGGCCGCTGAAAACCGGTCTGGGGATACTGACTTTCCTGAACGGCTTTGGGCTGCTTTATTCTGGCGTTGAGCCGGCTCTTGTGGTGGTTGGCATGCTGGCGGTGGTGGATGTTGCCGTTGCGCTCGCCATCAGCTACCTGGCGGTGGTGCAGGCGGGGGCCAGCGGGATTGCGAAGGCGGCCCAGCGATGAGTTTGCCGCTATTGATTATGGGGTTGCCGCTGGCCATGGCAGCGCTGACGTATAACCTGCGTCGCTGGCTGTGGGCTCAGGTGGTTCTGGCGGTTGGCACCGTGCTGGCACTCATAGTGCTGCTACAGCTAGCTCCGGTGGACCAGATGGTGGTCTTTGCCGGGCGCGATGTACTCCTGCGGGCTTCATGGGAACTGCTCGGGCGCTCGTTCACCTTTGTGGCGGCCGACCGCGCGCTGCTCACGTTCGTTTTTTCGGCTGCGCTGCTCTTTTTTCTCGCGGCAGGTGCGGCGCGTGCGCCGGCTCTTTTTTTGCCGGTGGGTCTGGGGCTGCTGCCCCTCCTTCAGGCCACCGTGTTCGTGCAGCCTTTTGTTTATGCCGCCCTGTTCCTCGAGTTGATAGCGGCTGTGGCCGCATTTATGCTTGCCGATCGCGCGTATGCGCGTGCAGGGGGTGCGCTGCGCTATCTGGTGTTTATCAGCCTGGGGGTGCCGTTCATTCTGTTGGCCGGCTGGCAGCTGGAGGTGCATCAGGTCAGCCCGGATGATGCTCTGCCGCTTTTGCGGGCCACATGGATGCTTGGCGTCGGTTTTCTGATCGTGCTGGCAGTCGCGCCGTTCCATTCGTGGGTAGCGATGGTCGCCCGTGACGCACCCCCGCTGGCGGCGGCGTTTGTGCTTGCTGTGGTGCAGGCGGTGGTGGCCTTCTTCCTGATGGACACGCTGGCGCAATTCGACTGGCTGCGGGCGAATGCACAGTTTTTTTTGGCGCTGCGTTTGGGCGGGCTGGCGATGGTGGCGGTCGGCGCTGCCTTCGCATTTTCGCAGCGCAGCCTTGGCGGGCTGATGGGATACTCGGCGCTGATTGACTGGGGTGCCACTCTGGTGGCGCTCGGGTTGGGCACGCCCGATGGGGCGGCGGTTGCCGCAATGGTGATAGCAGTGCGCGTGCTGGCGCTTGTGGTGTGGGGAGTGGGCGCGGGCGTGCTTGTGGGCGCGCTGGGGGATGACTATGAGAATCTGCGCGGACGCGCGCGGGAATATCCTTTCGCCACTGCGGCCGTGCTAGCGGGCGGCCTGTCGCTGGCGGCACTGCCGCTCATGGCCGGTTTTCCGGGCAGATGGGCGTTGTTGAACATGCTCTCCGGCGCACATGTGGGTTTTGCGCTCGGTTTGCTTGTCGCTGCCATGAGCGCGTGGCTGGGTTACGCCCGGGTACTGTGCATTCTTCTCGAGCGGCCAGAATCAGAAGACGAGCAAGGCTATTACGCTGGTCCGACCGAAGAGCCGGCCACCATTGGTTTCGCCGTGCTGGGGGTGTTGCTGCTGCTCTGGGTGGGACTTGCGCCGCAGCTGCTCTCGCCGCTGGCGCGGCGCATGGTCGAAAGCTTGGTGCAGCTGCTCGCCTAAAACCGGTCAGCCGCGCGTGCGCTGATACACTTCCTGCAGCCGGGGCACAATTGCAGACCACTGGTAACGGGCTTCCACAAATGCGCGCCCCGCTGTGCCGAGGCGGGCACGGGTTTGGGCGTCATCTATCAGAGAGCATATCGCGCTGGCCTGCTCATCGGCAGAATCGGCGAGCAGCAATTCGCGCCCGTTGGCAACGGGAAATCCCTCTGCGCCGATTGTCGTGCTGACGATGGGTCGCCGGAGCGCCATGCCTTCGAGTATTTTGAAACGGGTGCCACCACCCATGCGCAGCGGTGTCACATAGACCGTCGCAGCGGCAATGTACGGGCGGACGTCCGGTACAGGCCCGGTCACGGTGATTCCGGGATTCTGTGCCAGCCGCTGCACTCGGGGCACGGGCGCCCTTCCAGCCACTACGAATGTAGTCTCCATATGGGTTTTGCGTACTCGCGGCAGAATCTCCTGTGCGAACCAGAGCACAGCGTCCACGTTGGGGCGGTAATCCATCTTTCCACTGAACACAAGCGCCGGCGCCGGAAGCGCTGCCGGTTCAACCGTCGTGGGATAATCATCGAGGAAGATGCCGTTGGGCAGCAGTAGCGGTTGCAGCCCGGGAAGCAATTCGCGCAGCGCGGCGCGATCCTCTGCGGACACGCAGAGAACCGCGTCGGCCAGCGCGCAGGTCTGGCTCTCAAGACGAGCCAGCCGTGAAAGCTGCAGGAGAGAATACAGCGCGGCCGGCCAGCGGCGGGGTTGCTGCCGGTCAATCTGGCAAGCGCGGCGCTGAATAACCACCTCCGCATTGTGCGCGTCGTAGACCATAAGCGGTGTGGATGCTGCTCCGCGCTGCGCCGCAATTTGATGCAGGTATGGGGCTAGTTCCAGACCCTCGACGTGCACCACGTCAAACGACTCGGATTCGAGCAACTGCCGCAGCCGGGCGCTGAAATCTGCACTTGCGAGGCGGTCGGCCAGGTCCGCGCGGGATGAGCTCACCAAGGTGGCCAGTCGCTGTGCAGGCGTGCGCGCTGGCGGGTTGGCGATGGTGACTGTGGCGCAGCAATCGCGCAACTGCGGTGCAATCTCGTCCGGCCGGTGGGCGAAAGTGAGCAGCGAGAGGCGGTGTTGCGCGGCCAGGCTGGAAACCAGCCCCCAATTGCGTATAGCCGTACCCTGTAGGGGCGGAAAAGGCGGCGCGGGCGTGAGGAAAAGCAGTTTCACGCTGCCTCTGCTTGCCCGAGGACACGGCAGTAAACTTTGAGCGTCTGAGCGCAGCACTTTTCCCACGAAAACTCGTCTGCGCGCTGCAACCCCTTTTGCTCGAGGGTGGCGCGCAGTGAATCATCGAGGAGCACGCGCGACATGGCCTCTGTGATGGATTCGGGTTGGTCGGGGTCGCATGAAAGGGCGGCGTCCCCCGCAATTTCGGGCAGCGAGGCGCGTTCGGCAATAATGGTTGCGGTGCTGCAAGCCATTGCCTCGAGCACCGGGAATCCGAAGCCCTCATAGTACGATGGCAGTATCAGCGCGGTGGCGCCTGTGTAAAGCGCGGGAAGATCTTCGGCGGGGAGATTACTGCGAAAGGTGACGGCGCCGCGCAAACCGAGCTCGCCCAGCAGCGCTTCGGTGCTTTCGAAGAGCCAGCCCGGGTTACCCACCAGCAGCAGAGGGGGCGCATCCGCGTGGCGGGAGCGCAGGTCCGCGTAGGCGTGCAGCAGAGTGGCGATGTTCTTGCGCGGCTCGAATGTGCCCACAAAAAGGAGATAATGGTGCGGCAAATTCAACCGGGCGCGTGCTGCAGCCACCACTTGTTTTGGCTGTGGAAAAAAGCGCTCGTCGGCGGCAAGGTGCACGGTGGTGACCTTTTCCGGCGGCACACGCAGCAATTCGAGAATGTCGCTGCGCGTGGCATCTGAATCTGCCAGAATGGCATCGGCGCGCCGCACGGAAGCGCCAATCTGATGGTCGTAATAGCGGAGACTTTGCGGGGTGAGGAATTGCGGAAAGCGCAGAAAGGTGAGGTCGTGGATGGTGATGACCGAGCGCCACGGGCCGCCGCGCGGCGCGATGAAATCCGGAGAGTGGAGCAGCCGCGGGCGCCGGGGCAGTAGCTCGAGGGTGAGCGCGCTCCTTTCCAGCGAATGATGAGCCGGGGTAAAGCACTTTACTACGCGCGCGCCTGCGGGAAGCGGCAGCCTTCCGGCAGCTTTGTGGGCGTGCAGAATGAGATACTGGTTCTGGCTGTCCAGTGCCGGTAAACGCCGGGCCAACTGGCGAATATATTCGGAGATGCCGCCGCTGCTATAGTGGGTGAGGCGCGCGTCCAGCGCGATTCGCATGGCGGGATGATAATGGCCGCCTGCGAGGGTGTCAAATGCCACGCGGTTTGCCCGCGCGAGTGCGTTGGCTTATAATCTTTTGCGCCGGTGGGGAGATCTGCAATGGATAACTCCATACAAATCATCAAGAAGATTGACTGGTTGGATGAGCAGCGCCGTAAGGACCGCAAGCTGGTGGCGGAACTGCAGGAGCAGCTGCACGCAGTTTTGAATGGGAATCAGGAATTGAAGGTACGCATAACCGTGCTAGATGGCGAGGTGGCGGCAGCGCGCGAGCTTCTCAAACGGGTGGAGAAAGTGGATGACCAGCTCGAGCAGCATCGCTCCGATTTTATCGCCCGACTGGAGACGGCCGAGACAATGCGCGCTAAATCCGAGCGCGAGAGTGAACGCTTGCGGCAGCTCGAGCGCGAGGCGATCAACAAGTCGCTGGCTGAATTGGGGGAGGGTCTGGCGCCATTGGGATCCTTGCGGGAAGACATGGCGGTGCGCAAAGAGGAGGAACATCATGCCAGAGCTGATATTAGCGAGATGCGCCGGTCATTCGAAAGCGTGGCTCGGAGCCTGGAGGAAAGCGGGCACCTGATTGCCAACGTACATGAAGGCCGCCGTCAGGATAGCAAACGACTCTCCGAATTCAGCAGCGCCACAGACGCTTTGCGGAAGCAACTGGATGACGTGAAACTGAAACTGGATTCGCTACAGGATGCCAGCCTGCGCAACGAAAAACGCATCACCGAGTTGACCGGGCTGGAAGCAGAGCGCAAACTGGCCCAGAACGCGTGGATGGAACAGCAAGAGGTCACGCACGCTGAGCGGGAACGCTGGTGGGCGGAGCTGCAGCGCAAAGCCGCCGGGATCGAGGCGCCAATAGAGGCCTCGGCGCGCAAACTGGAGGCGTTCGGCGAGACGCATCGCGAAATGAAACAGGCGCTTTCTGCGTTGGATGAGACCGTTGCTGGCATCGAACGTCGCCTGGGCGAGTCGGCTGAGGTGCAACGTGTGAACCACGAGCGCATGCAGGACGAATGGAATTCCTTCGTGGCGGACGAGCAGCAAAAACGGGCTGCCGATATGCTGCTACGCGATGAGCTATGGCGGGAGCACGACCGCAAAGATAAGAAGAACATCGCTCGGCTAGAAGCCATGGAGGAGGCGGAGAAAACCACAGCTAAAGTGCTGCGGCATTTGCGCTCCATGGATCAGGAACGTCTCAAGCACGTGTTCGGAATCCTACGCGAATTCATGTCTGAGTATGACCAGGACATGAAAAAAGTGCCCTGAGCGGGCGCGGCGCGCAATCCGCTTGCACAACGGGAGCGGAAAACCACCAGAGAATGCACGTTATTTGCACTGCCGGCCACGTGGACCACGGCAAATCCACCCTCGTGGAAGCGCTCACTGGCATGCACCCGGATCGGCTGACGGAGGAACGCGAGCGCGAGATGACAATCGATCTCGGTTTCGCGTGGCTGACGCTGCCTGAGATTGGCGAGGTCGGCATCGTGGATGTTCCCGGTCATCGCGATTTCATCGGCAACATGCTCGCCGGGGTGGGTGCTGTGGCCGCCGCGCTGCTGGTGGTGGCGGCGGACGAAGGTATCATGCCGCAGACCGAGGAACACCTCGCTATTCTGGACCTGCTGCACATTGAAAACGGCGTGGTCGCCCTCACCAAAACCGACCTTGCGGAAAGCCCTGAATGGGTGCAACTGGTTGCCGAGGAGGTCTCGCAGCGCTTGGCGGGCACCTCCCTGGCCGGCGCTCGCGTTGTGCCGCTTTCCGCGCTCACGGGAGAGGGTGTGCCGGAGTTAGGGCAGGCGCTGCTGGAGTGCCTGCGGGCGCAGCCGCGGCGGCCGGATCTGGGCAAAGCGCGCCTTTCTGTTGACCGCGTCTTCACGGTGGCGGGCTTCGGCACGGTGGTCACCGGAACGCTGCTGGAAGGTAGCCTTTCGGTGGGCGACGAGGTGGAGATTCTGCCCGCCGGGCATCGAGCGCGTATCCGCGGATTGCAGACGCACCGTACGTCTCTGGAGATGGCTGCGCCTGGCGCGCGGGTTGCTATCAATCTGACCGGGGTGGGCAAGAGCGAGCTGCACCGTGGCGCGGTGGTGGCGTGGCCGGGCAGCCTGCAGGCCACTCGCAGGGTGGATGTTTCTTTTCGCCTGCTTTCCGGGGAGCACAATTCTATTCCGCTGCGCCACAATGAGCAGGTGAAACTGTTCGTCGGCAGCGCAGAGGAGATGGCGCGCGCGCGTGGCCTGAGCGCCCGCAGACTGCGACCCGGCGAAACAGGCTGGCTACAACTGGAGCTCTCGCGACCGGTCGCGGTGCTGAAGGGCGACCGTTTCATCCTGCGACGCCCTTCGCCCGGGGCGACCGTGGGCGGCGGGGCGATAGTGGATGCGCATCCGCGCCGGCGGCATCGGCTGCAGGATACTGCTGTTCTACAGCGGCTTCAGATTCTGGCGCGCGGCAGCGCGGATGAAATCCTGCTGCAGGCGTTGGACGCGGGCGGGGTGCAATCGCTGCGGGAGGCGGTGGCCGCTTCCAGGCTGGACGACAAGCAGGCGCGCGAGGCGCTGGCCAGTTTGAGCGCGGCCGGAGAGCTGCTGGCGCTCGGGGAAGCCGCGCTCAAGCTGACGCCGCGGGGCAATGTGCTGGTTCTCAGCCGCGGGCGATATGAGCAAATGCTGCAGCAATTGCGCGGCTTGCTGGCGGTCCATCATCGTGCGCACCCGCTGCGCGCAGGTATGCCCCGTGAGGAACTAAAGAGCCGCCTCGGACTGCCGGCGCGCGCCTTCAATGCGCTGATAAAACATTGCACCGGCGCGGGCGACCTTGCGGAAAGCGGAGTCACGCTGCGCCTGCCGGAGCACCGAGTGGAGTTTGACGACCGCCAGAAGCGGGGCGTGGACGCATTGGTGGCGCGCTTCCGGGATGACGCGCACAACACCCCCTCGCGCAAAAAAGCGGTCGCTGCGGTCGGAGAGGAGGTGCTTGCCGCGCTGCTGGAACGGGGAACGCTGCTGGCTGTCTCTGCCGAGGTGCTGTTCCTGGCGGAGACATACGCGGCGATGGAGGCGCAGATAAAGGCACAAATCCGCGCAGCCGGCTCGGTCACAGTGGCGGGCGTGCGCGACCTTTTCGGCACCAGCCGCAAATACGCGCTCGCGCTGCTGGAACACATGGACCAGCAGGGAATAACAGTGCGGAAGGGTGACGAACGGGTGCTGCGGTGACGCACTTCAACGCGCTGACCGATGTGCCCGGGTTGCGGGTGGGGCACTGGAGCGACCGCGATGTACGGTGGTGCTCTGCCCGCAGGGCGCGGTGGCGGGCGTGGATGTGCGCGGCTCCGCGCCGGGAACGCGTGAAACCGATCTGCTCCATCCGTTAAGTTCGGTGAAAAAAGTGCACGCCATCCTGCTGGCGGGCGGCAGCGCTTTTGGGCTGGCCGCCGCGGACGGGGTGATGCGCTGGCTGGAGGAGTGCGGGCATGGCTATCCCACTTCAGTCGCCGTGGTTCCAATTGTTCCCGCGGCAATCCTCTATGACCTTGCCATTGGGCGTGCCGACGTGCGCCCGGATGCGGCCGCTGGATATGCCGCCTGCGAGACCGCCAGCCGCGGGCCGCTGCCCGACGGCAACGTGGGTGCCGGTGTGGGCGCCACGGTCGGGAAGATGCTCGGTTTCGAGCGCGCCACCAAGGCGGGGCTGGGAACCGCGAGCAAATCGCTCGGCGATGGAACCGTGGTTGCCGCTCTGGCGGTGGTAAATGCGCTCGGAGAGGTCTGTCATCCGCAGACACAACAAGTTCTCGCCGGAGCCCGCAACGCTCGCGGTGACGGATTTGCGGATTCGACGGAACTGGCGGAACAGGCTCTGAGCCGAGGCGAGGAAGTGCGCTTCGCGAATGAGAACACGACGCTCGCGATTGTGGCCACGAATGTCGCCCTGACCAAATCGGGCGCGACGAAGGTGGCGCAGATGGCGCACGATGGCCTCGCGCGGGTGATCCGACCGCTGCACCTGCCCCATGATGGCGACACTGTGTTCGCCCTCTCAAGCGGCGAACGGCCGGGAGACGCGGGCATGGTTGGCGCGGTGGCAGCCGCGGTTGTGGCCGATGCGGTCATCGCCGGGGTATCTGCCGCAACCTCGCTGGCCGGGGTTCCGGCAGCGCGCGACCTTGGTTTCTCGGAGACCTGAGGGCTGCCTTTACCCTCAGTTTAATTCGGGGGCGCGCTGTTTCCACTCGCCGCCAACCATGGTGCCTAGCACGCGGACGGCGTGAATCTCCATCGGGTCACAGCGGAAGATGTCGCGGTCGAGCACAATCAGGTCGGCCAGCTTTCCGGGTTGGAGCGTGCCGAGCTGTTCTTCCTGATGCGCCGCGTAGGCTGACCCCAAGGTGTACGCGCGCACGGCTTCCTCCACGCTCAGGCGCTGTTGTGGAAACCAGCCATCGGGTCCGGGAGTGCCGTCCGCGCGCTGGCGCGTCACCGCGGCGTGAATGCCCTCGAGTGGGTTGATGCTCTCCACCGGCGCATCACTGCCAAAAGCGAGCGTAGCGCCAGCGTTCAGCTGGGTGCGCCATGCGTAAGCGCCAGAAGCGCGCGCCCCCCAATGGCGCTCGGCCATGAGCATATCCGCTGTGGCGTGGATGGGCTGCATGGAGGCGACAAGCTGCAGCGCGCCCAGGCGCTGATAATCGTCGGGGTACAGCAGCTGCACATGTTCGATGCGATGCCGCCACGCAGTCGGTGGCTGGCCACGGGCGGCCTCCTCTTGGCGCAGCTGCGTGAAAACATCGAGAGCATCGCGGTTGGCGCGGTCGCCGATGGCGTGCACCGTCATGGCCAGCCCGTTCGCGCTGGCGCGGCTGGCGCATTCAAGCAGCTCTTCCTTGTCTGTCACCACAATGCCGTAGTTTCCGCTTTCGTTCTCGTAAGGGGCAATCATGCTTGCGGTGCGCGGGCCGAGGGCGCCGTCCATGAAAACCTTGATTCCGCCGATGCGCAGCCAGTCATCCCCGAACCCGCCACTCAGGCCGAGGGCGAGGGCTTCACGCAGCAATTCGACCGGGATGTTTTTCACCACGCGCAGACCGAGTTTGCCTTCGGAGCGAAGTTGCTGCAGAGCCAGAAATGAATTGCGGCGGTCGTAATCGTGCAGTCCGGTCAGGCCGACGCGCCACGCCGCCTGCTGCGCCGCGTCCATCATGGCTGCCAGTTCTGCCACCGTGGGCTCAGGGATGACTGCCGAGACAAGGCCGATGGCAGTTTCGAAAAGGCACCCGGAGGGCTTGCCGCTGGCATCGCGGCCGATGCGGCCGCCGGGCGGGTCAGCACTTTCGCTGTCCACTCGAGCGCGGCGCAGTGCCAGACTGTTCACCCAGGCCATGTGCAGCGAGCGCGCGGTGAGAAAGACCGGATGCTCCGGAGCCGCCGCGTCCAGTTCCGCAGCTGTGGGAAACTCGCCGTCCCAGTCGGTCTGATTCCAGCCGTGACCGTTTATCCATTCGCCCGGCGGGATGGCGGCTGCGCGTTCCGCCACCATCTGCAGCACGCGCGTTTTGCTGCTCTGGCGGGCGTCAATCTGAGCGCGCGTACGCGCGAATTGCTCGAAGTGGCAGTGTGCGTCCGTCAAGCCGGGCAGAACCAGCCGGCCACGCAGGTCAATCACCTCGGTACGCGCGTCAGCCAAGGCCGCTATTTCGTCATCCGTTCCGGCGGCGCTGATTCTCTCGCCTCGGACGGCGAGCGCTTGCACAGCTCTAATCTGCGCATCCAGCGTGCGGATGCGCCCGTTAACCAGTACGAATTCGGGAGGCATTGGCTGCTTTTCTGGCCGGGCGAGAGCGCCTGTCAGGGGTGCAGCAAGCGCTCGGTGAGTGCGTCCAACTCCTCGGTGGAGTAGAAGTGGATGACCACGCGGCCGGCGCCCTTGCGATTGCGCTGCAGGTTGACCTTGGTGCCTAGAGAGGCGCGCAGCCGGTCCTCAAGGTCTATCTCGGCCCGGGGGCGCTCTTCCACTGACATGCTTGCCGGGCGCGCGCCGAGCAGCTTGCGCACCAGCGTTTCGGTCTGGCGGACGTTTAGGTTTTTGGAGATTATCGTGCCGAGTGCGGACTGCTGTGTTTCGGCGGTTGGCAGGCCGAGCAGGGTGCGGGCGTGGCCCTCGCTGATTCTTCCGTCCGTGAGCGCGGTTTGCACGGGCGCGGGAAGGCGCAGCAAACGCATGGTGTTGCTCACCGTGGTGCGTTGTTTGCCCACCCTGCGGGCGATTTCGTCATGCGCCAGACCGAAATCGTCCGCCAGCGCTTGATACGCCGTGGCAGTTTCTATCGGGTTCAGGTTGGTGCGCTGCAGGTTTTCAATTAGCGCTAACTCCAGCATTTCCGCGTCACTGGGAAAGTCTCGCACCACGGCCGGCACGGTGTGCAGCTCCGCTATCGCCGCAGCTTTCAGGCGGCGCTGGCCGGCGATGAGCGTGAATTCGGCACTGTTTTCGGTGCGCGCCACCACCAGTGGCTGCAGGATGCCATGTGTG